>Ga0172380_10000108_pt1 | contig 177068 bp, 120 predicted proteins | sample Leawe162metaG_FD_119747 | JGI IMG/M metagenome (GOLD analysis project Ga0172380, IMG submission 119747) | Leachate microbial communities from a municipal landfill in Southern Ontario, Canada - Leachate well 162 metaG | ecosystem: Engineered > Solid waste > Landfill > Unclassified | place...
GGAAGGAGCCGCTGCCGCCAGCGGAAGCCCGCCGGGAGGCGGGCTGACTCTGGCGAGTGAGAAAAAGCGCCTCTTTGGCTCCACCTTTCTGGCGCCAGCAGAAAGGTGGAAAACAAGGCGCCCCAGCCCCCGTCTGGATGACGGACTAGGGTTGGGATCCCCCGGTCGAGCCGGGGGATGACGGGATGGCCGGCTAGACTTTGGAGCAGGCATGCGTGCCGATCCATTCGAGCGCTTGTGGGCCCACGACCAGGAACTGCGCGAGCGGCTCCAGTCCGACGCCCCCGGACTGAACCTGTGCGGCGTTGACGAGGCCGGCCGCGGCCCGTTGGCCGGTCCCGTGGTGGCCGGCGCCGTCATCCTGCCCGCCGACGGCCGCCTGCCCGGGCTGAACGACAGCAAGCAGCTCCAGGCGGAGACGCGTGCCCGCCTGGCGGCGGAAATCAAGCGCCAGGCCCTGGCTTGGGCCACGGGCCGCGCAGAGGTGGAGGAGATCGACGGGCTGGGCATCCTGCGCGCCACCTTCCTGGCCATGGCGCGTGCCGTGGCCGGGCTGGGCCGGGAGCCCGGCTATCTGCTGGTGGACGGTCGGGACTTTCCCTTTCCGGAACGGCGCGGCCGGGCCCTGGTGAAGGGCGACGGGCTCAGCGCCTGCGTGGCCGCGGCGGGAATCCTGGCCAAGGTGGAGCGCGACGGCGAGCTGCTGCGCCTGGACGCCGAGTTTCCGGGCTGGGGCTTCGCCCGGCACAAGGGCTACGGCACGGCCGCCCACCTGGCCCTGCTGCAGGAGCGCGGCCGCCTGCCCGTCCACCGGCGCAGTTTTCGGCTGCCCTGGGAAAAAACCGGCGCACTTCTGCCGCCGGCTTGATCCGGCCCTGCGAGCATGTTTGCTTGTCAAGGCGCCAACAGGTCGCCGCGGCCTACACCCGGCAGCCCGCGCACCTGGCCCGTGGCCCCGCACTCCCCGCAGCCCGGAGGATTCATGACCCGCCATTTCCCCCGTCTGGGACTGTTTCTGTTCGTGGCCAGCCTGTGTCACGCCCAACTGCCCGTGGAAACCGGCGTCTTCCGCAACTTCATGGGCGGCGTGGAGCCGGCCTGCGCCTACGACAACTGGATCAGCCACATCTCCGAGGGCATCGCCCGGCCGGGCTACAACGCCTATGCGCCCACGGCCCTGGATCCCCAGACCAATGGCTTCGGCACCTTCGAGGTGCTGGAGGACGACGCCCACGGCGACGCCATCCTCTCGCTCTTCGCCGACCTGGCAGACAGCCTGCTGCGCGACCGCGGCGAGGGCGCCCTGGCGCGCATGCAACAGGTGCCGGATCTGGATTTCGACCTGCTGCGCTTCCAGGACACGGAGACCGGCGGCAGCTTCTACATGTTGCGCGAGCAGCTGGACACAAGTTATGTGGACCTGAACAACACCGGCACGGCGGACGACGTGACGGGCTCCTTTCGCCATGGCTGGGGACTCTTCGTCTTCAACCCGGCGGCGGCCCGGCCGCGCTGGGTGGTGGAGGCCCCGCATCCCAACGATGACTATCCCAGTTCTTACCTGGCCACGGATCTCTTCCTGGACCACGGGGCCGGCGTGTTGATGGTGAACGGCGCGGGCCGCGAAGTGGCCTACACGGGCAGCCCGGGGGCCTACACCAATTCGGCCTCGCTCTCGGATCCATCGCGCAACTGCCTGACTCCCTTCGCCGTGATCCACGAGCGCTGCGTGAACTTCTGGCGCGAACAGGGCCAGCTGGAGCGCACGCTGCAGATCCACAGCTACGACGACGCGGCCCACCGCGACCTGAAGAGCGCCGTGCTCTCCGGCGGGCGCAACCGCCGGCTGAACTTCTCCCCGCTCTACGACACGGGCAACGGGCCCACCGGCCTGCTCAACAACCTGAGCGATCCCGTCCACGCGGCCAACGCCCTGGGATTCACGCACAGCGCGGTCAGTCTGCTCAGCTACATCTCCACCCAGTCCCAGAACGAGATCCGCGTGGACGGCGGCACTGCCGGACAAGAGATCTGGCTGACCATCTCGCCCGACCTCTGGGGTTTCCCCAACAGCTGCCAGGAGGCGGATTCCCACCCGGCGGGCTACCCGGACTGCCACGCCGGCGAGGATTGGGTGCACGTGGAGATGGACGAGCTGCCCACGATCTCGCACACGGCGGGCACCTCCTTCTGGTACGGCACCAGCAGCGGCACGCCGGTGGGCTGGGGCAACTACGGCCACAGCACGGACTACTTCCAGCCGCTCTTCCTGGCCCTGGCGGAGGCCGAGGACAGCCTGGCTGCCAACCGGCCCACGCCGGCGCCCACGGATCCCGTCAACCTGTCGGTGACCGGCGTGGACGTGGACGCCGTGGACCTGGCCTGGACGCCCACCTGGTCCAGCCACTTCGAGAGCTATGAGATCCTGGCGGATCCGTCGGGGACCATCACGCCCGAGGCTCGCCTCTTCACCTCCACGGATCTGGACCTGCTCTGCTGGGCGCCGCTCAAGGCCGTGCGCGTCAGCGGCCTGGACTACCGGGTCAACCACGCTTTCCTGCTGCGGGGGCTGGACCAGGAGGGCCGCCGCACGGCCTGGACAGACACGGTCTACGGCGCGCCCGACGATCTGCACCCGCCCCTGTTGCTGGCGCGCTATCCCACCGGGCACACGCGCTACTGGGTGCCGCCGGGGGGCGGCTCGATCCAGGTGCGTGTGCGCGACGTCCACCACCAGGTGGATCTCTCCAGCCTGGAAGTGCGCGTGGACCAGAACAACAACGGTCTCTACGGCACGGGGGAGGGCTGGCAGGACCTGGGTCTCAGCGGTTTCTCGCGCGACACCACGATCACCGTGACGCTGGCGGTGACGGGCACGGGCATCAAGCGGCTGGAGTTCCACGCCAGCGACGACCAGCACGGCGAGATTCTGGGCTGCTCGGGCAGCGAGGACGATTGCGGGATCGTGGACGACTGGCGGATCGGCGTGGACGGCACGGCGCCGGCGGCCTTCAACGGCCCCAATCTGGCGGCCCTGACCAGCTCGGGCGGGATCACGCTCTCCTGGCCCAACCAGCACCCGGATTCCACCTTCTACACCTTCGAACTGGCCTTGGCCTCCCACGCCATCAGTCAGGTGGAGGAGGGCGAACTGCGCTTCACGCGCCTGAACTATTCCAATCTGGGCCAGGCGGCCTCCACGGGCCTGACCCTGCCCCAGCAGCCCTGGATCGGCGACAGCGTCTGGGTGCTGGCGCGGATCGTGGACGCCGCGGGCAACGCCGGCGCGCCCGGCCCGCCGCTGGTCTTCCGCTACTGGGGCGGCAACTGGGTGAACACCGAGCTGGTGGCCCAGGTGGGCCTGCCGCTGGTGGGCCTGAGTTGGAGCACCAGCCTCTCCCTGCCCAACTGGACCGTGGCGGGCTGGTGGGTGCACACGCTGAGCGAGCCCGACCAGACCCCGGACGAGTCCACGCGCCTGCTCTATACCCAGACGCCCGCGCTGACGCTCAACATCGGCGCCTATCTGCCCCGGCGCTTCCTGAGCGTCACCACGGACATCCAGCGCAGCGTGGCGCTGGCGGAGGCTGAGGAGTCGCTGGCTCCGGAGGTCGAATTCCCGGCCCTGCCGCTGCGGCTGAGCGCCGAACTGCGGCTGGGTCCCGTGCAGGATCCGGACCTGGTGTTGCCGGAGGATCTGCGCTGAGCCGGCGGGCCGGGCGACCGAGCGATCCGATTGAGAAATAGACGATTTGTTGGAGACGGGGACGGCGGGGTCCGGCCGGGCGCTGGCTGGATCCGTGCGGGAGCTTGCATCTTTCCCCGTCGAACCCTACTCTTGCGGGCCCCTTTGTGTGGACTCCGTGAGTCCGTGCAGCGCCGTGCGCGGGGTGAAACCGACTAGCGGAGGACACGGAGATGGCAAAGGTACAGAAGTTCGTGGCCAAAGAATCGGCCCACGACCGCCCGGTCTTGAAAGTCACGATGGAGCGGACCGAGAAGGGCACCTTCAAGGTCAAGAAGGAAATCGTCTACGTGACCAAGGACAACGAGAAGGAGATCCTGGGCTAAGTCCAGGTCCTGCGAATTGTCTCTTCCGGGCCTGGCGACAGGCCCTTTTTCGTTGGGTCCGCTCCGGGGGCGGGGCGGGGGGAATGACCACAGAGGCACAGAGGCACAGTTCATCGAAATGTGATTTGGATGGCGCGCCGTGCCTCGGCGTCCCTGAGATGTGTTCAATCGTCATGAAAAGGCTGGACACCCCCAGTACGAGACAGGATTCCAGGAAGCCAGAGCTCCAGTTTCCTGCTCGACTGTGCCTCTGTGTCTCTGTGTTTCAAGCGCCCTACCCCGGCGCAAAGGCGAAGGATGACCATGTCGAACAAACGCTTCATCCTGCTTGTCCTGGACGGCGTGGGCGTGGGCGAACTGCCCGACGCCGCGGCCTTCGGCGACGCGGGCCACAACACCCTGGGCAACCTGGCCCGCCAGCAGGGCGGACTGACGCTGCCCCACCTCCAGGAGCTGGGGCTGGGCAGCGTGCTGGAGCTGCCTGGCGTGCCCCCCGCGGCCGCGCCCCGGGCTTCCTGGGGCCGAATGGCCGAGAAGTCCCAAGGCAAGGACTCCACCCTGGGCCACTGGGAACTGGTGGGGCTGGTGACTCCCGTGGCGCTGCCCACCTACCCGCGGGGCTTTCCGGCCGAGCTGGTGGCCGCCTGGCTGCAGGCCAACCACCTGCCCGGCGTGCTGGGCAACTGCGTGGCCTCGGGCACCGAGATCATCGAGCGCCTGGGCGACGAGCACGTGGCCACGGGCCGGCCCATCCTCTACACCAGCGCGGACAGCGTCTTCCAGGTGGCCGCCCACGAGGAGCACTTCGGCCTGGAGCGCTTGTACGAGGTCTGCCGGAGCGCGCGCGACCTGCTGACGGGGCCGCACGCCGTGGCCCGGGTGATCGCGCGACCCTTCACCGGACCCGCGGGGGCCTACCAGCGCACGTCCAACCGCCGGGACTTCAGCCTGCCGCCTGGAGCGCCCACGGCCCTGGACCGGGCGGCGGCGGCGGGCGTGGAGGTGGTCTCCATCGGCAAGATTCGCGACCTGTTCGCAGGCGTGGGGATCGAGCGCGCCCTGCCCAGCAAGAACAACATGCAGGGCCTGGATGTGCTGGAGCGCGTGCTGGACGAAGCCGCCGCCGGCCGCGACCAGCTGATCCTGCTCAACCTGGTGGACTTCGACATGCTCTGGGGCCACCGGCTGGATCCCGTGGGCTTCCGGGGCGGGCTGGAGGCCTTCGATCGGCGCCTGCCCGACCTGTTGGCGCGGCTGGGCGAACAGGACCTGCTGGTGATCACGGCGGATCACGGCAACGACCCCACCAGCGGGAGCACGGACCACAGCCGTGAGTACGTCCCGCTGCTGGCCTACCAAGCCGGGCGGGCCGGGCGCCCGCTGGGCACGCGGGCCAGTTTCACCGACGTGGGCGCCACGCTGCTGGACTGGTTCGGGTTGGACGCCGCCGGACCGGGCCGTTCGTTCCTGTCGGAGATGGATGCCCGCTGAGGTCCAGGCGCCGAAACGGACACGAAGTCCACGCAGGGAACGTAGACCGGGAAGTAGAAACGAACGGGATCGGCTGGATCCGACCGGGGACCCGCTGCTTTCCCCGCCATCCTTCCTCCTTCGTGCCCTTTCCCTCCCTTCGTGTTCTTCGTGTCCAGAAGTGATTCGAGGTGCAAGGCCCGCAGCTTGCAGGCCCGTGCCCGCAGTGGCACATTCATGCAACCCAACTCTGGAGAAGCACCATGTCCCTCGGCCCCGTCTCGGCCTACGTGCGCCACCACTACCGCCACTTCAACGCCGCCGCGCTGATCGACGCCGCCGACGGCTATTCCGCCCACCTGGAGCAGGGGGGCAAGATGCTGGTCTCGCTGGCCGGCGCCATGAGCACGGCGGAGCTGGGCCTGAGTCTGGCCCAGATGATCCGCCAGGGCAAGGTGGACATCATCTCCTGCACCGGGGCCAACCTGGAGGAGGATCTGTTCAACCTGGTGGCCCACAAGCACTACGTCCGCGTGCCGCACTACCGCCAGCTCAGCCCGGCCGAAGAGCAGGCCCTGCTGGAGCGCCATCTGAATCGGGTCACCGACACGTGCATCCCGGAGGAGGAGGCCATCCGTGTGCTGGAGCGCGCCGTGCTGGAGGAGTGGCAGGCCGCGGACCGCGCCGGCGCCAGCTATTTCCCCCACGAATTCATGTACCGGCTGATCCGCTCCGGCGTGCTCAAGGACAAGTACCAGATCGACGAGCAGGACTCGTGGCTGGTGGCGGCCTGCGAGCGCGACCTGCCGATCATCGTGCCCGGCTGGGAGGACAGCACGCTGGGCAACATCTTCACGGCCCACTGCATGAAGGGCGACGTGAAGCGCGTGCACACCGTGCGCACGGGCATCGAGTACATGGCCTTCCTGGCCGACTGGTACCGCAAGACGGCCTACCAGAGCCCAGTGGGCTTCTTCCAGATCGGTGGCGGCATCGCCGGCGACTTCCCGATCTGCGTCGTGCCCATGCTGGAGCAGGACATGGAGGAGGAGAACACGCCGCTCTGGGGCTACTTCTGCCAGATCAGCGACTCCACCACCAGCTACGGCAGCTATTCCGGCGCCGTGCCCAACGAGAAGATCACCTGGGGCAAGCTGGGCCAGGACACGCCGCGCTTCATCGTGGAGTCCGATGCCACCATCGTGGCGCCGCTGATCTTCGCCCTGGTCCTCAACCAGTAGGAGGCTCCATGCAGTTGGGACGGGTCGTCGGCACGGTCTGGGCCACGCGCAAGGACCCCAAGCTAACCGGCTTGAAGTTCCTGATGGTGCGCCACCTGGACTTCGACTATCGCGAGAAGGACGCCCACACTGTGGCCGTGGACAGCGTGGGCGCCGGCGTGGGCGAGGTGGTTCTGCTGGTGGCCGGTTCCAGCGCGCGCCTGACCGAACAGACGGACGGCGCGCCCGTGGACACGGTGATCATGGCCATCGTGGACAAGGTGGAGCTGGACCCGGCGGCGTTGGCGGCGGGCACGCCATGAACCTGGCGCGGGTGGTGGGCAAGGTCTGGGCCACGCGCAAGGCGCCCGGCCTGGAGCAGGCGACCCTGCTGGTGATCCAGCCGGTGGACGGCGACCTGCGGCCCGACGGTGCGCGGCTGGCCGCCGTGGACCTGCGCGGGTCGGCAACCGGACAGATCGTCTACTACGTGGGATCCAAGGAGGCGGCGCTGCCGCTGCCGGCCAAACTCAGCCCGGTGGACGCCTGCATCGTGGGAATCGTGGATCACGTGGATCGCTAGGATCCGGGCTCAGACCAGGGTCTTGACCAGCACCACGCGCGTGCCCCGGGCGCCGGTCTCGATGCGCACGTCGTCCATCAGGTGGCGGATGATCAGCAGGCCGCGGCCGGAAATGTCCAGCAGGTGTTCGGGTTCGGTGGGATCAGGCAGAGGGACGGGCAGACCCAGGCCGTGGTCCGTGACCGCCAGCAGCAGTTGCCGCACGGCACCCTGGACGGTGACCCGGGCTTCCAGGCGCACCTCCAGCTCCGGCCGCTGCTGGTTGCCGTGGAGAATGGCGTTGTTGGCCGCCTCGGTCCCGGCGATGATCAGATCCCCGGTGAAGTCCTCCGACAGGCCCAGTTCCTGGGCCAGCTCGCTGAGGAAGGCCTCCACCTGATCGATGGCCGCCGGATCCGAGGGAATGGTCAGGCTGCGCTCCATGGGCGCAACCTACTATTCTTCCGCTGGGCGGAACAGCTTCACGGAACAGGAAAGAACGGAGGTGTGGGATGCGGCTCCCCGGCGGTTTGCTTCTGTTGACCGGCGCGCTCCTGCTGCCGGCGGGCGCGTCCCGGGCCCAGGAATCCACGGACGGACACGCGGAGGCTTGGCTCAAGGCGCACCTGGAGGGCACCCAGCGCGCGCTGGCCGCCCGCGCGGGCGAGCGCGTGGACACGCGCTACGATCTGGGGCGCGTGGAGCTTCAGTTGACCCCCAGCCTGAGCACGGCCACCCTGGCGGGCGTCGCCACCCTGTGCGTGCGCAGCCTGCAGGAAGGCCTGGCGGACGTGGACTTCGACCTGCACGACAACCTGGCGGTGAGCGCCGTGGACGGCGCGCTCTCGTTCAGCCACGGCGGTCACGTGCTGCACTGCGTGCTGCCCGCGCCGCTGGCCCTGGGCGCGGAGGCCTGCCTGACCGTCCACTACGCGGGCGACCCGGCCGCCACGGGCTTCGGCAGCTACCAGCTGGCCCTGCACGCGGGCGTGCCCATTGTCAGCACGCTCTCCGAGCCCAACGGCGCGCCCTCCTGGTGGCCCACCAAGGACGACCCCTCCGACAAGGCGGACTCGGCCGACGTGCGGATTACCGTCCCGCTGGGGCAGGTGGCCACCTCCAACGGCCGGCTGCTTGCCGCCGACACCACGGGCGCCTTGGTGACCTGGCACTGGCGCGAGCGTCACCCCATCGCCACCTATCTGGTCTGCATGAGCGTCACCAACTATCAGCTCATCACCGATGAGTACACGGCCCTGGACGGCAGCCCCATGCCGGTCCACCACTACGTCTGGCCCGAGGACCACGCCGACGCGCTGGTGGACTTCAACGTGACCGTGCCGATGATCGGCTTCTACGCCACCACCTTCGGCGAGTATCCCTTCGTGGACGAGAAGTACGGGCACAGCGAGTTCACCTGGGGCGGCGCCATGGAGCACCAGTGCAACACGAGCTACGGCTCCACGCTGCTGCGCGGCGACCACGCCTACGACTACATCGTGGCCCACGAACTGGCCCACCAGTGGTTCGGGGACAAAGTGACCTGCGCGGCCTGGGAGGACATCTGGCTCAACGAGGGCTTCGCCACCTACAGCGAGGCGCTCTGGATGGAGCACCTGGGCGGGCACACGGCGCTGGTCCAGCACATGACCGGGCGCTGCAACGTCACCGATCCCAGCGGGCCGATCTACGACCCGCCCAGCACCTTCAGCTCCAACACGGTCTACCGCAAGGGCGCCTGGCTGCTGCACATGCTGCGCGGCCAGGTGGGGGACAGCGCCTTCTTCGCGCTGATGAACGGCTGGACGGCCGGGCCCTTCGCCTACGGCTCGGCCCACGTGGCGGATTTCACGGCCCACGCGGCCCAGTACACGCCCCACGACCTGACGGGGCTCTGGAACGGCTACCTCTACGGCCTGAACCGGCCCAGCTACCGGACGGACTGGCGCGCGCGCACGGTGGGCGGGCTGCCCGTGACCGAGCTGCGCGTGCAGCAGACCCAGGCCGAGGCCCCCTTCGACCTCCGGCTGCCCTGGCGGATCAACGCCGGCACCCTGCGCAGCGAGTGGGTGCGCAACCACCTGCGCCTGCAGGGCCACGTGGTGGTGACGGGCACGGCGCCCAGCGCGGCCAGCGTGGATCCCGACGACTGGCTGCTGGAGACGCACGTCTCGGGCAACTTGAACGGCCTGCTGCGGCACCTGGCCCTGCGGGCCCAGGCCCCCGACGGCTCCTTCCCCGGCCCGGGCGGGCTGCGCGCCCGCTGCGGCACGAGTCCGGGCGGCGGCGCCTGGGTGAACGGCCTGGCCGAGGGCGTGGTGGCCCTGGAGCTGCGCGAGCTGGCGCCGGACTGGAGCGCGGGGGACAGCCTCTGGATCGAGGTGGAGAGCGTGGGCGGAGTGCCGGGCCGGCTGGCCTTCGGCCTGCTGCCCGGCAGCGCGGACTGGCAGGATCTGGGCCTGCGGCAACTTCAGGCGCTGGCGCCGCCCCAGCTGTCGATCCGCCTGCAGTCCGGCGGCGTGCTGCTGGAGTGGACGGCCCAGCCCGGGGCGACGGCCTATCGGGTGGAGGCCGCGACCACGCCCTGGAGCGGGGACTGGCTGCCCGTGGGCGAGACCGCGGACCTGAGCCTGGCCCTGCCGGCGGGCGGGGACGAACGGCGCTGCCTGCGTGTGGTGGCCCTCTACTAGGCCCGATGCAACCCAAGAACAGGATGTCCCTTTGATCGCTCTGCACCAGCTGGCCGTGCGCTTTCCCGACAAGGTGCTGTTCGAGAATCTCTCCTGGCGGATCCTGCCCGGCCAGCGCGTGGGCCTGGTGGGCGACAACGGCGTGGGCAAGACCACGCTGCTGCGCATCCTGGCCGGCGAGCGCGAGGCCGACGAGGGCAGCCTGCACCGCGCCCCGCGCATCCGGACGGGCTACCTGTCCCAAACCTTCAGCTTCTCGTCCTCCCAGCCCCTGCTGGAGATCGTCCTGGCCGCGGCCGGGGACATCCGCCAGCTGGAGCGCGACATGGAGGAGACCCGCGGCACCCTGGCCGAGCTGCCGCCGGACCACGAGGACCAGCCGGCCCTGTTGGCCCACCTGGGGCACCTGCAGGACCAGTTCGACCACCGGGACGGCTACCGGCTGGAGTCCGAGGCCCGGCGCATCCTGCAGGGGCTGGGCTTTCCCGCGGACTCCCTCGAGCGCCCGCTGGACACCTTCTCCGGCGGCTGGCAGATGCGCGCGGCCATGGCCCGCCTGCTGGTGGCCTCGCCTGACCTGCTGCTGCTGGACGAGCCCACCAACCACCTGGACACCGACGCGCTGGAGTGGCTCGAGCGCTTCCTCAAGGCCTACGACGGCACGGTGCTGACCATCAGCCACGACCGCTTCTTCCTGGACCGCACGGTGACCCAGATCGCCGAGATCGCCCGGGGCAAACTGACCCTGTTCACGGGCAACTTCACGCGTTACCGGCAGCTCAAGGAGGAGCACATGCTGCGGCTGGCCGCCGAGGCCGAGCGCATGCGCGGCAAGGTGGAGGACATGCAGCACTTCATCGAGCGCTTCCGCTACAAGTCCACCAAGGCGCGCCAGGTGCAGAGCCGGATCAAGCAGCTGGACAAGCTCGAGATCCACGAGGTGGAGAAGGAGGAGCGCGGGTTGAGCTTCCGCTTCCCGCCCTGCGAGCGCTCGGGCGATCTGGTGCTGGAGCTGGACGGGCTGGGAATGGACTACGGCCAGGGCTGGGTCTTCCGCGACCTGGACCTGCTGATCAAGCGCGGCGAGCGTGTGGCGCTGACGGGGCCCAACGGCGCGGGCAAGTCCACGCTGGCCCGACTGATCTCCGGCCTCCAGCAGCCCACCACGGGCCAGCTGCGGCTGGGGCACAAGGTCAGCCTGGACGTCTACACGCAGGAGGTGGAGGACCAGATGGACCCCCGCCGCACGGTGCTGGACGAACTCAGCAGCCACAACCGCGGCCTGGGCCAGACGGAGCTGCGCAGCCTGCTGGGGGCCTTCCTGTTCTCGGGCGAGGCCGTCTTCAAGAAGGTGGACGTGCTCTCCGGCGGGGAGAAGAGCCGGCTGGCCGTGGCGGGCATCCTGCTGGACAAGTGCAATTTCCTGGTGCTGGACGAGCCCACCAACCACCTGGACCTGAAGGCCAAGGACATGCTCCAACAGGCCCTGGCCTCCTTCGAGGGCACCGTGCTGGTGGTCAGCCACGACCGCTACTTCCTGGACAAGGTGGTGACGCGCGTGCTCGAGCTGCGCGACGGCCGGCTGCTGGACCGCCCGGGCAGCTACAGCGAGTTCGTGGCCTGGCGCGACGAGCTGGAGAAGGAGGAGGCCGCCCAGGCCACGCGCACGGCCCGCGCCCAGGGGGCGGCCGTCGACGAGGCCGCGGGCCGGTCCGCCGCGGCCAAGCCCCGCTCGCGCGAGGAACGCAAGGCCGCCACGGAGGAGAAGATCCGCCGCGGCCGGCTGTTGCGGGAATCGGCCGAGGCCGCCGAGAAGCTCGAGGCGGAGATCGCCCGGCGCGAGGCGCGGATCAGCGAGCTCGAGGCCTCCCTGGCCCGCGAGGAGATCTGGAACCACCCGGAAAAAATGAAGCAGGCCACCACGGAATACGCCAAGCTGCGGGAGCTGGTGAAGGGCCTCTATCCGCAGTGGGAGGCGGCTCTGGCCGAGCACGAGCGCGTCAAGGCCGAGCTGGAATCCGAGGACTGAGCGGTCTCCAGATTCAACACAGAGACACAGCCGCGGAGCGGCACAGAGAGATCCTTTTGGATAGATCGGACACGACCCGATTGGTGCTGACTCATCTATAAAATCTCTGTGCCTCTGTGTCCCTGTGTTGAGTTCCCACCCGGCCGCCAATGACCACAACTGGTTTGAGAGGGGCGTGACATGAAGCGACTATTTCTGGGCGTGTTCCTGGGCCTGTTGCTGGCCGTGGGCCTGCTGGTGGCCGGGGTCTGGGGCCTCATGCGGATGGCGGGCGGCCAGGAGCTCCAGCTGGCGGACAACAGCCTGCTGGTGCTGGACTGGAGCGGGCCGCTGCCCGGACACCAGATCCATCCCGCCGACGCGGATTTCGGCACGCCCGTGACCCTGAGCCACGTGAGCGCGGCCATCCGCGAGGCCGCCGGGCGGCCGGAGATCACCGGCATTTTGATTGAGCGCAACCTCGAACTGCCCCGGGAATACCTGCAGGAGCTGGGCGGTGCGCTGGAGAGCTTCCGCCAGGCGGGCAAGCCCGTCTGGGCCCACCTGGAGCTGGGCTATGGCTCCTCCTATCTGGCGGCCTGCCTGGCGGACACGCTGGCCTTGAGCCCCAGCGCCTCCGGCGGGCTGATCCTGCCCGGTCCCAGCGTCAGCCGGCTCTACATGAGCGAAGCGCTGAAGCGGCTGGGCGTGCGCATGCACGTGCTGCACCAGGGCGACGCCAAGAGCTACGGCGAGGAATACATCCAGCAAACCATGAGCCCGGCCGTGCGCGAGAATCTCGGCCTGCTGGTGGAGGATCTGCTGGGCGAGGAACTGGCCTGGATCGGCGCGCGCCGCCACGTGGAGCCCGCCCGCCTGCGCCAGGAGCTGGGCCGGCCCGAGCGCGTCTGGCTCTCGCCCAGCGAAGCCCGGGGTCTGGGCCTGGTGGACACGCTGCTCAGCCGGGCGGACTGGGACGACGCCGTGGAGGCCCGCTTCCCGGGCCACAGCCGGCTGTCCATCAGCGACTGGATCGGCTCGCGCCGCCAGCTGCCCAGCCAGGGCGAGCCGAAGATCACGACCCAGGACCACGTGGCCGTCCTCTGGGCCGAGGGCAACATCGTGCCGGGCCTGCTGCGCAGCGCCCAGGTGCAGGTCCAGTCCCGGGCGATGATCGAGCAGATCCGCGACCTGCAGGAGAGCGACGCGGTCAAGGCCGTGGTCCTGCGGGTGGAATCCCCCGGCGGCAGCGCCCTGGCCTCCGAGGAGATCTATCAGGAACTGGTGAAGCTGGCCAAGGTCAAGCCGCTCTGGATTTCCGCCGGCCCCGTGGCGGCCTCGGGCGGCTACTATCTGGCGCTGCCCGGCGCGCAGATCTGGGCCAGCCCCTTCTCGGTGCTGGGTTCCATCGGCGTGGTGGCGCTGGTGCCCGACCTCTCCGGCGCCGCGGGCAAGCTGGGCCTGAACCCCCAGGGCATCCATCCGCTGCCCGCCGCCAAACTGGGCGATCTGGGCAGCCCGGTGGAGGCCTCCACCCTGGCGGCCATGAATCTGCGCTTAGGCGAGGTCTACGCCGAGTTCCGCTCCCGCGTGCTGGCCCACCGGCCGCTGAGCGCCGAGCAGCTGACCCCCGTGGCCGGCGGCCGGGTCTGGAGCGGACGGCGGGCCGTGGAGCTGGGGCTGGCCGACCAGCTGGGCGATCTGCAGGACTGCCTGGATTCGCTGCAGGCCACCCTGGGTGCGACGCCCCTGCCCGTCTCGCAGTATCCGCGCCAGGAGAGCCTGCTGAGCCTGCTCTTGTCCGGCCACCTGAAGCCCCGCGACCTGCTGCCCGGCGCGCAGCTCAGCGCCGGCGCCAAGTGGCTGGGCATGGGCGACTTCGTCGGCCAGCTGGAGGAGGAGCCGGCGCGCCTGGGCGATCCCTTCTGGACCCTGCGCGCCGAGGAGTCGCTGCTCCTGCGCTAAGCATCACGACAGCCTGAACGTGTGCGGCCCCGGAGGCATCTCGCCCGCCGGGGCCGTGTCACAAGCGCCCCGGAGCCGGTCAAGGCTTTTTCCAAGCTGCCGATACACCTCTCCGTGGTCAGCGAGTGTCAGGGGAGGCGCGCGCCGGGCCAGAGTCCAACTGGGGGCAGCCCGTGCAAACCAGGCAAGTCATTTCCCACGCCGAAGGCGGCAACCAGATCATCTTTTTCGACGAGCGGCGGCTGGTGCTGGGCCTGGGTCCCGTGCTGCTGCCCCTGACCCAGCGCAGCCTGAGCCGGCTCTCCGAGCTGCTGCTGGGCATCGCGCGGGACTTCGAGCGCCACGCCCAGGACGGCCGCGTCTACATCCACTGCGACAGCTTCGTCTTTCGCCTGACCCAGCCCGAGTTCCTGGATCTGCTGGGCATGGTCAGCCAGGCCCTCTCCTGGCTGCACTCCCGGCAGACGCGCATGAACTGAGCGCTCGGCTTCATCCTGTTGCTCGCTCCACATCCCGGTGCATGCCGGGATGTTTGTGTTGAGGGCTGGGCTCGTTGTGGGGGTGGTTTTGAAATGGGATTCAACACAAAGACACAGGGACACAGTGGCTGAGTTGGTCTTGGCCGGGGTCGGGGTGGGGGCGCCTGTGAGTTGAGGTGCGCACGAAGTCGCGAAGGCTCGAAGGTGAATTGCGACACGCGAGGCGAAGCCAACTCCCTTCCCCCTCGCCCCGAGGGGGAAGGCGTCGCGAAGCGGCGGGGGATGGGGGCATGCCAAAACGGAGTCTGGCACCGTGCCTGACACCACTTTCGGGGTTTGTCCAGCGCACGGGGCAGATCGAGCCGAAAGGTCAGGTGCATCACCTGACCTTAGGTGCATCACCTGACCTTCACATCTCGTTCGCCACGCTGCGTGGACACTCCGAGGCGCAACTGGATCCGTACCTTTGGCCCGTGCTGTTTGCCCCTCCCCGGCTACTCCGGCCACTTTTGGAGGTTCTCCCGTGCGACTGCCCCTCTGGCTCTCTCTGTCGTTGCTCGTTGCCTTGCCGGTGCAAGCGGCGATTCTGCGTGTGCCTGCCGACCATGCCGGCATCCAAGCTGCCTTCGATGCCAGCGCAGAGGGCGACACCGTCCTGGTGGCGCGCGGGACTTGGATGGGCCTGCTGGAAAGCCCCGTCCACTCCATCCTCTTCTGCTCCCACTACCTGTTCAGCCAGGATTCCACGGATATCGTGGAGAGCGTGCTGGACGGCCAGTACGCGGGGACCATCCTGAATGTGAACACGCTGGAACCGGGCATGCTGACAGTGACGGGCTTCACTTTCTGGCGCGGACAAGGACAGCAAACCGGTGGTGCCGGGTACTGCGATCGTGCTGGAGCGGTGAACATGCAGGCAGACGTCAGCGCCACCCTAACGGATTTGGTCTTCGCCGATTGCCGAGCGCCGCGAATGGCGTCCATTCTCTTCAAAGGGGTAGAATGCAGCGGGTGGTCAGTACATGGCGACTTAGTTATGAAGAACATACACTGCCGGGGGTGTGTGGTGGACACTCCTCAAGAGAATGGATCCGACGCCATTCTGATCTCACAGGAGTACGGACGAGTCATTGTCGATGGGTTCCGCTTCGATGGTGGCGGGTTGGGCATGTTCGTTATGCGAAATCAATCATTGGCGCTTGATACATTAGCTCTTTCGAACGTGCATGTGTTCAATTGCAATAACTCGCGCTTGTATTGGATGGGAAGGACCAGGACTCGAAATGCCGGAAAGGTCACCAACGTTAAGTTGGATGGTTGCGGGTTGACACTCGATTTCGTCCAAGTTGGCGCAGACACAACATTTGGCACGGTTCATAACTTGGAACTGCTAAATACCACTTTGAGCGAAGCGTTACTTATAAACTCAGGCGGCCCGAAGTTGGAAATAGATAGCCTCCACATCCATCATACTCGCAATCCAACCTCGGGAATTACTGCCGGAATATACTGCCGGGCCGATAATGGTAGTATAATGCGCAATCTACATGTTGATAACAATGTTCGAGGGGATAGTTTGATACATGAAATATCGCATTCCCCCATTGTAATGCTCCGTAGAATCAATCTGCTGGGTGCGCATATTCATGACAATCGGGTTATTATAGCAGGGGATCCTGATGTGGGTCAAAGCAGCGGATACTACCTTTCCGTTGGATCCATGATGAACATTTGGTATGGCGAGAATATTCGAATCGAGAATGCTCTTTGTGAGAACAACCTCGTTGAGGATTTAGACGATTACCAGCTCCCGGCCTCATGGGCGCCCCGAGAGAACTGGGGTCGCGAGCTTCACGTTACTGGCATGGATACGTTGCGGATGAAGAATGTGATCATCCGCAACAGTCGACAACCCAACTGGTGTCCAGAATGGGTGGGTGATTTGCTGTCCCAAAGCAGGCCGGGCTGCGTGGTGTTCGCCAGTTCTCATGACTATAGTACGATCGAGAATATTCTTATAGAAGATTGTGATGACGGAGGTATGTACGCCTTTGCTCACGAAGGTCCGGTATCCAATGTAATCGTTCGCAATGTGGGGCGACAAGGACTTTACGTCAACTCCAACGGTAGCGTTACCAATCTCCAGATCTCGAATGTGGACGTTGCCGACGATGAGCTTCAACCCCAGGATGCGGATCTCTTCAACCAGTATGCGTTGGGGCTGGGTTCGAACCCGGTCCTGGAGAACGTGACGATCAGCGGCTGCGACGGCCTGCGCCACCCGATCAAACTCGATGGGGGGGCTCAGGCCCTGTTCCGCAACAGCCTGTTCTGGGACAACAACTCGGGGCCCTTGGCCTTCACCGGTTCGGGCGGTACAGTCAGCTGGGACCATTGCCTGGCTCAGGAGACCTTGCCCGGGACGGGCAATCTGGTGGCCGATCCGCGCTTCGACAGCCAGTTGGGTGCACCCTTCCTGGCCCTGGAATCCCCCTGTATCGATGCCGGCAACCCAGAACCTGCCTACAATGACCCGGAGGATCCCGCTAACCCCGGCTTCCCGCTCTGGCCCAGCCTGGGCAATCTGCGCAACGACATGGGCTTCACGGGCGGTCCGCACGCCGCCCTGCGGGACACGACCTGGAGCGCGCTGCCGGACTGGGAGCCCACCGCCCGGCCCGGCGTCTTTTCGCTGGGCGCGCCTTATCCCAATCCCTTCAACCCGGCGATCCACATCCCCTTCCTGCTGCGCCGCCCAGCCCACGTGCGGCTTAGCGTGCACAACCTGCTGGGCCAGGAAGTGGCCGTGCTGGTCAACGCTCCCCTCGTGGCCGGTCGGCAGGACATCGTGCTGGACGGCGCCGGACTGGCCAGCGGCCTCTACGTCGTCACTCTGGACGTGGCCGGGCAACGCGCCAGCCGCTCGATCACCCTGCTCCGCTGACCTCTCGCGCTAGGCGTTTACCACAGAGTCACAGAGGCGCAGAGGCCGGAAAGGTCTTGGCCTGGGTTGCGCGTGACGCGTCCGAGGATCTGCTTGGGCACGAAGACTCGAAGGCTCGAAGACGGGCGGACTTGGGGGTTGAGCACCCCCCATCCCACCGCGGGGCGCGAGGGAAGGGAATTGGCTTCGCCTCGCCCAGGCCATGGGATCCCCCGGTCAAGCCGGGGGATGACGAAATGGATGCGTGAGGTGAAGCCCGCAGGACTGAACCAGAACCAGGTGGTGACGCCGTCAGGCGGAACCAACTACACGGTTGCAGGAAGGCCAAACTGCCGCCAGCGGAAGGCCACCGCGAGGTGGCCTGACTCTGGCGGGTGAGAAAAAGCGCCTCTTTGGCTCCACCTTTCTGGCGCCAGCAGAAAGGTGGAAAACAAGGGCTCCGGCTGATGAGCAAGGCGCGTTGAACCCCCATCCTAACCTTCCCCCTTGCAGGGGGAAGGGACGCACAGCGCAGCCCATTGCCGGGACTTGAGTCCGCCCACCTTGCAGGGGGAAGGGACGCACAGCGCAGCCCATTCCCGGGACTTGAGTCCGCCCGCGCGGCAGCGCGAGAGCCCGCGCGGCCAGCGTGTGTGTTGTGCCCGGAGGCCGATTTCGCTACTCTTTCCCGGCTTCAAACAGCAAGGACGGTGTCAGGAGGTCTCATGTCGGGTCATTCCAAGTGGTCCACCATCAAGCGGAAGAAGGGCGCGCTGGACGCCAAGCGCGGCAAGATCTTCTCCAAACTGGTCAAGGAGATCACCGTCGCCGTGCGCACGGGCGGCGCGGACGAGGACGCCAACCCGCGGCTGCGGCTGGCCCTCAACAAGGCCCGCTCCAACAGCATGCCCACCACCAACATCGAGCGCGCCATCGCCAAGGGCTCGGGGGAGGCGGACGGCGTGCACTATGAAGAGATCACCTACGAGGGCTACGGCCCGGGCGGCGTGGCCTTCATCGTGGAGTGCATGACGGACAACCGCAACCGCACGGTGGGCGAGGTGCGCCACGCCTTTTCGCGCAACAACGGCAACATGGCCGAGAGCGGCGCGGTCTCCTGGAACTTCGAGCGGCTGGGCTACCTGAGCGTGGCCAAAGGCAACACCAGCGAAGACGACCTGATGCTGATGGTGATGGACGCCGGCGCCGAGAACCTCGAAGACGGCGACGAGGTCTGGGAGATCTACTGCCCGCTGGAGTCGCTGGAGGCCGTGCGCCTGGCCGTGGTGGCCAACAAGCTCGAGGTCAAAGAGTACAGCCCCACCCTGAAGGCCAAGACCCTCTGCGACACCGGCGCCGAGGACGCCCCGCGCGTGCTCAAGCTGATCGACGTCCTGGAGGACCTGGACGACGTGCAGGAGGTCTACACCAACTTCACGGCGGACGAGGCCGTGCTGGCCGGACTGGAGTAGCGGAGGCCGCCGTGCGCGTGCTGGGCATCGATCCGGGCCTGGCCCGCACGGGCTTCGGGATCGTGGACGGCGTGGGCGGCCGCTATCAGGCCGTGGACTACGGCGTGGTGACCACGGCCGGCGAGTTCCCGGAGCGGCTGGTGCAGCTCTACCGCTCCCTGGCCGAACTGGTGGCGCGGCATTCCCCCGACGCCCTCTCCATCGAAAGCGTGTTCCAGGGGCCCAACGTCTCGTCGCTGGTCAAGCTCTCCCACGCCCGGGCCGCGGCCATCCTGGCGGCCGGGTTGAAGGGCCTGCCCGTGGCCGAGTACACGCCCATGCAGATCAAGCGCGCCGTGACCGGGCGGGGCGGCGCCGACAAGACCCAGGTGGGCTTCATGGTCACGCGGCTGCTGAACCTGCGCGAACCGCCCAAACCCCTGGACGCCAGCGACGCCCTGGCCGCCGCCCTTTGCCACCTCCACCGGGCCGTCTTGGCCGAACGCATCCGGACCTGAGCATGTACGAATACCTCCGTGGCCGTGTGGAATCCGTCGCTCCCACCCAGGTGGTGCTGGAGACCGCCGGCGTGGGCTGGGACCTGGCCTGCAGCGTCAACACCAGTCGCCGGCTGGAGCGCGGGCAGGAGGCGCGCCTCTGGGTGCACCTGCTGGTGCGCGAGGATCTGCTGGCCCTGACGGCCTTCCACAGCCGGGGCGAGCGCGAGCTGTTCCGCGACCTGATCTCCGTGGCCGGCGTGGGTCCCAAGGTGGCGCTGGCCGTGCTCTCCGGGCTGGAGGAGAACGACCTGCTGGAGGTGGTGCGCAGCCAGTCCGTCGAGCGCCTGACCCGCGTGCCGGGCATCGGGCGCAAGATCGCCGAGCGCCTTTTGTTGGAGCTGAAGGATCGCTTTGAGAAGCGCCAGGGTCCGGGGCCCGGTGGTCTGAGCCTGCCGGGCGGCGCACCGGACGATCCGCGCCAGCAGGCCCTGGAAGCGTTGGTGGCGCTGGGCTTCAAGCCCGCCCAGGCGGAGCCGGAGCTGGCCCGCGCGCTGGCCCAGTTCCAGGCCGAGGGCGGCGCGGGCCTGCCGGAGGTGGGCGAGTGGATCCGCCGCGTGCTGCAGAAGGGGCGTTGACCGTTATCCTGTCGCATGCCGGGATCGCCTGAACGGTTGCTGGACCTGTCATCCCAGCGAAAGCTGGGATCCCAAGGCATGAGTGAGGCGAAGCAGCGCCCCGGATGCGAATGGGGCATTCGTTGCTGGCCTCCATCCCCCGCCGCTGCGCGGCGCCTTCCCCCGCCGGGGTCGGGGGAAGGGAATTGGCTTCGCCCGTACGACAAGCAGAGGATCACGTGGACGAGTTCGAAGACGAATCCCGCATCATCTCCACCCGGCTCACGCCGGACGACCGCTTCGAGGGCGCCCTGCGCCCGGAGCGGCTGGAGGACTTCGTGGGGCAGGAGCGCCACAAGGAAAACCTGCGGGTCTTCATCGAGGCGGCGCGCCGGCGCGGCGAGGGGCTGGACCACTGCCTGTTCCACGGCCCGCCCGGGCTGGGCAAGACCACGCTGGCCCACATCCTGGCCCGCGAACTCGGCTGCGAAATCCGCGTCACCAGCGGCCCCGTGCTCGAGAAACCTGCCGACCTGGCGGGTCTGCTGACCAATCTGAGCGACCGGGACATCCTGTTCGTGGACGAGGTGCATCGGCTGGGCAAGGTGGTGGAGGAGTACCTCTACCCGGCGATGGAGGACTTCCGCCTGGACATCCTGCTGGACCGCGGCGCGGCGGCGCGCAGCGTGCAGCTCAGCCTGCCGCGCTTCACGCTGGTGGGCGCCACCACCCGGGCCGGTCTGCTCTCCAGTCCGCTGATGGCCCGTTTCGGGATCGTCGTGCACCTGGAGCACTACCAGGTCCACGAGCTGGCCGCCATCCTGGCGCGCAGCGCCACGCTGCTGGACATCGATCTGGCCCCGGAGGCCGCCGCCGAGCTGGCGGGCCGCTGCCGGGGCACTCCGCGCATCGCCAACCGCCTGCTGCGCCGCCTGCGCGACTTCGCCCAGGTCAAGGGCACGGGCCGGGTGACCCTGGAAATCGCGCGCTACGGGCTGGAGCGGCTGGAAGTGGACGAGGCCGGGCTGGACAAGCTGGACCGCCGCTTCCTGCGCGCCCTGTGCGAGGTCTACCAAGGCGGTCCGGTGGGCCTGGGCACGCTGGCCGTGGCCCTGGGCGAGGAGGAGGACACGCTGGAGGAGGTGCTGGAGCCCTTCCTGGTGAAGGAGGGATTCGTGCAGCGCACCCAGCGCGGCCGCGTGGCCCTGCCCCGTGCCTGGAGCCACCTGGGACTCAGCCCCCGTCCGGCGCCCGGGGAGTCCGACCGTCTGCCATTCTAGTCACTGGATCGCGGGGCTTCCTGCGCTCCCCGGCACCCAACTCAGGAAGCCCGATGCTGAAAGACCTCTGCATCCGCCTGGTGGGTCGCGCCTTCTGGGCGGACCGCGTGACCTTCTGGACCGAGCTGCACCACGCCCTGCTCCCCCCGCGCACCCGGGGCATGCGCATCATCACGGGACAATTGGTCCGGCGTGGCGACACCGTGCTGGACGTGGGCGCCAATATCGGGCGCATCACCCACGCCCTGGCCCGGGCGGTGGGGCCGGCCGGCCGCGTCCACGCCTTCGAACCCACCCCCATGGCGCGTCGCGTCCTCGAGGCGCTGGTGAAGCTGCGCCGGCTCCGCCAGGTGACGGTCGTGCCCGCCGCGGTGGGCCGGGAGGACGGCCGGCTGGAACTGCTAATTCCCTTGAAGGACAATTGGAAACCCATGCACCAGATCACCCACCGGGCTGGAGACGGCGGCGAGGAAGGTTTACGTCTCGAGGTGCCGCTGCTGTCCCTCGACACCTATTGGAAGCAGCAGGGCGAACCGGACATCAGCCTGATCAAGTGTGACACGGAGGGGCAGGAACTCTTCGTGCTGCAGGGCGCGCGCGAGCTACTGGCCCGCTGTCATCCCGCCCTATTCTGCGAGGTGGAGGCCCCCTATCTGGAGCGCTCGGGGCATCGGCCGGAGGACATCTTCGCCTTTGTGGGCGAACTGGGCTACCAGGCCCTCCGGGCGGATTCCCACGACCAGCTGGTGACCGTCGCCGGCTACGAGGCGCGCTGCTGCTACTTCTTCCTCCACCCGGAGCGCTGGCCGGCGGGCCTTACGCACTTGCGGAGCGCGCAGGCCTGATTCCCCGGAGCCGTGCCAGGTCGGTGCCAGGCCGGTGCCAGGTCGGTGCCAGGCGGGTGCCAAGTCGTTGCCAGGTCGGTGCCAGGTCGTTGCCAGGCCGGCGCCAGGCCGGCGCCAGACCGATGCCAGACCAGTGCCAGGCCGGTGCCAGGCGGGTGCCAGGCGGGTGCCAGGCGGGTGCCAGGTCGGTGCCAGGCCGGTGCCAGGCCGGTGCCAGGCACCGTGCATGAAGTGGAATCCGTGTCTATCACCTTGGACGGCGGACCCAGGCGGTGTCAGGCTGATGCCAGACCCCAACCTAAGTTACGCATCAAAATCTATTTAAATTCGCAAGATTAGTTAAGTGGCGATTTGTTCGGTTAAAATTCAGCTGCAGTTTATGGCGGCTATTTGGATTCTCTATTAAAAACTGAAGTGCTATCAGACCGCAAGAATCCCCGAGTGGCGGTCCGGCCCGGGTTTTCCTACCTTGGACAGCCATTTTTCCGCCCGCCGGAGGCTGTCCGGTGCGCTTCCACCACCCGTGTCGGGGTGGAGGGGAGCCAAGCGAGGATTCCCGCCATGCGTCTGTCCGACTTCAAGTACACGCTTCCCGAGAAACTCATTGCCCAGGAACCCTTGAAGGAGCGCGACAAGTCGCGCCTGCTGATCCTGGACAAGCAGACGGGCCAGGTGGAGCACAAGCTCTTCAAGGACGTGGTGGATTACTTCGGCGAGCATGACGTGGTGGTGGTGAACGACACGCGGGTGGTGAAGGCGCGCATGACGGGCTACAAGGAGAAGACCGACGCCGAGATCGAGGTCTTCCTGCTGCGCGAACTCAACGAGAACATGTGGGAGATCATGGTCAAGCCGGCGCGCAAGGTGCGCATGGGTAACACCATCACCCTCCAGGAGGGGATCACCTGCGACATCATCGACAACACCACCTCCGGCGGCCGTGTAGTGCGCGTCAACTACGACGGCGACTTCCACAAGATCATCGAGAAGTACGGCAGCGTGCCGCTGCCCCCCTACATCCGCCGCACGCCGGACAAGAAGGACGAGAAGAACTACCAGACCATCTTCGCCGACGAGGGCCGGGTGGGCGCCGTGGCCGCGCCGACCGCCGGCCTGCACTTCACCAAGCGCCTGCTGGGGCGGCTTGAGAAGAAGGGTGTGGCCGTGGTTCCCATCACCCTGCACGTCAGCCTGGGCACCTTCCGCCCGGTGAACGTGGAGGACTTGACCCGCCACCGGATGGACAGCGAGCATTACATCGTCACCCGGGAGACCGCCCGGACCGTCAACGACCGCATCAAACTGGGCGGCAAGGTCTGGGCTGTGGGCACCACCGTGGCCCGCACGTTGGAGACCGTGGCGCGCTTCAACGGCGGGATCAACCCGGACAAGGGCTGGACGGACAAGTTCATCTACCCGCCCTACGAGTTCAAGGTGGTGGACCGGCTGATCACCAACTTCCACCTGCCTTCCAGCACGCTGCTGATGCTGGTGTCCGCCTTCGCCACCCGCGACCAGATCCTGGCCTCCTACAAGGCCGCCGTCAAGGAGAAGTACCGCTTCTTCAGTTACGGCGACGCCATGTTGATCAAGTGAGCGCGCCGCGGACGGCCGCGCCCCTCCGGCTGGCCGTGGTGATCACGGCGGGCGGCACGGGCAGACGGATGGGCGCGGGAGCCCCCAAGCAGTTTCTGACCCTGGCGGGCCGGCCGGTGCTGGCCCGCACCCTTGAGCAGGCCCTGGAGTGGGGCCGGCGGGCGGCGCCCGCGCTGGAACTGGCTGCCCTGGTGGTGAGCCATCCCGCCGGTGGGGGGGCGGAAACCGCGCGGCTGGCCGTGGCGGCCTGCCAGGCGGCGGACTGCGCCACCTGGGCGCCCGACCTGCAGCTGCGCTGCCTGGACGGCGGGGCCACGCGCCAGGAGAGCGTGAGGCTGGCCCTGGCCGGCCTGCCCGATGATCTGACCGCCGTCTTTGTCCACGACGGGGCCCGGCCCCTGGCGTCCGCCGAGCTCTATCAATCCCTTTGGCAGTTGTTGGAGCGCACTCCTGCCGCGCTGGGCGTCGTGCCCCTGCTCCCGCCCGGCGACACCCTGAAGGCCATCAGCTGCGCGGCCGACGGTCTGGCCCAGGTCACGGCCACGGTGGATCGCGAGGGCGTGCGGGCCGTGCAGACACCCCAGCTCTTTCGCTGGCCGGACCTGCGCCGCTGGCACGAGCGGGCGGCCGCCGAGGGCTTTGTAGGCACAGACGACGCCTCGCTGGCCGAGCGCTACGCGCCGGAGGGCCGGGTGTTGGCGGCGGAGGGACGGCGCGTCAACCTGAAACTTACCCGGCCGGAGGATCTGGCCATGGCGGAAGGCTATCTGAGGGGTGAGGCGGGACCGCCAGGCTCCAGCCTGGCGGACCTGCGGGTGGGCCAGGGCTTCGACGTCCACGCCTTTACCGAAGGTCGACCGTTAATCCTGGGTGGCGTCGAGATCCCCCACGAGCGCGGCTTGGCCGGCCACAGCGACGCCGACGTGCTGCTGCACGCCATCAGCGACGCCCTGCTGGGCGCGGCGGGCCTGGACGACATCGGCGCCCACTTCCCGGACACGGACTCCGCTTGGAAGGGCGCGGACAGCTGGAAGTTGCTGGTGGAGGTGAACCGCCGGGTGCGGGCGGCGGGCTTCCGGCCCCTCAACGTGGATGCCACGCTGATCTGCGAGCGGCCCAAGATCCGACCCTACGTTCCGGCCATGCGCGCGCGCATCGCCGCCGCGCTGGAGCTGCCGGAAGCGGCTGTCAACGTCAAGGGCACCACCACCGAGCGGCTGGGCTTCACCGGTCGCGGCGAGGGCATCGCCGCCCAGGCGGTCTGCCTGCTGTGCGGCCCATAAAAATCTAGGCGCGACAGTCGCGACTGCCGCGCCCAGAGTGCCGCGCGAATCGTGGAGGTCTTCGCGCTATCCCGCGGATGGCCCTCCGCGGGGTTCGACCGCCCCCTGAACCTTCGGCCAAAGGGTCAGAGCCACGATCTGAGGCGACTATCGGAACTCCACGAAAATGCTTGAGGCCTGCGCCGAACTTTTTTTGCCCCTGCGGCGCAGGTCCGATTTCCACGTCCGGGGCCGGGTGACTCAAGAGGCCGGCGCGGGCGGCGGGAGCTCCAGCAGCCCTTCCAGCACGGCGTACAGCTCGTCCACGTCGATGCGCACGCTCCAGCGCTTCACCAGCCGTCCCTTGTGGAAGATCAGCACCGTGGGCGCGCCGCGCACGCCGTACTGCTGGGCCGTGGCGAAGTTGCCCAGCACGTTGGCCCGGGCCAGCCGCAACTGGTCGGGGAAGTCGTCGCGCAATTGATAGAGCAGACCGGACACGGTCTGGCAGCCGCTTCACGTGTTGGAGTAGAACTCCGCCACCACGGGTCGCGGCTCTTTCTGCACCAGCTCTTCCAGGGCGCCGTCGCGCAGTTCGTCGGGCCGGCCGTCCAGGCCGATGAGCTTCTTCAGGAATCGCACGGGTTCTCCTTTCCAGATCCGGACCCAACATGGCGAAGATTCGCCACGCCTGCCCGGCAGGGATCGGCAGGCCGGGGACCCGGATTGAGCCGGCCCGCCAGCGGCCGGGCTCTGCTACCTTGGGCAGGCCGCGCAGATGCGGACGAATTTCGCCTCCGGGACCCGGCGTCGGGCCCGGCGGTGACACAACGCCAGACGGGTGCGATGGAACTCCTCTCCCAGATCGCCGCGCAGCTCAACCTCAAGCTGCAGCAGGTCCAGCAAACCCTGGCCCTGCTGGACGAGGGCAACAGCGTGCCCTTCATCACGCGCTACCGCAAGGAACTGACGGGCGACCTGGACGAAGAGCAGATCCGCCGCGTGCTGGAACTGCGCGACGCCCTGCGCGGCCTGGAGGAGCGGCGCCAGGCCATCCTGCGCTCCATCGAGTCCCAGGGCCGCCTGACGGACGAGCTGCGCGCGGCCCTGCTGGCCTGCGAGCGGCTGGCGGAGCTGGAGGACCTCTACCTGCCCTACCGGCCCAAGCGCAAGACCCGCGCCAGCGAGGCGCGGCGGCGCGGACTGACCCCGCTGGCGGCCCTGCTGCTGGTCTCGGTGACCGGCGAGGCGCGCTGGCAAGAGGAACTTGGCCACGTCGCGCCGCTGGAGGGAGAGGATCCTGCCCTGGTTCCGGACAGCGGTCCCGCCGACCGGCCTGCCCCGCTCAGCTGGGACGAATTGCGCCGGGCCTCCCGCGATGAGGCCTTGGCGGCCTTCTTGGGCGACGAGGTGCCGGGTCCGGCGGAGGCCCTGGCCGGCGCGCGGGATATCCTGGCCGAGTGGCTGAGCGAGCGCGCCGAGTTGCGCGCGGCCCTGCGCCAGGGCGGGGCGCGTCACGCCGTCCTGCAGGCCCGGCTCAAAGAGTCCGGCCCGGAGGCGGCCAAGTTTTCCCTCTATCACGACTTCCACGAACTGCTGCGCGACCTGCCGCCCCACCGGGTGCTGGCCCTGAACCGCGGCGAACGCCTGGGCGTACTCCAGATCAAACTGGACTGGCAGCCCGTCCGGCCCCTGGAGCGGGTGACGGGCACCTATCTGAAGCGGCCGGATTCGCCCTGGGCGGCGGACGTCCTGGAGGCTTTCGCCGACGGCCTGGAGCGCCTGCTGCTGCCTTCGCTGGGGCGCGAGCTGCGCGAGGAGAAGACCGTCGAGGCCGAGCTCCACAGCCTGGAGATCTACGCGGGCAACCTGCGGCAGTTGCTGCTGCAGCCGCCCTTGACGGGCCGGCGCGTGCTGGGCATCGACCCGGGTTTTCGGACGGGCTGCAAAGTGGCCGTGGTGGACGCCACCGGGCGCCTGCTGGCCGGGGCGACCATCTACCCGCACCCGCCCCAGAACAAGCAGGCCGAGGCGCGTGTGATGCTGCTCGAGCTGGCCCGGGACCATCAGGTGGACGTGGTGGCCATCGGCAACGGCACGGCTGGGCGCGAGACCGAGGAGCTGGTGGCGGAGTGGATCGCCGAGAACCAGCTCAGCGTGCAATGGTGCGTGGTCAGCGAGGCCGGCGCCAGCGTCTACTCGGCCAGCGAGGAGGCCCGGGAGGAGTTCCCCGAGCTGGACGCCACCCAGCGCGGCAACATCAGCATCGCCCGCCGCCTGCAGGATCCGCTGGCTGAACTGGTGAAGATCGATCCGCGCAGCCTGGGCGTGGGCCAGTACCAGCACGACGTGACTGAGAGCCGCCTGGGTGGCCGCCTGGACGCGGTGGTGGAATCCTGCGTGAACCTGGTGGGCGTGGACCTGAACACGGCCTCTGCCAGCCTGCTGCGGCACGTGGCGGGTTTGACCCGCCGCACCAGCCGCGCCGTGGTGCAGTGGCGCGAGGAGCACGGCCCCTTCCGGCGCCGCGAGCAGCTGCGCGAGGTAAGCGGGATCGGCCCGGCAGCCTTCCGGCAGTGCGCGGGCTTCTTGCGCATCCGCGACGGCGAGGAGGCCCTGGACAACACGGGCGTCCATCCCGAGAGCTACCCGGCCCTGCGCCGCCTCTTCCAGCGCTGCGGCGTCTCCGGAGCGCAGCCCCGGGAGCTGGCCGCCGCCGTGGACGCGGAGCTGGGCGGAGACGAGGCCCGGCTGGCCGCCCTGGCCGCCGAGTTGGAGCTCGGCGTTCCCACCCTGCGCGACATCCTGGCCGAGCTGCGCAAGCCCGGCCGCGACCCGCGCGACGAGCTGGACCCGCCGCTGATGCGCGGCGGCATCCTGCGGCTGGAGGAGCTGAAACCCGGGATGGTACTGGAAGGCACGGTGCGCAACATCGTGGACTTCGGCGCCTTCGTGGACGTGGGTCTGAAGACCGAGGGTCTGGTGCACGTCTCGCAGCTGCGCCACGAGCGCGTCCGCCACCCGCTGGACGTGCTGCGCGTGGGTGAGCGGGTCAAGGCCCAGGTGTTGGAGGTGGACCTGGTCCGCAACCGGCTGGCCCTCTCGCTCAAGGCCCTGCTGGAGGCGCCTCCCGTTCCCCGCGGGCACCGGCCGGAGAAGGCCCGGTCGGCCGACCGCGAGCGCCCGGGCGGCCAATCCCCGTCGCGCCCGCCGGCCCGTCCCGCCCCGGGCAGCCTGGCCGAGCACCTGGCCAGCAAGCGGCGGCCCGGCGGATGAAGACCAACCGCCTGCTCCTGCCAATGATCCTCTTGGCCGGCCTGCTCCTGCTGGCCGGCTGCGCCGGCCGTCAGGTCCGGCCCGAGCGGCTGGACGAGGCCGCCATGCGCGCCTGGATCGAGGGCAACTGGCAGCCTTTGACGGCCCTGCGCCTTTCCTGGCGCGGGCAGTACCAGGACGCCGAGACCGACGTCCCCTTCCGCGTGGAATTGGCTTGGTGCGCGGACAGCACGCGCCTGGCGCTCTGCTCGCCATTCGGTGGGGAACTGGCCGTCTTCCGCTGCTCGGCCGAACAGCTCGCCGCGCGCAGCGGCGCAGCGCTGCCCGGTTGGCTGGAGCGCGTCGCCGGCGCCCTGGAGGGGCGGCCCGCCGACTGGCTGGACTGGGGCGCGGCCCGGCTGGCCGGGCTGCCCGAGGGCGTCAGCGTCGAATTGAAGGATCCCTCGCTGGCCCCGCTGTTGGTATTGGCCCTGGACAAGTTGCCCGCCGGCGTGCTGGACGAAGGTCTCTGTCGGCGGGAGAGCCTGGCCCCCTGGCTGTGGGGCGAGTGGCGCCCGCCGCTCGGCGCGCGCTGGCGGCCCGCCGAGCGGCGCTTTGAACAGGGCAAGTCCAGTTGGAGCGTGGGCGCCGCCAGCGGCCTGGTGGAACAGGTGGAGCAGGACGGCTGGAGCATCCAGCTGGACGGCTACGAGCGCCGGTCCGGGGGCGTCGTGCTACCCGGCCGGATGAGCATCAGCCAGCCCGCCGCGCGGCGGCGCGTGGTGCTGCAACTGCGCGAGGCGCAGGTGACCGAGATGAGCAAGGAGTAAGCATGGACGCGCGGGTCAGCATCATCGTGCCCCTCTACAACGAACGGGAATCCCTCGAGCCGCTGGTCAAGGGAATCTTCCAGGCCTGCCTGCCGCTGGGCCTGCCTTGCGAGATCATCGCCGTGGACGACGGCTCCACCGACGGTTCGCTGGAGGTGCTGAAAAGCCTGCGCAGCCGGGATCCGCGCCTGCGGATCATCTCCTTCCGGCGCAACTTCGGTAAGTCCGACGCGCTGGACGCCGGCTTCCGCGCGGCCCAGGGCGAGCTCATTTTCACCATGGACGCCGACCTGCAGGACGACCCCAAAGAAATCCCGCGCTTCGTGGCGAAGCTCAACGAGGGCTGGGATCTGGTCTCCGGCTGGAAGCGCCGGCGGCACGACCCCTTGAGCAAGACCCTGCCCAGCAAGTTGTTCAACGCCGTGACCAGCCGCGTCTCGGGCGTGCGCCTGCACGATTTCAACTGCGGCTTCAAGTGCTACCGGCGCGAGGTCACCCAGGCGCTACGGGTCTACGGCGAGCTGCATCGCTTCCTGCCGGCCATCGCCCACATGATCGGCTTCCGGGTCACGGAGATGGAAGTGGAGCACCACGCCCGGCCCTTCGGGAAGAGCAAGTACGGCGCGCGGCGCTTCATCAGCGGCCTGCTGGACCTGATGACCGTGGTGGTGACCACGCGCTACATCAAGAAACCCCTGCACTTCTTCGGCGCTCCCGGCCTCTGCTTCGGCTTCGCCGGCGCGCTGATCAACCTCTGGCTGACCTGGCAGAAGCTGGTCTGCGGCCAGGGTCTCTCCAACCGCCCGCTGCTCTTCCTGGGCATCCTGCTGATGATCGTGGGTCTGCAGCTGGTCAGCCTGGGGCTGATCGGCGAGATGATCTCGCGCAGCCAGAAGGAGCCCGAGTACCAGGTGCGCGAGCGGCTGGGCTGAAGCGACCGGGAGGAAAAGTGACGCCCCCGGCGGAGGACCGGGGGCGGCCTGTGGCACTGCGGAGCCACCTGGGGGTCGTCGCATTCCGCGGCGTCGACCCCCGACGCATCGGAGATCCCCAGGGACCGGCCGACACGTCCTGACGTGAACCTGAACTTGAACTCCCGCCTGTCGATTGCAAGAACAGGGCCAAGCTCCTTCCCGCCCGCCAGGCCCGTTCGGCGTCTGCTTTTCCAGAAGTGGGCCGGCAATCCAAACGCTCTGGCAGAATCGTGGACGAAATGGGCCGGAATCGTCCTTGGCAGGAAACCCTTCCGCCCGGGCAGGGTATTTGGCACTTTGCGCCGCGGGCCGACACAGCCGCCCGCCCCAGCACCACAGTCCAGGGAGTCCCCATGATCCGGAACGTCGCCCGGCCCTTTCCCGTCCGTCTGCGTCACTTCTCCGTCCTGTTGCTCTCCAGTCTCGCCCTGCTGACCGGCGCCTGCCAGGTGCAGACGGGCCGCGGCGAGTCCAACCCGGCCGACAGCAACAAGGTGCAGCCCGTCCCGGTGGAACTGGAGACCGTCGTGCTGGGCAGCATGGCCTCGCGCCTGCACCTGAACGGCGTGCTCACCACCGAGGGCGAGATCAAGGTCTACCCGCTGGTGGCCGGCCACGTGGGCCGTCTGCGCGTGGAGGAGGGGGACCGCGTGCGGCGCGGCGACACGCTGCTGGTACTGGAGGACGCCGAGATCCTGCTCAGCGAGCGCCGCCTGCGGCTGGAGATGGAGAAGGCCGCCCAGGACCTGGAGCGCGTGCGCCAACTGGCGGAGGCGCGGCTGGTGCCCGAACAGGATCTGAGCGACGCCCAGTACCTGGCCGACAAGGCCAAGCTGGCCTGGGAGAGCGCGCGGCTCACCGTGCAGCGCAGCCGGGTGACCGCGCCCGTGGGCGGCGTGGTGGGACGGCGGCTGGTCCAACAGGGCGACTTCGTCCAGCCGGGCAGCCAGCTCTTCACCCTGGTGGACGATCGCGAACTGATCTCCGTGCTGGACGTGCCCGAGCGCGATCTGGTCCGCTTGCGCCAGGGCCAGAGCGTCGACGTCACGCCCAGTTCCGGGGACGGCAGCGTGCGCCAGGGCTGGATCAAGCGCATCAGCCCGGTGGTGGACCCGGCCAGCGGCACGCTGCGGGTCACGGTGGGAGTCAAGGACAGCGGCAGCGCGCTGCGGGCCGGCATGTACGCGCGCTTCTCCATCCTGACGGACACGCGCAACGACGTGGTGGTGGTGCCCAAGCGCGCGCTGGTCTACGACCGCGACTTGAGCTACGTCTGGGTGGCCGGCGACAGCAGCGCCGTCCGGCGGCAGGTGGAACGCGGCTACGAGGACGAGGAGCGGCTGGAGGTGCGCCAGGGCCTGCAGGCCGGCGAAGCCCTGGTGGTGGTGGGACAGAGCGCGCTCAAGCCGGGCTCGCCCATCCGCGTGGTGCGCCGGGACGGCCGCGACCTGCCCCAGCCCGCGGACAGCGTGAAGGCCGGCTCCCGGCCGCAGAAGTAGTTCGCCACCGCCAGCCCAGGAAGTTCCATGTCGCCACTCCCCGAACCCGCCGATCCACTTCAGCGCCACGGTTTCGTGGCCTTCATTACCAGCCGGCCCGTGGCCGTGACCATGCTGGTGCTGGCCGTGATGGTCTTCGGTCTGATCTCAATGCAGCGCCTGCCCCTGACGCTGATGCCCGACATCAGCTACCCCAGCATCACCCTGCGCACGGTCTGGGAGGGCGCCGCCCCGGAAGAGGTGGAGCAGTTTATCTCGCGGCCGATCGAGCAGGCCATGGGCGTGGTGGCGGGCAAAGTCTCCATCTCCAGCCTCTCCCGCGCCGGCCAGTCCGACGTGGTGGTGGAGTTCGGCTGGGACAACGACATGGACCTCTCCATCCAGGACCTGCGCGAGAAACTGGAGACCGTCCGCCTGCCCGATGACGCGGAGCGCCCGCTGATCCTGCGCTACGATCCCGCGCTGGATCCCGTCCTGCGCGTGGGCCTGACCTGGCAAGACGGCGCGGGTGACGAGTCCGCCCTGCGCAGCCTGCGCCTGCTGGGCGAGGAACGGGTCAAGCTCGAGCTGGAGAAGCTGCCCGGCGTGGCCGCCGTCAAGGTCAAGGGCGGCCTGGAGGAGGAGATCCGCGTCGAGCTGGACGAGGCCGAACTGAGCCTGCGCGGGCTGGACATCCAGTCCATCTCCCGCCAGCTGGCCTCGGAGAACGTCAACCTGGCGGGCGGCAATTTGAAGGAGGGCCGCTCGGAGTACGTGGTGCGCGTGCTGTCTGAATTCAAGAGCCTGGCGGAGATCGCGGACACGCGCCTGCGCACGGCGGACGGCGCGTTCATCACCCTGGGCGACATCGCCACCATCCGGCGCACGGGGCGCGACGCCGAGACCCTGACCCGGGTGGAGGGCCGCCCGGCGGTTGAGATCGAGATCCACAAGGAGGCCGACGCCAACGTGGTGCGAGTGGCGGCCAGCCTGCGCAAGCGCCTGTTCGGCCAGGACAAACCCGGGACGGCCGGGCTCCCGGCGGATTCCAGCCAGGCGGCGGCCGCCGAGAAGAGCTCCGGTCGCCCCGGCAAGGGCGGCCCGCCCCAACCCATGGGCCCGGAGCCGCTGGCCAAGCAGCTGGGCGGCCAGGGCGTGGCGCTCTCCCTGTTGGCGGATCAGAGCACGTTCATCCAGGGCAGCCTGGACGAACTGCGCTCCAACGCCGTGCAGGGCGGTCTGCTGGCCGTGCTGATCCTCTTCCTCTTCCTGCGCAGCGTGGGGCCCACGCTGATCGTGGCGCTGACCATCCCGCTCTCCATCGTGGCGACCTTCGGTCCCATGCAGCTCAGCTCGCTCTCGCTCAACGTGATGAGCCTGGGCGGCCTGGCCCTGGGCATCGGCATGCTGGTGGACAACGCCATCGTGGTGCTGGAATCCATCCACCGCTGCCGGGCCGAGGGCGACGACCGCCTGCGGGCGGCCATCCGGGGCACGGGGGAGGTGGCCCAGGCGGTGACGGCCTCCACGCTCACCACCGTGGCCGTGTTCTTTCCCATGGTCTTCGTGGAAGGCGTGGCCGGCCAGGTCTTCGGCGACCTGGCGCTGGTGGTGGTGTTCTCCCTCAGCGCCTCGCTGGTCTTCGCGCTGACCTTCATCCCCATGCTGGCCGCCCTGGGCGCCCGGGGGGCGGAGGCCGGCGCGCCGGATTCCCCGGCAGACCCAGCGCCGGAGCGGCCCGGCGGTTGGCGCGGGCAGCGGGCCTTGTTGCTGGGCCGGCCGGCGGCCTGGGAGCAGACCCGCCGGTCGGCGCGCTCCCTGAACCAGTGGCGGCGCGCGGGCCGCGCGTGGCGCAGCCTGGCCTGGCTCCCGGCCTGGGGCCTGCTGCTGCTCCGCCTGCCCGTGCTGGTGCTGCTGGACGTGGTGGCGCGCGTTGTGCAGGTACTGGCCTGGGTCTTGACCTTGGGCCTGGCCTGGAGCGGGCGCCGCCTGGGGGCGGCCTTCGGCGGGCTGGGGCGGCTGTTGGAACGGCTGGGCGGACGCTTCGACCGTGGCGGCGCTGGAAATCAGGCCTACCCGCGAACCATGCGGCGCGTGCTGGAGCGGCCCCAAGGTCTGTTGACGGGGGTGCTGTTGCTGCTCGCCTTGGCCGTGGCCCTGCTGCCCCGGCTGGGCCGCGAACTGATTCCCCTCCTGCATCAGGGCGAGTTCTTCGTGGAGGCCGAACTGCCCGTGGGCAGCCCGCTGGAGCGTACGGCCGAGCGGCTGGCCCCGCTGGAGGCCTTCCTGCGCGCCCAGCCGGAAGTGGCCGGCGTGGCGCTGGTTGCCGGGGCCGACACCCAGGGCGGCATCGACACCGAGGGCGGCGAGCACCTGGCGCGGCTGACGGTGCGGCTGAAGGACACGGGCGACCCGCGCGGCGCCGAGGAGCGCGTGCTGGCCCGCCTGCGGCCCTTCCTGCTGAACCTGCCCGACGTGAAGAGCCGCGTGGGCCACCCCGTGCTCTTCAGCTACAAGACGCCCGTGGAGGTCCAGATCACGGGCCACGACCTGGCCGACCTGCGCGCCAGCGCGCGCCGGGTGGCGGCGGCCCTGGCCGACCTGCCCGGGCTGGCCGACCTGCACACCACCTCCGGCGGCGGCAACCCGGAGATCCACGTGCGCTTCCGGCGCGCCGAGCTGGCCCGGCTGGGGCTGGAGCTGCAGAGCGTGGGTGCGTTGCTCCGCCACAAGGTGCTGGGCGAGGTCGAGACCGAATTCCGCGACGTAGAGCAGCGCGTGGACATCCGCGTGCGCCTGCGGCCGGAGGACCTGCTGGGCGTGGAGGACATCCGCGCGCTGATCGTCAACCCCGGCCAGGCCGTGCCCATTCCCCTCTCCGCCGTGGCCGAGGTCTTCCTGAGCGAGGGCCCCAGCGAGATCCGCCGGCTGGAGCAGGAGCGCACGGCGCTGATCCGCGCCAACCTGAGCGGCCTGGATCTGGGCCGGGCGGTGCCCCAGCTGCGCCAGCGCCTGGCCGCCCTGGACTGGCCGGAAGGCCAGCGCTGGGAGGTGACGGGCCAGAGCACTGAGATGCAGCGCAGCCTGTCCAGCCTCTACCTGGCGCTGGCGCTGGCGGTCTTCCTGGTCTACGTGGTGATGGCCAGCCAATTCGAGAGCCTGATCCACCCGCTGGTGATCCTGATGGCCGTGCCACTGGCCTTCTTGGGCGTGGTGCCGGCCCTCTGGCTGCTGGGCGTGCCCGTTTCCATCCTGGTCTTCCTGGGGGCCATCCTGCTGGTGGGCATCGTGGTCAACAACGCCATCCTGCTGGTGGACACCATCAACCTGTTCCGAGGCGAAGGCCTGGAGCGCCGGGAGGCGGTGGTCAAGGCCGGCGCCCAGCGCTTGCGACCCATCCTGATGACCACGCTGACCACCGTGCTGGGCCTGGCGCCGCTGGCCCTGGGCCTGGGGGACGGCGCCGAGCTGCGGCGGCCGATGGCGATCACGGTGATCGTCGGCCTGAGCACCAGCACGCTGCTCACCCTGTTCGTGATTCCCGTCCTCTATGAGTTCGCGGAGACCGCCACGGCGCGCGTGCGGACCTGGCTGGGCCACGCCCGGGAGGCCCGCCCGTGAACCTGCATCGCTGGCTGCCCGAGCTCTCCCTCAAGCGCCCGGTGACCGTGCTCATGCTCTTCCTGGCGCTGGGACTGCTGGGGGCCATCGCCCTGCAGCGCGTCTCCTATGAAATGATGCCCCAGGGTTTCTCTTCGCCCTACATGGGCTTCTGGGTGCCCTATCCCAACTCCACGCCGGAGGAGATCGAGGAGCGCATCGCGCGGCCCTTCGAGGACAACCTGCGCGCCGTGCACGGGATGAAATACCTGGAGAGCAACAGCCAGGCCCACGGCTGCTGGTTCTGGCTGCAGTTCCGCGAGGGCACGGACTTGAACCAGGCCTGGAGCCAGGTGCGGGACTGCATCGACCGCAGCCTGGCGGAGTCCAGCCTGGACATCGAGCGCGTGGTGCTGCGCCGGATGGGCATGGACGACGAGGAGGTCTACTGGTTGGGGATCAGCTCCAGCCTGGACCCGGCCCAGGCCCGCGCGCTGGTGGAGGAGAAGCTCCAGAAACCGATGGAGCGCCTGGACGGCGTGGCCAAGGTGGAACTCTGGGGCGCGGACCTGAAGGACGTGCTCATCGACCTGGACCTGCAGGCCCTGGGCGCCCACGGCGTCAGCGCCTGGCAATTGGTGCAGGCCCTCTCCCGCGACAACCTGGCGCTCTCGCTGGGCACCGTGCGCGAGGGCGACCGGCGGCTGGCCCTGCGCGCCGACGCCCGCTGGCGCAGCCTGGAGGAGATCGCCGACCTGCCGGTGCGCGTGGAGCAGCGCGTGCTACGGCTGGGGGACCTGGCCCACGTGCACCTGGACGTGCCGGAATCGGACTGGATCCAGCGCGTGGACCGGACGGGCGCGCTGATGCTGGGCGTCTCCCGCGAATCCACGGCCAACACCGAGCAGCTCTGCCGCCAGGTGGACGAGATCCTGGCGCAGGCCGGCGCCGATCCGGAACTGGCCGAGCTGCGGATCAGCCCGCTGTTCAGCCAGGGCCGCTACATCCGCGAGTCCATCGACAACCTGAAGGGCAGCGCGCTCTGGGGCGGACTGTTCGCCCTGCTGGTCCTCTACTTCTTCCTGCGGCGCTGGACACCCACCCTGTTGATCACGGCGGCCATCCCCTTTTGCATGCTGATCACCATCGCCAGCATTTACTTCGCCGGCTGGTCGCTGAACATCATCACCATGATGGGCATGATGATCGCGGTGGGCATGGTGGTGGACAACGCCATCGTGGTGATGGAGAGCATCGCCATCACCGATCCGCCGGATCCAGCCCGGGACGGGTCGGGGCGCGCGGGCCTGGCCAACCCGCGCCACGAGACCGTGGTGCGCGGCACGGCGGAAGTCAGTCTGGCGGTGACCGTGGCCACGGGCACGACCATCGTGGTCTTCCTGCCCCTGATGCTGATGAGCGGGAACAGTACGCTCTCCTTCTTCCTGACCCGGATCGGCATGCCCGTGGTGGTCTCGCTGGCCGCCTCGCTCTTGGTGGCCCTGCTCTTCATCCCCCAGCTGGCCGCGCGCCTGCCGCTGAACATGAGCAGCCACGAGCCCCGGCTGGTGCGCTGGGGCCGGCAGCACGCCCAGGGTCTGCTGAGCTTCTCCCTGCGCCACCGTGGCGACGCCAGCCTGGTGGCCCTGTTGGTGCTGTTCAGCATGTCCTTGCCGATGCAAAAAGTCGAAAAAAAGGGCGAGGGCGAAGGCAACGTGGGCGAGTTCCAGGTGATCCTCGACATGCCCGCCGCCTACACGCTGACGGACGCCGACAGCCTGGTGCGCCGCATCGAGCGGATCATCTACGCCCAGGAGAAGCGCTACCGCATCCGCACCGTGACCTCGGGCTTCAGCCGGGCCTGGGGCCAGGTGCACGTCTGGGTGGAGAACGAAAGCGGCCAGAGCTGGTACGCCTACTTCTTCCGCGCGGCGGGCAAGAAGCTGGGTCTCGTCAAACAGGACTGGCTCTCCCGGGACGAGGCGCTGGAGGATCTGCGCAAGCGGCTGCCCAAGGTTCCGGGAGTGGAGATTCGGATGGGCTGGAACGACTTCAGCGAGGAATCGGGCACCACGATTCTCGTGCGCGGCCCGGACACCAATCGTCTGAAGGAACTGGCCGAGGAGGTGCGGCGCCGGCTGGCCTTCGTGGATGGAGTCATCGACACCGAGCTGGACGCCGAGCGCGGACAGGAGGAGCTGGTGCTGGAGCTGGACCGCGAACGGCTGGCGCGCCACGGACTCAGCGGCAGCCAGGTGGCGGGCACGCTGCGCTACGCGCTCTCCGGCGACCAGATCGGCTGGCTGCAGCGCCCGGACCGCGACGTCTCCGTGCTGGTGCGGCTGGCGGAGGACGACCGCGACCAGCTGCACAAGGTTCAGGAACTGGAGCTGGCCGGCCCGGGGGGCAAGGTGCCGCTCGCGCAGGTGGCCACGGTGCGCCACGGCCGCAGCCTGGGCAACGTCCAGCGCACCCAGGGCCAGACCTTCATGCGCGTGAAGGTCTTCGACCAGGGCGGCAAGGACGACGCCTTCCAGGGGCGGCTGCGCGGGGCCTTGGCGGACCTGGCCCTGCCGCCGGGCTACAGCTGGAGCCTGGGGCGCGGCTTCGACCGCTTCGAGGAGCAGGAGCAACAGCAGAACTTCGCCCTGGTGCTGGCCCTGGCCTTCGTCTATCTGCTGATGGGCATGTTGTTCGAATCCTACAGCCTGCCCTTGGTGGTGCTGGGCAGCGTGCCTTTCGCCTTCTTCGGCGCCTGGTGGACGCTCTTCATCACCGGGACACCCTTCGACATCATGGCCGGCATCGGACTGATCATTCTGGTGGGTGTGGTGGTGAACAACGCCATCGTGCTCATCGACCTGGTGGTGCGCCTGCGCGCCGACGGCGTGCCCCGGGACGAGGCGCTGGTGGAGGCCGTGGGCAAGCGCTACCGGCCGGTGATGATGACCGCCCTGACCACGGTCTGCGGCCTGATCCCCATGGCCGTGGGCAACGCGGCCCTGGTGGGCATGCCCTACGCGCCCATGGGTCGCGCCATGGCCGGCGGTCTGATCGCCAGCACCTTCTTCACGCTGGTGGTGGTGCCCCTGCTCTACGTCTGGGTGGACGAGGCGCGCCTCTGGCTGGCGGGGCTGGTCCGGCGGGCGCGGCGGGTCGCGCCGCCCAGCGCCGGCTGAAGCGGGCTCAGGCGGGGGAGACGGGTCGACGCAGGGCGGCCAGCACGATGGGCAGTTGCGCCAGACTATCCAGCCGGCGGATGCCCGGGCCCGTCGGGGTCAGCGGCACGGCGCCCCCTCCCAAAAGCAGCGTGATCTCCGGCGGGAGCAGTTCGCGCAGGCGGGCCAGCTCCAGCGCGAGCGTGGCGTCCACGGGCGGAGTCAGGCTCAGGGCCAGCGCCTGCGCGCCCAGCCGCCGGGCCAGCTGCGCCAACTCCTCCGCCGGCAGGTCCGGCCCCGGATAGACGGCGTCCCAGCCGGCTTCCCCGGCCAGGAGCGCGGCCATCAAAGCTCCCAGTTCGTGGCGTTGTCCGCTGGGTGTCCCGGCCAGCAGGCGCGGGGCGCCGGGTGCCGCCTGGCGCCGGCGCAGCAGGCCTTCCAGCAGGGAGCGCACCGCCACGGTGACCAGATGCTCCTGGCCGATGCGCACCCGCCCCTCCGTCCAGGCCTCCCCCACGTCGCGCAACAGCGGCACCAGCAGGGAATCCAGCAGGGCCGGCAGACTGAGATCCACGCTGGCCCGGTTTAGCTCCCGCCACAAACCCGCCGCGTCGCAGCCGTCCACGCGTCCCAGGCAGCTCGCCAACCGGCGGGCCGGGTCGGGGTCCGCGGCCGCCTGGCTCTCCCCGGCCGGCCGGCGGCTCGCCAGGACAGCCGTGTCCGCCGCGGGATCCGCCGCCGCGGCGGACGGGGCCGTCAACCGCACCAGGGCCTCGCGGTCCAGGGGCACCAGATCACCGATGCGCAGGCCCCGCTCCAGCCCGCCCTTCACCAGCAGCAGGAACTCAACGTCCTGGTCGCTGTAGAGGCGCCGGCCGCTCTCGCTGCGGCCGGGGCGGACCAGGGCGTGGCGCTTCTCCCACGTGCGCAGCAGATCCTGGGACAGGCCCGTGCGCAGGGCGACGGCGGCGATGGTGTGGCGGGGACGTGTGGATGGCGTCATGTCCACAAGAAGGGGAACTGCCCAAGTTTTGTCAAGGAAGACCCGCGGCGGAACGTCTGGTCGGCGGACGCGTCCCGGAGGCAGGGCCTCGCCACTGCTGGAGCATTCCCGAGCGGAAGATGGGATTCCGCCGCCCGGCGTCGCTCTCCTCGAATTCAGTCAAAACATGAACAAAACAAGGGCAAGGTCTTGACAAGACTGAAATCGTCCGCTATGTTGGCTGTCGATCGAAGAACACGACAGCAATACGAAAGGGACGACCATGAACCGCTCGATGTTTGGACTCCTGCTGTTGGCCGGTCTGGCGGGTGGCGTCGAAGCTGCCGCCGACCTGCGCGTGGCCCACCTCAGCCCCGACGCTCCCGCCGTGGATGTCTGGCTGGACAACAGCGTGGCGCTCTCCGGCGTCGCCTGCCCGGCCTTCAGCCCCTACCTGGAAGTGCCCGCCGGGCCGCACCGCGTGCGGGTCTTCGCCACCGGCACCAATCAGAACCCGGTGATCGACGCCACCCTGCCCTTCGTGGACGGACAGGCCCTGACCGTGGCGGCCACCGGCCTGTTGGCGGACGGCAGCTTTGGTCCGGTGGTGATCCCGGACACCCGCGAGGTGTCCCCCACCCAGGCCTGGGTGAGGTTCTCCCACAGCGCGGCGGACGCCCCGGCGGTGGACATCACGCTGCCCGACGGCACGGTGCTGTTCGGCGACGTGGTCTTCAACGAGAGCACGGGCTATCTGCCCGTTGCCCCCGGATCCTACGACCTGCAGGTGCGCCTGGCCGGCAGCTCAACGGTCGTACTGGCCTTCCAGCCCGTGGCGCTGAGCGCGGGCACGACCTTGAGCGTGTTCGCCACCGGCACGCTGGCGGCAGGCACGCTGGGCGCACTGGCCGCCGTGGACGCCCCGGGCGACGGCAGCACCTTTCTGACCCTGGAGTCGGCGGGCACCCACCTGCGCGTGGCGCATCTCAGCCCCGACGCGCCGGCTGTGGACGTCTGGCTGGACGGAGCGGCCGTCCTGACAGGCGTTCTCTACCCGGCCTTCAGCCCCTACCTGGACATCCCCGGCGGCAGCCACCACGTGCAGGTCTACGTCGCGGGCACCAACCAGAACCCGGTGATCGACGCCACGCTGGACTTCACCCCGGGCAGCGTCACCACGGTGGCGGCCACGGGCCTGCTGGGCGACGGCAGTTTCGGTCCCCTGGTCCTGACGGACACGCGGCAGACCTCGCCCACGGAGGCCTGGGTGCGCTTCGTCCACGCGGCCGGCGACGCCCCGGCGGTGGACATCACGCTGCCCGACGGCACGGTCCTGTTCGGCGACGTGGTCTTCAACGAGAGCCTGGCGTACCTGCCCGTCGCCCCGGGCTCCTACGGCCTGCAGGTGCGCCTGGCCGGCAGCTCCACCGTGGTGCTGAACTTCCTGCCCGTGGAGCTGAGCGCGGGCACAACCCTGAGTGTGTTCGCCACCGGCTCGCTGGCGGCGGGTACGCTGGGCGCGCTGGTGGCCATCGACTCCCCGGGGGACGGCAGCCAGACCCTGTGGCTGGAGCAGGCCAGCGCCGTGGTGGCCGGCGGCGGTCGTCCGCTGGGCCTGGAGTTGGGCAGCGCCTATCCCAATCCTTTCAATCCGCGCACCACGCTGGGCTTCCGGCTGGACCGCGCGCAGCAGGTGCGCCTGTCCGTCTACAACAGCCTGGGCCAGACCGTGGCCGTGCTGCAGGACGGCCTGCTGGGGGCGGGTGAGCACGCTCGCAGCTGGGATGCCGCCGGCGTTCCCTCGGGCCTGTATTACGCGCAGCTGGAGGGCCAGGGCCTGAGCCAGGTGCGCGCCCTGACCCTGATCAAGTAGGACTCTCTTCCATCCGTCATGGCTGTGGCCCCGTTCGCTCGGCGAACGGGGCCGCTCGATGTTTGGCAGATTCCTGCCGGACAAGGGGGAGCGACCATGCAGGTGCGAAGCGCCCGGCCGGAGGATCTGGCGGCGATCACGGCCATCTACAACGAGCAGGTCCTGCACGGCACGGCGACCTTCGACACGGAGCCGCGGGATGCCGCCGCGGCGCGGGAGTGGCTCGCCGCCCACGGCGGGACGCTTCATCCCGTGTTGGTGGCGGAAGAGAACGGGGAGCTGGCCGCCTGGGCCAGCCTGACGGCCTGGTCGCCCCGGGGGGCCTACGCCCGCACCGTGGAGGCTTCGGTCTTCGTCGCGGCCGAGCAGCGGCGCCGGGGCCTGGGGCGGTTGCTGACCGTTGCCCTGGAAGACGCGGCGCGCCGGGCCGGCCACCGGGTGATCCTGGGGCGCATCGAGGCCGGCAACGCCGCCAGCCTGGAGTTGTTCGCCCGGGCCGGCTACCGGACAGTGGGAGTGATGCATCAGGTGGGGGTGAAATTCGGCCGTCACCTGGATGTAGTGCTGGTGGAACGGATCTTGACGGAGGAGGAGGAAGGATGAGCATGGAACAAGGACGGCGGCGGGCGCTGGTGACCGGTGCTTCGCGGGGAATCGGTCGGGAGATCGCCCGGGTGCTGGCGGAGGACGGCGTGGCCGTGGCCGTCCACTACTCGGCCAGCGAGGAGCGGGCCCGCGAACTGCTGGCCTCGTTGCCCGGCACGGGCCACGTGCTGCTGCAGGCCGACCTGGCCGACGAGGCCCAGGCGGCGGCCCTGGCGCCGCGCGCCGCCCAGGCCCTGGGCGGGCTGGACATCCTGGTGAACAACGCGGGGATTTTCCGCGAGCACCCGGTGCGTGAAATGGACGCCTCCGAATGGGCCGCCCGCTGGAAGGAGATCCTGGCCGTCAACCTGCTGGCCCCGGCCCTGCTGATTCACGCGGCCCGGACCTTTCTGGCGGCGGCGGGCGGCGGCTACATCGTCAACATCGGCAGCCGCGGCGCCTTCCGCGGCGAGCCCACGGCGCCGGCCTACGGCGCCAGCAAGGCCGGCCTGCACGGCCTGGGGCAGTACATGGCCGTGGCCCTGGCGCCCGACAAGATCTACGTGGTGAACCTGGCGCCGGGCTTTGTGGAGACGGAGATGGCCCGCGAGGCCCTGCAAGGCGAGCGCGGCGTGGCCACCCGCGGCCAGAGTCCGCACCAGCGCGTGGCGCGCTCGGAGGAGATCGCCGAGACGGTGCGCTTCGTGGTCTCGGGCCGCGCGGATTGGCTGACGGGCGGCACCATCGACCTGAACGGCGCCTCGTATCTCCGTAGCTAGTCGTTCTGTGACCAGATTCAACACAGGGGCACAGAGGCACAGAGTCAGAGCTGGAGCTCCGCGCCCGTCATCCCCCGGCTTGACCGGGGGATCCTAAGGCCTTGCCTGTCATCCCGGTCGTCTGCCCGGAACCCATGTTTTCAGCCTTTCTGCTTGCGCCAGAAAGGTGGAACGGCCGGTTAGGTGCCAAAGAGGCGCTTTTTCTCATCGGCCAGAGTCAGGCCACCTCGCGGTGGCCTTCCGCTGGCCGCAGTTTGGCCTTCCTGCAACCGAGTAGTTGGTTCCGGCTGACGCCGTCACCACCTGGTTCTGGTTCAGCGCTGCGCGCTTCACCTTGCGCAATCCGACCACCTTGCTCGTCGTTCCCCGGCTTGACCGGGGGATCCCTTGGGCTGTGCATGACAGAAGTCCTGGAGACCGGAGTAGCTTCCCCCGCGCCCCGCGGGGGAAGCCGTCCGGGTGCGCGCAGCGCACGCGGGCGGATGGGGGCGTGCAAAGCAGTGTCAGGCACCGTGCCTGACACTGCATAAGGGGTTTGTCCAGTGCACGGGACAGATCGAACCGGTAGGTCAGGATCCTCACCTGACCTTCCGCCAGGTCCGTCCGCTATCTGAGTCCAAAGCAGTGTCAGGCACGGTGCCTGACACCATACGTGGGGTTTGTCCAGCGCACGGGGCAGATCGAGCGAAAGGTCAGGAGCCTCGCCTGACCTTCCGCCAAGTCCGCTCGCAATCCGAGTCCAGCGGCCTCCGTTGCCGGTGTCCCTCGCAGCCTGGGTCTTACTCGCAACTGCTGCAGGGGCTGGGCAGCACCAGCAGCAGGGGCTGGACATAGCCTCCCAGGCTGGGTTTGTCTGGATCGGGATTCGGGATGATCACCCGGGGCGTGACCACGACACTCATGAGCCCCGGGCAGGGCGGCAGGTAGTCCACCCGGGCCAGATCCACTCCCAGACTGTCGGGCACCTCCGACAGGATCTCGTCGACTCGCGCCTGGGACCAGGCGCCCAGACCCCCGAGGGATCCGGTCAGATCGGATTCCACCAGGGTCCAGATGGCGACCTGCAGGTCCCCGTAGGTGAAGGGTCCGTTGCCCAGGCTGGACTCCCGGCCCACGAAGCCCTGGTTGAGGATCCAGTTCACCAGGTCCAGGTTCTGCCAGCGATCCAGCAACGGGTTGTGCTGCAGGTCCTCCAGGCCGGAGAGGTCGATCAGCGACGAGTAGAAGATCGCAGCATGCCAGTCCGTCCCGGCCGTGAAGTTGCGGATGTGATCCAGGCACCAAGCCGGCACTTCCAGATCGTCGCCGTCAAGACTGCCGTCTCCGTCCAGGTCCAGCCGGGCCGTGAAGTAGGACTGCAGATCCTCTCCTGGCGCGCTGGCCTGGATCCGGGCCTGTCCCGACGCGTTCAGGCCGTCCACCTGCAGCGAGTACTCGCTGCCGTCGAAGGCCGGCTCGCAGCATTCCATCACGAAGCTAAACCAGGTGGCCCAGTTGCCCCGCTCCACCAGTCGCGGACCGGCGCCCCAGGCGGTCTCGGTCCGCTCGAATCTCCCGTCGCAGTTGTCGTCGCGGCCCACTACGGCGTGCGTGGCGGCCAGGAAGGTCAGCTCGCACAAATCGGGCGATCCGTGTTCGCTGCCGAACAGGCTCAAGTCCACGAACAGCGTGTGGCGGGTTAAGCCGCCCAAGCCGCTGGCACAGTAGGGGAAGTGCCCGACGCGCGGATTGCCGCTGCCGGTGGCGGGCAGATCGGCGAGATCCAGGCCCACCCAGGCGTGGGTCTCCAGCAGCAGCCAGCCGTCCGTGGTGGTGTAGGTGATGGCGAGGAACGGCTGGTCGCCCTCGTCGATCACTTCCACGCAGACCTCGCCCGCCGGAATGGTCTGCCCGGCCAGCAGCGACGTGCAGGTCTGGCCCGGGGTCACCCGGACCTGGGAAAAGGAGCCGGTGGGCGGAGCGCTCCCCTCGTGGTCGCCGCATCCGGCCAATAGCCATCCGCCCAGCGCCAGCGCGGCGCCCAGGACGCACAAGCCTTGAGAGTGGGACATGATCAACCCCCTGTGTGAATACGGTGGACGGTCCCCGTCACGGGTTCCGTCGAGTCGGCTGAAGAGATGTTGTCGTGTGCGAGTTGGGGGGCGAGGCACGGTACGCAAAATTCCGGGAAGGCTCAAGCAAATATCCGGCAGGTAAAAATGTTGACTCCTGCCTGAGCCGCCAAGCATCCCTGCGCCAGACCCACCACAGAGACACAGAGGCACAGAGTTCATGTTGGACTCGGCCTGGGTTGGAACATGGAACGGCCGGTGAACGACTTGAACACGAAGGCTCAAAGGATCGAAGACGATTTGTGTCACGCGAGGTGAAGCCCGCAGGGCTGACCGCCCGTGGCTGAACCAAAACCAGGTGGTGACGCCGTCAAGCGGAACCAGCTACGTGGAGTCAGGAAGGAGCCGCTGCCGCCAGCGGAAGCCCGCCGGGAGGCGGGCTGAGTCTGGACGGCCGGTCAGACCGGGTGAGAAAAAGCGCCTCTCTGACTCCACCTTTCTGGCGCCAGCAGAAAAGTGGAAAACTAGGATCCTGGCAGAAGAGCAAGACACGTTGAACCCCCATCCCAACCTTCCCCCTTGCAGGGGGAAGGGGTCGCCGCAGGGATGACGAACAAGTTCCAGCCCTGCATCCATCTGAGTCTCTGTGTCTCTGTGGTGAGGTGCTTATCGCGCGTGGAGCTCCTGCAAGCAGAGCGGCGCGGGCCGTCCCTGGCGCGCCACACGAATGCCCCGCAGGGCCGCTGCCGCGCCCGAGAGCGTGGTGATCAGCGGAATCCGCAGGCGCACGGCCGTGCGGCCGATCTCCTGCTCGTCGAAGCGCGAGCGTTCGCCCAGCGGCGTGTTCACCACCAATTGCACGCGCCCGTTCTTCAGCTCGTCCGTCAAATCCGGCCGGCCCTCGCCCACCTTGAACACCTCCAGGACCTGCAGGCCGTTCTCGCGGAAGACCCGGGCCGTGCCCGCCGTGGCGGCCAGGCGGAAACCCAGTTCGGCGAAGTCCCGGGCCAATTCCAGGGCGCGCAGCTTGTCGTGGCGGTTGACGGAGAACAGCACGCAACCGGTGGCGGGGAGGGCTTCCGAGGCGGCCTCGGCGGCCTTGAACCAGGCGCCGTCCAGGCTGCGGTCCAGCCCGATCACCTCGCCCGTGGACTTCATCTCGGGGGAGAGGAAGACGTCCTGGCGCGGGAAGCGGCTCCAGGGGAAGACCGGGCGCTTGACCGCCGTCAGGCCCAGGGAGCGCTCCCAGTCGCAGCTCTCGTCGGCCAGCCGGCCGCCCAGGCTGAGCCGCGCGGCCACGGCGGCCAGCGGAATGCCGGTCACCTTGCCCAGGAAGGGCACCGTGCGGCTGGCGCGCGGATTCACCTCCAGCACCACCAGCCGCTCGCCCTGCAGGGCGAACTGCACGTTCAGCAGGCCGCGCACGCCCAGGCGCAGGGCGAGGCGCCGCACGATCTCCAGCATGCGCGCGCCCACGACGGGGTCCAGCCGGTAGGGCGGCAGCACGCACGAGCTGTCGCCGCTGTGCACACCGGCTTCCTCCACCTGCTGGAGCACGCCCGCCACCCGCACCTCCACGCCGTCGCAGAGCGCGTCCACGTCGAATTCGAAGGCGTCCTCGAGGAAGGCGTCCACCAGCACGGGGCCGCCCTCGCGCTCCAGCGCCACCTGGACGTAGCGGGTCAGCGCGGCCTCGTCGTAGACGATCTCCATGCCGCGTCCGCCCAGCACCCAGGAGGGCCGCACCAGCGCGGGAAAGCCCACGCGCCGCGCGGCGGCCAGGGCTTCGTCCAGGCTCCGCGCGATGCCCCAGGCCGGCGCGTCCACGCCCAGCTCGTCCAGCAAGGCGCCGAAGCGCTCGCGGTCCTCGGCCCACTCGATGGACTCGGGCGGCGTGCCCAGCACGGGCAGGCCCGCGGCCTGCAGGCGAGCGGCGATCTTCAGCGGCGTCTGCCCGCCGAACTGCACCAGCACGCCCCGGGCGTTCTCGCGCCGGGCGATGTGCCAGACGTGCTCGAAGGTCAGCGGCTCGAAGTAGAGCCGGTCCGCCAGGTCCGGGTCGGTGCTGACGGTCTCCGGGTTGGCGTTGACCATGATCACCGGGATGCCGCGCTCGCGCAGCCCCTGCACGGCCTGCACGCAACAGCAGTCGAACTCGATCCCCTGGCCGATGCGGTTCGGCCCGCTCCCCAGGATCAGCACGGGCCGCCCGGGCAGCGGCGCGCCGTCGTCGGCCTCGCCCCAGCTGCTGTAGACGAAGGGCGTCGGGGCGCGGAACTCGCCCGCGCAGGTATCCACGCTGCGCCAACTGGGCTGCAGGTCGAGCTCGGCTCGGCGCGCGGCCACGGCGTCCTCGTCCGTGCCCAGCAGGCGGCCCAGTTGGCCGTCGGAGAAGCCCGCGCGCTTGGCCTCCAGCAGCTCGTCCCGAGAGAGCCCGGCCAGGGTCCGGCCCTGCAGGTCGCGGGCCTGCTCGGCCAGGGCGCGGATCTCGCCCAGGAACCAGGGATCGATCCGAGTCAGCGCGTGGGCTTCCTCCAGGCTCATGCCCTGTAGGAAGGCTTCTCGCAATTTTAGCAGGCGGAAGGGCGTGGCGAAACGCAGGCGCTCCAGGTCCAGGCCGCGGCCGCGCGCCGGGCGCGGTTCTAGTCCGTCCAGCCCCTCCTCGAGGCTGCGGAAGGCCTTCTGCAGCGCCTCGCGGAAACTGCGGCCGAGGGCCATGGCCTCGCCCACGGACTGCATCTGCACGCCCAGCACGCCGGGGGCGGAGGGGAACTTCTCGAAGTGGAAGCGCGGGGCCTTGACCACCACGTAGTCCAGCGCGGGCTCGAAGCAGGCCAGGCTGGTCCCCGTGATGTCGTTGGGCAGCTCATCCAGGGTCCAGCCCACGGCCAGGCGCGCGGCTACTTTGGCGATGGGGAAGCCCGTGGCCTTGGAGGCCAGCGCGCTGGAGCGACTGACCCGCGGGTTCATCTCGATCACCACCTGGCGGCCGCTGGCCGGATCCACGGCGAACTGCACGTTGCTGCCGCCCGTGTCCACGCCCACGGCGCGCAGGCAGGCCAGGGCGGAGTCGCGCATGCGCTGGTACTCGCGATCGCTCAAGGTGAGCTGGGGCGCGACGGTGACGCTGTCCCCCGTGTGGACGCCCATGGGATCGATGTTTTCGATGGAGCAGACGATGATCGCGTTGTCCGCCCGGTCGCGGACCACCTCCAGCTCGAACTCCTTCCAGCCCAGCAGCGATTCCTCCACCAGCACCTGCTGGATGGGGCTGGCGGCCAGGGCACGGGGCAGGGCCTCTTCCAGCTCCTCCGGGTTGTAGACGATGGCTCCGCCGCTGCCGCCCAGGGTGTAGGAAGGCCGCAGGATGAGCGGGAAGCCCAACTGCGCGGCGAAGGTCCGGCCCTCTTCCACGCTGCGCGCGAAGCCGCCCCGGGCGCAGGCCAGGCCTGCGGCTTCCATGGTCCGGCGGAAGAGCTCGCGGTCCTCGGCCTTCTCGATGGCCGCGGCCGAGGCGCCGATCAGCTCCACGCCCAGCTCCTTCAGAAGGCCCGTGCGCTCCAGGGCCATGGCGCAGTCCAGGGCCGTCTGTCCGCCCACGGTGGGCAGCAGGGCGTCCGGGCGCTCCTTGCGCAGCACGGCCGCCACGCTGTCGGGCGTCACGGGCTCGAGGTAGGTGGCGTCGGCCACATCGGGCTCGGTCATGATGGTGGCGGGATTGCTGTTGACCAGGATGACGCGGTAGCCGTCGCCCTTAAGCGCGCGGCAGGCCTGGGTGCCCGAGTAGTCGAACTCGCAGGCCTGGCCGATGACGATGGGCCCGGCGCCCAGCACCAGGATGGAGTGCAGGTCAGTGCGTGCGGGCATGGGGACCTCCGGCGCGGCTGCGCTCCAGCAGGGCGATGAACTCGTCGAAACAGGCGCGGGCCTCGCGCGGGCCGGGGGCGGCCTCGGGATGGAACTGGACGGAGAAGGCCGGACGGTCGCGCCAGCGCAGCCCCTCCACCGTGCCGTCGTTCAGGCTGAGGTGGGTGAGTTCCACCGTGGCGGGCAGGCTCTCCGCCGCCACGGCGGAGCCGTGGTTCTGGCTGGTGATCCAGACGCCGCCGTCCGCCAGGCGCTGCACCGGGTGGTTGGCGCCCCGGTGGCCGAAGGGCAGCTTGAAGGTGCGCGCGCCGGCCAGCAGGGCCAGCAGCTGGTGGCCCAGGCAGATCCCGAACAGCGGGAGGGCGGGCGGCAGTCCCCGCAGGCAGGCCAGCGGGCCGGCGGCGGCGGCCGGGTCGCCCGGGCCGTTGGAGAGAAACACGCCGTCCGGGCGCCAGGCCAGCAGCTCGGCGGCGGAGGAGTCCGGGGGAAAGACGCCCAACGTGCAGGCCCGGCGCGAGAGTTCGGCCAGGATGCTGTGCTTGACGCCGCAGTCCAGCACGGCCACGCGGAAGCGCTCCTGCTCGGCGGGCAGCTCCCAGGCGTGACGGCAGCCCGCGCGGCCCGTCAGGTCCAGGCCGGCCATGGAGGGCGTGGCGGCCAGCCGCTCGCGCAGTTCCTCCAGGGGCTCGCCCGCGCAGGCCAGGATGCCGTTCATGGCGCCCTCCTCGCGCAGCACGTGCACCAGGGCGCGCGTGTCCAGGCCCTCCAGGGCGGGCACGCCCTCCGACTCGAGCCAGTCGGGCAGGGGATCGCCGCCCCGGGCCCCGCTGGGCGTCCGGCTGAGGTTGCGGCACAAGAGGCCCGCCGCGCGGATCCCGTCGCTCTCCAGATCGTCGGGCAGCACGCCCGTGTTGCCCACGTGGGGCGTGGTGAGCACGAGCAGCTGGCCCGTGTAGGACGGGTCGCTGAGCATCTCCTGCCAGCCGGACTGGCCGGTATGGAAGGCCAATTCGCCCGCCACCGTGCGCGGCGCGCCGTGGGCCCGGCCGTGGAACAGCCGGCCGTTCTGCAGCAGAAGGCGGGCGGGAACAGGTGCGTTCATGGGGATCCCGATGCTGGATGTGCGTCGGGATGGGAACCTACCACGAGGGGGCTGGAAATCCTATTGCCCCGCTCCCGGGGCGTTCCAGCGCCGGGTCGGGGGCCGGCGTCGGAGGGGCGGTTGAAAGATTAACGGTGAGAAATAGTTGCAGATGGCAACAATCCTTGGATTCTCATCTTCGGTTGTGCGAACTTTGGCCGGTTCACAAAATAACCCAACCAAGGAGAGCGACATGAAGCGCGTACTGAGCAGCCTGGCGGCCCTGATGCTGGTGATCGTGATGGCGGGCAGCGCCCGGGCGGCGGAGGTCTTCAGCCTGGACCGCAGCCACAGCGAAGTGGGGTTCACCGTGACCCATATGATGATCAGCAAAGTGCGGGGCAATTTCGGCGACTTCGCCGTGGACCTGACGGTGGACGCCAAGGACCTGAGCAAATCCTCCGTCAAGGCCGTCATCCAGGCCGCGTCCGTCGATACGGACAACGAGAAGCGCGACGAACACCTGCGCGGCGCGGACTTCTTCGACGTGGCCAAGTTCAAGACCCTGACCTTCACCAGCAAGAAGATCGAGAAGCGCGGCGCCCAGTGGGTGGCCATCGGCGACTTCACCATGCACGGCGTGACCAAGACCATCGAGCTGCCCTTCACCTTCAACGGCCCGATCCAGGATCCCTGGGGCAACACGCGCATCGGCATCGAGGCCACGCTGGTGCTCAACCGCCAGGATTACGGCGTGAGCTACGGCAGCGGCATGGTGGGCGACGAGGTCAGCATCCTGATCACCCTCGAGGCCACCAAGAAGTAAATCGGCGAAGCACATCGACCATGCAGAGGGGCCGCTTGGCGGCCCCTTTTCCATGTCCGGCCGGGGCGCTGGCCCTCCACCCCCGCTGGTTTCGATTGAAGACGCTGAGTTCCCAGCTGATCAGAATTCAGCCAAGTGCGGGAAAGTCGACCGGACCAGTTGTCGATAAATGTTCGGAATTCAGGCAAAGCTGAAACTCAGCTTTGACCAGCCAGGAGGGGAATGCTACCTTGGCCGGCGTGGTTTCGGGAATCGGGCGGGCTCCAACCGGGAGGCAGCGCATGGACGAGTCGAACCTGCGGGATGTGGAAAGCCAGGAATGGCGCGAGTCGCTGGACGCCGTGCTGCATGACGGCGGACCCGGGCGGGTGGTGGAGCTCCTGCAGCAGCTGGAAGTTCACGCCCGGCGCCGCGGCGTGGCGCTGCCCTTCTCGGCGCGCACGCCCTACGTGAACAGCATTCCCCCGGACGAACAGGTGCCCTTTCCCGGCAACCGGGAGCTGGAGCGCCGGATCAAGAGCATCATCCGCTGGAACGCCATGGCCATGGTGGTGCGCGCCAACCGGGAAGAGAACGGGATTGGCGGGCACATCTCCACCTATGCCTCCGCCGCCACGCTCTACGAAGTGGGCTTCAACCACTTCTTCCACGGCTCCGACCTGGACGGCAGCGCCGACCAGATCTACTTCCAGGGCCACGCCTCGCCGGGCATCTACGCCCGGGCCTTCCTGGAGGGCCGGCTGAACGAGGAGCAGCTCAAGAACTTCCGGCACGAGTTGCGCGCCGGCGGCGGCTTGTCCTCCTATCCACATCCCTGGCTGATGCCCGACTTTTGGGAATTCCCCACGGTGAGCATGGGCCTGGGGCCGATCAACGCCATCTACCAGGCGCGCTTCAACCGCTACCTGGAAGACCGCGGGCTGAAGAAGGAGAGCGGGCGCAAGGTCTGGGCCTTCCTGGGCGACGGCGAGACCGACGAGCCGGAGGCCCTGGGCGCCATCACCCTGGCGGCGCGCGAGCGGCTGGACAACCTGATCTTCGTCATCAACTGCAACCTGCAGCGGCTGGACGGCCCCGTGCGCGGCAACGGCAAGATCGTCCAGGAGCTGGAGTCGGCCTTCCGGGGCGCGGGTTGGAACGTGCTCAAGGTGATCTGGGGCGCGGAGTGGGACAGCCTGCTGGCCCGGGACGAAAACCACCTGCTGCAGCGGCGCATGGAGGAGGTCGTGGACGGCGAGTCCCAGAAGTACTCCACCGAAGGCGGGGACTACATCCGGCGCCATTTCTTCGGCTCGGATCCCCGGCTGCTCAAGCTGGTGGAACACCTCTCCGACGACCAGCTGCGCCGCATGAAGCGCGGCGGGCACGATCCGGAGAAGGTCTACGCCGCCTACCGGGCCGCCGTGGCCCACACGGGCCAGCCCACGGTGATTCTGGCCCAGACTGTCAAGGGCTACGGCCTGGGCGAGGCGGGCGAGGGCAAGAACATCACCCACTCGCAGAAGAAGCTCAACGAGGACGAACTGCGGGAATTCCGCGCGCGCTTCGGGATCCCCATCCCCGACGATCAACTCAAGGACGCGCCCTTCTACCGGCCCGCCGAGGGCAGCCCGGAACTCGAGTATCTGCGCCGCCGCCGCACGGAGCTGGGCGGTCCGCTGCCCCGCCGGCAGCCACGGGCGCCGCGCCTGAAGGCCCCGGGCCACGAAGTCTTCCAGGAGTTCCTCGAGGGCACGGGCGGCCGCGAGGTCTCCACCACCATGGCCTTCGTGCGCATTCTGGCCAAGCTGCTGCGCGACCCGGACGTGGGGCGGCTGATCGTGCCCATCGTGCCCGACGAAGCCCGCACCTTTGGGATGGAGTCGCTGTTCCGCCAGTGCGGGATCTACTCCCACGTGGGCCAGCTCTACGAGCCCGTGGATGCCGGCAGCCTGCTCTACTACCGCGAGGCCCGGGACGGGCAGATCCTCGAGGAGGGCATCACCGAGGCGGGCAGCATGGCCAGCTTCATCGCGGCGGGAACGGCCTACGCCACCCACGGCGTGCCCACCATCCCTTTCTTCGTCTACTACAGCATGTTCGGCTTCCAGCGCATCGGCGACCAGGCCTGGCTGGCGGGCGACATGCGCACGCGCGGCTTCCTGATCGGCGGAACGGCGGGCCGCACCACGCTGGCCGGCGAGGGTCTGCAGCACCAGGACGGGCAGAGCCACCTCTACGCGCTGGCCGTGCCCAACCTGCGCTGCTACGATCCGGCTTACGCCTACGAACTGGCCGTGATCATCCAGGACGGCATCCGGCGAATGGTGGAGGACCCGGAGGACGGCTTCTACTACATCACGGTGATGAACGAGAACATCGAGATGCCCGCCATGCCCGGCGACTGCCGGGAGGGCATCCTGCGCGGACTCTACCGCTTCAGCCGCGCGGCGGAGGCGGCCAAAGCCGCGGCGGCCGTGGCCAAGGAGGCGGGCAGCGAGGCGCCGCGCAAACTGGGAGCCAAGGCCCCGCACGTGCGCCTGCTGGCCAGCGGGGCCATCGTGGGCGAGGCCCGCCAGGCCCAGGCGCTGCTGCGCGAGCAGTTCGGCGTGGCCGCCGACGTCTGGAGCGTCACCTCCTGGAAGGAACTGCGCCAGGACGGGATGGAGTGCGAGCGCTGGAACCGCCTGCATCCCGACCAGCCGGCCCGCGTGCCCTTCCTGACCGCGCAGCTGGGAGAGTCTGACGCCCCGGTGGTGGCGGCCACGGATTACCTGCGCGCGCTGCCCGATTCCGTCGCCCGCTGGGTGCCGGCCCCCATGGCCGTGCTGGGCACCGAGGGTTACGGGCGCAGCGAGGGCCGCGCGGCCCTGCGCGACTTCTTCGAGGTGGACGCGCGCCACATCGCCCTGGCCGCCCTGACGGAATTGGCGCGCCGGGGGACCTTTGACGAGTCGGCCCTGGCGGCCGCCCGCGACCGGCTGGAGATCCGGGCGGACAAACCCAATCCTCTCAGCGCCTGAGCGGAGGAGACATGGCGATCATCATCACACTGCCCGATCTGGGCGAGAACATCAAGGCCGGCGAGCTGACCGCCCTGCTGGTCAAACCCGGCGATCCGGTGCGGGCGGACAGTCCCGTGCTGGAACTGGAGACGGACAAGGCCGTGGTGGAGGTCCCTGCGGGCCGCGCCGGCCGGGTTCTGGAATGGCTGGCCCGCGTGGGCGAGCGGCTGGAGGTGGGCGCCGCCCTGCTCAGCCTGGAGGAGGCCGCGGAGGCGGACGGCGCCCCAGCCGCAAGCGTTGCGACGGCGGAGCCCGCTCCCGCAGCCGCTCCACCACCCGCGCCCGACCTGCCGGTGACGGCAGCGCCGGCGCCCGCCCCTGCGGCTCCGCCGGTTTCGGCGCCGAGTTCGGGGAGTGTGGCGCCAGGTCCTCCGCCGGGGGAGCATGGTCTGCCCGTGCCCGCCTCGCCCACGGTGCGGCGCCTGGCCCGGGAGCTGGGCGTGGACATCCGCCGCGTGGCGGGCGCCGGACCCGGCGGCCGGATCTCGCGCGAGGACGTCAAGGCCCACGTCAAAGAGCTGCTGGCGCGGTCCGCCAGCGTGGACGCTGGCGGACCCGGCCTGCCCGCCGAGGATCTGCCCGACTTCAGCCGCTGGGGCGCGGTGGAGGAGCTGCCGCTCAGCGGCGTGCGCCGGACCACGGCCCGGCACCTGGCCAGCGCCTGGCTGCTCACGCCGCGGGTCACCCAGCAGGATCGGGCGGACATCACGGAGCTGGAGGCCTTCCGCAAGCGCCAGCAGGCCCTGCTGGATCGCCGGCCGGACGCCCCGCGCCTGACCATGACGGCCATCCTGATCCGCGTGCTGGCCCAGGCCCTGCGGCAGTTTCCCCAGGTCAACGCCAGCCTGGACCTCGGGCGCGAGAAGTTGATCCGCAAGCACTACTGCCACGTGGGCGTGGCCGTGGACACGGAGCGCGGCCTGCTGGTGCCCGTGCTGCGCGACGCCGACCACAAGGGCGTGCTCCAGCTGGCCCGCGAGTTGGGCGAGCTGTCCCGGCGGGCCCGGGAGCGCAAGAGCGGGCCCGAGGAGCTGCAGGGCGCGTGTGTCACGCTCACCAATCTGGGCGGGATCGGCGGCACGGGCTTCACGCCCATCGTCAACCACCCGGAGGCGGCCATTCTGGGGGTCTCCCGGGCCAGCGTGGAGCCGGTCTGGAACGAGGCCACGCGCACCTTTGAGCCGCGCCTGCTGCTGCCGCTCTCGCTCTCCTACGATCACCGCATCGTGGACGGGGCGGACGGCGCGCGCTTCACGCGTTGGATCTGCGAGGCGCTGGAGTCCCCGCTGCTGCTGGTCTTCTAGCGGGGGCGTCGATTCGAGAACGGACACGAAGGGCACGAAGACGGCACGCAGGGCACGGAGATCCTGAGAAGGCCTGGGAGTCGAGAACGGACTGGGAAACGGGTGGCGAGGATTGCCTGGCTTGAGTTCAGGTCCATGATTGGATCCTTCGTGTTCTTCGGATTTCTTCCCGTGCTTCGTGTCCGGTGCGTGCTGCAAACCAAGTGGAGACCCGCATGAGCGAGATCACCCACGCCCCCCTGCTGATTCTGGGCGCCGGACCGGGCGGCTACGCCGCGGCCTTCTTGGCCGCCGACCTGGGGCTGGAGCCCGTGCTGGTGGCCCCGGAGGAGAACCCGGGTGGCGTTTGCCTGCACGTGGGCTGCATTCCCTCCAAGGCCCTGCTGCACGTGGCCGCGCTGCTGAACGAGGCCCGGGAGGCCCAGCGCTGGGGCCTGGCCTTCAGCGAGCCGCGGCTGGACTTGGACCGTCTGCGCGCCTGGAAGGACGAGGTGGTGACGGGTCTGACGGGCGGGCTGGGCGACCTGCGCCAGAAGCGCGGTGTGCGCCACCTGCGCGGCCGCGGCCGGCTGGTGGCCCCGGGGCGCGTGCGCGTGGACCTGGAGGGCGGCGGCCACGCCGAGCTGGGCTTCGAGCGCCTGCTGCTGGCCACGGGCTCGCGGCCCGTGATGCTGCCCGGCCTGCCGGACTCCGCCCGGATCTGGGATTCCACCGGCGCGCTGGAGCTGCCGCGCATCCCGCGCCGCCTGCTGGTGGTGGGCGGCGGGATCATCGGGCTGGAGCTGGGCAGCGTCTACGCGGCCCTGGGCAGCCAGGTGGTGGTGGTGGAGATGCTGCCGGCCATCCTGCCTGGCGCGGATCGGGACCTGGTGCGCATGCTGGAGAAGCGCCTGCTGCCGCGCTTCGCCGCTATCCGCACCGCCACGCGGGTCGGTCAGGTGGTGGAGAACCGCAACGGCCTGAAGGTCACGCTGACCGGGCCCGACGGGGCGGAGACCCAGGAGCGCTTTGACCAGATCCTGGTCTCCGTGGGCCGGCGGCCCAACAGCGACGGACTGGGCCTGGAGCACAGCGCCGTCCAGCTGGACGCGCGCGGCTTCGTCCAGGTGGACGGGAAGCGCCGCACGGCGGATCCGCGGGTCTGGGCCATCGGCGACCTGACGGGCAACCCCATGCTGGCGCACAAGGCCAGCGCCGAGGCCCGCGCGGCCATCGAGGACATGGCCGGGCAGAAGGGGGCCGGCTGGGACCCCGCTGCCATTCCGTCCGTGGTCTACACGGATCCCGAACTGGCCTGGTGCGGCCTGACGGAGGGCGAGGCCAAGGAACAGAGCCGCAAGGTGGCCGTGGCGCGCTTTCCGTGGCAGGCCAGCGGCCGGGCCCTCTCCATGGACCGCCCGGACGGCCTGACCAAGCTGATCATCGACCCGGAAACGGAGCGCGTGCTGGGCGTGGGCATCGTGGGCAAGGGCGCGGGCGAGCTGATCGCCGAGGGCGTGCTGGCGCTGGAAATGGCCGCGCTGGCCTCGGACCTGGCGCGCAGCATCCATCCGCACCCCACCTGCTCCGAGACCCTGATGGAGGCGGCGGAAGTCTTCTACGGACACGCCACCCATTTCCACACGCCCCGCCGCCGCTGATTTCCGCATTCGATGCGGATGATGGACAACAGGTTGGAGTTGGGGAAGACCGCGGCCCGTTGCATCAGCGCCCGCGCTTCCCTACACTTTGCGCTTCCTGAGCCGGCCACGTGCTGGCGATCGGCCGGGAGAGGTGACCGAGTGGCCGATGGTGTGCGCTTGGAAAGCGTATGTAGGGTTACACCTACCGTGGGTTCGAATCCCACCCTCTCCGTCCCACGAAAAAGCCCGCGTTCGCGGGCTTTTTTTTGGCGTGCAAGGAGACGGGGCAACGACCCGCAGGGAACGGCCCATCTACTCGCCAGACCATCCTCTGGAATCAGTCCACCAGTCTTCCCCACACATGGACAGGGTTGTTAAACCGGGATGATCGCCCACCCGCAACCGCAAGTGGGTGGCCTTTTTCTTCAAGCGCGGGGCTGGTCAGGGATTCACTTCGTATCCCTGACCGGAGATTGTGAAGATGGCCGGGCCGGCTCCACTGAGCGGCAGGGCCAGGGATTGGATGGCGGCCAACAAGTCCTGAATGTAAATCGGCTTCCCCAGCACCTTGTCCACACCTTGCGCGTGAGCTTTCTGCAGGGTCGCCGGCGAAAACTGACCGGAGTAGAGGATGGTCTTGATCTGGGGCTGTTTGCCCTTGACCGCCTTGATCAATAACAGGCCATCCATTTCCGGTAGCCGAAAGTCCGAAACAAGTAGATCGTAGGTCCCTTTTTCGCAGGCAGCCAGAGCCGAGGCGGGACCCTGATGCGCGTCCACCCGGTGACCTTCGGAGTGAAGAAAGCGACCCAGACTCAGCAGACTTAGCCAGTCATCATCCACCAGCAGAATGTTCATCCGATTCCCCTCAACAACACGGCCGGTTTTGCAGCTTGCGTGCCAATCGTGTTCCTGGCCTGTGCCAATTATATCTGCTTGTCAATGATAGACATCAATCACGGACATGCAGGTGAGTCGCACGCAGGGCTGTTAGATGAGCGCATCCAGTTGATCAGAATCTGAGGATTCTCAAGAATCTAATGGGTACCTTGCTTTCCGAACCGCCTCAATTCGTCCGCGCAACATCGCCCCTCTGCCAGCAGAAGTGATCGGATCTCCGATTGAGTCGGACGGCCAGGGAAAGCGAGAAACGGATGGGCCATTTGGAAGAACGGCTGAACGATTCTGAGCAGGCATCCGACCGGAAGCAGCGCCTGCAGGAAGCCCTCCAACTTTGCGATCTGCTGAATACGCAAGGTCGGCTAACCGAACTTGAATCGCCTGTGAACACGGCTCTGGAACTGGCCACGGTCTCCAATGACCAACTGAGCCTGGCCCGGGCGTTGAAGTTCCAGTCTCTGCTGCACTACAGCCGGTTGAGCTTTGATCGGGCCCTGGAGTCGGGTTTCAGGGCGGTCAAACTGCTGCAGGGACGCGACGAAGCCGTCCTGCTGTCGAGCCTGCTGAACAACATCGGCGTGTATTACACCGCCCTGGGAATTCCGGAGCGGGGCCTGGAGTACTTTGAGCAGGCCAGCGGACTGGATCCCGAAAACGGCAAAGCCATCAGCAACGCCGGCCAGCGCTTGCTGGTGATGGATCGGGTACCGGAAGCTGTCAAGCGCTTCAGGCAGGCGCTTGAACTGGCGGACCGGTTGGGCGACGAATTGCAGTCTGCCCATTTGTACAAGAACCTTGGTGATGTGAACCTGGCTGCGGGAGACATCGACACCGCCGAAATCCACTTCACGAAGGCGCTGGAAGTGGGGCGCCGCCTGCAGGACAACGTCACTTGTGCCTTTGCCCTGATCGGCTTGAGCAAGGTCGCCCTCAGCCGGGAATCAGCTGTCGAGGCGCGCGACCTGGCCCGGGAAGCCCTGGCATTGGCTGAACAACTGAACAGCAACGAACTCAGGTGGTTCGGGCTGTTGTCCCTGGCCGATGGTTGCCGGGCCATCGGCGATGACAAGGAACTGGCCAACGTCTTGACCCAAAGCCTGCAGTTGCACGAACAGATGTATTCCGGGAGCATCACGCAGCGAATCGCTGAGCTGGAAGCCACCTACAAGCTGGAGCGCAAGGAACTGGAAACAAAGCGCCTGCTTGAGCAGCAGGCCCGGCTGGCGTCCATCGGTGTGATGGGCGCAGGAATCACCCACGAGATCAATCAGCCGCTCAACGCCATTACGATCAATGCGGACGGCATGCTATTCAAGGATGATCGGGAAAAGGTCCTCCCGAAGGAGTACCGCGAGTCCGTCGAGCAAATCCACCAGGCCGCCACGCGCATCGACGAGATCGTCAAGCACATGCGCAGTTTCTGGTCCCGGCCCGACTACCTGAAACACGTCTCCTTCGACCTCAACGAAGGCATTAAGAACGCCCTGGGACTGATTCGCCGACAGGTGGCCAGTCACGGCATCGCGCTCGAGACCAGCCTGTGCAAAGGCCAGATTCCCGTGCTCGGAATCAGCATTCACCTGGAACAGATTGTGATCAACCTCGTGGTCAACGCGATGCACAGCCTGGACAAGCTGACGTCCGGCGAGCGGCGGATCACGCTGACGACTTCGCGGGACAACGGACTGGCCCGACTCACGGTCTGCGACACCGGAGAAGGTCTGCCCGAGGGCGTCAAGGACCGGCTGTTTGATCCCTTCTATTCGACCAAGCCCGCCGGTGAGGGCATGGGACTGGGTCTGGCCATCGTCAAGAGCTTCATCGAAGAGATGGACGGCTGCATCGAATGCGCCAATCAGCCGCAGGGCGGTGCCATGTTCAGCATCACGCTGCCCATCGAGGGCTGGGGGAAGGATCGATGAAGGTTCTGCTGATCGATGACGATCCCAGCAGCCTGCAGGCCCTGGAACGCTATCTGCGCGATCCGTTCGGCTATCAGGTGCTCACGGCCGCGAACTGCGAGGAAGGCCTGGCCCTGTTCGAGGCGAACGACATCTCCATCGTGCTCAGCGACATCCGCATGGAAGGCATGACCGGTCTGGAGATGCTCGACCGGATCAAGGCCAGTGACAAGGGCCGCGACACCGACGTCGTCCTGATGACCGGCTTTGGTGACCTGAACCTGTGCATCGCGGCCTTGCGCGGGGAGGCCAGCGACTTCCTGCTCAAACCGATTTCCGTCAAGGAACTGGACGAAGTGCTCAAGCGGATGGCCCGGCGCAGGCAGATCCGCCACGCCGCGGACCGCTCGCGTCTCAACGGCCCGGAGGAGAGCGGTTCCACCGGCGAGAAGAGCGAAGACGGCGGCAGCGTGTTCAGCGACATCCTGCCCGGCCAACTCGTCGGCTTCTATTCCGCACCCATGCGCACCATCCAGCACGTCTGCAGCAAACTCCACGAACAGCGGGATGTCCCGGTGCTGATCGAGGGTGAGACGGGAACGGGCAAGGAAGTGGTCGCCCGGTTGGTTCACGGCGGCAATCAGGAAAGCCGGCCCTTCATCTCGGTCAACTGCTCGGCCATTGCGCCCTCCCTGTTCGAAAGCGAGCTCTTCGGCTATGCGGAAGGCGCGTTCACCGGGGCCAAACGCAGCGGGGCGATCGGTCGAATCGAGCAGGCCCAGGGTGGCACGCTGTTTCTGGACGAGATTGGCGAGATGCCCCTCGACATGCAGCCCAAGCTGTTGCGCGTGATCCAGGAGCGGGAGCTGAGGCGGGTGGGGAGCGACAGGATCATGCGCCTTGACCTCCGGATCATCTGCGCCACAAACAGATCCCTGCTCGCCTTGTCGAAGGAGGGCGCTTTCCGCAGCGACCTCTATTACCGACTGAACACGGGCTACATCCAGGTCCCGCCGCTCCGGGATCGTCTGCGCGACATCTTTCCGCTGGCCAGGCTGTTCCTGGGCCAGGCCAATGCCAAGTGTGGAAAGAACTTCACTTCGATCACTCGCGAGGCTGTGCAGCGTTTGGAGGAGTACCCCTGGCCGGGGAACATCAGGGAACTGAAAAGCCAGATCGACCGCAGCGTCTTGATGTACGAAGGCCGGTACCTGGAAGTTGGCCACCTGGAGAGTCTGAGTGCGGGCCGCGAAGGGGATCTAAGCCAGGGCAACCGGATCCTGCTGGAGTTGCCGGATGAAGGCTACCCATTGGCGGACATGCAGGAAATCATCGCCCGGACGGTTCTTAAGCGGATGGGTGGCAACATCACCCAAGCCGCCAAGTACCTGGACATCGCCTGGGCGACCCTGAACCGGATGGCCGGCAAGACGAAGCACTGGAGTTGACGGCGGGAGCGCCGGACCCGCCTCCACAAAGGGTATGTCCACAAAACACACGAAAGGCACAAAGCGATCTTAAGCAACCATCATATCTTCACCAGCAGAAATGAGCTTTGAATTGCGCGTAATTTTTTATCTGTGTTCCTTGTGTTGTTTGCGGTTTAATTGCCTCTTGTTTCCTATTTACCAGTCGTTAACTCGGCATTTATTGCTCGGAAGATTATCAGCCTTTTGCGGTATATCGAGAAGTTCTGCCAACGAACGGGCTTTCCAGCTGGTGATGCCAAGAACGGCATTTCGTGTCAAGGTGAATATGGCGTGATTCAATTACGTTAGTCTCTCTAGAACAGATATCTCACGGGAAGACACGAATAAATTCTAAGAAGATAGTGAAAAAATTGTAAAACGACTCTTTATGCCATCGAAGTGACAAACAGTACAGCCATTGAAGGTCATTTTTCAGTTATTTATGATGATTATATTGTAGAGACGAAATTGATAGACAACAAAAAAAAGTGAGATTTAAATAGCATTTATGATAAATTCAATAATATGATCCGAGCTCATTTTCATATTCCTTTGAGCATCTAATTTCGTTGATCAGGAAAAAAAGAAGTTGCCTGCATTTCTGCAGGCAACTTCCGGATTCTTGATCTGCTCGGATCAAAACGGGGGTAGGCGATCTTATTCGTGCAGAGCCGTCACCTTGTAGAACTTCTTCGCGCTTGGCAGGGGAGCGTTCCAGCTTTCCCCGGCAAAGGTCCCCGTCAGGTCTTCCGTGAACCCGTGATACGGATTGTTTGAGGAGTAGACCTTGTAGGACGCGGCATCGGTCACGGGATCCCAGGACAGCACCGTTCTGCCTCCCGCTACGGTGATGTTCAACAGCGCGGGAGCCCCAAAGGGAGGCATGTAAGTGAAGCTGGCGGTTACGTCCACTGCCGGGCCCCAGGGGTAATCAGCCCTGACCCCGGCGATGTAGACCGGACCGGCGCTCAGGTTCTGGAACGGATACACCGTCTCGCTTTGGGCCGCCACCTGTAGGTCTCCATCCAGGCTGACGGCATAGGTCGCTTCGTTCGTTCCACTATCCCGGTAGCTGAGATAATTGTCCACGTACAGCAGACCGGGTTCCGCAACTCCGGGCCTGGATTCCGCCGAGAGGTCGTAGGTCCCCAAGGAAATGACGGCGGGTTCACCCGTGTGGGCATCCAAACTGTAAGGCCCACTGGCCAGCAACACGCCGTTCTGGTAGTACTTGATCTCATCGTTGTCCAGGTCGGCGACAAAGGTGAAGCGGAACCACTGATCCTGGGGATACGCGAGATTCAACTCATTGCCGCCCAGCAGGATATCGACCGTTCCATTGGCGCGGTAGAAGACTTCGATGGCGAACAAGGCTCCCCACACGCCTTCCCGGATGATTCCCTGGTGGGCGCAGTTGCCGGCAGGCACATAGAGCATGGCTTCGAACGTGTACGTGCCCGTGGTGGGATAGGGCCAACCCAGATCGCTGTAGATGTCGCCTGGCGTTCCTTCCACCGTGCTGATCTTGAGGGATTTGGACCCTTCATAAGCCCATTCGTCCGTGGTGACCGCGTGGCTGCTCGGCCACAAAGGGGTATACCAGTACCTGAGGTTGGCGGTGACATCCAGGCCCACCTGGAACGGCTCGTGGTCCTGGGAATAGGCCTCCACCGGCAGCGGATGCTCCCAGCTGGCCGTTCCATCACTGGCTACGGCAAGATCCCGAACGGGGTACTTGTTCTGTTCCAAGGCGACCGTCAGCGCGGTGAGTTCATTTTGCCGGAACTCCACGCTGTCCTGCAACCAAATCTCGTGTCCCAAAGCCCACACACTGACGGTATAGGTCCCAGGGGTCCAGACTTCACCGTCATAGCTGCTGGCCCACGCGTCAATCTGGGTGCTCCCCGTGTTGTTCCCCAACTTGATCTTCAGGGTGTTCCAATCGAAACCCGCAGGATCATCCACGACGAAATCGAAATGAACGTACGAGGGCGTGCTGACACTCATGAATTCGATATCCAGCGCGGTGGTTTCCTCGGCCACAACCACAACATTTTCGATTACAACATCATAGCAGTTGACCTGGGTGGCGAGGATGTCATAGGTGCCCGCCGGCAGGATCAGTTGGTAGGTGCCGGATCCCGTGCCGTGCGTCATGTACTGGGTGCTTCCATCATCAGCCGTAATGGTCGCCAGGGTGAACGGGTCCCAGTTGTAGATCTGAGTCAATTGTCCGGCAATGAAGCCGGCATTCGGGATCTGATTGAGGCTGAAATCATGGCCCGTGACGGTTTCACCTTCCTGGACAACCACATTCGTCAAGGTCTCACTGATGTAGCCCGCCAGACTGGCCGTCACGTCGTAGGTGCCGGCCCCCAGCGCCAGGGAATAGAATCCGCTGGTATCCGGATACGTGCCATTGGTGCCAACGGAAACGAGGACATCCTCCACGGAGCCAATGCTGCCGTTCAGACTTACGGATCCTTCAATATGGCTTAGTTCGGGAAGCTCCAAGATAAACAACTTGGTAAGCCAATTGGTATCATAATAGGATCCCAACATCATGCGTTCGTCATTGGAGATCCAATTAATCATGGTGGCGAATTGATAGTCTGCAGGATGATCCACGCCGAACATGTTTAAATAATTGTCAGCCCGCATGAAGCCCATTCCCGGCTTGTAAACATGAGCGTATTGCTCACCGGAATTAAAATCCCGCGTGACACCCACAATTAAGCCGGAATTGCTCACGTCGGTGCTTACCACACTCATCCAGAAGCTGGGGTTTTCCGGCTGCACGACCTCATAGCTTGCTCCGCCATCCGTCCACAAGGAGCCGAAGCTATTCATATAACCGGCCATATAGAGACCATTTTGGCTGAAGGCCGAAATTTCCCCATTGACCCAGTCCGGAGGAGATGCGACCGTTTCTTGAGTTATGTTTAAATTTGCGTCAACAGTCCATAACGTGGGGATCCAGTTTCCATCAACACCCGCCATCCAACCGGCGAACTGTGTCCCGTCTTCACTGACCGCGTTGACTCTTCCATCTCGGGTATTTTCTTCGGGAGTCAGATCCAGGATCTGCCACTCACCCAATTCGTCTTGATACCACATGACAGGCGTCGTATGGGTAGCAGAAATCCACTGCATGCCACCCAGGAATGTCCCTGTAGAATTACAACTCCAAACATTGCAGAAGAACATGTCACTGCTTTGCCCATAGGGAAGATGGGGCAACTCGTGATAGGTATTGTTCGCATCCCAGTAGCAGGGCAATTCGTGGCCCAGATTCGAATCAATCTTGGAACCGAAAATCCGTCCGTCATCACTGATGGCACCGGCTTCGGCGTTTGAATCCACCGTGACGAGGCCTTCGGCTTCCGTCCAGTACACGACTCCACTCCACGGGTAGTAGTAAGCCGCAACCTTCAAGCCGTCAGAAGTCACGCCGGCAACATTCGCTCCCTCCAAGTCGAATGGAACCATTTCTCCAACTGGATACGCCCGCAGATGGGATGGCGCCAGTAACAGACCAAGCAAAAGCAGCGCATTCCATTTCATGATCTTCTCCTTTTATGAGCAAATTCTGTCGTTATTGTTTGATACGTTGAACTGCGCTATCAATCTCGATTGAAGGATAGAAATGGTCAATTGCGGGATTAGCTAGAACGCAATGCCATTGTCCGGGACCCAACCCTTTCGTCATCGGAAGTCGCATGATTGTACCACGCCCTGAGGGTGATCGTCATCGGGCAGGCTGCCTGGAGCCCCTGGCCCTGGCAAGGATAGGACAACATCTGTGCCAACCACCACCAACCATGGATAACCCAGTGATCGTGATGTTGTGCAACACGTTACGAGCCCTGCCGGGGCCTTTCCAGCTCGTAGGAATGTGACATGTCACAAATCTGTTATGAAAGAACTGAGTCGCTTTGAGATTGAGAGGGCCTACCCCGCAAATTCTGAACCATCCGGATTTGCAAAAGCGTTCATCCGGCAGAGAGATCAATCCAAATTGACCCAGGGTTCAGCACGTGGCCCCAGTGTTGCGTCTCGGGTTGGGCAGTCCGGACTCCGCACCGGGAATCCCTGTCAGGAGACCTGGAGCGGAAATCTGAGGCTCATCCGGTCTGAATGCACAAGCGCCTGCTTGCGGGCGCTGATCGGGACGGCTCCCCGCCGCCCCTGCCCAAAACCTGATGTGACGAATCCATGAGTGGAAGGAGACGGAGCATGAAGACCGGACTGACCCTGGCGGCCTTGATCACCGCCGGACCCCTGTTTGCCGCAGTGGTGATCAACGAGATCCACTACAACCCCGATCCCGGCGCCGACACCAGTTACGAGTTCTTCGAACTGCACAACACGGGCGCCGTGGACGCCGACCTCGGCGGCTGGGCCGTGACCTCCGGCGTGGTGCACAGCTTCGCCGCCGGCACCAGCATCCCGGCGGGCGGCTACCTCGTGGTGGCCAAATTGGCGAGCACGTACACGGGTGCGCCCTACCACCTCACCAACGTGGTGCAGTGGACCTCGGGCGACCTGAACAACGGCGGCGAGACCCTGACTCTGAGCGACGCCTCCGCCGGGGTGGTGGACACCGTGCCCTATGACGACGGCGGTTGTTGGCCGCTGGACCCGGACGGCCAGGGGCCCAGTCTGGAATTGCTGGATCCGGCGCAGGACAACAGCCTGTGCACGAGTTGGGCGGCCAGCACGGGCGTGGACTACGGCACTCCCGGCGCGCAGAACAGCGTCTTCGCCGGCGGCGGTAGCGCTCCTGTGATCAGCGGCGTGGCCCACAGCCCGGTGGCGCCCTCCTTCTTGGACGCGGTCACGGTGTCGGCCACGGTCACCGACGACACGGGCCTGGCGCTGGTGCAACTGGAGGTGGCGGTGGACGGCAACCCCAGCCAGTTGTTGGCCATGTCCAACCAGGGAGGCGACCTGTTCACGGTGCTGATCCCGGCCCAGGCGGCGGGCGCCGTCGTGGCCTACCGCGTGCTGGCCCAGGACGACAATGCCGAGACCACGCTGGGTGACTGGCAGGGGTACACGGTGGCTGCGGGCACGGTGGAGATCCTGATCAACGAACTGCATTACAACGGACTGGCCGCAGGCACGGATGTGGATGAGTTCATCGAACTCTTCAACCACGGCACGGCCACCGTGGACCTGGGCGGCTGGAGCCTCTCCGGCGTCACCTTCACCTTCCCCGCCGGCAGCTTCATCGCCCCCGGCGAGTATCGCGTGCTGGCGGTCAATTCCGAGGCGTTCGCGGCCCGCTACGGCTTCCTGCCCGACTTCCAGTGGACCTCCGGCGCCCTCTCCAACGACGGCGAGGCCATCGTGCTGAGCAACGCCTCCGCCCAGGAAATGGACCGGGTGGTGTACGACGATGCCAGCCCCTGGCCCACCACGCCCGACGGCAGCGGTCCCAGCCTGGAATTGATCGCCCCGGCGCTGGACAACAGCCTGGCCGCCAACTGGCAGGCCTCGTTTGTGGACGGCGGCACGCCCCGTGGGCCCAACAGCACGGCGCCGGTGGTGGAAGCCATCGACGCGCCGCGCGGCTTCGCCCTGGCGCCGGCCTGGCCCAACCCCTTCAACCCGTCCACCACGTTGGCCTTCACGCTGGAGCAGGCGCAGGTCGTCGAACTGGCCGTCTTCGATCTGGCCGGCCGGCGCGTGGCCGTGCTGGCGCAGGGATTGCGCTCCGCCGGCACGCACCAGGTGGTCTTCCAGGCGGAAGGTCTGGCCAGCGGCCTCTACCTCGCCCGCCTGCAGGGCGAGGGCCGGCTGGAGTGCCAGCGCTTGGTCCTGGTCAAGTAATCCACGGGCGGAAGCCCGCCCACAGAACGACCTGCCCTCCGGCTGCCCGCGCGGCCGGAGGGCTTTTCCTGCCCGGCCGGCTCGCGCGGCCTGGGCCGGGGCCGTGTCACAACGAAAAAGCAGGGACGGGCGCGCAGCGCGGCCGCATCTTGTCGGCGGCGGAATTTTTCTTCCCTGACCCGGCGCTAAACAGTAGCTTCGGTCTGCCCGATCATACCCAAGCAGCCAGTGTTCGCCCCTCGCCCGTTGCGGCCGGGAGAACCGTTGTAGCGCCCCCGGCGAGAGCCGGAAGGAGGAGTGGTGAAGATGCGTCGCGTTGTCGCCCTGTTGGCCGTGCAGGCCCTACTGACCGGTTCCGCCCTGGCCTGGACCACCGGCGGCACGCCCGTGGTCGAGGGCCAACTGTTGGTCCGCTTCGACCAGCCCGTCCGCTCCGCCCCGGAGGCGGACCTGCTGCTGGGCGACTCCCGCCTGCAGGCCCGCCGCGAGCTGGTGCCCAGCCTGGGCATCTGGCTGGTGGAGCTGAAGGAGGGCCTGGGCGTGGAGCGGGCCCTGGCCGAACTCGAGGGGAACAAAGCCCTGCGCTGGGCCCAGGCGGACCACAAGCTCGAGCTGCGGACGACCTTCCCCAACGATCCCAGTTGGGGCAGCCAGTGGGACCTGCACAACACGGGACAGTCGGGCACGGCGGACGCGGACATCGACGCGCCGGAGGCCTGGGACCTGGGCACGGGCGGCACGGACGGCAATGGTGACCCCATCGTGGTGGCCGTGGTGGACGGCGGCATGGAGCTGACGCACTCCAACCTGGCGCCCAACCTGTGGGTGAACGCCGGGGAGCTGGGGGGCAGCACGGGCGTGGACGACGACGGCAACGGCTACGTGGACGACCTGAACGGCTGGGACGCCTACGGCAACGACGGCGGCATTCCGACCCACGCCCACGGCACGCACGTGGCCGGCACGGTGGGCGCGCGCGGCAACGACGGCAGCCAGGTGACGGGCGTCAATTGGAACGTCAAGCTGATGCCCGTGGCCGCCTCATCCAGCACCACGTCCATTGTCAGCGCGGGCTACAACTACGTGCTGGTGGAGAAGACCCGCTGGCTCCAGTCGGGCGGGAGCCAGGGCGCCAACGTGGTGGCCACCAACTCCAGCTTCGGCGTGGACCTGGCCTTTTGCAACAGCGGCAGCTATCCCATCTGGAACGACCTCTACGACGCCCTGGGCCAGGTGGGCGTCCTCTCCGCCGGGGCCACGGCCAACGCCAACTACAACGTGGACACCCAGGGCGATGTGCCCACCAGCTGCTCGAGCGACTGGCTGGTCTCCGTCACCAACACGACCAACACCGACGTCAAGTACAGCAGCGCGGGCTATGGCGCCACCACCATCGACCTGGGGGCCCCGGGCACCGCCGTGCTCTCCACCTACACGGGCAACAGCACGGCCACGCTGACCGGCACGTCCATGGCCACGCCCCACGTGGCGGGGGCCATCGCCTTCCTGCACTCCGTGGCGAGCCCGGGCTTCACGGCGCTCTACAACGCCGATCCCGCCGGCGCCGCGCTGCTGCTGAAGGAGATCCTGCTCGGCACGGTGGATCCCAAGCCCGGCCTGCAGGGGATCACGGTCTCCGGCGGGCGCCTGAACCTCTTCGCCGCGGCCCAGGCCATCTCCACCTACGGCGGCGGCCTGCTGAGCGGCGTGGTGCTGGGCCAGGACACGGGCCTGCCGCTGGCGGGAGCCGCTGTGACGGCCCAGCCCGGCGGGCGCAGCACGCTGACGGACGCCCTGGGCGCCTATTCGCTGGCTCTGCAGCCCGGCGGCTACACGCTCACGGTCACGGCCTACGGCTACCAGGCCGGGGTGGCCGAACTCGTGATGCCGGAGGAAGGGGGCCTGAGCCAGGACTTCACGCTGCTGCCCGTGCCCCGCGCCCACCTGTCCGGCGTGGTGCTGGACGGCCAGGGTCAGCCGCTGGCCGGCGCCGAGGTCCTGATCCAGGCCGTGGACCTGCCCGCCCAGCTCACCGGGCTGGACGGCGCCTTCGATTTCCTGCTGCCCGTGGGGGCGACCTACACGCTGGTCTCCCGCGGGGCCGCCGGCGAGCTGCACGATCCCCAGGCCGCGGACTCCTACGGCTACCGCGCCTACGATCCCGGCGATTCCGACTGGAGTTCGAGCCAGGTGACGCTGGACGCCGACGGCGAGCAGCGCGTGCTGCAGGGCCAGACTCGCGTGCAGTTCCAGTGGAGTCCCATCGACCCGGAGCAGGGCGGCGCGGGCACGGCCCTGGAGTTCACGGGCGACGACCAGACTCTGGCGCTGCCCCTGCCCTTCCCCTTCCGTTACTACGGGCAGGAGTTCAGCAGCCTGTCGATTTGCGGCAACGGCTGGCTGGCGCTGGGCAGCACCAGCAGCGTGGAGTGGCGCGGGCAGGCCATCCCCACCGCCGCGGCGCCCAACGCCGTGCTGGCGGCGCTCTGGGAGGACCTCTCCCCGCAGCAGGCGGCCAGCGGGGCCATCAGCACCTGGCATGACGCGGCGGGCGGGCGCTTCGTGGTGGAGTTCCACACCATTCGCCAGTACACGCCGGCCACGGCCTTCGAGACCTTCCAGGTGATCCTGCTGGATCCCGCCGTCCATCCCACCGTGACGGGCGACGGGGCCATCCTGATGCAGTGGCAGGAAGTGGGCGAGAGCGACAACGCCACCGTGGGCATCGAGAACCCCGCCGGCAGCGCCGGTCTGCAGTACTTCTACGGCCGCGGCAACGGGCTGAACACCCCGGGCGGAACGCTGCCCGCCAGCAACCCGGCGCCCGCGGCGGGCCTGGCCGTGCTGTTCACCACCGGCCTCTTGCCGGTCACGCCCGTGCCCGGACCGGTGACGGATCTGGTCATCGCCGTGGAGGGAGGACTTGTGCAGCTGAGTTGGTCGCCCGTGGCGGCGGCCAGCAGCTACCGCGTGGAGAGCGCAACGGTCCTGGGCGGACCGTGGGCGAGCGAGGCCGTGACGGTCAGCCCGGCCTGGAGCAGCGGCGCGCCCGCGGATGCCCTGCGCCTCTATCGCGTGGTGGCCGTGAACTGAGACTCGTGCCACCGGTGCCTTGAAGAATCGGCGGATCCAGCTGGATTCGCCGATTTCTGTTTCGACCCATGCGAAGCAGTGCTAGAGTGTCTCAACCTTTCTGCATGGGAGACTCTCATGGCGCCCGTTGCCCTGGGCCTGCTGGCCCTTTTGCTTGCGGTGAGTCCCGCACCCGCCCGCCAACACGCCGTGCCCGCGTCGTACGCCACCATCCAGGCCGCCATCGCCGCCTGCGCGGAAGGTGACACCGTGCTCGTGGCTCCGGGGGTGTATCACGAGCGCCTGCTGATCCAGGACCGCGCCATCCTGCTCACCTCTCACCTGCTGCTGGAGGACGACACCACCCTGGTGTCGCGCACCGTTGTGGACGGGGATTCCCTCGGGTGCGTGGTGCGCATCGTTTCCGCAGGCCCAAACGCCACCGAGCTGCGCGGCCTCACGGTGAGACGCGGGGTGTCCGGCCTGGAAGTGAATGCACCTGAAGTACTGGTGCGGAGTTGCCGCTTGGAGGACAACCATGCCGCAACCGGAGGGGGCATCCTGGTGCGCTCGCGCCCGTCCTTGCGCCTGCGGTTGGAGGGGGTGGAGTTCCTGGGCAATTCCGCCACGTCTGGGGGAGCCCTGGGCTTCGCGTCCTACCTCTGGGATGATTCCCTACTCGTCCTGGCCGAGAATTGCCTGTTCCGCGCCAACTCCGCCACCATCGGATACGTGGCGAGGGTGCACGGCAACCAGGAGCGCATCCGGTTCAGCCTGACCGACTGCTGGCTGGAGCGGAACCATTCATTGGAGGACGCGCCAGGGGGATCCGGCAGCCTGTTCCGGGTGGAGGGGGGCACCGGCGACCAACTGGTGGAGGTGCGGCTCGACGGGTGCAAGCTGGTGGACAACCAGGTGGAAGCGGGCATCGCGCAGCTCGAGGCGGGCACGGGCGATGTGCGCACGGCCTTCCGGGCCGACGATTGCCTGTTCTCGGGCAACCAGTCCCTGGGCAGCCTGTTCCGCGCCCACGCAGGGACCGGGTACGCCGTGGCCGACCTGGTGGCCCTCGAGTGCCGCATCGAGGACAACATCGTCCAGGGTGACGTGTTCTCCTTGTCGAGTGGCACCGGATCCGCGCTGGCCACCCTGACGGCCGACCATTGCTGGATCGAAGGCAACGAGGCCCAGGGAGGTCTGCTGGCCGCCGAAAGCGGCACGGGCAGCAGCGTCGTGCGGGCGGGTCTCCACGGCACCACGCTGCTGCGCAACGAGGTGCAGGCGGACCTGCTGTTCGTCAGCGCCAACATCGCCAGCAGCACGGCCGCATTGACCATGGACTCGTGCGTGGTGCTGAGCAACACGGTGCATCAGGAGGGTCGGAGCCTGGCGCGGTTGGGGCGAGGAGGGAATCCCAGCCGCTTCATGCTGCGGGGCACGCTGATGGCGGACAACACCCTGGCCGGCGGTCCTGTGCTGGACGTGGGTCCGGTCTTCGCTGGCCAACTGGAGATGGCGGTCGCACTGGTGAACTGCACCGTGGCCGACAACCACCAAGCCGGCGCCGGCCTCTCCATTCGAAGCGCCCAGGCCGTGCTGGTCAACAGCGTGCTGGCGAATGACGCTGGACCCTTGGTGGTCCTGGCGGGCGACAACATGGACTGGACCGCCGTGGGCGTGTCGCACTGCCTGGCGGAAGGCGGACGCGAGGCCCTGGACGTCGACGACGCGCACCTGGTCTGGGAAGAGGGCAACCTGGACCTCCCGCCGCTGTGGTGGGAAGGCGCGCCGGCCCCCTACACGCCTGCATTGGAGTCGCTCCTTGTGGATGCGGGTATCCGCCAGTACAGCGCGGGTTGGAGCGTTTGGGCGGACACGCTGCTGGTAGACGCGACGGACTACCATGGAGCGGGTCCGGAGATCGGCTGGCGCGAGGTGGACGCCGTGTGGTCGGCTCGGCCGAAAGGTCCGGTCGCGTTGGAGCCGCTCCGGGCCTGGCCCAATCCCTGCAACGGTTCCCTCACCGTGCATGTGCCGGCGGACCCGCGCTCCGGCTGTCTACGCCTTTACGATGTGGCAGGACGCCTGGTGTGGGAAGAGGGCCGGGCGGGCACCGGGTTGACCGCACGCCAGGTGCGCCTGGACCTGGCTGGATTGCCGGCGGGCTCATACTGGTTGATGACCGCGGGTCGGCCCCGCGATCCGGGACTTCGCGTGACCGTTCTCCCGTGACCGTCAGCCGGTCCGGCGGAGCTTCGGCGCGACGGGGTCTTGTTTCCCGGATCCCCCCCACCAGGTCCACTGGCTTCGCTGGGGATTGGATGCGATCCTGACACGCAGCGCGGGCGGCGTCAGCTGCCCAAATCAGCGCCTCGTCCTGACCCCCTGGCGGACGACGGCCCGCGACGCCCACCACTCGTCAAATCATTCACGGCTTCAGAGTGGATGCTCTGGGCGTCGTATGCCTTCGTTCCGCCCCAACCCCAACAGGAGCCACCATCATGCGCTGGATTGTCTTGGGAAGCGCCTGCCTCTTCGTGACCGGCTTGGCCGGTCCCGCTTCCGCCACCCGCCTGGTGGGGGCGGAGTTCGTGGCTGCGGGCGGCTCGTGGAGCGGCCCCGCCCGCCTGGAGGCGGCCCTGGGCCAGGCCCTGCCGCCGGGCACGGCCGCGGCTGGATCCACCCGCCTGCAGCTGGGCGGGCTGGCCTGGGGATTCGTTCCCGCCGCTCTGGGCGCCCCGTGGCTGGACATCCAGCCCCTGGGCGGCGACCTCGCCCTGGCGTGGAGCTCCGTGCCCGGCGCCACGCGCTACCGGGTGTGGTCCGGCTCCAGCTGGCCCGGCACGCCCGTGTTGCTGCTCGAAACCCCGGACACCCAGTGGCTGGATGCCGGCGCCGCCGCGGCGGACGCCCGCCGCTGGTACCGCGTCACCGCACTGAACACCCCGCTGGAGGAGACCCGCTGATGCGCCTTGCCACCCTTTTGACCACCGGACTGCTGGCCCTGCTGCTGGCCGGCGGCGGGGCCGCCGCGCCCTCCGTGATCCACCACCAGGGCCGTCTGCTGGACGACAGCGGCGCGCCCATGACGGGCAGCGTCACCCTGCACTTCGCCCTGTACGCCAGCGCCACCGATCCCACGCCCGTCTGGCTGGAGAGCCACGGCGGCGTGCCGCTGCAGGACGGACTGTTCCACGTGTTGCTGGGCGGGGAGAGCAGCCTGGATCCCGGGACCTTTGCCGACGACCTGTGGCTGGGCGTGCGCGTGAACGGGGAGGCGGAGCTGAGTCCGCGCATGCACCTGGGAAGCGTGCCCCACGCCTTCCGGGCCCAGCGCGTGGACGAGCTGGACGCGGACAACGTCGCCCAGCTGCTGGCCCTGTTGAACAGCCTGCCCGACGCCGACGGCGACGGATACACGGCGCTGAAGTTCGGCGGGGACGACTGCGACGACCGGGACGCCGCGGTGCATCCCGGCGCGACGGAAGTCTGCGACGGCCAGGACAACGACTGCAACGGCACCCCCGACGACGATTTCGAAGCCTATTGGTGGTACCCGGACGCGGACGGCGACGGCTTCGGTCGCGGGCCGGCGGGCCGCCTCACCTGCGAACCCCCGGCGGGCTGGGTGATGGTGGACGGCGACTGCGACGACAGCGACGCCTCCCGCCATCCGGGAGCCGTGGAAGTCTGCGATGGGCTGGACAACGACTGCGACGGCCAGGTGGACGACAACCCGAGCACGGGGCTCACCTACTACTACGACGAGGACCAGGACGGGTACGGCGCCGGCGCCGGGCAGCGCTTCTGCGTGCCGCCGTTCAGCTACTGGGCGCAGGCCGCCGGCGACTGCAACAACTCGGATGCCGCCATCTATCCCGGGGCGCCGGAGATCTGCGACAATCAGGACAACAACTGCGACGGCCAGACCGACGAGGGCCTCGGCCAGATGTGGTACCCGGACAACGACGGCGACGGCTGGGGCGCCGACGGATCCGGCATCTGGGCCTGCGAGATGCCCTGGGGGTCCTACACGTCCACGTCCGGCGACTGCGACGATTCCAACAGCAGCGTCTGGCCCGGCTCCGCGGAGATCTGCGGCGACGGCGTGGACAACAACTGCGACGGTCAGGTGGACGAGTCCTGCCCCTGAGCCGCGCCGCCTTATCCGATGATCATGTGAGACACCACCCACAGGCGGCCCCGGGCCGCCTGTTCCTTATCCTGCCGCGGGCGGAATCCCGCAGGCGATCTCCCGCAGGCGATCTCCCACAGGCGATCTCCCACAGGCGATCTCCCGGGCGAGGTCCGCTTCCGCTTGTGTATTTTCCCGCACCCGAACCCGCTGCGCGGGCCACAGCGTGACCAACTCTCAATCCTGGTTCCGGAGACCGCCGATGTCCAAGCGCCTGTTCCACGGGCTCCTGTTCGCGTTGACCGGCCTGCTGCTGGCCTACATGGCCGTCTTCTTCACCCGCGAGGCCAGCAAGGTCGCGGCCTGGGCGGCCTCGGGCACGGTGCAGAGCAGCCTCCAGCAGCGGACGGACAGCCTGGCCATCTTCGAGCGGGTCACCACCGTGGACTTCCCCGCGCCCCCCGTCCCGCGCTCCGGGGACACCCTGCTGGCCCTCGAGGACAGCCTGCGCGACCTGCCCGCCATCCTGGCCCGGATCCACCAGCCCGCGGCGCCCGGGCGCGAGCTGCGCCTGAGTTGGCGCGGGGCGGACGGGATCCAGCAGGGCCGGCTGCGCACGCGGCCGGTGCCCGCGGGGGAGCTGGTCTCCTTCGTCGTGCTGCTGGTCCTGCGCACGTTGACGGCCTTCGCCTTCGCCCTGGTGGGGCTCTGGGCCCTCCGGCGGCGGCCGGATTCCCCCGGCGTGCGCGCCCTGCTGCTGTTTAGCCTGTCCATGGCCTCCTTCATGACCGTGGCCGTGGTGATGCTCAACGGCTCCTACGCGGCCTTCGAGATCCCAGGCCAGCGCTGGCTGCAGGCCGGCCTGGGCGTGCTGGCGATGGGCTTCAGCGCTTTCTGGCTGCACCTGCTGCTGCTCTTCCCCCGGCCCCTCTCGTGGTTCCGCGGCCGGCGCTGGCCCGTCTACCTGGTCTGCTACCTGCCCATGCTGCTGCAGGGCACGGCGCAGGTCCTGCCCGGCCAACCGGTCTGGTTGGGGCCCTGGATCTTCGCCGTGCTGGCCTTGCAAGTGCTGGGCGGCCTGCTGCGCCTGCTCTGGTGCGTGCGGCACGCGCGCAGCCCGCTGGAGCGGCGCCAGGGCGCGCTGGTGCTGATGGGCTCGGGCCCGGGGCTGGCCCTGCTGGCCGCGCTGATCCTGCTCTTCAACCTGCTTCCCGCCTGGACCGCGCGCTGGCCCCAGGCCGTGATCCTCTGGACCATCAGCCTGGTCCTGCTGACCGTGCTGCTCTCCCCCGTGTCCACGGCCTGGGCCTTCGGGCGCTACCGCCTGCTGGAGGTGGAGGGTCGCCTGCGGCGCGGCACGCGCTACGCCCTCTGGGCCGCGCTGCTGCTGGCCGTCCTGGTGGCCGGGCTGTTCTGCGCCGCCCAGCTGGTGCTGGGCTGGCTGCAGATCAGCGCGCGCGGCGCGGTCCTGCTGACGGCCCTGCTGCTGGCCCTGGCCGCCGTGCCTCTGCAACGCCGGCTGATGACGGCCCTGGAGGGCCGGGTCTTCCCCGAGCGCCAGCGCCTGCGCGACATGGTGCAGGGCTTCCACCAGCGGATCATCGCCATGCCCGACCGCGCCAGCCTTTGGCGGCACCTGGAGGAGCGCCTGCTGGAGGAGCTGGAGACGGGCTCCGTCGTCCCCGTGCTGCGCGAGGGCGCGGGAACCGTCTGCCCCTCCTGCGGCGAGGCCACGCCCTTTGCCGCCCAGTCGCCGCTCTTCACCCTGTTGGCCGACCTGGAGGCCCCGTTGCCGCTGGACGAACTGCTGGCCAGCCGGCGGCTGGAACTCGCCCCGGCGGAGGTGGAGTGGCTGCGCGCGCGGCAGACGGCCCTGCTGCTGCCTCTGCGGGTCTCGCGCGAGACGGCGGGCTTCCTGGCCGTGGGCGCCAAGCGCGACGGGGAGGACTTCAGCGGGGAGGAGCTGCGGGCCCTGTCCACGCTCAGCAGCCAGGTGGCCCTGGCCGCGGAGAATCTGCGCCTGCTGGAGGAGAACCTGGAGAAGCGCCGGCTGGACGAGCAACTGGCCATGGCGCGGCGCATCCAGCAGCGCTTCCTGCCTTCGGACCTGCCCGCCACGCCCGGGCTGGAGGTGATGGCGCGCAGCCTGTTCTGCCTGGAGGTGGCCGGCGACTACTACGACGTGGTGCCCCTGCCGGACGGGCGCACCGTGCTGGCCGTGGGCGACGTCTCGGGCAAGGGCGCCGGGGCGGCCATGCTGATGGCCAACCTGCAGGCCTCGCTGCGCACGTCCATCCGGGGCGGCGGCCGGTTGGAGGAGATCGTCGAGGGCATCAACCAGCTGATCTGTGCCAACACCGAGGACGAGCAGTTCATCACCTTTTTCGTCGGCGTCTTCGACCCGCGCTCCGGCCGCTTCTTCTATGTCAACGCGGGCCACAACCCGCCCCTGGTGATCCGCCGGGCGGGCGGCCTGGAGCGGCTGGACTCCACCGGCCTGCTGCTGGGCGTGCTGCCGGAGGCCGAGTACGGGCGCGGCGAGCTGGAGCTGCGGACGGGCGACCTGCTGCTGCTCTACACCGACGGCGTGAGCGAGGCCCTGGACATGGGCGAGGAGGAGTTCGGCGAGGCGCGGCTGGCGGAGCTGGCGCGGCGCCACGACGAATGCACGCCGGGCGAGCTGGTAGGCCTGATCGAGCGCGAGGTGGTCCGCTTCCAGGGGCGCGAGGGCTTCGCCGACGACTTCACGCTGCTGGTGGGCCGGGTGGGCGAACGGGTCAGCTGAGCGGGCCGGCGTAGTCCGGGGAATAGGGCGCGCAGTCCCGGGCCAGCCGCTGCAGCTGCAGGCGCGCGATCTGCCGCACGTGCAGCAGGTCGTGGGCCACCCAGGCCGCCAGCAGATCGCCGGCGCGCAGGGAAAACCCAGCGGGATGCGCGTGGGCGCGCCCCCAGTCCGGCTCCCGCAGCCCATGCAACCAGGCCAGGGAATCCTCGCGTTCGCGCAGGAAGGCCTCCAGCACCGCGTCCAGCTCGCGCTCCTGGTAGGCGCGGGCGTGCACCCAACCCTGGGGATCGATGGGCGGCCACTCCCGGTCGGGCTGATGCAGGGTCAGGTCCAGGCGCAGGCGGAAGTCCTCGCGCTCCTCATCCAGCAGATGGGCGGTCACTTCCAGCAGGGACCAGCTCTCCGCCCCGGGCCGCCAGCGCGCGGCCTCCGGCGGGGTGTCCAGCAGCAGGTCGCGGATCAAGCGGGCCTGGCCTTCCAGTTGGCTGATGAGGGTCTCGGCGTTCATGCGGTCCTCCCCGGTTTGCCGCGAAAGATGGCATTCGGCGGTCCGGGGTCGGGACGGCGGACAGGCCGTTATTTCTACCTTGCGCGCAGTCTATTGTTCAACAACGTGAGGATCCTGATGAAGAACATGCTGTCCCTGGGAGCCTGCCTGGGCGTCCTGTTCATGCTGGGCTGCGGCGGCGGCGACAAGCCCGCCGAGACCACGGCCCCCGCGGTGGCTCCCGCCGGTCCCGCCTATCCGGTGGACCTGGCCAACGGCAAGCTGGTCTACGACAAGGCCTGCTTCGCCTGCCACATGACCGGCGTCTCCGGCGCCGCGCCCCTGACGGACAAGGTCCGCTGGGAGACCCAGGCCGCCAAGGGCATGCCCACCCTGATCAAGCACGTCACCGAGGGCTTCACCGGCACCTTCGGGACCCTGCCCGCCAAGGGCACGTGCATGGACTGCCAGGAAAAGGACCTCTACGACGCCATCCACTACATGCTGAGCCAAGCCGGCGTGCAGCCCAAGTATTGAGATCGCGGGCGCGACCCGCGGATGTCCGGCGGATGTCCGGCGGGTCGCGCCCTGATTCCACCCATGAACATTTTCTCCCCGGACAGCCAGGAGCGCCTGGACGCCTCGCGGCGCCGCTTTCGCGAGCGGCAGACCCAGGTGCGCAGCCTGGACGAGTATTCGCAGGCCCTGTTGATCCACGTCAACGAGGTCGCCGTCGCCCTGCGTCCCATGGGGGATCCACCCCGGGGCCGGGTGTTCCGCATCGGCCTGGCCTTCGTCAGCGAGGACGGCCTGGTGGTGCCCGTGCCCTTCCAGCGCGCCCGGCCGGGTTCGCTGTTCATCGACCAGTTCCACGTGATGCCCCTGCGCGCCACCAGTCTGGGACCCCTGCTGGAGCGGCGGCGCGGGGATCGCATCGACGACCTGGCGGCCCACTTGGAACAGCGGGGCGTCTCCCTGTCCACCCAGGTGGCGCTGCGCGAGGGCGTGCGCTCCAACGTGCGCCTGCCCTGGTTCAGCCTGGACCGCCGCGGCATCCTCTGGTTCTCGGCGGACACGCCGCGCTTCTTCGACGACCGGCTCTTCGCCTACCTGGAGAGTCTGGTGCCCGAGGTGGAGTTGCAGCTGCGCCTGCTGGACATGCTCGAGCCGCTGCTGCCCGCGCTGGGAGAGTGGCCGCTGCCGCTGGAGCGCTCCGCGCCCGGCCTGCAGCGGCTGCGCCAGTTGCTGGACGTGGAGGAGAATCCCCTGCCCGGGCGGGTGGCGCTGGAGTGGCATCCGCCCCGGGACGAGGGCGCCCGGCTGATCAACCTCTGGCGCGTGGGTCAGGACCGCGTGCTGCTCTGCGCCCTGGAGTGCGAGGGAGAGTCGGAGGCCGCCCTGCGCCTGCTGCTCACCCTGCGCGGCTGGCTGCTGCAACAGGCCGCCGCCGCCCGGCATCCGGCCCGCGTGCTCGAGGCCGTTGAGTTGCGGCTGCGCGAGGCTAGGCGCGAGGGCGCACTGCCCCAGCCCGCTGTGGTGCGCTCCCTCGGGCTGGCCCTGGTGCATCCGGACCCCCAGGGCGGCCGCGGTCACGCGGACCTGGTCTGCGCGGGCGAGGGCCGGTTGTGGCTGGAACAGGACGGGCAGGCCCGGCGCATTCCCGCCGACGGCCTGCCGCTGGGCGAGGCCCAGGGCCGGCACGCCACCGTGGAAACGCTGGCCCCCGGGCTGGCGCTGCTGGCGGAGCAGGGCGGTCGTCCGTCGAACACCCTGCGTCCAGAGCAGCTGCGCCTGCGGCTGGCGCTCAAGGCCTGACGCCGGACCGCACCACGCTCAGTACTTGAACTGCGCCACCTGGCCCGTCAGGGCCTGGGCCAGCTTGGCCAGCTGGGCGGCGGAGTCGAAGGTGTCGTCGGCGCCCTTGCCCGTGGCCGCCGTCCCGTTCATCACGCTCTCGATGGCCCGCGCGGCCTGGGACGTGTCGCCGGCCACGTGGCCGATCTGCCGGCTGAGTTCGCGCGTGGTGGCCGACTGCTCCTCGATGGCGCCGGCGATGCTGCCCTGCAGGTCGCGGATCCGGGTCACCACCTCCAGGATGTGGCCGATCTCGTCCACGGTGCGCGTGGTGTCGTGCTGGATGGCGTCGATCATCCGCCGGATGTCCTCCGTGGCCCGCGAGGTCCCGGCCGCCAACTCCTTCACTTCCCCCGCCACCACGGCGAAACCCTTGCCCGCCTCCCCGGCCCGCGCCGCCTCGATGGTGGCGTTCAGGGCCAGCAGATTGGTCTGCTTGGCGATGCTGTCGATCACCTGGATCACGGCCCCGATCTTCTGGCTGGATTCGTCCAGGGTCTGGATGGCCTGCCCGGCCTGATCGGCGGACTGCACGGCTTCGCCGGCCACGTGGGCGGCCTGCCGCGAGGACTGGGCGATCTCCTCGATGGTGGCGGACATCTCCTCGGTGGCGGCCGCCATGGTCTGCATGCCGCCGTCCACCTGGGCCAGGTTGGCCGTGGCGCCCTGGGCCTGGTGGCGCGTGTCGCCCGAGACCTGCCGCAGCTGTCCGGCGATCCGCTCCAGGCCCTCCGCCGACTGGCCCAGCTCGGCCGAGTTGCTGGCCAGGCCGCCCATCAGCTGCCGCAGCGAGCCCAGCGCCCGGTTGAAGCCTTCGATCAGGCGGCCCAACTCGTCGTCCCGCTCCTGAACCACGTGGACCGTCAGGTCGCCGGCGGCGAAGCGGTTGGTGGCCTCCAACAGATGCTCCACGTTGCGCCCCAGATAGGCGCGCTGGTCCTCCAACAGGCCCAGGTTGTCGCGGATGGCGCGGATCATGCCCAGGAAGCCCTCCGAGAGCAGGGCCAGCTCCGAGTACTCGCGCATCTCGCGGGCCTCCAGCGCTTCGTCCTGATTCAGGTCCCCGGCCATGGCGCTCTGGGTGATCTCGGTCAGACGGTGCAGGGGCGCCGTGAGACGCCGGCCCTGGCTGCGGGCCTGCCAGGCCGCCAAGCCGAAGGTCAGGCCGCCGATGGCCGCCACCCAGAGCAGGGTGATCAGCAGTTGGGATTTCAGGCGCTGGAGGGGACTCATGAAGTCATCCTCCCAGCAACTGGCGCCGATGACCCAGTCCCAGGGCTCGAAGTAGACCACGCTGGCCACCTTGGGCGCCGTCCGTCCGCTCACCGTGTCCGTCCACAGGTAGCGCACCTGGACGAATTCGCCCTTGGCGGCCTTGGCCCGGCTGACCATGTCGCGGATGACTTCCTTGCCTTCGGCGTCCTTGGCCTTGAGGATCGACTCGCCGTCGCGCTTGCCCTTCTGCGAGATGATGTAGACGCCTTCCTGCTCGCCCGAGCCGCCCAGCACGAAGACGTAGCCCGTGCGGCCCACCACGATGTCCAGGATCCCCTGGCGCAGGGCGGGCAGAGCCTCCTGCAGGATGCCCACGTAGAGCATGCCTGTCACGCGGCCCGCGGCGTCCTTGAGCGGCGAGTAGGCCGTGATGTACCAGGCGTCCACCACGAAGGCCCGGCCGCGATACTCCTCGCCGTTAAGGATCCGCTCCAGCACGGGGTTGGGCTGGCCGTCCGGCTGGATGGCCGGGATGTAGGTGCCGATGGCCCGGTTGCCGTCCTTCCTCTTGACGGTGGTGGCCACGCGCAGCATGTCGCCCTGCTCGTTCATGCGCTGGAACAGGGTCACCGTCCCGCCCACGGCCTGGGTGACCTCGTCCACCAGCGGCGTCGGCTGCTCAAAGGAGGAATTGGGCGCCAGGACCTGGCCGCCGATGCGCAGCGCGGGCAGATTGGCGCTGCCCTTTTCCTTGCTGAGCTGGTTTTCCGCCGGCCAGCTCACGCTGCCGCCCGCCGGGCCGAAGCCGCGGGCGCTCAGGGTCTGGCGGGCCACCAGCAGGTTGGCCTCCACCTGGCGCCGGATCAATTCGTCCGACGTCCGGCAGGTCTGCAGGATGCCGTAGTCGATGTGGTTCAGTTCGGTTTCCAGCTGGGCACGCAAGTCGGAGCCGATGGCCCGGCCCACGCTCTGCTCGCGCCACCAGATGGTGACGAGAATCATCAGGACGGGCACCAGGGCGCAGAGCACGGCCAGGCGGATGATTCGTTGATGGATGCTGCGAGCCATGACACCTCCTGGGGGGGAAGGAAGGGTGATAGGGTTTCAAATTGAATCATCGTCAGAATAAACTCTCGACTTGAGGCCCGCCCGGGGAATTGGCTCCTTGAATCCAGCACCAATCAAGGACTTGCCATGAAGCACCTCACCTTACTCCTGCTCTGCCTGCTGTTCTGGGCCCCCCTGCGCGCCCAGGGCTTCGCCGAGTTCCTGACGGATCTGCTGGGGCGTCCCGTGGGCGAGCGCCAGGCTGTGGTGGACAGCCTGTTCGCCCACCTGCCTGGCGGCGAGACACCGATCCGCGAGGCCGACGGGGCCTGGTTCATCTGGCGGGGCACGGCCTCCAGCCTGGCCGTGGCGGGAGACATGACGGGCTGGTCGCCCAACCTGAGCCTGACTCTGATCGCGGGCACCAACTTGTGGGAGCGGCATTTCCTCTGCGAGGCCGATGCACGGCTGGACTACAAGCTGGTGCGCAACGGCTCGGAGTGGATCCTGGATCCGCTGAACCCGCACACCTGCTCGGGCGGTTTCGGCCCCAACAGCGAGCTGGCCATGCCCGAGTACGTGCAGCCGCAAGAGATCCAGAACCTGGGCCTGCCCAATGGCACGCTGGTCAGCTGGCCGGCCTTCTACAGCCCGCAGCTGAACAACACGCGCACGATCCAGATCCTGCTGCCGCCCGGCTACCAGGAAGGCCAGGCGCGGCCCGTCTGCGTGGTCCACGACGGCTCGGAGTACCTCACGCTGGGCTCCCTGCGCAATGTGGTGGCCTGGCTGGCGGACCAGCACCCCAACCTGGAGCTGCCGATCTTCGTCTGCGTGCCGCCCGTCAACCGCACGGCCGAGTACCACACCACCCAGCAGGACCTGTTCGCGCACTTCATCGTGGACACGGTGCTGCCGGCGGTGCGCGCCCAGTGGGCCACCTACGACGATCCGGCGCGCTGGATCAGCCTGGGCGCCTCCGACGGCGGCAACATCTCCACTTATCTGCTGGGCCACTTTCCCGCCGCCTTCGGCCGGGGCGTGCTGATGAGCCCCTACATCCCAGCCGCCAACCGTCAGGCCCTGGCCCAGTTGAGCCCCGACAGCCTGCGCGTCTATCTGAACTGGGGCAGCTACGACATCGAGGACATCATCCAGACCTCCGAGCCCTGCGTGGCCCTGCTGGAGGAGCGCGGCGTGCCGCACCTGGCGCGCCTGTATCACGAGGGTCACAGCTGGGGCCTCTGGCGCGCCACCCTGGACGAGGGCCTGCTCTACATCCTGGAGGCGGACACGGCCGTGCCGCCGGCCCTGCCGCCGGCGGAGCGGGGCGCGGGTCCGGAGCGCCTGGAGCTGCGCGCCTGGCCCAATCCTTTCAATTCCCAGGTCCAGCTCGAGCTGCCGCCCGGCCCGGGCCGCACGCGCCTGCGCATCTTCGACTCGGCCGGCCGCCTGTGCGAGGAGCACGACGCGGGCGGCGGCCGCTTCATCTGGGAGGCCGACGCTCTGCCCAGCGGGCGCTATTGGGTGGAAGGCGTGCGGGCGGGCCGGCGGGCCCTGACTTCGGTGACGCTGCTGCGCTGAGAGACTCACCACCGAGTCTCAGAGACACAGAGTCAGACGTGGAACGCGGGCCCAGCTCAAATCACAGCCTTGTCCTGCTGAGTCTCCGTGCCTCCGTGCCTCCGTGGTTGGATTACACTGACTAGCCAAACCCTGCTCGACGAATGAGGGCGCCTCGTCCTTGCTACCTTGAGCGCCGGATTCCCGACCCGTGCGAACCCAAGTTTCGAGGAGCCCCATGACCAGCTTTTCCCGCCAGATGGCGCAATTCGTGCTCGGCCTCCGCTATGAGGAGATTCCCGCCGACGTTCTGCTGAAGGCCCGCCACTTCCTCTACGACTCCATCGGTTGCGCCTACGGCAGCGTGCACACGCGAGACGTGAGCGCCCTGCGGGGCCTCTACACGGAGCTGGGCGGCAAGCCCGAGGCCACGCTGATCGGGTTCGGCGAGCGCCTGCCGGCCATCAGCGCCAGCCTGGTGAACAGCCTGATGATCCGCGCGCTGGACTTCAACGATATCTACTGGAAGGAGGACCCCAGCCATCCCTCCGACCTCATTCCGGCGGCCCTGGCGGCGGGGGAGCTGGCGGGCCGCAGCATGAAGGACGTGCTGCTGGCCATCCTGGTGGCCTACGAGTTCGAGATGCGCCTTTGCCTCTTCGCCACGCCCGGCGTGCGCGAGCGCGGCTGGCATCACGCCACGCTGACCCAGTTCGTCAGCCCGCTGGTGGCCGGCCTGCTGCTGGGGCTGAACGAAGACCAGCTGGTGCACGCCATCGGCATCGCCGGCTGCCACAGCCACACCATCGGCTGCCCCACGGCGGGCAAGCTGACCATGATGAAGAACACGGTGGATCCGCTGGCCGTGCAGGCCGGCGTGCAGGCGGCCCTGTTGGCCCAGCGCGGCTACACGGGCACCGAGGCGGTCTTCGAAGGCAAGGAGGGCTTCCAGCACTGCTTCGGGCCGGGTTGGGACGAGGACGCCCTGCTGGGCTCGCTGCCGGGGACACCGGGCGGCCGGCCCTGGAAGATCCTCGAGTGCGGCATGAAGGCCTTCCCGACGGAGGCGCTCACCCACACCCACCTCTCGGCCACGCTCAAGGCCATGAAGAAGGGCGGCTTTGCCTGGCAGGACGTGGAGAAGGTCACGGTGACCACCATCGCCCGGGCCTGCGACATCCTGTTCGACCCGCACAAATACCGGCCGGAGAGCCGTGAGACGGCGGATCACAGCCTGCCCTACTGCGTCGCCGCGGCCATCGTGGACGGCAAGATCAGCACGGCCAGTTTCAGCGACGAGAAGATCCACGACCCGGCCATCCGCGAGGTCATCGACCGGATCCAGGGCGAGGCTTCGCTGGAGTTTGAGCAGATGTTCCCGGCCAAGCAGCCCAGCCGCGTGCGGATCCGCAGCAAGAGCGGCGTGGAGGTGGAGGAGTACCTGGAGTACCCCAAGGGCGATCCGCGCGAGCCCATGACCCAGGAGGACCTGGACGCCAAGTTCGACGGCCTGGCGGCGGCCAAGCTGGACGAGGCGGGCCGCGCCCGGGTCAAGCAGGCGATCTACGGCTGTGACACGCTGAGCGCCCGCGAGTTCCTGGACGCTCTGCGCTTCTAAAGCAAACCAATTTCACCACGAAGAGCGGGAGGCGGGCAGAAGCACACGAAGAGTTTGATTGGATCCACTGTTCCAGGTGGGACGAGTTGACTCCGTTTTCTCCTTCCCGATCTTCGTTTTTCTTCGTGGGCTTCGTGGTGAGTCCGGACCGGACACGGCAACAGGCAGAGGAGGAGTGTGGACGAGCTGCTGATGGTGGAAGGGCTCCACTTCTCCTATGGCGAGCGCCGGGCCGTGGACGGGTTGTCCCTGGAGCTGCGGCCGGGCGAGATCCTGGGCCTGCTGGGGCCCAACGGCGCCGGCAAGAGCACGCTGATGGCCCTGCTCTGCGGCCTGCTGCTTCCCGCCGCCGGGCGCGTCCGCGTGCTGGGTGGCGATCCCTGCGACCCGCGCATCCGGGCCCGGCTGGGCCTGGCCCCTCAGGAACTGGCCCTCTATGACGAGCTGAGTGCCCGGGAGAACCTGGACTTCTTCGGGCGCATCCAGGGACTGCGGGGCACGCGCCTGAGCGGGCGCTGCGCGGCCGTGCTGGAGGAGACGGGTCTGGCGGGCCGGGCCAGGGACCGGGTGGGGACCTTCTCCGGCGGCATGAAGCGCCGACTCAACCTGGCCGTGGCCTTGTTGCACGAGCCCGCGCTGCTGCTGCTGGACGAGGCCACGGCGGGCGTGGATCCCCAATCGCGCCTGGCGCTCTTCGAATTGGTGGAGAACCAGCGCGCGGCCGGGCGCGGCGTGCTCTACGCCACGCACTACATGGAGGAAGCCCAGCGCCTCTGCGACCGGGTGGCCATTGTGGATCAGGGCCGACTGCTGGCCTTGGACACGGTGCCCGCCCTGCTGGCCGCCCACGGCTCCTCGCAGCTGGAGGCCGTGCGGGGTTCCGAGACCCTCCACGTGGAAACCCGGGATCCGCTGGCGGATCTGGCGCGCCTGCAGGCCGCCGGTCCGCTGGACTCCTTCACCCTGCGGCAACCCGACCTGGAGCAGGTCTTTCTGCGGCTCACCGGTCGTCATTTGAGGGATTGAGATGGGCACCATCCTCGCGATTTGCCTCAAGGATCTCCGCCTGCTGCTCCGCGATCGCGCCGGGCTGTTCTTCACCTTCGCCTTTCCCCTGCTCTACGCGCTGTTCTTCGGCTTCGTCTTCTCGGGTGGTGGAGACGAGAGTGAGCGACGGATCCCCCTGCGGCTGGTGGACCTGGACTCCAGCGCCGCCTCGGCGGCCTTCCTGGACAGCGTGGCGGCCCGGCCCGGTCTGAACGCCGTACGGGACAGCCTGGCGGGCGCGGAAGCCGCCGTGCGCCGGGGTCGGGCCACGGCCGCCCTGATCGTGCAACCCGGCTTCGGAGCCCGCGGCGAGCGGCTGTTCGGCGGGGAGCCGCCGGCCGTGGAGCTGTTGCACGATCCAGCCCGCCAGGCCGAAGTCGCCCTATTGCAGGGCGTGTTGATGGAACAGGCCTTCAAGGGCCTGGAGCAGCGCTTTTCCACCCCGCGCTCCTTCCTGCCCCAGGTGCGGGCCTGGAGCGACAGCCTGGCCCGGCCGCCGGCCGCGCGGCCCGAGCTGGACTACCTGCGACGCTGGACGGGCGAACTGGGCCGCTTCCTGGAGAGCCGTGCCGTGGCTGAATCCCTGGCTGCGGTCCAGGCGGGCACGGCGGACCAGGGCGGCGGCTTCCTGCAGGGCTGGGAGCCCTTGCGGGTGACGGCGCGCGAGCTGGTGGCCGAGCGCTCGGGTCCGCAGTCCTCCTTCGAGATCTCCTTTCCCCAGGGCCTTTTGTGGGGCATCATCAGCGTGGCGGCCTCGTTTGGCATCTCGCTGGTGGTGGAGCGCAAGGAAGGCACGCTGCGGCGGCTGCGTGCCGCACCCCTCAAGCGCCGCCAGATCCTGGCCGGCAAGGCGCTGGCCTGTTTCCTGACCATCCTGGCACTGGTGCTGCTGCTCATGCTCATCGGCCGGCCCTTCGGCGTGGCGGCGGAGCGCCCGCTGCTGCTGGTGGCGGCCGGACTGGCCACGGCCTTCGCCTTCACCGGGCTGATGCTGCTGATCTCCGTGCTGGGGCGCAGCGAGCGCGCGGTGAGCGGACTGGGCTGGTCGCTGCTGACCGTGCTGGCCATGCTGGGCGGCGGGATGGTGCCGCTCTTCTTCATGCCGGAGTGGATGCGCACCCTGGGCACGGTCAGCCCGGTGAAGTGGTCGATCCTGGCCCTGGAGGGCGCCCTGTGGCGTGGCTTCGGCTGGACCGAACTGCTGCCGGTCTGCGGCATTCTGCTGGCCTTCGGCGCGGGCTGCGCGCTCGTCGGTCTCAAGGCCTTCCGCTGGAGTGACACATGAACGATGCCTGGCTGGAGCGGCGCGAGGAGATCCTGAACCCGGCCCCGCTGTTGGAGCTGCCGCGCCCGGCGGGTGTGATCCGCAGCCTGCCGGAGGACTTCCAGGTGACGGAGATTCCCGCCTACCCACCCGACGGTGGCGAGGGCCACCTCTTCCTGGAACTGACCAAGCGGGGCTGGAACACGGACACGGCCCTGCAGGAGGTGGCCCGGCAGCTGGGCCTGCCGCGGGGCGAGATCGGCGTGGCGGGGCAGAAGGACCGGCACGCCCTCACCCGGCAGTGGATCAGCCTGCCGGCTGCCGCGGGCCCGCGGCTGGAGCGCTTCGCCCACGCCGACCTGCAACTGGGCCCGCCCCACCCCCACAGCCACAAGCTGCGGCGCGGTCACTTGAAGGCCAATCGCTTTCGCATCGTCGTGCGCGAGCTGGACGCCCCGCCGGAGTCGGCCCTGAACGCCGTGCGGGCCTCGTCCGCCGCGCTGCTGGCCCAGGGTGGGATGGGTCACCTCTTCGGTCCCCAACGCTTCGGCTGGCAGGGGCGCAACGTGGAGATCGGCCTGCGCCTGCTGGCCCAGCCGCGCCGCATCCGGCCGGGCGACTTCGCGCTCTCCGCGCTGCAGAGCGCGCTGTTCAATCTCTACTGGCTGCTGCGCCACGAGCGCGGGCTGCTGGATACGGTGCTGGCGGGGGACATCCTGCAGAAGACCGCGACGGGCGGCCTGTTCTACAGCGACGACCCGGCGGCGGACCAGGCGCGGCTGGCGGCCGGCGAGCTGCGGCTTACCGGACCCATCTTCGGCGCCGATCGGCTGACCCCGCCGCCGAGCAGTCCGGCCGCCGCGCTGGAGGACGAGGCCCTGGCGGCCTTTGGAACGCCGCGCGAGCTCTGGGTCTCGCTGGGCAAGCGCGCGCCGGGGACCCGACGGGCGTTGCGCACTCTGCCGGAGGGTCTGGAGCTGGGCGTGGACGGGCCGAGCCTCGGGCTGGAGTTCACGCTGGAATCCGGCGCCTTCGCCACCCGCCTGCTCAGCGAACTGGTGGACTGGCGCGAGGCGGAGTCCCGCCCGCACGCACAGGAGGAAACATGAAGCTGCAGGCCGTGACAGCGGCCGCCGGACCGCTGCTGGTGGTGCACGGCGGGGCCGGTCCCTTGCGGGCGGATCTCAGCCGGCCGGAGTCCCTGACGGGCCGCCAGGACGGACTGCGCCAAGCGTTGGCGGCGGGCTGGCGCGTGCTGGCCGCCGGCGGATCGGCGCTGGACGCCGTGCAGGCAGCCGTGGAGGCGCTGGAGGACCATCCGCTCTACAACGCCGGCCGGGGCAGTGTCCTGAGCTCACAGGGCGTGGTGGAGATGGACGCCGCGCTGATGGACGGCCGGGACCTGCGCGCCGGGGCGCTCTGCGGCGCGCGCCGGCTGCGCAACCCCATCCGGGCGGCCCGCCGGCTGCTGGAGGAGGGGCGCGTCTTCAGCGAGGCCCGGGCCGTGGAGGACTGGCTGGCGGCGCGCGGCCTGGTGCTGCAGGATCCGGACTGGTTCCGGACGGAGGAGCGGGCGGCGCAACTGGCAGCGGCTCAAGCGGGCGGCCATGTCCTGCTGGATCACGCCGGCGCGGCGGCCCCGGCGCGGGACGACGATGCCGGCACCGTGGGCGCGGCGGCCCGCGACGCCGCCGGCGACCTGGCGGCGGCCACCTCCACGGGCGGGATGACCAACAAGCCCGCCGGCCGGATCGGCGACAGCCCGGTGATCGGCGCCGGCACCTACGCGGACAATCGCTCCCTGGCGGTCTCGGCCACGGGCGTGGGGGAGGCCTTCATCCGCACGGTCTTCGCCCACGAACTGGAGGCCCGGGTGCGCCTGGGCGGCCAGTCGCTGGAGGAGGCTGTGAGCGCGGCCCTGGAGCGCGTGGCGGAAGTGGGCGGCGAGGGCGGCTGCGTGAGCGTGGGGCGGGACGGAGCGGCGCTGGCCTTCAACAGCCAGGGCATGTACCGGGCCTGGGTGGATCCCGCCGCGGGGCGCTGGGGGCTGGCGATCTTCGGGGAGGACGAACTGCAGGGCGGGCCGCTGGCTGACCTGCTTGTCTGATCTCTCGCAAGGGGCAGACGCGTTGGACACGAAGGACACGAAGGAGCACGAAGCAAGGGAAGTTTGAAGACGGAAGCTGGAAGATGGATGTGGTAGTCACCTGTCCTGCTGCCAGCGCGTGCAGTCGGGCATTGAGCGGGGTATCTCTCCCTTCAAATCCAGCTCATTCTTCGTGCCCTTCTCCTGTCTTCGTGGACTTCGTGTCACTTCCTAAAACTCACTCCCCGAGCAGCTCGTCCAGCGGGATGCGGTTCTCGTCGCGCTCCACCAGCAGGATGCCCGCCAGGGGCACGATCAGATAGCGCCGGTTGCGGTAGCTGAGTTCGATGGCCGCCTTCTTCAGGTAGAGCGCGTAGTCCCCCACCTCCACCTCCAGCGGCAGATGGCGCGGCCGGCGGATTTCGGCCCGCCAGGGTTCGTCGGCGCTCTCCGGGTCGGGCATGGGTGTGCCCGGCCCCACGGCCACCACCGTGCCGCCCTGCACGCTGTCCTTCTCGCTGACGCTGGGTGGCAAGTAGAGCCCGGCCCCCGAGCGTTGCTGGCCGGCGTCGGGCAGGATCAGGACGCGATCGCCGATGATCCGCAGGTGTTCCAGCTGAGACATGGGCTCCTCCCGGCGCGGGACTTCAGTTCTTGGGCGGCGCGCGCAGCAACGGCGGAATCTGGGCCTCCCGGCGCTGGCTCTCCACGGCCAGCTTGGCCCGCAGGAAGACCTGCACGTCGCGGCCCACGGCGCTGAACACCGCGGCGCCGCGGTCCTGGATCAGTGTGTTGCTGGACTGCAGCTGGGTCAGCAGGCGCCGGACGGGCTCCGCGCGGAAGGTGCGGGTCAGCTCGCGGATCTCCTGGGTCGTGAAGGCGGCGGCCAGCGGGGCGGAGACCAGCTCCTGCAGCTGGCGCACCTCGGTCTGGTGCTGGTCGAAGGCGGCCTTGACCACGGCCTCCAGGTGCGGCTCGGCCGAGCGGGCCAGGCTGCTGTCCTGGGCGCGCAGCCCGCCGCGCACGCGCTCGAGCATGGTGCGCTCCATCTCCGTCCGCGAGTAGCCCATCCCCACCTCGTCCAGCAGGATCTGGATCTCGGCCAGCCGCAGGCTGTCGGACAAGACGGGGGCGGGCGTCCGGGCGGCCGCGGCGGCGCCGACCCACAAGAGCAGCAGCAGACCGGCCAGGGCCGGTGCCGTCCGCGGGCTCATTCTTCTTCTCCCGCGGCTTCCAGATAGGGTGCCAGGGCATCGCCCATCAGGCGCTCCACGTCGCCCTGGAGGCCGGTGTAGAAGAGGTCGCCCGCCGACTGCACCAGGCTGTCCGGCAATTCCAGCACCTGGAAAAGCCGTTGGACGGGTTCGCGCGTGAACAACTCGCTCAGTTGGCGGATCTCCGCGCCGCTGAAGTGCTCGGCCAGCACGCGGGCCCGCTGCCCCTGGAATTCCGTCCACTCGGGCTCGTGGAGGCGGAAGGCTTCGCCCACCAGCGAGTCCAGGTTGACCATGGTCTGCACCCAGAAGCGCAGGCCGGGATCGGCGTCGTTCAGCGAGGACTCGATGTTCTGCCGGATGGATTCCTCCAGCTCCGGACGGGACAGGCCCAGGCGGAGCTGGTCCAGCAGGCGCAGGACATCGCCCGGGGCCGGCGGATCCGCTGGTGAGGCGGGACGGGGACTGGCCAGCAGGGCCAGGACGAGCAGGGGACAGGCCAGCAGTCGATGCATCGAGGACTCCACGATTTGGCTGGGCGGACAGGCCCCGTCCCCCCAGGGCGGCAGGGGCCTGAATCGCTTCGAATATAGCTCCGCCGGGCTGGCCGCCGTCAGAGGCACGAATCCTCTCGACGAACCAGGCCCGACGGATCACCGGTCCGACAACTGGCTTGGGAAGCGGCGTGGGCAGGGGCCATGCCTTATCTTGGCCGCGTCAAGCAGGGGAGCGCCATGGACGAGCGGCAGCGACTCATCGTCGAAGAATTTCAGGGCCTGGCGAGCTGGGAGGAGCGCTACGAACGGCTCATCCGGCTGGGCGGCGCCCTGCCCGCCCTGCCCGCCGAGCAGCGCACGGAGGCCTTCAAGGTCCGGGGCTGCCAGTCCCAGGTCTGGCTGCACGCCCGGCTGGAGGAGGGGCGCGTGCGGCTGGCGGCGGACAGCGACGCGCTGATTGTCAAGGGCCTGGTGGCGCTGCTGCTGCGGGTCTACGACGACCGCACGCCGGCGGAGATCCTGGCCACGCCGCCGGACTTCGTGGCGGCGCTGGGCATGCGCGAGCACCTTTCGCCCACCCGCTCCAACGGCCTGGCGGCCATGCTCAAGCAGATCCGCCTCTACGCCACGGCGCTGCAATTCAGCCAGGGGGCCGGAGCATGAGAGTCTACCTCAGCGTGGACATCGAGGGCGTGACCGGCGCCCAGCACTGGGACGAGACGGAACTGGGCAAGGAGGGCTACGCGCGCCTGCGCGACCGGATGGCCCAGGAGGCCGTCACGGTGGCCCGGGCGGCCCTGGCGGCGGGCGCGCGCGAAGTCTTCGTGCAGGACGCCCACGACACCGGCCGCAACTTGCGTCCGGAGGAGTTCCCCCGCGGCTGCCGGCTGATCCGCGGCTGGAGCGGGGATCCGCGCGGCATGGTGCAGGAGCTGGATCCCTCCTTCGCCGCCCTGCTTGTGGTGGGATGGCACAGTGCCGCGGGCTCCGGAGGCGCGCCGCTCTGCCACAGCATGTCGACGCGTTTCACGGGCCTCAGGCTCAACGGCCGCCCGGCCTCGGAACTGACCCTGGCCACGCTGGCGGCGGCCGAGCTGGGCGTGCCGCTGGCGCTGGCCTCCGGCGATCTGGCGCTCTGCGAGGAGGCCCGAGCCTGGCTGCCCGGCCTGCGCACGGTGCCCACCCAGGAGGGGCGCGGCGACTCGGTGCTCTGCCAGGACGCGGAGCGGGTGCTGGAGCAGCTGGCCCTGCAGACCGCGGCCGCGCTGGAAGACCTGGACCACGCCCGATTGCCTGAGTTGTCGCCGTCCTACGTGTTGGAGCTGGACTATCGCTCAATCTCCGACGCCCGGCGCAACTCCTACTACCCGGGCATGGAGCAGACCGGCCCGCTGAGCCTGCGGCTGGCCTGCCCCACGCTGCGCGAGGTGGGCCGCGCCCTGGGCTTCGTGGGTTGATGAAAGGCTGGATCCAAGTGGCCGGGATCCGCGACGCGGCGGAGGCGCGCCTCTGCCGGGAGGCGGGGGCGGACCTGCTGGGCTTCCCCTTTCGCCTGCCCGTGCACCGCGAGGACCTGAGCGAGGCCGCGGCGGCCGGCCTGATCGCCGAGCTGGGGCTGGGTTCGCGCGCCGTGCTGATCACCTACCTGGAGCGCGCGGAGGCCATCGCCGAACTGGCGGATTTCCTCGGCACCGGCTGGGTCCAGCTGCACGGGGCCATTTCCCCAGCGGAGTTGCGCGCCCTGCGCGCCCGGCGCCCGCAGCTGCGGCTGATCCGCAGCCTGGTGATCCGCGGCGGCGACGCCGCCGGGCCGCTGGCGACCCTGCAGGCCTGCGAGCCCTGGGTGAACGCCTTCCTCACGGACAGCCACGATCCGCTGAGCGGCGCGGACGGCGCCACGGGCCGCGTGCACGACTGGAGCGTGAGCCGCCAGCTGCGCGCGGCCACCACTCGACCCCTGATCCTGGCGGGCGGCCTGCGCCCCGCCAACGTGGCCGCGGCCATTCGGGCGGTGGGGCCGGCGGCCGTGGACGCCCACACGGGGTTGGAGGACGCGAGCGGTGCCAAGGATCCGGCGCGACTGGCCGCCTTTGTCGCCGCGGCCCGCCGGGCCTTCCGCAAGCAGGACGAACCATCGGGATCGGCGAACTGAGGAGAGCCGCGTGAAGAGCCACCGCCAGGAACTGAGCTTCACCACGCCCAGTCGCCGGGCCTTTCTCAACATCACGCCCCAGGTACTGCAGGCGCTGGCCGCCAGCGGGATCCGCGAGGGCCTGTTGCTGGTCAACGCCATGCACATCACGGCCAGCGTGTTCATCAACGACGACGAGCCCGGCCTGCACCAGGACTACGAGCGCTGGCTGGAGCAGCTGGCCCCGCACGAACCGGTCGGGCGTTACGCGCACAACCGGACGGGCGAGGACAACGGCGACGCGCACCTCAAGCGCCAGGTCATGGGCCGCGAGGTGGTGGTGGCCGTGACGGGCGGACGCTTGGACTTCGGCCCCTGGGAGCAGATCTTCTACGGCGAGTTCGACGGCCGCCGGCCCAAGCGGGTCCTCATCAAGATCATCGGGGAGTGACGTGCGCATCCTGGCCCTGACGCACACCTATCCGCGCTTCGCCGGGGACACCAACGGCCCTTTCGTGCGCTTCCTGCTGGACGAGCTGGCGGCGCGCGGGCACACGGTGCGCGTGCTCACGGCCTGGGACCCGGACTTCGACCCCGCCGAGCTGGAGACGGACACCGACGCGGCCGGCCGGCCCCGGGCGCGGCTGCGGACCTACCGCTACGCGCCGCTGGAGTCCTGGCACGTGCTGGGCTACTCGCGGACCATCCGCGCGGACGTGAAGCTCAAGGCGCGCATGCTGGCCCTGAGCCCGCTGCTGCTGGCTGCCGGCGCGCGGGCGCTGGAGCGCGAGGCCCGGGACTTCCGGCCGGATCTCCTGCACGCCCACTGGTTCCTGCCCAACGCCTTCATCGCCGCCCGCGCCGCCCGGCGACTGGGACTGCCACTGGTCTCCACCCTGCACGGCAGCGACGTGTTCGTGGCCGAGAAGGGCTTTCCCTTCTCGTGGATGAGTGCCCGGGCCGTGCGCGCCACCTCGCGACTGACCTCGTGCTCGCCCGAGTTGCGGGACCGGATCTGCGCCCTGGGCCTGGCCCGGGAGCGCAGCCACGTGATTCCCTACGCGGCCGACCCGGGCCTGCTGGAGCGCCAGGCGGACCCCGCCGCCGTGGCCGCCCTGCGCGCGCGTCTGCTGGACGGCGCGGAAGGGCCGCTGGTGATCGCGCTGGGGCGGCTGGTCTGGAAGAAGGGCTTCCACGTGCTGCTGGACGCGCTGCCGCCGCTGAAGGCCGAATTCCCCGGCCTACGCGTGGCCATCGCCGGCGAGGGCGACCTGGAGGGCGAGCTCAAGGCCCAGGCCCGGGAGCGCGGTCTGCAGTCGCTGGTCTGCTTCCCCGGCCGGCTGGGCCGGGAGGAGATCGCGCCCTTCATGGAGGCGGGCGACCTGTTCGTGATGCCCAGCGTGCACGACCAGGCGGGCAATGTGGACGGGCTGCCCAACGTGATCCTCGAGGCCATGGCCGCCCGGCGGGCGGTGGTGGCCAGCGACGTGGCGGGCATTCCCCTGGCCGTGCGCCACGGCGAGACCGGCCTGTTGGCCGCGCCCAAGGACCCCCGCGCGCTGCGTCAGGCCCTGCGCGAGGCGCTGGCGGATCCCGTGCGCCTTAGCGCCTGGGGCGAGGCCGGTCGCCGGCGGGTGGAACTCGAGCTCAACTGGCCGGCGGTGGCCGCCCGCTACGAAGAGGTCTTCCGGCTGGCCCTGGCGGAGCCCCGCCCGGACGGCGGGCGGCCGGATGGACGAACAGCGCCGCAGACGCCGGCCGCGGGTCGCGGGGTGCCGGAGTGAAACTCTGCCTGATCCAGCAGCACCCCGTCGACGAGCAGCGCATCCCGGCCGCCATCCTGCGCTGGGTGATCCTCCACGACCGCCTGCGCCGGCGCGGCCACGAGGTGCTGAGCATTGGCCCCAACACGCGCTGGCGCTTCGAGACGCGGGTTTTCCGCGGAGCCACCCAGTACCTGGTGCCCGGGCCGGGGACCGGCCTCAAGTCGCTGGACATGCTGGCCTTCGCCCTGCTGCTGGTGCCGACCATCCTGCGCGTGCGGCGCTGCGAGCGGCCCGACGCCTGGTTCGTGGACGAGTTGTTCGTGGCCTTCGGCCTGCTGGCCCTGCGCCTGCGGCACCCGCGCGAGGCCGTGCTCTACGACGTGATGGGCGTCCACTACCACCAGGTGCGCAAGCACAACAAGAGCCCCTGGCGCCACCTGCCGCTGGCCTGGACCTACGGGCTGCTCGAGCATCTCACGCTCTGGGCCAGCACGCTGGTCAGCACGGTCAACGACGCCCACCGCGAGCTGCTGGAGGGTTGGACGCGCCGTCCCGTGCGCGTGGTGCGCGACGCCGCGGAATTCGAGGGCTCGGAGCCGGTGCGGCTGCCGGCCAAGGCGCCGGAGGAGATCTGGCTGACCTTCGTGGGCAAGATCTCCAATCGCCGCTTGGACGATCTCTACCAGATTCTGCCCGGACTGCTGGCCGAGGAGCCGCGCCTGCGCTTCGTGGTGCTGGGGAACGGACCGTTTTTCAAGCGCTACGTGGACTGGACCGCCAGGCTCAGCCTGGCGGACCGGGTCCACTTCGCCGACTTCGTCCCCCACGCCCAGCTGCCCGCCTGGCTGCGCCAAAGCGACATCACCTACAGCGACGACTGGTCGGACATCGGCTTCCCCATGAAGGTCTTCGAGTACATGGCCCTGGAGCGCGCCATCCTGGTGGAGGACACACCCGCCGTGCGCGAAGTGATGCGCGACGGCGAGAACTGCCTGCTCTACCACGGGCTGGACGGACTGCACGCGGGCATCCTGCGCCTGGCCCGCGACCCGGAGCTGCGCGCGCGCCTGGGCCGCACGGCCGGCGAGGAGGCCCGTCGTCTCCACGGCTGGGAGAGTCGGCTGGACCAGTTCGAGGCCTTGTTCCACGAGGCCCGCCAGCGGGCCGGCGGCCCGCGGTGAAGCTGCTGCTCCGGCCCTTCCGCGTCGCCGTGCTCGCCGCCCTGACCGGGCTGACGGCCCTCTGGCCGCACACGGCCCATGAACCGCCCCCGCCCATCCCCGACTGGCTGCCCGTGGCCCGGGAGGACGTGCGTCCGGGCGACACGCTGGAGAGCCTGGTCCGGCGCTTCAGCCTGCCCGCCGAGTTGGTGCCGCGGATGGCCGAGGCCTGCCGGGGCGTGGTGGACCTGCGCCAGATCCGCCCCGGCGATCCTGTCCTGCTGGTGCGGCGCAGCGTGGGCGACACCCTGCGCCTGGTGCACTATTCCAACCCCGAGCAGTGCCTGGTGTTGACCCTGCCGCTGGCCCAGCGCGGGGATTCCCTGCACGAACTGGCCGGGGAGTGCGTGGCCCGGGTGGAGCGCCTGCAGGCCAGCACGCGTCGGGTGGAGCGCCGCGGACGGGTGGACGCCACGCTCTACGACGCCATGGTGGGCGCGGGCGGGAGTCCCCAGCTGGCGCTCTCTTTCACCGACATCTTCCAGTGGGACGTGGACTTCCTGACGGACATCCACGGCGACGAAAGCTTCTGGCTGGTGGTGGAGGAGCGCCGGCTGGCGCGTCCCTATCTCGGGGACAGCGTGACGGTGGAGGGGCGGATCCTGGCGGCCAGTTTCCAGACCGCGGGCCCGTCGGGCCGGTTGATCCAGGCTCTCTGGCACGGGGGCTGCGGCCAGCCCGGCTACTACGACAGCCAGGGCCGAAGCTTCCAGAAGCAGTTCCTCAAGAGCCCGCTCAACTACCGGCGGATCAGCAGCCAGTTCGGGATGCGCAGCCACCCCGTCCTGCGCCGCGTGCGCATGCACACGGGCATCGACTACAGCGCGCCCCACGGCACGCCCGTGGTGGCCGCGGCGGCGGGCGTGGTCACCGCGGCGGGCTGGGAACGCGGCTACGGCAAGGTGGTGCGCGTCCGCCACGACCGGAAGCGCAGCACGGTCTACGGCCACCTGTCCAGCTTCGCCGAAGGCGTGCGCAAGGGCGCGCGCGTGGACCAGAACCAGCTCATCGGCCGGGTGGGCGCCACGGGTCTGGCCACGGGGCCCCATCTGCACTACGAGTACCTGGAGAACGGCCGCAGCCTGGATCCCGGACGGGCGATCAGCGAGCCGGGGAAACCCGTGCCGTCGGGCTGTCTGGACGAGTATCTGGCGGCTTTCCGGAAGTGGTTCCCCTGAGAGCCAGCGGGGCCGCAGCCGGAATCAGACCTCCGGTCTGCCGGCAGTCAGGCCATCGCAGCAAAGAAAAGGGCCCCGGCATTCCACCGGGGCCCTGGCGTTTTGGCTGAGCGAGCGGATCAGTAGTCGAAGCCGAACTTGGCGCGCTGGTCCTGGATGACCGCCTGCTCCTTGGCCCACCCCGACCACTGCCCGTAGAGTGCGCTCTTCTGCTGCTGCAGGGCCTCGGCGCGCTTGGCGGGCAGTTCGGCCTGCAACTGGGCCAGCAACTGCTGGGCGTCGTCGCGGGCGGTGGGTTGGATCACGTAGACGCCGCGCTCCCCGGCCAGGGGCGCCGACAGGCTGCCCACGGGGGTGCGGAAGAGCGTGCTGGTGAAGGCCAGATCCCGGCCCACCATGCCCGGCACGAACTGCGTGGCGCGCAGCGGCGTGGCCAGGTTGGTGAACTGGGCGCCCGCCGGCAGGGCCATGGTGCTGTCCAGCGAAGTGGGTTTGGCGGAGGCCAGCCAGTCCTGGACGGCCTTGAGGGCCAGGACCTTTTGCTTCTCCTTGCGCACGGCGTTCTGGATCTCCACCCGGCGCTCCTTGAGCGTCTCGTGTCCCTTGGGCATGATGCTCTTGACGCGGACCACGAACCAGCCGCCGTTCTCGGAGTAGACCGGCTGGATCACTTCGCCCTGCTGGGCCTGGAAGACCAGGTCCGCCGCCCGCTGGCTGCGGCCCACACCGGGGACCATACCCTTCTGGGTGAAGGGACGCCCCGTCTGGATCTTCAGCTGGCGCTCGGCGCACAGCACCTCGAAGTCGTGCTTGCCGCTCTGCATGTCCTCGTAGAGGGCCTCGGCCTTGGCGCGCAGGTCGCCGTGGGTCATAGAGCTGGGCTCCACCTTGATCAGGATATGCTGGACCTGCACCTGCTCTTCCTTGACGCCCGCGCCGTTGTCGCGCGTCTCACGGCCGTTCACCTTTAGCAGGTGGAGGCCGAAGGCCGTCTTCACTGGACCCACCACGGCGCCCACGGGCGCACCGAAAGCGGCGGCCTCGAACTCGGGCACCATCCGGCCGCGTCCGAACCAGCCCAAATCCCCGCCCCGGTCGGCGTTGGACTCGTCCATGCTGTAGATGCGGGCCAGATCCTCGAAGGCGTCGCCCTTCTCAAGCTGCTTGCGCACGTAATCCATCTGGTCCACGGCGTCGGCGCTGTCCTCGGCGCTGGGCACCACGGGCAGCTGCACGTATTCGATCTCGCGCCGCTCCTCGGCCTCGTAGTCCTTCAGGTGGTCCTTGTACCAGGCTTCCAGCTCGGCTTCGCTGATCTGGGTGGAGTCCACCGGGAAGGTGCCGTAGGGCAGGATCACGTACCGGCCCTGGGCGGTCTGGTTGCCCGAGACGTGCTCGTTGATCAGGGCGGCGTCGCTCACCAGTGCGCAGGCCATCAACCGGCTGCGCAGCTTTTCGATGGGCAGGGACTGGCGGATCTGGTCCTCCATCTGCATCAGCCAACCCTTGAGGTTCTCGCTGCGCAGCATGTCGTGCCACTTGGTGGTGTCGAACACGCCGTTGCTGAGGAAGGTGGTGTCCTGGGTGACGAAGGCCGGCGGCATGTAGAGGATGCGGTCCGAGATTTCGCGGTCCGAGAAGCCGTAGCCCAGGGTAGTGGCCAACTGGCGCTCCAAGGTCAGGCTGACCAGGTCGTTCCAGCTTTGCCGACGGGCCTGGAGCACCATCTGGGTGCTGGCCTGGTCCCCCTGGCCCTGCAGACGGTTGTTCACCAACCGCTCGTATTCCTGCAGCTCCACGTTGGTGTCGTTGATGGTGGCGATCAGATCCTTGTCTTCGCCGCTGAGCGTGTCGAAACCGCCCATGCCCCAACTGAACACGATGGTGCCCACGAAGGCGAGGATCAGAATCCACAAGACGACATGCGTATTGTCGCGGAGTGTCCGCATCATAAAGCCAGTTCTCCCGAAAGTGTGAGCACTCATCTTATGGCTTTCCCGGGCCGAATTCAAGGCGGGAAACGGATTCAGGCCGCTTGCCGGGCCGGGGCGGCGCAAGTATTTGTCCATTACCTTGTGCCCATGGCACTCTCCGAACTGCAGACCCGCGTCCTCACCGCGCTGGCGGGGATCCCCGTGTTGCTGGCCGTCTTCTGGCTGGGCGGCCCCGTGCTCTCCTGCGCCGTGCTGGTGATCTGCCTGCTGGCCTTCCGGGAACTCAATTCCCTCTACCAGGCCAAGGGTGTGGGGCACAGCTGGTGGCTGGTGCTGGCCTATGTGGTGCTGGCCCCCCTGACGGCCGGCCTGCCGCACTCGGTGGATCGGCATCTGACCCGGGGCGGCGTGGATTTCCTCCACTTCTGGGGTGGCCTGACCTTCATCTGGCTGCTGATCCTCCTCCTGCGCGAGATGTTCTCCCGCCGGGAGGAGGTGCTGGCGAGCATCGGCGCCTCCGTGCTGATCGGCCTGCTCAGCACGTTGCCCTTCGTCCCGCTGGTGGCCCTGGACCGCCAACTCTCGCCCGGGACGCGTTCCGCCGTGATGCTCGGGTTGCTGCTCTGCACCTGGGCCACCGACACATTTGCCTATTTCGGCGGCCGGCTCTTCGGCCGCCACAAGCTCTTCGAGCGCGCCTCGCCCAAGAAGACCGTGGAGGGCTTCCTCTGCGGGCTGGCGGGTTCGTTGGCCGTAGGCGCGGGCAGCGGCCTGCTTTGTCCCCAGGGCCGGCTGGGCCAGGGCCTGCTCATCGGCGCGCTGGTGGGCCTGCTGGGGCCGGCGGGCGACCTGCTGGAGTCGCGGCTCAAGCGCGACGCCGGCGTCAAGGACAGCGCGCGCATGCTGCCCGGGCACGGCGGGGTCCTGGACCGCTTCGACACCTGGATTTTCGCCGCGCCCGCGCTCTACCTGGTGGCCTGGTTGGGATGGCTGCGGTGAGCGCGGCGCGGCCCACTCCGGATGGACGGGTGTCCTGATGTTCCTGCTGGAGCTGATCCGCCGGGTCTGGCGCCGGCTGGAGCGGGGCCTGGCCCTGCCCCTGCCCTGGCTGCTGGGCCTCTCCCTGGCCTGGCTGGTCGGCGCTCTGCTGCTCGGCCCGGGGCTGCCCAGCCCCGGACTGCAGAACCTGATCTTCCTGCCGGCCCAGCTGGGGCTGGGCATGGCGGCCTGGCGCCTGCTGCGCGGACCGGAGTTGGACACGGGACGCGGCGCCCTGCTGGCCCTGCCCCTCCTCTTGGCCCTGCGCGTGGGGCTGACCCTCAATCTGATGCGGCCCGCGCTGCTCTGGGAGGGGCTGGTGGCCCTGCTCAGTTTCGGGGTGGCGGGCCTGGCCCTGTCCCGGCTGGTGGAGGAGCTGTGGGAGCACCGCCCGTGGCAGCGCCACCGCCGCGAGCGGCTGGGCATGTACGCGGCGCTGCTGCTGGGACTGCTGGGCCTGCTGGCGGACGTGCCTCTGCTGGTGATGCCCCTGTTGTTCCGGCCCGTGCTGCGCTGGCTGCGCCGGGACAACCTGCGGCCCGCCCTGCGCTGGTACACGCTGGCCCTGCTGGTGCTGCTGCTCTGGGCCTGGAGCCAGCAGTTCGCGCACTTCCTCCAGCACCAGGACTCGGACGGCGTGAACATCCGGCTGGGCGGCGGCGCGCTGGGCAGCGGCCGCCTGCTGGACGCGCTGGGTCCCCTGCACACCCTCAGCCTGGCCTGGTTCTCGCTGCAGCTGCCCGCCTCCTTCATGGTGCTGGTGGGGCGTCTGATCCGCCAATCGCGCATCCGCACCAAGCTGGCCATGAACGCGCTGTTCTCCAGCGTGCTGCCGCTGGTGCTGCTCACCCTGCTCTTCGGCACCCTGGCCGTGGTGGTGATGGGCAGCTACCGGGCCCGGCTGGTGCGCGCCCAGTTCGACGAGCGGTTGGAGAGCGGGCGGTTGGTGACGGCCTGGTTCGCCCAGGCCTTCGAGGATCCGCTGGACCGCGAAGCCCAGCGCCGCTTCGAGCAGCAGCTGCGCAGCATGGGCGAGGAGTCGCACATCGGTCGCGGCTTCTTCTGCCTCTACTGGTCGATGGACACCCCGGGCGGGAGCATCATGCTCGGCGACAGCAGCAACACCGAGCACTGGCGCCGGCTGGTGGCCACCTGGCGCATGCCCAGCGACTTCCCGCTGGAGGACCTGCGCCTGCCGCCGGACTGGCGCACGGGCCGCACCACGGGCCTGATCCGGGCGGGCGACCACCTCTGGCAGGTGGCGCTGATCGAGCAGAACAACCTGCTCTCCGCCGGCTTCTTCCCGCTGGATCAGGAGACCCTGGAGCAGATTGGCCAGACCCTGGGCACGGGCCTGCGGCTGGTGTCCGTGCAGGGGGACGACAACCTGGTGCGCTTCGGCCTCAGCCAGATCGGACTGGGCTCCGGCGGCGCGGCCAGCGTGCTGGACCAGACCCCGGACTATCCCGGCGAGGACCACTCCTGGGCGGACCGGCTCTTCCAGGTCGGGATGGCCCGGCTCACCCACGCGGGCTTCCCGCTCAACACGCCGGACGAGGAACTGCTGGTGCTGGTGGAGTCCCTGCCCGGCCGCATCCTGCCCGCCGTGTTCAGCGACGACCGGACGGTGGTCTTCCCCTACCTGATCCTGCTGCTGCTGCAGTTCCTCACCCTGCTGCCCCTGCTCCTGACCGGCATCTGGATCGCCTGGATGCTCAACTGGCGGATCACGCGCTCCATCGGCGAACTCAAGGAGGGCACCGACGCCCTCTCCCGGGGCGACTTGGGCGTGCGGCTGCCCGAGCACACGGACGACGAGCTGGGCCGGCTGGCCACTTCGTTCAACGAGATGAGCCTGCGCATCCGCGAGAACATCCAGCACCTGGCGGCCAAAGAGCGCCTGGATCGCGAGCTGAGCATCGCGCGCACCATCCAGCAGGGCCTCTTGCCCAGCGCGCCGCCCAAGCACGCGCGGCTGGACATCGCCAGCACGTGCCGGATGGCCCAGGAAGTGGGCGGCGACTACTACGACTTCCGCCAGACCTGCCACGGCGAGCTGGCCCTGGCCCTGGGGGACGTCTCGGGCAAGGGCGTGGCCGCGGCCCTGGTAATGAGCAACCTGCAGGCCTCGTGGCGCAGCCTGCTGGACCAGGGACTGGAGCCCGGCGGCCTCAACGCCCGGCTCAACGAGCAGCTGGCCGAGAACACGGCGGACGACATGTACGTCACCTTCGTCCAGGGCCTGTTCCAGCCCGATCAGGACCGGCTGCGCTTTCGCTACTCCAACGCCGGGCACAACCCGCCGTTGCTGCTGCGCGGAGGCAAGATCCGGCACCTGGATTCCGGCGGCCTGGCCCTGGGCATGTTCAGCGGGGCCGACTACCAGACCGAGGATCTGGACTTGAAGCCCGGGGACTGGCTGGTCTTCTACACCGACGGACTGACCGAGGCCCTGAGCATCCACGAGGAGGAGTTCGGCCAGAGCCGCCTGGAGCAGACCCTGCTGGCCGGCCGCCACGGCTGCGCGCGCGAGACCCTCGAGCATCTGCTGGAGGAGGTGGGCCGCTTCGAGCACGGCGCGCCCCGGGCCGACGACCAGACTCTGCTGGTGCTGCGCGTGCGTCAGCCGGGCGAGGAGGATGCCCCGGCGCCCGACTCCGTCGACGGGTTCGGCCCGGCGGGGCCGACGGCATGAAGCTGGAGCTCGTGCGCGAACGGCTGGCCCTGGCCAGCGGACAGCCCGGCTGGAGTCTGGAGGGGCTTAAGGAGACGGATTCCACCAACCGGCGTCTGCTGGAGGCCCTGGGGGACGGCTCGGAGCGCGACCGGCCCTGGCGCGTGCTCTGCGCCGAGACCCAGACCGCGGGGCGCGGCCGCCAGGAGCGCGTCTGGCACTGCGCGCCGGGGGAAGGTCTGCTGGTCTCCCTGCGGCTGGACCTGGACCTGGCGCGGCACGCGCTGGGCCTGCTGGGCCACTGGGCGGCGGCGGCCCTCTGTCGCGTGCTGGACGAGCGGCTGGCGGAGGCCGGCCAGTCCGCCCGGGTGTTCTGGAAGTGGCCCAACGACCTGTGGCTGGAGGACGGGCAGGGCGCGGGCAAACTGGCGGGCCTGCTGTTGCAGTCGCGCATCCAGGCCGGCCGGGCCCAGGTGGTGCTGGGGATCGGGCTGAACACGGGGCAGCGGGACTTCCCCGCCGATCTGCGCCAACCCGCGCGCTCCCTTCTGCAGGCGGGACTGGCGACGACCCGCGAGGATCTGCTGGCGGACCTGCTGCTGGAGTTGGGACGGCGCGGCCTGCCAGGACTGACGGAGCGCCTGCCCGCCGAACTGTCGACCCACGATCTGTTCCAGTCCCGGCCCGTCTGGCTGCGGCTGGAGGACTCCGCGCGCCGCCTGCGCACCACGCCGCTGGTGGACGGCCGGCTGCTGCTGGAGTGGGAGGGCGGCCGCGAGCAGCTCGCCGGCGGCGGTCTCAACGTGGAACAGCTGACTCGGGAGGGCCTGTGGTGCCGGTTGGAAGCTTGAACGCGCCCGGCGTGCGCACTGCGCCCGGGACGCGCGCCACCTCGCACGGGGCGCGCCGCCTGCTGACCGTGGACATCGGCAACACGCACATCGTGCTGGGCGTCTTCCTGGACGGCCGGCTGAGTGCCCACTGGCGCCTGGCCTCGGCCCACGCCCGGACCATCGACGAGAGCTGGGTCATGCTCAGCATGCTCTTCCAGTCGGCGGGGCTGGAGGCGCGCGAGCTCGACGGCGTGGCCATCGCCAGCGTGGTGCCGGACCTGAACTTCGTCTGGATCAAGCTGGCCGAGTACCACCTGCAACTGGAGCCCTTCGTGATGCGGCCCGGCGCGCCGGGCACGCCGGAAGTTCGGCTGCCCGATCCCTCCACCGTTGGCGCCGACCGGCTCTGCAACGCGGCCGCCGTCTGGCACCTGGTGCGCCGGGCGGCCATCGTAGTGGACTTCGGCACGGCCACGACCTTCGACGTGATCCACAGCGACGGCGCTTTCCTGGGCGGGCTGATCCTGCCCGGACCCCAGACGGCCCTGCGCAACCTGCACCAAAGCGCGGCCCTGCTGCCCAAGGTGGCCCTGGCCTTTCCGCCCCGCGTCATCGGCGTGACCACGGAGCAGGCCATGCAGAGCGGCCTGCTGCACGGCGCCGTGGCCCAGGTGGAGGGACTGGTGGAGCGCATCCGGCACGAGCTGGCCGAGTCCGGCGTGCCGGGCCCCGTGTCCGTGTTCTCCACGGGCGGTTTCGGGCGGATCATGGCCCGTCACACACCCGTGATTGAGGAGCACCTGCCCTACCTCGTGCTCTGCGGCCTGGCCCTCTGCCACGCCCGCTCCACGGGCGGGCCGGAGCTGGAACCCCAGGAGATCCGCGCCAACCGGCTGCCCGCGCCGGAGGCCGGCGTGGAGGAGTGAGCGCCGCGTCCGCACCGGACTTGGCGCCCCACCTGCGCGTTATGCAAGCATTGGAACCAACGATGACCCTGCCTGCTGCCTCCGTCGCGCTTCGCCGCGGCACCGCGTTCCGGCTGACGTTCTGGTGGCGCCGCTGGCTGCTGGTCCTGGTGCTGGGGCTGGCCGCGGGCCGGCCGGCCACGACGGAAGCCGCGCCGCTGCCCCTGCCCGACGGCGGCCTGCTGACCCATCCGCGGCCCGAGGGCGACGCGCCCCTGCCCGTTCTGGCGGAGAGTCGTGACGTCTTCGTCAACGGCCACCTGGGCCGGGCCACGCGCATCCGCTGCCAGGGTCGCGAGCTGCGCATGACGGCCGACCGCCGCTTCGCCGACCGCGTGCCCTGGCCGGCCGGGCGCCGGCTGGAGTTCACGCTGGAGGGTCCGGGCGGCCCCTGGAACTGGAGTCTGGAGCTGGCCGCACCCGTCGCCGCGCCACCCCCGGCTGGCCCGCCGCCGCCGGCCGTGCCGGCCCGGGCGGATTCCCTCGCGCCAAAGGGCGAAACACCTGATTCCCCGGGCTGGCTGGCCCCCATCCGCGTGCGACTGGACGGCAGCCCGCTCTCCACGACGCCTGGCGGCAGCTACTGGATTTTTCCCCAGGCCGGCACGGAGTGGGTGGCCGACCGGCGCGAGGCCGGCTGGCTTCGGCTGCCCCTGCGCCCCAACCTGGCGGCCTGGGTGCCTGAGGAACGCGTCCGGCGGCTGGGTCTGGCGCCCGCGCAGCCCGAGCCGCGCCTGCTGGGTCCGGCCGTGACGGGCGGACGGCTGCCCGACGGCGACCTGGAACTGCGGCTGGCGCTCAGCGGGGGGGGTCCGCCCCTCTGGCGCGAAGAGAGCGGACCGGCGGGCGAGGACTGGCGCCTGATCCTCTCCGGCACCCGTGGCCGGCTGGACTGGGTGGAACTGGATCCGGCGGGCGCATTGCGCCAACTGGATTGGGAGGTGCTGCCCGGCGACGAGCTGCTGCTGCGGGCCAGCCTGGTCCCCGGCGCTTTCCAGGGCCACTCGCTCTTCTGGGAGCCGGGGGTCCTGCGGCTGGTTTTCCACCGTCGCACCGCCGGGTTGAAGGGCGCGCGTATCGTGCTGGACCCCGGCCACGGCGGCCGCGAGAGCGGCTGCATCGGGGCCAGCGGCACGCAGGAGAAGGACCTGACCCTGCTCCTGGCCCGGGAACTGCGGCGCGAGCTGGAAAAGGCCGGCGCCCACGTGGAGCTGACCCGCGACTCCGACAGCACGCTCAGCCTGGGGGCCCGCGTGGCCCGCACGCGCGAGCTGCGCGCCGACTTCCTGCTCTCGCTGCACTACAACAGCGTGGGGGAGGGCGAGAGTCCCTGGAAGGCCGACGGCTACATGGTCTTCTCCTGGAGTCCCTGGTCCGCCGACGCCGCCGCCCTGCTGCACGGGGAACTGCGCCGGCGTCTGCCGCTGCGCGACAAGGGCCTGCACTGGCGCAGCCTGGGCGTCTGTCGCCACCAGGGCTGTCCGGCCCTGCTGCTGGAAGTGGGCAGCCTGGCCCACCCCGACGAGGAGAGCCGCCTGCTGGACCCGGCCTTCCGCCACCGTCAGGTCAAGGCCATCCGCCGCGGCCTGGAGGCCTGGTTCCGGGCGGGGGGCACGCCGCCCGCGCCGCGCAGCGTCTGGTCGGGCGCTCGCTGACCGCAGATCAAGCGCCCGCTGACCACATTCCGACCGGCGCAGCGCCGGGCTGGCACGCTTCTTGTTGAGAGGGTGCCCAGAGCCGGCCCATCAAGCGGGCGGGCCCGCGAACTCACGAGGATTCGGATGACAGGCAAACGATTCCAATGGCTGCTGAGCGCGCTGAGCGCGGTCCTGCTGGGACTGGCTGGTTGTGCCCGGCAGCCCCTGCCGCTGGACCAGGACCCCGCCCTGGCCGGGCTGGATCCTTTCCTGGGGGCCGATCTGGTGGTGGCCGGGGAAGCGCTGACCGGCGAGCCCTTCGTGGACCGGGCGCGGCTGGAGCTGATCGAAGGCCGCGAGGGCGAACCGCTGCCCTGCGCCGGCGGCTGGCTGCTGCAGGTGCGGCGTACGGTGGACTGGACCCCCGCCCCCGGCCCGGAGAGCCAGGCCCTGCTGGTCTGGCTGGGCGCCGGCGCCCAGCGCGGCCGGTCCCGGCTGGTGGCCCGGGCGGATTCCCTGCGCCTGCTAGCCCAGCTGGGGGCTGCCGGTCCGCCGGAGGCGGCGCGCCTGCTGCTGCTGGAGCGCGGCCGGGCGGAGGCGCGACCCTGGCGCCAACTGGTCCGGCGCGACCTGCAGGGCGGCGGGCGCTGTCTGGCCCGCGCGGCCGCCGATCGCCTGGACTGGCGCGAGCAACCCGCCGCCCTGCGGCTAGCCGAGGAGCGCGAGGCCCGGCCCTTCCGCGAAGGCGTGGGCAGCTGGCATCTGGAAGTGGAGCGCCCCCTGCTCAGCGGGCCGGAGGACTGGGAGCTGGGCCCGGCGCGGCCCGTGGAGAGTCCTTACCGGGCCCTGGCCGAATTCCTGGACGCCGCGCGGCGCGGACGCTGGCGGCAGGCGGCCCGGCGCGTGGACCTGACCCGCCTGCTGGCGCTGCCCGACGGCAGCTGGAGCCCCGAACTCGAGGCGAGCCTGAAGGCCGGCCTGCCTGAGCTGCTGGCCCGGCGCGTGCAACTGAGCGCCCCGCGGCGCGCCTCGCTCACCCGCTTCGAGGATCTCTCCGGCCGGTTGGTCTGGCGCGTGGAACTGGAGCCGCGCGCCGGGGAGGGCGGCGAGTCGCGCTGGGTGCTGGTCCGGCTGGAGCGCGTACTGCGCAACTAAGATCGCCCCGGCCGCGGAGCTTTGCGGGAGCTTGCGGAGCCCGCCACCTGTGCTACTTTGGCCCCCGCTTCGTCGGAATCACCCCGTCCGGCCAGTTCCAGGAGGGACATGACCCCCGTCCGCGAGTGCTCCCGCAAATTGCAGGATCTCAAAGCCGCCCTCGGGTCCGCGCGTCGGGTGCTGATTCTCACCCACGACAATCCGGATCCCGACTGCGTGGCCAGTGCTATGGCCTTCAAGCTGATCTTCGAACACATGGACCGCGAGGCGGTGGTGGGTTCGGGAGGCGAGTTGGGGCGCAGCGAGAACCGCACGCTGCAGCAGATCCTCTCCCTGGGCATCCGGCCGCTGCACGAGCTGACCCTGGCCGAATTCGACTTCTTCCTGTTCGTGGACACCCAGCCGGGCAGCGGCAACAACTCGGCCCAGCTGCCCCTGAATGCGCGCTACGGCATCGTGGACCACCACATCCTGGGGGAGGCCTGGCCCCACGCGCCAGTCTTCCTGGACCTGCGCGAGAACTACGGCGCCACGGCCACCCTGGCCTACGAATACCTCCAGGCGCGCAACGTCAAGGTGGACGTGCCGCTGGCCACGGCCCTCTACTACGCCATCCGCACCGAGACCAGCGACATGGGGCGCGGGGCCAGCAAGGCCGACCGGGCCGCCTACCTCAAGCTGCACCCCAAGATCGACTGGGACCTGCTGCACCGGATCGTCAACAGCCGCCTGCCGCTGGACTACTTCATCATGATGAAGGAGGCCGTCGAGCGCGCCCAGCGCTTCGGCCACGCCGTTGTGGTGGACCTGGGTCCCACCCGCCACCCGGATTTCGTGGCCGAGCTGGCGGACAGTTTCCGCCGGCTGGAGGAAATCCATTGGGTGCTGGTTTGGGGCTGGCGCGCGGACCGGGTGGTCTTTTCCATCCGCAACAACCTGCACGAACCCCACGTGGGCCGGCTGGCCCGGGAACTGGTCAAGGACTGTGGCAGCGCCGGCGGACACCGGCACATGGCGGGCGGACAGGTGCCCGCCGCAGCAGGAGGACTGGATCAAGCCCGATTGCTCTTCCGCCGGGCCATCGTGCCCGCCTTTTTGCGTGCCGTGGGCGAATCCGCCCAGGACGGCATTTTCCTGACTCAGGAAGCGGAGGGACGATGAAGACCCACATGGCGGCCCTGCTTGTGGCAGGTCTGCTGCTCTGTGCCGGCGCCCAGGCCGGCGAGCGTCACGGCGGCGACTTTCTGCGGGTGGAACTGGGCGCGGCGCCCGTGGCCCGCGGGTTGACCGGCCTGCTCCTGGCGGATCCGGGCACCCGGGCCTGGTGGAACCCGGCCCAGCTGGAGGACGAGCCCGGCCAACTGCTGTCCTTTCAGCATCAGGAAGCCTTCGGCGGCGATCTGGAACTTGACTTTCTCTCGTGGACGGGCCACCTGGGCGGACCCGCGGGCCTGCCTCTCTCGGCCTTCGTCCTGCGCCAGGCCGTGCCGGACATCCCCATCAGCACGCTGCTGGAAGGGGGCGGCAGTTTCGAGGAGGGCGGCCGGCCGCTGGTCTCCAGCCGCGCGGACGCGGCGGACTGGGTGCTGGGGCTGGCCACGGCCCGCGAGCTGCGCCCCGGCCTGACGGGCGGTCTGACCGTGAAGGTGCTGCACCGCAATCTGGTGGAGCGCACAGGCTCCGGGGTGGGCCTGGACGCCGGCCTGCGCTGGCAGGTGCGCGAGCCGCTCAGCCTGGGGCTGGCCCTGCGCGACGCCACGGGCAGCCTGGTGTTCTGGGACGACGGCCAACAGGACTGGATCGCGCCGGAGTGGGCCCTGGGAGCCGCCTGGGAGCAGGCGCTGCCCCGGCTGCGCAGCCGCCTGGCCGCCGAGCTGGACCTGCGCGGCGAGTTGGAGGGCGCGGTGCCCGACCGCGACGGCGCCTGGCGCCGGGCCTGGCTGCACGGCGGGCTGGAGTGGGTGCTGCTGGAGCGTCTGGCCCTGCGCGGCGGCGTGGCCGAGGGTGATCCCGCCGCCGGCGCGGGCCTGTTCGTGGGCCGTTGGGCGCTGGACTACGCCTGGCGCCCGCATCCCGAGCTGGGGGCCTCGCACCTGGTGACCCTGAGTGTCCGCCTGCCCTGAGCGGCCTCGAAGAAGAAAGCTCGACACGAAGCACAAGCTCGACACGAAGAGCACGAAGAGCAGAGAAGAACACGAAGCGTTGCTTGGTTTGAGTCCAAGCAAGGCTTCCCGTGACCTCCTTCAACCGGGATTCGTCTTCGTGTCCTTCGATCGACTTCGTGCCCTTCGTGTCCAGCAGTGATATCCGAGTTCCGCTTCGACACGAGGAACAGCTCGACACGAAGAACACGAAGGGCGGAGTAGAGCACGAAGCGTAGATTGGATGGAGTCCAAGCGTTACGTCCCGTGACCTCCTTCAACCAAAGATTGTCTTCGTGCCCTTCGATCGCCTTCGTGATCTTCGTGTCCAGTGTGGTGGAAAAAGAGCCCCCCAAACCAGCGGAGGATGACGCATGGCCGACCGGCGCGAGGAACTGCTCAAGCTGCAGGACCAGGCCCAGGAGCTGGGCGGCGCGGCCCGTGTGGCGCGCCAGCACGAGGCGGGCAAACTGACGGCCCGCGAACGGCTGGACCTGCTGCTGGATCCGGGCTCCTTCGACGAGACGGACATGCTGGTCCGCCACCAGTCCACGGCCTTCGGCCTGGACCAGAACCGGCCGCTGGGCGACGGCGTGGTCACCGGTTTCGGCCGCATCCTGGGGCGGCCCGTGGCCGTGTTCAGCCAGGACTTCACCACCCACGGCGGCAGCCTGTCCCAGGCCCACGGCGCCAAGATCTGCAAGATCATGGACCAGGCCCTCAAGGCGGGCATCCCCATCGTCGGGCTCAACGACTCGGGCGGCGCGCGCGTCCAGGAAGGCGTGGCCAGTCTGGGCGCCTACGCGGACATCTTCCTGCGCAACACCCTGGCCTCGGGCGTGGTGCCGCAGATCAGCGCCATCCTCGGCCCCTGCGCCGGCGGGGCCGTCTACAGCCCGGCGATCACCGACTTCACCATCATGGTCGAGAAGTCCAGCTACATGTTCGTCACCGGGCCCAAGGTGGTGAAGACCGTGACCCACGAGGAGGTCAGCAGCGAGGACCTGGGCGGCGCGCGCACCCACTCCGGGCGCAGCGGCGTGGCGCACTTCGCCGAGGCCAACGAGGGCCGGGCCCTGCAGCGGATCCGCGACCTGCTCTCCTATCTGCCGCAGAACCAGCTGGACTCGCCGCGCGACCTGCCGGTCCAGGATCCCGTCGAGCGCGCCGATGACAGCCTGCGGACGGTGGTTCCCACCGATCCCAGCAAACCCTACGACATCCGCGAGGTGATCCTGCCGGTGGTGGACGCGGGCTCCTTCCTGGAGATCCACGCCGACTTTGCGCCCAACATCGTGGTGGGCCTGGCCCGGGTGGGCGGGCGCGCGCTGGGCGTGGTGGCCAACCAGCCGGCCGTGCTGGCGGGCGTGCTGGACATCGACGCCAGCCGCAAGGCCGCGCGCTTCGTGCGCTTCTGCGACGCCTTCAACCTGCCGCTGCTGACCTTCGTGGATGTGCCGGGCTTCCTGCCGGGGACTGACCAGGAGTGGCACGGGATCATCACCCACGGGGCCAAGCTGCTCTACGCCTACTGCGAGGCCACGGTGCCCAAGATCACGGTGATCACGCGCAAGGCCTACGGCGGCGCCTACGACGTGATGAGTTCCAAGCATATCCGCGGCGACGCCAATTTCGCCTGGCCCTCGGCGGAGATCGCCGTGATGGGCGCCAAGGGGGCCGTGGAAATCATCTTCAACCGCGAGATCCAGGCGGCAACCGACGCGGCGGCCACCCAGGAGCGGCTCAGCCAGGATTACCAGGAGCGCTTCGCCAGCCCCTGGATCGCCGCCGAGCACGGCTACGTGGACGCCGTGATCCTGCCCGAGCAGACCCGGCTCCGGGTCCACCGGGCGCTGGAGCTGCTGCGCAACAAGGCCGACCGCAACCCGCCGCGCAAGCACGGCAACATCCCGCTTTGAGCGAGAGCCCGCCCCGTCCGTCGGCGGAACCGCTGCATCATCTGACCCGCCCGGGCCGGCCCGTGGCACCGCACCGCTTGGACTGGTGGACCCGGCTGCTGGAGCGCAGCGCGGGCCTGCGTCCGGCCTTGGCCGTGTTCGCCTTCACGCTGTTGGGCGGCACGCTGGGCTACCACTTCCTGGAAGGCTGGCCCCTCCTGGAATGCTTCTACATGACGGCCATCACCATCACCACGGTGGGCTTCGGCGAGGTGCGGCCCCTGGATGGACTGGGGCGCCTGTTCACCTTATTGCTGATCCTGGTGGGCACCGTGTCCATCGGCTACGTGGTCTCCAGCGTGACGGCCACGCTGGTGTCCGGGGAAGTCCGCCGCATCCTGAGGGGGCAGCGCATGGAGCGCCGATTGAACCGGATGAAGGGGCACGTGATCCTCTGCGGCTGGGGCAAGATCGGGCGCGAAATCGCCCGGGAGTGCACACGGGCCGGGTTGGAATTGTGCGTGCTGGAGCAGGACGAGCGGCTGGTGGAACAAGCGCTGGAGGAGGGGCTGGTGGCCCTCTGCGGCGATGCCACCGACGGCCAGGTGCTGGAGCGCGTGGGCATCCGCCAGGCCCACGGCCTGCTGACGGCCCTGCCCAAGGACAGCGACAACTTGTTCGTCGTGCTCACCGCCCGGGAACTCAACCCCACCGTGCGCATCGTGGCTCGGGGTCTGGAACCCTCCTCCGAGGCGCGCCTGAAGCGGGCCGGCGCCGACCACGTGGTCAGCCCCTACGTGATCGGGGGGCGGCGGATGGCCGCCGTGCTGGTGCAGCCGGAGATCGTGGACTTCCTCGACATCTTCATGAGCCAGGACGAATTGGGCTTCAGCCTGAGCCGGCTGCTGATCAAGCCCGGTTCCCTGCTGGAAGGGCGCACCCTGCTGGAGGCCCGGCTGCGCGAAGTGAGCGGCGGGGCGCTGGTGCTGGGGCTGTCCCGGGAGGGGGGCCTGCTGCCGCTGCCGACGGTGGAGCAGCGTTTCCAGGCGGGCGAAACGCTGATCCTGCTGGGCAGCCGCGCGATGCTGGAGCGCCTGCAAGCCGCGGGATTCTAGCCGGCAGGACAGCGCAGCGGCGAGCGCCGCTCCAGCGATCCTGTCCAATTGCCAACCTGTTCCCGCCATTCCACGTCGGCCGCGGGCGCCCGGACCCTGCAACTGGACGTCCCGCGCCGTCCCCTGCTGTTCCCGTCCCGCCGCCGGAACGTCGGTCCGCCCGTCGGGGTTGACCCGGCCTTCATAAGGCGGGGGCGGCATGTACACCCAGATCTGGACCGCGGCGTTGTCGGGCGTGGAGGCGCAGAGCGTGCGCGTGGAGTGCCACGCGGCGCCCGGCCTGCCCAAGGTGGTCCTCACCGGTCTGCCCGACAAGGCGATCCAGGAGGCCGTGCCGCGCATCTTCAGCGCCGCGCGGCTCTCGGGCCTGCCCATCTCCCTTTCCCAGCGCATCGTGATCAACCTGGTGCCCGGCGACCTGCGCAAAAGCGGCTCGGCCTTCGATCTGCCCATCGCGCTGGGCCTCCTGGCCGCCCTGGGCCTGCGTCCCGCCGAGAGCCTGGGGCGCACCCTGGTGCTGGGCGAACTGGCCCTGGACGGGCGGATCGAACCCGTGCGCGGCGTGCTCTCGCTGGTCTGCGCCCGGGAGGAGCAGGTGGAGCGCGTGCTGGTGCCGGCGGACAACCTGGCCGAGGCGCGGGCGGGCTGCAGCCTGCCCTTGGCGGCGGCCTCCACGTTGCGCGAAGCCCTGACCTGGCTGGTGCGCGACACGGCGGAGTGGGGACAGGGCCAGCACGCGGAGCTGGACGCGGAGGCGGGACCGCCCGGGCCGGATCTGGCGCACGTGCGCGGCCAGCAGCAGGCGCGCCGGGCGCTGGAGATCGCCGCCGCGGGCGGGCACAACTTGCTCCTGGTGGGCTCGCCGGGCTCGGGCAAGACCCTGCTGGCCCGCTGCCTGCCCGGGATCCTGCCGCCGCTCTCGCCCGCCGAGCGCCTGGAGGCCAGCCGCATCCACTCCGTGGCCGGCCTGCTGCCGCCGCGCCAGGGCCTGCTCCGCCAGCGGCCCTTCCGCGCGCCCCACGCCACCATCTCCGACGCCGGGCTGGTGGGCTCCGGCCGGGCGCCCCACGTGGGCGAGGTCAGCCTGGCGCACCGCGGCGTGCTCTTCCTGGACGAACTGCCCCAGTTCCGCCGCCAGACGCTGGAGCAGCTGCGGCAGCCCCTGGAAGACGGGCGCGTGCTGATCTCCCGGGCCGCGCTGCGGCTGGAACTGCCGGCGCGCTTCACGCTGGTGGCCGCCATGAATCCCTGCCCCTGCGGCATGCTGGGGGATCCGCGCCGGCGTTGTCGCTGCCCGGAGATCGAACGCCTGCGCTACGCCTCGCGCATCTCGGGGCCGGTCCTGGACCGCATCGACCTGCAGGTGGCGGTGCCCGCGCTGCCGCCGGAGGACCTGCTGCGCAGCGCGCCGGCCGAGGACAGCGCCCACGTGGCCGCCCGGGTGGCCGAGGCGCGGGCGCGCCAGCAGCGGCGCTACGCGGGCCGGCACCCGGGCAGCTCCAACTCGGAGCTGGAGGGGGCGGAGATCCGGGCCTGGTGCCCGCTGGGGGAGGCCGAGGCGCGCCTGCTGGGGCTGGCCATCCAGCGGGAATCCTTGAGCGGGCGCAGCGTGGACCGGCTGCTCAAGGTGGCGCGTACCATCGCGGACCTGTCGGGCCAGGGGGGCATCGGCACGGGGGAGCTGGCCGAGGCTCTGCTGCTGCGCACGGGTCGCGACTGGAGCCGCGCCGCGGCGGGGGCCGAGGCGTGAACCGGCCCGGGCCGGCGACGGGCCGGCGCGAGAACCAGGTGGGCGGCGAGGTGCTGGGCGCCGCGTTGGCCGTCCATCGCACGCTGGGTCCCGGACTGCTGGAGCAGGTCTACAACCGGGCCCTGGCCGTCGAACTGGAGTGGCGCGGGCTGCGCGTGCTGCGCGAGCAGCCCATGCCCGTGCGCTACCGGGGCATCGAATTGGAGCCGGGTTACTTCGCCGATCTGCTGGTGGAGGACTGCGTGCTGGTGGAGTTGAAGAGCGTGGAAATCTTGCAGAAAGTGCATTTCAAGCAACTGCTCACATATCTGCGGCTGTCGGGGCTGCGGCTGGGCTATCTGATCAATTTCAACGCGCCGCAGCTGATGGACGGCCTGGTGCGGATGGTGAACGGCCTGCCTGAGAGTTGAAGCTCACGCAGCGGACGCGGAGACCCTCTGCGCTCTCCGCGCCCGCTGCGTGAGACCGGCACGAAAACGGGGCCCCGCAGGGCCCCGTTTCAGGATCAGTCTTGCCAGATCGGCTACTTGATCAGCACGGCCTTCAGGGTGTGGGACTGCCCACCCGCCGTGAGCGTGCAGAAGTAGACGCCCGAGCCGAAGCGCGTGGCGTCCCAGGTCACCTGATGGCGACCCGCGCCGCGCACGCCCAGCTCCAACTCTTCCACCAGGGCGCCGCGCATGTCGTGCACGGTGAGCGTGGCCGCCGCCAGCGAAGGCTGCGTCCAGCTGATCGTGGTGGAGGGGTTGAAGGGATTGGGGAAGTTGGGCTCCACCGCGAAGGTGAACTCCCGACCCTCGCCCAGGCCGGACTCCATGTCGATGATCGACATGCTGTAAGGATGGGTCTCGCCGGGACCGGCGAAGTCGGCCACGAGGAAATAGTCGCCGGCCGGCACGTTGGCCATGGTCAGGGTCTCGCCCTGGGGTCCGGCGCCGTTGACGTTGACGGCCGCGCCGCAGCTGGAATGAGGTTGCGCGCAGTTGCCCAGCAGCAGGATCACCTCGTCGGCGTCCCCGTCCCCGTGCAGGGTGACCTGCAGGTCCGTGGTCTGGCTGAGCACCAGGCGGGTCACTTCGTCGCGACCCGGGCTGCTGATGCCGCCCGGGCAGCCGGTGCCGTCATGATGGACCATCATGGGGGCCGGCCGGGCCATCTGGACGATGTCGTGGAAGTTGCCCACGTCGACGTAGTTGTCGCAAGGATCCTCGGGCTGGCTGGGGGTTCCGAAAACCAGCGAGTAGTTCTGCGGTTCGGAGACGCCCTCGAAGGTGCTGTGGCCGATGGCCAGGAAGTAGTCACCCGCGGGCAGGTTGGGGAGTGTGATGGTCTCGGGCGCGCAGGCCGGCGCCTCGTTCACCTCCAGCAGCACGGAGCCGGCCGGATCGAAGTCGGTGATGAACAGGGCCGCGTCGAAGGCGTCCACCTGGGCCGTGAAGGTGACCGTGTCGGCCACGTCCAGATGGAAGCGGTACCAGTCCATGTCGCGCTGGCCGGCATTGGCCCAGACGGCGCCGCAGATGGTCTGGCCCAGAGCGATCTGGCCGTAGTTGCTGTTGGGCGGCGTGGCGTTCCAGCCGTCGTTGGGCTCCACTTCCGGCGTGCCGACGCACTCCACCGGCAGGTGGCCCGAGCAGGGGTCGCCCGAGCAGGTCAGCGCCAGGGAATAGGTCTGGGGCGTGGTCAGGTCGGGGTCTCCCACGTGCTCCACCACCAGATAGTAGGCCCCGCCCGTCAGACCCGTCACCGTGAAGGCTTCGCTGAAGCAGCGGCCGAACACGTTGGAACTGGCCACGGTGGCGCCGTCCACGGTCTGCTCGCGCAGGCTGATCCGGCCGTTGAAGTCGGAGACGTCCAGGCTGACGCTGATGTTGCCGCCGAAGTGGTTGTAGAGGTACCAGTCCGTGTCCGTGTCGGCGCCGCTGGAGAGCAGCGTGCCGCAGACGGTCTCGTCGCAGTGGATCAGGTTGTAGCTGGCGTTGTTGTCGTTCCAGCCTTCGTTGGGCTCCACTTCCTGCGTGCCCGCGCAGTCCACGGGATCGCAGTCCGGCACCGGCGAATAGAGGATGGTCAACTCGTTCTGGATCAATCCGCCGTCGCTGTTGTCGTTGTAGGTCAGGCCGATGGTGCCGTCGGAGTTCTCGATGCCCAGCGTGGCGTTGGCGATGTCGCCCAGCAGGCTGGCGTAGTTCACCTGGATCACGCCCGTGGAGCTCAGGATGGCCTGGAAGGTGTTGAGGCCGGTGGCGTTGCCGTAGTCCGGCACGTTCTCGTACTGGACGATGAAGCGCTCGTTCGCCGCATCCGCGAAGTAGGAGACGGTGCCGCCCGTGCTCGGGTTCAGGTCGTCCCAGAACAGGGCGATCAGGTTGTTGGGCAGCTGGACGCCGGGCAGGTAGTGTCCGCCCAGGCTGGTGCTGCCCGTCCCGAAGCTCAAGTGGCCGTTGGAGCTGATGAACAGCTCGCTCATGGGCTGGCCGTAGAAGGGGAAGGTGATGCCCATGGAGACCGGGCCGCTGAAACTGTCGTCCGTCAGGGTCACGGCCGTGCCCTGGCCGCCCAGGTCCACCCACTCATAGGCCGGCCCCGCCGGGTTCAGCGAGCTGATCCACGTGTAGCCGAAGGCGTCGGGTCCGCCGAAGGTGGGCGGGCTGCCCCAGTAGCCGGTCTCGGCGTTGGAGGGCTGGGATTCGCCGGCGGTGAACTCGGCGGTCACCGTGTAGGTGTAGGTCACGTCGGCCGCGCTGCCCGTGTCGACGTTGTCCACGAAGACCAGGTCCGTGGTCTGGGTCAGCAGTTCGCCGTCCCGGTACAGGCGGTACTGGATGAACTGCCGCTCCGACTCTTCGAACAGGCCGCGCCAGAGAGCCCGGGCGGCTTCCTTGGCCAGTCCGCGCTCGTCCATCAGGCGCTGGACGGCCTCGTCCTCGTCGCGCGGCGTGCGGTCGCCGAACCAACTGGCCATCAGTCCCGGATTCACGGGGGGCTGCCAGGAGATGTTGGTCTGGGAGAGCAGACCGTCCGAGGCGCTGAGGTTGATGGGCGGCCACTGGCTGCTCACCAGCTGGAAGCTCCAGGTCATGGAGGCGCGCTCGTTGTTCTCCGTGTCCGTGGCCTCGATGTGGTAGGCCACCGTCGTGCCGGCGGGCTGGTGCGGGATGTTGCCCGTCCAGGTGTCACCGGCGCCGTGGGTCATGGCCACGCTCTGGGCGGCGCCGCCGTTCAGGCTGTACTCCACCAGGGCCGAGGCCACGCCCAGCTCGCTGGTGATCTGGGCGCTCACCACGTGGGCGCCGGGCAGTTCGGTCTCCACATCCGTCAGCGGCGTGTGGGCGATGAGCGGCCCCACCGGGTAGGTGAAGCGGATGGCCACCTGGTCGGCCAGCGGCGCGCCCGTGCCGTCGAAGTTGTAGAGCAGGCCGTCGGCGCCCGTGATGTCCTCGATGCCCATGGTGACGTCCAGGATCTGCGCTTCGGCCAGATCCAGGTACTGGACGAGGATGGTGCCGTCGGCGTGCAGGATGACCTGGAAGGTGTGGGGCGTGGTCTGGCTGCCCAGCGGGGTGACGTTGTTCCACTGGATGATGGCGCGCTCGTTATCCGTGTCGTCCAGGAAGTAGACGCTCCCCGTGGCGGGGACGTACAAGTCGTCCCAGAGGGCGAAGACGCAGCCATTGGGCTGGTTGACGTTGGGGATGGTCGTGTTGCTGTAGGTGGTCGAGACGGTGCCGAAGTTCACGTAGCCGTTGGTCACCACGGAGGCCGTGGTGTAGGTCGCGTCATAGAAGGGGAAGGGGAAGCTCAGATTGATGGCGGTCTGGGCGTCGTCCCCGGTCAGGGCCAGCAGGGTGCCGGTGGCCGTGATGTCCTCCCACTGGAAGGTCGGGCCGCCCTCGGCGCTGCTGTTGGCCCACGTGTAGCCGAAGCCGTCCGGTCCGCCTTCCGTTTGCCCCAGCGACCAGTAGCCGTCGTCGCTGTTGGAGGGATCCGAGAGGCCCGCCGTGAATTCGGCGCGCACGGTGTAGGTGTAGGTGACGTCCGGATCGGCGCCGGCGGCCAGATTGTCCACCAGGCTCAAGGCCGTGGTGCTGCCGATCTGCTGGGCGCCGCGGTAGACGCGGTACTGGATGAAGGCGCGCTCGGCCTCGCCGAAGAACTCGTCCCAGACGGCATAGGCCTGGGCCTTGCTCAGGCCTTCGCCCTGCACCAGCCGGTCGATGAACTCGTCCTGGCTGCGCGGCAGCGGAGTGCCGAAGCGGGCGGCCAGCAGCCCCGGATTCACGGGGGGCAGCCAGGTGATCACCGTCGAGAGCAGGCTGCCGTCCGTGGCGGCCAGGCTCAGGGGCGGCCAGGTGTAGCTCACCACGCTGAAGCTCCAGGTGGCGCTCACGGCCAGGGCCTCGTTGGGTCCGGCGTCGTTGGCCTCGATGTGGTAGGCCACGCTGCTGCCCATGTCCAGGTGCGGGATCAGGCCGCTCCAGACCTCCCCGGTCACGTTGGACATGGTGACGGTCACGGGCGCGCCGCCGTTCACGGTGTAGAGGATTCGAGCCGCGCTGACGCCGCTCTCGTCGCTGATGGTGGCCGTCACCTCATAGCCGCCCTGGAGTTCGGTCTCCACACTCTGCAGCGGGGTGTGGGCGATCAGCGGGGGCACGAAGTCGCCCTCCTGGGGCGTGATGGCCACGGCCAGCTCGTTGTTGATCAGGCCGCCGGCGTTGTTGTAGTTCACCTGCAGGCCGATGGTGCCGGTGGAGTTCTCGATGCCCACCGTGGCGCTGGTCCGGTCGCCCTGGATGTCCAGGTACTGGATCTCGATGCGCCCGTCGCTGTGCAGGATGCCCTGGAAGGTGTTGGGCAGACCGTTCGGGCCGGGATAGTCCGGCACGCCCGTGTACTGCACGATGAAGCGGCCGTTCTCCGGCTCGGACTGGTACTGGATGGCGCCCACGCCGTCGCCGGGATCCAGGTCGTCCCAGAACAGGGCGATCAGGTTGTTGGGCGTGCTGGTGGTGGGCAGGGCCTGGTTGCTCAGGCTGCCGTTGCCCGTCCCGAAGGTGAGGAAGCCGTTGCAGGCGATGTAGACCTGGGAATAGGCGGCGTCATAGAGCGGGAAGTTGAAGCCCAAGTCGTAGGGACCCGTGAAGCCGTCGTCGCTGAGCGCCGTGACGGGCGTGCCCGTGCCGGAGATGTCCACCCACTCGAAGCCCGGGCCCTCCGGGTGGTTGCTGTTCTGCCACATGTAGCCCATGGCGTCCGGGCCGCCTTCCGTGGGCCGGCCCACCATGTTGCCCGTGTCCGTGTTGGAGGGGTCGGATTCCCCCGCCGTGAACAGGGCCGTGACGTAGTACTCGTAGAAGACTTCCTGCTCGGGCGGGTAGTCGGTGTAGGCCAGGCTGGTGGAGGTGCCCACCAGCTCGCCGTCGCGGTAGACGTTGTAGTTCAGGAAGGCGCGCCCCGCCGGCTGGCCGGCGGCCTGCCACTCCGCCAGATCCTGCTGGTAGGCGGTCCAGGCCTCATCCTTGAGCGTGAACTGCCCCAGGTAGTCCTCGAACTCCGGCCGGGGACCCGCCGCGGCCTGCGCGACCCACACCGGGGCCGTCCAGGTCAGGTTGACGATGTCCAGCAGCCCCTCGCTGGCCGTGAGGCCCGTGGGCGCCAGGGTGTAGTCGATGACGCGGAAGCTCCAGCTGGCGCTGGTGCTGGTGTTGGGAGGGTTGGCCACGTCCATGGCCAGGATGTAGTAGCTGATCGTCGATCCCATCGCCTGGCCCGGGATCGCCGCGCTCCAGGTGGGCGGCGTGCCCGCCGTCATGGGCACGCTGGCGAAGGTCCCGCCGTTGACCTGGTAGTACACGGTGGCGCCGCCCACGCCGGACTGGCTGTCCACCAGATCGGCGTTGACCACGTAGCTGTTGGCTCCGCCCGCCAGATCCGTGTTGCCCAGCGGCACGTGGGTGATCTGCGGACCCGTGATGTCGTCTTCCGAGATGAAGAACTGCACGGCCTTGTTGTTCTCAATGGTCATGCCGGCGTTGTTGTAGTTCGCCGTCAGGCCGATGGTGCCGGTGGAGTTCTCGATGCCCACGGTGGCGCTGGTGCGGTCACCCTGGATGTCCAGGTACTGGATGACGATCCGCCCGTCGTCGTAGAGAATGCCCTGGAAGGTGTTGGGCGGACTGCTCGGCCCGGGATAGTCCGGCACGCCCGTGTACTGGACGATGAAGCGTCCGTTGGCGGCGTCGGCCAGGTAGTGGATCGTTCCCACGCCGTCGCCCGGATCCAGGTCGTCCCAGAACAGGGCGATCAAGTTGTTGGGTGTGGAGGCGGTGGGCAGGTTCTGGTTGCTCAGACTGCCGGCTCCGACCCCGAAAGTGAGGAAGCCGTTGGAGGCCACGAACACGTCCGTGTAGGCCTGGTCGTAGAACGGGAAGGAGAAACCCAGCGCGTAGGGGCCGGTGAAGCCGTCGTCCGTGGTCGGGGTGATCTGCGTTCCCGTGGTGGAGATGTCCACCCATTCGAATTCCGGGCCGGCGGCCTCGTTGTTGTCCAGCCACACGTATCCGTAGGGGTCGGGGCCGCCACTCTCGCGTTCGCCGCTTCCCTCCCCGAACTGGGGATTCCGGCTGCGGGCCAAGTCGGCCTGGCGGTCCGCATCTTTCTCTTTCTGGATCAGATCGCGCTCGGCGTCTGCGCTGGTACTGGTTCGACCGGCACTCCAGGCGGGTGCGGCCACCAGGATCAGACCCAACACCAGTGGCCAGAGTCTGCGCCTGGTCTCGGTCAGGAGGGCTGTCGTCATGATCGGCTCCCAAGGCTAAGCGATAGGGTAGGATGAACAAGCGAAGCGACTATTTACCAAGAGCCCGGCGGATTGGCGAGCCTCTCTTTTCCATTCGGAAGGATGGGGGCGCGCTTCGCCGGCGCGGCCGCGCCCCGGGATGAGAACGGGGCCCCGCGGGGCCCCGTTTGAGGATCGGGATGGCCGGGCCGGTTTACTTGAGCAGCACGGCCTTCAGGGTGTGGGACTGCCCACCCGCCGTCAGCGTGCAGAAGTAGACGCCCGAGCCAAAGCGCGTGGCGTCCCAGGTCACCTGGTGGCGACCCGCGCCGCGCACGCCCAGGTCCAGCTCCTCCACCAGCGCGCCGCGCAGGTCGTGCACGCTCAAGGTGGCCGCCGCCAGCGCAGGCTGCGTCCAGTGGATGGTGGTGCTGGGGTTGAAGGGATTGGGATAGTTGGGCTCCACCGCGAAGGTGAGTTCCCGGCCCTCGCCCAGGCCGGACTCCATGTCGATGATCATCACGCCGTAGGAGTGGGTCTCGTCCTGACCGGCGAAGTCGGCCACGACGTAGTAGTCGCCCGCCGGCACGTTGGGCAGGGTCAGGATCTCGCCCTGGGGTCCGGCGCCGTTGTTGTCCGCGGCCGCGCCGCAGCTGGATTCGGGCTGCGCGCAGTTGCCCAGCAGCAGCAGCACTTCGTCCGCGTCCCCGTCGCCGTGCATGGAGATCTGCAGGTCCGTGGTCTGGCTGAGCACCAGCCGGATCACCTCGTCGCGACCCGGGCTGTCGATGGCGCCCGGGCAGCCCGTCCCGTCGTGATGCGTGTTCAGGGGGGCCGGGCGCGCGGCCTGGTAGATGTCGTGGAAATTGCCCACGTCGACGTAGTTGTCGCAGGGATCCTCGGGTCCGCCCGCCAGGCCCAAGGTCAGCGAGTAGTTCTGCGGGACCGGCACGCCGTCGAAGGAGTTGTTGCCGATCACCACGAAGTACTGGCCCGCCGGCAGGTTCTCATAGGTCAGCTCCTCCGGCGCGCAGGCCAGGTTGTCGTCCACGTTGGCCAGCACGGAGCCGGCGGGATCCAGGTCGGTGAGGAAGAGGGCCGCGTCGAGGGCGTCCACGGCGCAGCTCAGGTGGATCGTCCGGGGCTCCGTCAGCGTGAAGCGGAACCAGTCCATGTCGCGCTGGCCGGCGTTGGCCCAGGTGGTGCCGCAGACCGTCTCGCCCAGCGCGATCTCGCCGTAGCTGGAGTTGGGCGGCGTGGCGTTCCAGCCCTCGTTGGGCTCCACCTCGGGCGTGCCGACGCACTCCACAGGCACGTGGCCCGAGCAGGGGTCGCCCAGGCAGGTCAGGCTCAACTCGTAGCTCTGGGGCGTCGTGATGTCGGGATCGCCGTCGTGCTCCACCACCAGGTAGTAGGCCCCGCCCGGCAGGTCGTGGAAGGTGATGGTCTCGTTGAAGCAGCGCGGGAAGGTGTTGGCGCTGGCCAGCACCTGGCCGCCCTGGGCGAACTCGCGCAGGCTGAGCCGGCCGTCGAACTCGGAGACCCGCAGCTGGGCGATGATGTCCCCGCCGAAGTGCGTGTAGAGGTACCAGTCGGTGTCCGTGTTCGTGCCGTCGGCCAGCACCGTGCCGCAGCGCGTGTCGAAGCAGCGGATCACGTCGAAGCTGGCGTTGCCGTCGTTCCAGCCCTCGTTGGGCTCGGTCTCCGGCGTGCCCGTGCACTCCACGGGTCCGCAGCTGGGGGAGGGCGTGTAGATCAGCGCCACGTTGTCGGCCATCAGCGCGCCTTCGCCCTGGTAGTAGTACTGCAGGCCGATGGTCCCGGTGGAATTCTCGATGCCCGCGCCGGCCCAGGCCAGGTCGTTCTCATTCATGTCCAGGTAGTTGACCTGGATGATGCCGCCGGCGTTCAGGATCAGCTGGAACGTGTAGCTCCCGCCGCCCCCGCCGTAGGGCGGCACGGCCTGGAACTGCACGATGAAGCGCTCGGGCTCGGAGCGCGTGTAGACCGTGCCCCCCGCGCCCGGATTGAGGTCGTCCCAGAACATGGCGATCAGGTTGTCCGGGCTCCAACCGTCGGAGGGGGTGGGGAAGGGCTGGGGGCTCAGGCTGGTGAAGCCCGCGCCGAAGGTCACGTAGCCGTTGGACCCCACGTAGAGCTCGCTCCAGCTCTGGTCGTAGAAGGGGAAGTCGAAGCCGATGGCGATGGGTCCGGTGTTGGAGTCGTCCGTCAGGCCCAGGGGCGTGCCCGTGCCGGAGATGTCCACCCACTCGAACTCGGGGCCGCTGGGATTCTCGGAATTGATCCACATGTAGCCGAAGGCGTCCGGACCGCCGAAGGAGGGCGGGCTGCCCCAGTAGCCCGTGTCCGCGTTGCTGGCCGCGGACTCGCCGGCCGTGAACTCCGCCGTGACCGTGTAGGTGTAGGTCACGTCCATCTCGCTGCCCAGGCCCGCGTTGTCCTCGAAGACGGACTCCGTGGTCTCGGCGATGGGCTCGCCGTCGCGGTAGACGTGATACACGATGAACTCGCGCTCGGCGGGCCGGGTCAGCGCCTGCCAGGTGGCCAGCGCCTGTTCCTTGGACTGGCCCTGTTCGCGCATCAGGCGCTGGACGGCCTCGGCCTCGCTGCGCGGCCAGTCCGCGCCGAAGGTGGCGCTCAGCAGGCCCGGGTTGACGGGGTGGAACCAGCTCAGCGTGGTGCGCGAGAGCAGGCCGTCGCTGGCGCTCAGGCCGAAGGGCGGCCACTGGTAGCTCACCACGGAGAAGCCCCAGTTGAGCGTGAAGCGCGTGTTGGCCGCCTCGGTGGCGTCCACGGCCCGCAGCCGGTAGGTGACCTGCGTACCCGCCGGCTGGTGGGGAATGCTGGCCGTCCAGCTGTCGCCGGCGCCCTGGGTCATGGCCACGCTCTGCTCGGCCCCGCCGTTGAGCGCGTAGAGCACGTGGGCCTGCGCCACGCCGGTCTCGTCGGTGATCTGCGCCGTGATCGGGTAGCCGCCGGGCAGTTCGGTCTCCGTGTCCTGGAGCGGCGCGTCGTGGGTGATCCAGGGGGCGCGGAAGTCGCCCTCCTGGGGCACGTAGGAGATGAGCAGCTCATTGCCCAGGAAGCCGCCCTCGCCGTCGTAGTTCACCAGCAGGCCGATGCTGCCGTCGGCGTTCTCGATGCCCGCCGTGGCGCCGTGAAGGTCGGTGGGATCCAGCTCCAGGTACTGCACGTCGATGGCGCCGTCGGAGTGGAGGATGATCTGGAAGCTGTTGTTCGCCGTCTGTCCCAGGCGCTGCACGTTGTGCCACTCGACGATGAAGCGCCCGTTGGCCGGGTCGTCCCAGGTGTAGAGGGCGCCGCTTTCGCCGCCGGGCACGAAGAGGTCGTTCCAGAGCGCGTAGATGGCGTCGTTGGGCGTCTCGCTGGAGGGCAGTGCGCCGTTCCAGTAGGGCGTGGCCGGTCCCGTGAAGGCCAGGTAGCCGTTGGTGCTGACCTGCACGGACGTGTAGTTGAAGTCGTAGTAGGGGAAGGCCCAGGGCAGCTCGATGCTGACGGCGCCGTCATCCCCGCTCAAGGCCAGTTGCTGGCCCGTGTCGGCGATCTCCACCCAGCCGTACTCCGGACCCTGGGGATCCAGGCTGGAGATCCACGTGTAGCCCAGCTCGTCCGGTCCGCCCTGGGTGGGCCGGTCCGGCGTGGGGGCGACCTGGATCTCGAAGGCGCCCGAGCCGGTCCAGGTGTGGCTGACCATCAGGTGGTAGGTGCCGGCCTCGAGGAAGACCTCGCGCAGCCGCGCGGCGCCCGCGGGCACCTGGCAGTTGGACCAGCCGGCCTGGGCCAGCAGCTCGCCGCCCTCGCAGGGGTTGGTGCTGAACAGGTAGAGGGCCACGTCGGTGGCCGTGCCGGCCTGGCAGGCGTCGAAGTCCCAGAAGCCCGCGGCGGGCAGCGTGACGTCCACGCCCTTATCCGGGCCCGGGCCCGAGTAGACGTTCACGCCGTCACTGGTGGTGCCCGTCAGCAGGCCGGGGGCCGTGAAGGTCGCCACTTGGTCGTTGTAGCCCTCGCAGGGCGTGTAGACGTTGAGCTCGAAGGGGCCCTCCGTGCCGCCGCTGCTAACCAGCAGGTGGTAGCTGCCGGCGGCCAGGGTAAGGTTGCTCAGGCTGGCTGCGGTGGGGTTGCCCAGCGTGCACGAGCCCCAGGTGGAGGAGGCCACGAGCGTGCCGCCCGCGCAGGGATTGGCCGTGTAGAGATAGAGGCGGACATCGGAGACGGTGTTCTCCGAGCAGGGGTCGAAGGTGAAGATCCCGCCCTGGCCCGCGTCGATGTCGAAGCCCACCTCGCGCAGGCCGTCGTTGTTCAGCACGTCCCAGCCCGCGCTGGTGTCGCCGCTCAGAACGCCGGGCAGCTCGGCCTGGACGGTGTCGTCCTGGTAGCCGATGCAGGGATCCGGCGGGCACTCGGCGAAGCTCATGTCCAGCTCATAGTCCCCGGTGGACGCGACGCTGTAGCCGTCGACGACCACGTAGTACTGGCCGGGCTCCAGGCAGCAGGCCAGGTAGGAGCGCCAGCTGCCGAAGTCGCAGACGGGGATGTCGTCGTCCGCGGCCACGGGCACCAGGTCGCTGTCCAGGATCGCCAGCGCCGTGTCGTAGGTGGTGCCCGGCCGGCAGCTGTTAAGGGTCACCTGGGTGGCTTCCTCCAGCTCGAGCAGGTACCAGGCGTCCGGGGCCGAGAAGCTCGTGGTCGGGAAGTAGCCGAAGTCGCACTGGACAGGCGGCGCGGGCAGCGGGTTGAGCAGCACGTCCGTCTTGTCCACGGTGGTGCCCGTGTCGGTCCAGGTGGTGCCCCAGCTGACGTCGGGGACGGGCGTGGCGTCGTCCGGACCGTCGCCGCCGTCGCGCTCGGCGTGCTGGGTGCGGCCGGCCAGCGGGAAGAGCCGCGCCTGCAGCCAGGCCGGGATGGGCGCGCCCTGGGCCTTCAACTCCGCGTAGAGCGCGTCGTCGGAGCCGGGGGCAAAGAGTCCGGGCGTCGGCGCGGCGGCGTCCACCGGCAGGCGGGAGGCGTACTCGCGCTCCAGCTCGGGCAGACTTTGGTGGCCCAGCGCCGCCTTGGCCTCCAGCAGGGGGCGCAGCGGCGGGGTCTGGGCGGCCTGGGCGAGGCCGGCGGACAGCAGCAGGGGGACCCAGAGGGACGCCCTGAGGACATGGGGAAGAGGATGGCCTGATCGCATGGCGGTTCCTTGTGCTGTTCGGCTCATGGTGCTTGTGTGACGTTGAGTGCCCGCGAGGTGGCGAAAGCGCGGTTTCCCGGCTTGCGTCGGTCCCGGCGGGCCGGCAGGCACTATGTAGGATGAGCCGGGCAATTCCCCGAGCGCAAGTTGCCCGGCGGCGAACTTCGTGGAGGGACAGAGAAACGGGGCCCCGCGGGGCCCCGTTTCAGAATCGGCTGGTCTGGGTCGGCTTACTTGAGCAGCACGGCCTTCAGGGTGTGGGACTGCCCACCCGCCGCGAGCGTGCAGAAGTAGACGCCCGAGCCGAAGCGCGTGGCGTCCCAGGTCACCTGGTGGCGACCCGCGCCGCGCACGCCCAGGTCCAGTTCCTCCACCAGCGCGCCGCGCATGTCGTGCACGGTGAGCGTGGCCGCCGCCAGCGCAGGCTGCGTCCAGTGGATGGTGGTGCTGGGGTTGAAGGGATTGGGATAGTTGGGCTCCACCGTGAAGGCGAGCTCCCGGCCTTCGTCCAGGCTGGACTCCATGTCGATGATGGTCAGCTGGTAGCCCTGGGTCTCGTCCTGGCCCGCGAAGTCGGCCACGATGAAGTAGTCGCCCGCCGGCACGTTGGCCATGGTCAGGGTCTCGCCCTGGGGGCCGGCGCCGTTGGCGTTGACGGCCGCGCCGCAGCTGGATTCGGGCTGCGCGCAGTTGCCCAGCAGCAGGATCACCTCGTCGGCGTTCCCGTCTCCCTGCAGGGTGACCTGCAGGTCCGTGGTCTGGCTGAGCACCAGGCGCGTTACTTCGTCGCGACCCGGGCTGTTGATGGCGCCCGGACAGCCCGTGCCGTTGTGATGGATGTTCATGGGGGCCGGCCGGCTCATCTGGACGATGTCGTGGAAGTTGCCCATGTCGACGTAGTTGTCGCAGGGGTCTTCCGGACCGCCCGCCAGGCTGACCGTCAGCGAGTAGTTCTGCGGGACCGGCACGCCGTCGAAGGAGTTGTTGCCGATCACCACGAAGTACTGGCCCGCCGGGAGGTTCTCATAGGTCAGGGCCTCCGGCGCGCAGGCCAGGTTGTCGTCCACATCGGACAACACGGAGCCGGCGGGATCCAGGTCGGTGAGGAAGAGGGCCGCGTCGAAGGCGTCCACCTCGCAGCTCAGGTGGATCGTCCGGGGCTCCGTCAGCGTGAAGCGGAACCAGTCCATGTCGCGCTGGCCGGCGTTGGCCCAGGTGGTGCCGCAAACCGTCTCGCCCAGCGCGATCTCGCCGTAGCTGGAGTTGGGCGGCGTGGCGTTCCAGCCCTCGTTGGGCTCCACCTCGGGCGTGCCGGCGCACTCCACGGGCACGTGGCCCGAGCAGGGATCGCCGGAGCAGACCAGGCTGAGGCCGTAGGTCTGGGGCGTCAGCACGTCGGGGTCGCCCACGTGCTCAACCACGATGTAGTACGCGCCGCCCGCCAGGTCGTTCACCGTGAAGGCCTCGTCGAAGCAGCGCGGGAAGCTGCCCGCGGCGGCCAGCGTCGCGCCGTCCACGGCGTGCTCGCGCAGGCTGACCCGGCCGTTGAAGTCGGAGACGTCCAGCGCGACGGTGATGTTGCCGCCGAAGTGGGTGTAGAGGTACCAGTCGGTGTCCGTGCTCGTGCCGTCGGCCAGCACCGTGCCGCAGCGCGTGTCCCCGCAGCGGATCACGTTGAAGCTGGCGTTGTTGTCGTTCCAGCCTTCGTTGGGCTCGACCTCGGCCGTGCCCGCGCACTCGACGGGTTCGCAGTTGGAGGGCGGCAGGAAGACCAGGGCCAGTTCGTCCATGATCGGCATGCCCTGGCCGTCGCGGTTCACCTGCAGGCCAATGGTGCCCGTGGCGTCCTCGGTGCCCACGGAGACGTCCAGCACGTCCGTCTCCGAGATGTCCTCGTACTGCACCACGGCCAGGCCGCTGGCGCTGAGGATGATCTGGAAGGTCAGCGGATTGCTGCCGCCCAGCGGGGTGACGTCGTTCCACTGGAAGATCGTGCGCTCGTTGGCCGTGTCGTCCCACTGGTAGACGGCGCTGCCGTTGGTCCCGACGTAGAGATCGTCCCACATGGCGAAGATCACGTCGTTGGGCAGCAGGGGGTCGGGGATGGCGCCGTTCCAGTAGGGCGTCGCCGTGGACTGGAAGGTCACGTAGCCGTTGGAGGAGACCCAGAGGTTGCTGTAGAAGTTGCCGTACCAGGGGAACTCGAAGGGCAGGCTGGCCGTGGCGGCCACGTCGTCGCCCGCGATGCCCAGGTTGGTGCCCGTGCCGCTGATGTCGGTCCACTCGTAGGCGGGGCCGCCCGGGCTCAGCGAACTGCGCCAGATGTAGCCGAAGGCGTCGGGCCCGCCGCTGCTGGGTGCCTCGGACCAGGAGCCCTGGTCCTCGTTGGAGCGGTCGGACTCGCCGGCCGTGAACACGGCGCTGACGGAGTAGGTGTAGACCACGTCCGCCTCGCTGCCCGAATTCAGGAAGTCGGTGAAGGCCAGGCCGGTGGTCTCCACCAGCAGCTCGTCGTCGCGGTAGAGCCGGAAGCTCTCGAACTCGCGCTCCGCGCCGCCGTGCAGCCAGCGCTGCCAGACGCCCGCGGCCGCCAGCTTGCTCATCCCGTGGGTCTCCATCAGGAAGGCCACGGCCTCGTCCTCGGAGGTCGGCAGCTCGGCGCCGAACAGGGTCACCAGCTCGATGTTGGGCGGAGGCAGCCAGGTGATCAGGGTGCCGGTCTGCAGGCCGTCGGAGGCGCTCAGGTTGAGGGGCGCCGTGGCGTAGCTCACCACGTCGAAGGCCAACGGCGCGGTGGTGCGTGTGTTGTGCAGCTCCGTGGCGTCCACGGCCACCAGCCACCAACTCACCAGGCTGTTTTCCGGCTGGTGCGGGATGGCCCCGCTCCAGAGGCTGTTCGCGCCCTGGCTCATGGCCACGCTCAACTCGGTGCCGCCGTTGACCGTGTAGAGCAGGGTCACGCTCTCAAGGCCGGTCTCGTCGGTCACCGTGGCCGTCACCGGATAGTCGCCGGGCAGCTCGGTTTCCACGTCGGAGGGCAGGTCTTGCAGGGAGACCACGGGCGGGCGGAAGTCGCCTTCCAGGGCGTCCACGAAGAAGGCCACGCCGTCGGTCACCACGCCGCCGTCGCTGTGATAGCGGTACTGCAGGCCGATGGTCCCGTCCGTGTTCTCCTGGCCCACGCTGAAGGAGAGCAGGTCGCCCTCGCCCATGTCCTGGTACTGGACCAGATAGTCGCCGCTGCCGTAGAGGATCACCTGGAAGGTGTGGCGCGGGTTGGTGTCGCTGCAGCAGCCGGGCACGTCCGTGAACTGCACGATGAAGCGCTCGTTGTCCGGGTCGGACAGGTAGCGCACGGAGCCCGGGGTCACGGGCCAGAGATCATCCCAGAAGGGCGCGATGAAGTTGTCCGGGCTCCAGCCGTCCGCCGGGGTGGGGAAGGGCTGGGCGCCCAGGCTGCTGTAGCCCTGGGTGAAACTCACGTAGCCGTTGGAGCCGATCCAGCACTGGGTGTAGGTGTCCTCGTAGAAGGGGAAGTCGATGCCCATGTCGAAGGGGCCGCCGAAACTGTCGTCCGAGAGGGTCACGTCCGTGCCGGTCGCGCTGATGTCGACCCACTCGAATTCCGGGCCGTTGGGATCCAGGCTGTTGGTCCAGACGTAGCCCATCTCGTCCGGGCCGCCCGTGGTGGGCCGCGGGGGCGTGGGCTCGATGACGATCTCGAAGGTGCCCGTGGCGGTCCAGTCGTCGGAGACCATCAGGTGGTAGGTGCCCGCCTCCAGGTTGATTTCGTTCAGGCGGGCCGCGCCCCAGGGGAGCTGGCAGTCCGACCAGCCGGCGGAGGCGATCAGCGTGCCTCCTTCACACGGGTTGTCGGTGAAGAGGTTCAACACCAGATCGTAACTGGAGCCCGCCTGGCAGGCGTCCAGGTTCCAGAGCCCGGAGCTGGGGATGGTCAGCGTGATGCCCGCGTCGCCGCCGTCGCCGCCGTAGACGTCCGTGGCGCCCACGTTGCTGCCCGACAGCGTGCCCGGAGCTGCGAACTCCACCACGGCGTCGTTGTAGCCCTCGCAGGGGTTGCCGACTTCGGTGATGTCCAGCGTGTAGGTGCCCTGGCTGGCGGAGCTGAAGCCGTCCACGGCCAGGAAGTAGTCGCCGGCGGGCAGGCTGATCTCGGTCAGCTGGGACTGCAGGCCGCAGGCGTCGTCGTTGACGTAGAGGCTGGTGCCCAGGGCGCCGTCGGCGTTCTCGAAGACCTCCAGCGCGCTGTCGTAGCTGGTGCCGCCGCAGAGCGAGATGGTGATGAAGGAGATCTGCTCCAGCGTGAAGCTGTAGAAGACGTCCGGGCTGCCGTAGGAAGTGCCTTCCTCATTGACGTAGCCCACGGTGGTTCCCGTGTCGTTGTAGGGGATGCCGTCGATCTGGGTGGCCTCCGCCGGGGTTTCGCCGCCCTGGCGCGTGCCGCCCTCCGCGGGCGGGAAGAGCCGGGCCTGCAGGTCCGCCGGCAGGGCCGCGCCCTCGTGCTTGAGGACCAGGTAGCGGGCCAGATCGGGGCTCATGAAGTCGGCTTGCTCCGCCCAGGGGGCGAAGTGCTCGTGCAGCATGCGCTCCACGTCGGCGTCGGTCTTGCAGCGGGTGCGCAGTTCGTCGCGCAGCCCGGCCTGGGCGCTGAGCCCGAGTCCCAGGCAGAGTGCGATGGGTACGACAAGTCGAGGCAGGTACATGGGTCCTCCCGTTGGGTCTGTGTGGCAAGTGCAGGTATGTACCAAGAGCGGGGCAAAAGGCCGAGGGAAATCTGGCCGGAAGCGCTCTTCCCCCCACTCGTCAGCTTGGGGGAGAAAGAGGAAGGCCCCCGCGTGGGGGCCTTCCAGGAACGTCGATTCAGGTGACCGGCTGGATTACTTCAGCAGGACGACCTTCTGGGTCAGGGTCTGTCCGCCCGTGGTCAGCGAGGTGAAATACACGCCGCTGGACAGCTGGGAGGCATTCCAGACGAAGTTGTGGACGCCCGGGCCGCGGTAGCCCAGATCGATCTGCTGCACCAACTGGCCGGCCAGGTTGTAGATGGCCAGGCTGGCGGGCATCAGCTCGGGCTGGGTCCAGCGGATGGTGGTCGTCGGGTTGAAGGGGTTCGGGAAGGCGCCCTGCAGCTCGAAGGCGAAGGGCTGGCCGTTCTCATCCACGGCGATGGTCAGGTTGCGCACTTCCATCGAGTAGTCGTGGGTCTCGGAGGCGCCCCAGTAGTCGGCCACGAAGTAGTAGGTGCCGGCGGGCATGTCCGCGACCTCGAGGACTTCGGGCGCCGCATCGGAGGAACCCACGTCGATGCCGGCGATGCAGCTCTCAGTGAAGTTGCAGTCCGTCAGCACGTAGATCGACTCGTCGGCCAGGCCCTGGCCCTGCATGGTGAAGCGGATGTCCGCCGGGGCGGCCAGCGTCAGCATGTGCAGGTGGTCGTAGCCCGCGCTGCTGATGCCGTCGCAGCCGTTCACCGCGTTGTGGTGGTTCATGGTCGGCGCGCTGTGGTTGGTCACGGTGTAGTAACCGGTCGGCCACGTGCCGGTGATGATGCCCTCGCAGGGATCAACCGGCGTGCAGGCGGCCATGGTCAGCGTCAGGCTGTAGTTCTGGTCCAGGGGCACGCCTTCGAAGTCGGTGTGCGCGATCACGGCGTAGTAGTCGCCGGGGGTCAGGCACTCGTAGTTGATCGTCTCGCCCTGGCAGGGACCGTTCTGGTTGGCGGCCGTGTAGGTGGCCCCGTCCAGCTCGTAGTCCAGCAGGAAGACGATGGCGTCGAACTCGTCGATCTCCGCGACCAGGCTCACGTTCATGGGCTCGTCGCCGGGCACCGTGAAGCGATACCAGTCGAGGTCGCGGCTGCCGCCGTCGGCCCAGACGCTGCCGCAGACGGTCTCGTCTTCGGCGATCTCGTTGTAGCTGGCGTTGTCGTCGTTCCAACCCTCGTTGGGCTCGACTTCGGCCGTGCCATCACACTGGACGGGCACGTGGCCTTCGCAGGGGTCACCCAGGCAGGTCAGGGTCAGGGCGTAGTCCTGATCCGTGTCCACGCCTTCGAAATCGTTGTGCGCGATCACCAGGTGGTACTCACCGGCGGCCAGGCCCGCGAAGGTGATGGTCTCGGCCACGCACATCGGGCTGGCGTCGGCAGAGGCGATGATGGCGCCCGCGGGATCGAAATCGGTGAGGAACAGGATGCAGTCGAACATGCCGATCTGGGTGGTCACTTCGATGTCGCCACCGGTGTGGGTGAAGTGGAACCAGTCCAGGTCGCGGTTGCCGCCCGTGGCCCAGGTGGTGCCGCAGACGGTCTCGCCGCAGGTGATCTCACCGTAGGTGGCGTTCTCGTCGTTCCAGCCCTCGTTGGGCTCGACCTCGGCCGTGCCCTGGCAGTCCACCGGGGGCAGGTTCTCGCAGGGATCGGCGCCACAGAACAGGGTCAGGTCGAAGGAGTAGTCGGAACCCGTGTAACCGTAGGCGTCCACCACCACGTAGTAGGTGCCGGCGGGATACACGCCCGTGATCACTTCTTCGGAGCCGACGGCATAGGGCATGTCCAGGCAGTCCAGGGGATCACAGGATCCCAGCAGGGCCATGTCCAGGTCCTCGGCCGCGTCGCTGGCCAGGGTCAGCTCGATGTAGCCGCCCGTGTGGTCCCAGGCGAACAGGACTTCGGGTCCGTCTTCGCCGCCGAAGCAGTAGGTGTCCCAGGAGTTGCCCACGCTCATGCCGCTCTCGCCGGTGACGGTCTCACCGCACTCGAGGGCGACGACGTTCTCGCAGGGATCCTGCCACTCGCAGACTTCGCAGCTCAGGGTCAGGGAGTAGTCCACTTCGTCGGGCACGCCGGCGAACGCGTTGTGACCCATCCACAGATAGTAGGTGCCGGCGGGCAGGCAGTCGGTGGTGATGGTCTCACCCTCGCAGAAGCCCATCTCGTCAGCCGTGAACATGATGTTGTAGGCGTCGTCCAGGACGAACATCAGCGGGTCGAAGAGCTCGGCCTCGGAGGTGATCGTCAAGACGGAGGGTTCCAGCAGCAGCAGTTCGAACCAGTCGGTGTCGCGCGTGTCCGCGTCGGCCCAGGTGGTGCCGCAGACGGTGGAGGCGATGCCGCACTCGATGGAGCCGTAGGTGTCGTCGCCGCCGAAGTCGGCGGGACCGTTGTTGGGCTCACCCTCGTCGTCGCCATTGCAGGTGATCTCGCCGCAGGTGCTGCAGATGATGTCCAGCGAGAAGTTGCCGACGCCCTCGCTGTAGCCTTCCACCACCACCCAGTAGGTGCCGGCGGTCAGGATCGTCGTGATCTCGGAGGCCAGGCCGCAAGCGTCGTCGTTGAAGGCGATCTCCGTGCCGCCGCTGACCGGGCAGCCGTCGTAGATGCGCAGATAGCTGTCATAGTCGGTGGCCGTGCACAGGGAGAAGGTGATCGGACCATCCTGGTCGATGGTCACTTCGAAGAACTTGTCCAGGGCGGGGTTGCCGACGTAATCGTAGCCGTCCACCGTGGTGCCCGTGATGCTGTCGCCGCAGCTCAGCTGCACGGGATCCGCGCAGGGATCGTCGATGGTGCAGGTCTCGCAGGAGACGCTCAGGCTGTAGCCGACTTCCTCGGGCACGCCCGTGAAGCCCGAATGGCCCATCCAGATGTAGTAGGTGCCGGGGAACATGCAGTCGGTGGTCAGGCTCTCGCCCTCGCACCAGCTGAAGTTGTTCGCCTGGTACTCGATGTCATAGTTCGAGTTCAGCACGAAGATCAGCGGGTCGAAGAGCTCGACTTCGCTGTTGATCGTCAGGATGCTGTTCTCGGTGATGAGGATCTCGTACCAGTCGGTGTCGCGCGTCTGGGCCGCGTCGTCGGTGAAGGTCGTGCCGCAGATGGTCTCGCCGCACTCGATGGCGCCGAAGTCATCGTTGCCGCCGAAATCGATCGGGCCGTTGTTGGGCTCGACCTCGGCCGTGCCGTCGCACTCGATGGGCGGGCAGCCCGCGGAGCACGTGGTGGCGCTGAAATTCACCGTCAGGTCGTAGGTGCCGTTGGCGGTGCCGTAGCCGTCCACCACCACGTAATAGGTGCCGGCTTCCAGGCAGCAGGGATCGATGATGCTGCTGAAGCCCGAGCAACCCGCGCCGTCGTCGTTCACGGCCACCAGGTTGTGCTCCGCGTCGAAGATGCCCAGGCAGCTGTCGTAGCTGGCCGCGTTGCACGTGCTGGCATCCACCTCGTAGCTGCCGGGCAGCGTGAAGGTGTAGAACACGTCCCCGCCGCCGAAGCTGCTGGTGGAGAAGAAGCTGGTGTTGCACAGGCCCGGGGCGATCTGGCCGGTGGGCACATCGTTGACCGAGCCGACGGTGGTGCCGCTGTCGGTGTAGGTGCCGCCCGCCTGGAAGGTGATGGCCACGGCGGAGGCCCAGGTCTCGCCACCCTGGCGCTGTCCGCCGCCCTGGGCGGGAGCCCCGAAGACTTCGCGGATCAGGGAGGCCGGGATGGGCAGGTTGTTGGCCTTCAAGTGCGCGTATTCCGCGTGGGCGGCCGAGGGGTAGCTCGGGGAGTCGCCCAGCAGGACCTGCGCGTTGAGGGGCGTGACGACCGGTCCGCCTTCCTTCGCGGGACGGGCCGGAGCCGTCCGTCCCAGCGTGCCCGTGGTGAGCGGCTGGGCCGGAGCGGTGTGCCGCACCAGGCTGGAAGACAGATTTTTCTTGACCGGCTTCTGGTGCTCGCGGTCCAGGCTGGGCTGGGGCGTTGCCGCCAGCGCGCTGCCTGCCACCGTCAGTACCAGTCCGGCGACCAGCAGTTTCTTCATCGGACTCTCCCTTGCTTCACGAAGCCGACCCTCCTGGGCGCGCGCGCCAGGTAACGGAATCCTCACTCGAGCGACATACCGTCCGGTGTCTTGACCTCGTATGTTCGAACATGTCATGGCTGTGTAGTTCGGGTCGGCCACTCCGACCCTCGAAATGGCTGCGCAAAGTTAGGACTTGACCCTCGTTGTCCAAACCTTTTGACCCCGGCCCCAGCTTTCTTCAAAGCCCCGGATCCGGTGCTGGAGCGGGACTTCCTCCCGCCGGGGGGTCGCCTTGGGTGGCGGAATCCCGTTGCCGGGAAAGCGGGATTCGTCTCTTTTCGGCAGCCGATCGGCCGGACTTGAGCCCGGGCCGGTCGACGCCCTGAAAACGGGATCCGGAGGGGCGCTCAAGCCGGGGCACCCGCCGTGGGTTCCCAGCGCCCGGGATCCGCCTCCAGCCCGGCCAGGCTCAGGGTCTGCTGGCGGCCGCCGCGCATGTCGCGCGCGGAGACCTGGCCCTGGGCGGCCTCGTCGGGACCCAACACCAGCACCCAGGGGATGCCCTTCTTGTCCGCGTAGGCCAGTTGCTTCTTGAGCTTGCCGGGCTCCAGGGCGATCTCTGTGGGCACGCCGGCCCCGCGCAGCCGCGCAGCGAGCTGAAGGGCCAGGGCGTCGGTCTCCGGGAAACTGCGGCTGACCAGCACGCGCGTGGGCGTCCGCTCCGCCAGGCCCGGCCGCAACTGGGCCAGGGCGGTGAGGATCCGGTCCAGCCCCAGGGTGGCGCCCACGGCGGGCAGGTCGCGGCCCAGGAACATGCCCACCAGGCCGTCGTAGCGCCCGCCGCCCATCAGGCTGCCCATGTGCGGCAGGGCGGGCAGCACAGTCTCGAAGATCGGGCCCGTATAGTAGGACAGGCCGCGGGCCAGGGTCAGGTCAAGCTTGAGGTGGGCGCCGGCCACGCCCAGGGTCAACAACTGGGCGTGCAGTTCGCGCAGTTCGTCCAGGGCCTGCCGGCCGGCGGGATGGTCGGCCAGCCGCGCGGCCAGGGCCGCCGGGTCGGCGAAGTCCACCGGCAGGGTGATGAGCTCCAGCACGCGGGCGACGGCCGCCTCGGCCAGGCCGCGCTGGCCCAGTTCTTTGCGCACGCCCTCCAGGCCCACCTTGTCCAGCTTGTCCACGGCGCCGCAAACCGCGGCTTCCTGGTCGGCGTCCAGCCCGGCCAATTCCACGATGGCGCCCAGCAGGCGGCGGTGGTTCAGGCGGATCACGAAGCCCGGCAGCTCCAGCTTGCCCAGCAGATCGGCGCAGACGGCCACGATCTCGGCGTCGGCGGACAAGCTGGTGGAACCGACGGTGTCCAGGTCGCACTGCATGAACTCGCGGTAGCGGCCCTGGTGCGGCTGGGGCCGGTCGGCGCGCCAGACGGGCTGCAGCTGGTAGCGCTTGAAGGGCAGGGGCAGCTCGGGATGCAGGGCCACCAGCCGGGCCAGCGGCACGGTCAGGTCGTAGCGCAGGGCCAGCCGGCGGGCCGGGTCGTCGTTGCGGTAGTCCAGCCGGTAGAGGAGCTGGGCCTCGTCGTCGCCGTACTTGCCGGTCAAGATCTCCAGGTACTCCAGCGCCGGCGTTTCCACCGGGGCGAAGCCGAAGAGCTGGAAACTGCGGCGGAACTCCGCCAGCACGCGTTCCCGGGGCAGCATGTCCGCGGGCAGCAGATCACGCGTGCCGTTGTAGAGGCGGGGTTGGATGGTCACGAATCGCTCCTGCTTGGGTCGGCCGGCCGTTGTCTCACGGCGGACCGGGTCGTCGCGGTCAACTGTGTCACACGCCGCTCAGGCGAGGACGCGCTCGTAGGCCTCCAGGTACTGCGGCAGGATGCGCTCGATGGCGAAGCGCTCCACGGCCACGGCCCGGGCGGCGGCGGACATGCGGTGATACAAAGCCGGGTCGGCCAGCAGGCGTCCGCCCCGCTCGGCGAAGGCCTCCACGTCGCCCAGCGGGCAGAGGAAGCTGGTCTCGCCGTCGTCGATCAGCTCGGGCAGGCCGCCCACCCGGCTGGCCAGCACGGGCACGCCGCAGCTCATGGCCTCCAGCGCGGACAGGCCGAAACTCTCCGTTTGCGAGGGCAGCAGGTAGAGGTCGGCCACGCTCATCAAATCGACGATGGACTCCTGGTTGCCGATGAAGTGCACGCGCTCGGCCACCCCCAGTTCCTGGGCCTGCTCCTTGGCCGCGTTGCGCTCCGGGCCCAGCCCGGCCAGCACCAGCCGGACGGGGTGGGCGGCCGCCAGCCGCGCGAAGATCGCCAGCACATCGGGGATGCGCTTCACGGACCGGAAGTTGGAGACGTGGAGCAGGATCTTCTCGCCAGGCAGCGCGAAACAGGCGCGCAGCTCGGGCCGGCGGCGGGGCTGGAATTCCTCCGTGTCCACGAAGTTGTGGATGCGCTGGATCTGCAGTTCCGGCCCGAAGACCCGGTGCGTCTCGGCCACCAGGAAGTCGCTCACCGCCGTCAAAGCCTGGCAGTGCGCCAGCGTGAAGCGCGTCACCGGCAGGTAGCCCGGATCCTGGCCCACCAGCGTGATGTCCGTGCCGTGGAGCGTGCTGATCACGGGCAGGCGCTCGCTGAGCATCTGCTGGGCCATCCAGGCGCTGGCCGCGTGGGGGATGGCGTAGTGCGCGTGCACCAGATCCAGGCCCGAGCGCGTGGCCACGTCGACGATCTTCGAGGTCAGCGCCAGGCTGTAGGGCGGGTACTCGAAGAGCGGGTACTCGCTGACCTCCACCTGGTGGAAGTGCGTGTTGGGGTAGATCCGGTCCAACCGGAAGGGCCGCCGGTAGCTGATGAAATGCACCTGGTGGCCCAGCTTGGCCAGCTCCAGGCCCAGTTCCGTGGCCACGATGCCGCTGCCGCCCTGGGTGGGGTAGCAGATGATGCCGATGCGTTTCATGATGCGCTCCGGGAAGGCAGCTGGGGCCCGCCGCCGCGGGCGAAGTGGGCCAGCGGATCCTCGATCTCCAGCGTGCCCTCGCTCCAGAAGGCCTCGCCGTAGCGCGTGCCGATCAGCTGGCCGTAATACATGGCGCGGGCTTCGATGAAGTGCCAGAAGTCGGGCGAGCTGATGGCCGTGGCGGGCTCCGTGCTCGCCGGGTCGTGGAACTGGCTCTTGTAGGCGCGGGCCGCGTGGAGGCGCTCGTCCCACCAGGGCGTGATGTCCACCACGAAACTGGGTGTGAACTCGCGCCGGCCCGGATAGGAGAGGATGGCCCGCGGCCGGTGGGGCGGCTGGCCGGTCTCCACCTTGCCCATCCCGGACTGGAAGCAGGCGTTGCGGATGATCCGGGCGGCGTGCTCGTGGTCCGGATGGTCGTCCACGCCCCAGGGCGCCAGCACCACGGTCGGGCGCAGCTCGCGCAGGACGCGCACCACGGCCAGCTCGGGCTCGCGGCCCTCGCGCAGCCGGCCGTCCCCCAGGTCCAGGCAGCGCCGCAGCTCCAGCCCCAGCCGGCGCGTGGCCTCCGCCGTCTCGGCGGCGCGGATCTCGCGGCTGCCGCGCGTGCCCATCTCGCCCGCGGTGAGATCCACGATCCCCACCCGGCCCCCCCGCGCCTTGACCTTGAGCAGGGTGCCGGCGGCGCAGATCTCCACGTCGTCCGGATGCGGCCCGAAGGCCAGCAGATCGAGCATGCGTGTTTCCCTTTCTCCTGGGCGGCAGGCCCTTCCCGACCCCGCCCTACTCCCGCTCCACCCCGCCCATCGGGTCGCAGACGAAGCGCTGCTGGCCGGCCGCCAGCGGATCCAGCTCCCGGCGCAGGCCGGCCAACACGGCCGGACCGCCCAGGCGCGCCAGCAGGGCCAGCGCGTTCAGGCGCCGCTCCTGGGGCGAGTCCGGCCCGTCCTGCCAGGCCGCCAGCCCGTGCAGGCGGCGCAGCGTGTCCTTGTGCCCGGCCTTGTGGGCCGTCCAGAGGGCCTGGCGGATCTGCTCGGCCAGAGCCTCCTGGCGCCGGCCCAGCTGCTCGAGGTCCGGACGGCCGGCGGCGGCGCAGAGCCCGCCGATCTCCGCCCGGGCCTGTTCCAGCAGCGCCAGGCGCGCGGCCAGTTCGCTTCCGCCCGGCAGGCCCAGCAGCAGCTCCTCGGGCCAGGGCTGGCCGGGCTGGGGCGGATTCCAGGGATCCAGCCCGGCCGAGCGCAGCGCGGAGTGGTCGGCGCGGCGGATCAGCTGCACGGTGGGTCGCGCCAGGGGCAGCACGGCCGGCAGCTCCAGTCGCGCGCGGGCTGTCTCGGCCTGGGCCGTGTAGGCCAGCTCGCTGGGCCCCAGCAGGGCGGCGGCGGGTTCCAGCAGCCAGTCCTGGAGCAGGGGCCGGGTCAGCACGTTGGGGCTGAAGCGCTCGGCCGGCACGCTCTCGCCCGGTTCGGCCCGCCGGCGCCGGCCGGCCTCGTCCTCCGTGAACCAGGGCGGACGCTCGTCCACCTCCACGGGCGTGCGGCGGCCCTGGCGCTTGAGTTCGTCCGTCCGGGCGCGCAGGTCGGCGCCCAGGCCGGCGGCGTGCTCCTGCAGGCGCCGGGCGAACGGGGCGGCCAGGGCGCGCAGGGCCGGGTCCGCCGGATCCAGCACCAGCAGGCCGCTGCCGGCGAACAGCCCGCGCAGCAGGCGCCGGGTGTGCTCCACCAGGCTGCCGCGCAGGGCCGCGCGCAGCCCGTCGCCCAGCGGCTCGTCCAGGCCCTCGAGCACGGGCGCCAGGGCGGCCTGCTGCCCGGCCCACCAGGCGGTGTCCGGCACGATGCGGCTCACCGGGTGGCCCTCGGCGCCCGCCGGGGCCGGGGCGCTCCAGCCCTCGGGCAGCGGTCGGCCGGGGCTGGCGGCCTCGCGCCAGTCGTGGTCGTTGCCTTCCAGCCAGAAGACCGTCAGCGGTCGGGCGTGGCCCGCGGCCTCCACCCGGTCCGCCAGGGCCAGCAGGGCCGTGCACTTGCTGAGCAAGAGGAAGGTCCCCAGGGCCAGGCCGGCCTGTTGGCCGCTGACCAGCAGGCTGCCCGCGTGCCCCAGGCGGTCCAGGGCGCGGGCCTCCGCCGCGTCGGGGGCGGATTCCCACTGGGCCGCCAGCAGCGGGGCCAGCGCGGCCCGCCGTTCCCGGCCCGCCGGGGAGAGGGGTCGCGCCAGGCTGGCGTTGAGGGCGCTGGGCAGGCTCATGCGTCCCGCTCCCAGACCAGGATGCTGCGCGGGGCGTCCGTCTGCCAGGGCCGGCCATCCAAGTCGCCCCAGTGGGCCAATTCGCGCAGCCCGGCGGCCCGCGCCGGCCCGCGGAACCAATCCGGCCCGTAGAGCTTGACGCGTTCCACGACCTCTCGCGGCTCGGCGCCGGGCGGACCGAAGCGGATCGTCTTTTCCACCTGGTTGCTGGCGGGCAGAAGGCGGCGCTGTTCGAGCACGCGCCAGTCGCCCACGTGGCGCTCGCTCGCGGCCACCAGTCCGGCCCGCAGCCAGGCCGGATTGAGCGTGTCCAGCACCAGCCGGCCGCCCGGCCGGGGCAGGGCCAGCAGGCCGTCCCAGACCCGCGCGTTGGCCGCGTCGTCGTCCAGATAGCCCAGGCTGGTGAAGAGCGAGAGCACCAGGCCCGCGCCGCGGCGGAAGGGCAGCCGGCCCAGATCCCCGCGCAGCAGCACGGGTTCACGCGCCCCGGCCCGGGCGGCCAGCCCGGCCCGCAGCAGGGGCTGCGACCAGTCCAGCCCCAGCACGCGGTAGCCCCGGGCGCTGAGCAGCAGGCTGTGCCGCGCGGCGCCGCAGGCCAGATCCAGCACGGGTCCGCAGGCCTCGGGCGGCGGAATCAGCCCGCAACCCGCCAGCCGGTCCAGGAAGGCCGCGGCCTCGCCGGGATCCCGGTGCTGGTACAGGGTCAGGTAGTCCTGGTCGAACCAGGACTGGTGCCAGGGTGGGGGTGCGGGACGTGTGTTCACGCGGGCAAGATCAGAATCCCGCGCCGCCGGGGCCAACTGCCCCGCCGCCGGTTGGGCCAACCGCGCCTTCGCCGGCCGCGGCCTCGTCCAACTGGCGCAGCAGGCGGTCCAGCTCCTTGAGCTTGAAGGGCTTGGGCAGCACGCGATCCACGGCGTGCCGCTGCAGGTCCTCCTGCTTGATCTGCGCGCCCCAGCCGGTGACCAGGATCACCAGCGGCTGGCGCTCGCCGGCTTCCTGGCGCAGGCGGTCGGTGAACTCCCAGCCGTTCATGCCTGGCATGCCCAGATCGGTGAAGACCAGCTCGGGGCGTTGCTCGCGCCAGATCTCCAGGCCCTCGGGCGCCGAGGCGGCCTCGCGCACCTCGTGGCCCATCAGGCGCAGGGTGTCCACCAGCACGGCGCGCACGTCGGGCTCGTCGTCCACCACCAGGGCCGTGTGCGGCCGGCCGCCCTGGAGGGTCTCGCGCGTGGAGGGCGCGGCGGGCACGGGAGCGACGGAATCCGCCGGCGGCGCGGGCAGCGTGATGCGGAAGGCGCTGCCCCGGCCGGGCTCGCTCTCGGCGCGGATCTCGCCCTGGTGGCGCTCGATGATCCCGAAACAGACCGAGAGGCCCAGGCCGTTGCCGCGCGGCCCCTTGGTGGTGAAGAAGGGGTCGAAGATGTGCTCCAGCACGTCCCGGCCCATCCCCTGGCCCGTGTCCGTCACCACCAGTTCCACGCCGGTCTCCCGGCTGCGGGTGGAGATGCTCAGCACGCCGCCGCCGGGCATGGCGTCCAGGGCGTTGAGGATCAGGTTGTGCAGCACTTCGCGCAGCTCGGCCGCGTTGCCCCAGGCGGCCACGGGGGCCGGGCAGTCCCGGCGGATCTCGTAGGTCAGGCCCAGTCGGTGCGCGCCGTCGCGCCACAAGGCGCGGGTCATCTCCAGCGAATCCTCCACCAGTGCGTTCAGGTCCAGCCGCTCGAAGTCCTGCTGCTCGCGCACCCGGGAGAAGTCCTGGATCCGCCGCACCACGGCGGCGCCGTCCAGCGCGCTGCGGTGGATGCTGGCCAGCCCGTCGCGGACGGCGGGGGGCAGCTCCTCCAGTTGCAGCAGCTCGGAGCGGGCGATGATCGCGCCCAGGATGTTGTTGAAGTCGTGGGCCACGCCGCCGGCCATCTGGCCCATGGTCTTGAGCTTCTCCGCCCGGACCAGGGTGCGCCGGGTGTGCTGGAGGTCCTCGTTCATCTGCTGGAGCTGCTGGTTGGCCGCCTCCAGCTCCTGGGTCTGGGCGCGCAGCCGGTCGCCCTGGCTGCCCAGGTTGCGGTTCAGGTCCTCCAGCACGCGGTTGCCGCGCTCCAGCTCCTCGCCGCGCTCGCGCAGCGACTGGTTGGACTCGTCCAACCGGGCGTGGACGAGCTTGAGTTCGTTGTAGCGGCGCAGGTAGGTGTGGACCCAGACCAGCGGCACGGTGGCCAGCGCCACGCCCAGCCAGCCCAGTTCGATCTTCAGGTAGAAGAGCTGGGCGCCCAGATAGAGCAGGATGGTGTTGCCGCCCAGGTCGAAGTAGTGGCTGGCGCGCATCTGCTGGCCCAGCGGCGTGCCGCGCTCCAGCCGGACGGCCAGGCTGACCAGCAGCAGATTGGCGCTCACCACGCCCACGAAGGGCAGCACCAGTTGCAGGTAGCTGAGCGGCAGGTCCAGCGCCGGGGTCTGGCCGGTCTGCCCGCCCGCCCAGCGGAACAGCAGGTGGGCCAGGTTGACCGCCAGCAGCATCTGGGCGGCGTTGAACAACACCTTGTACCAGATGGCCCGGCGGCGGATGAAGTTGAGATAGACCGAGTTCAGCGCCACGGCCGGCCCGGCGAAGGGCGCGCCGAAACTGAGCAGCAGGCAGTAGTTCAGGGCGCTGTTGAGGGTGGAGACGGCGCCGCCGCTGCGGGAGACGATGGGGAAGTGCGAGACGCCCAGCAGCAGGCCGAACCAGACCAGCCGCTCCAGCCAGCCCGCCAGGGGGATGCTCTCCTGGGCCAGCAGTCGCAGATCCAGGCCGCCGGCGCCCAGGCCCAGCAGGATCACGATCCACAGATAGGCCTTCAGGCGGGGGGGCATGGCATTCCATTCCACTCAATTGCGGCGCTGCAAGCGTAGCAATCGGCCGCTGTCCGTGAAACGGAGCGCCGGGGAGGACCGGGCGGGCTGGAAAAAGCAAAGCCGCCCGGGTGGGCGGCTGGCGTGTTCGCTGGTGGGGATCTCAGGGCTGGTTGCCCAGCACCCAGAGCAGGCGTTCGCCCACGGTCTGGAGCACGGCCTCGTTGAAGTACTCCTGGCGCCGGACCTTCTCGCGCAGTTCGTCGATGCGCGCCTCGCCGGGCAGGCCCGCGGGCTCTTCGGCCACCAGTTGGTCGAAGAGTCGGCCGGCGAAGGCGCGGTCGAAGACCAGGCCCTCGCGCATCAAATGTCCCATCAACCGTTCGAGGATCGCTTCTCGTTCGGCTTCCTGGCGCGCCGGGGGCACTTCTTCCATGGACTGCACCAGAAGCTGGCAGAGCAGCACGAACTGGGGCGTGGTGGCGTGCACGATCACCTCCCGGCCAAGACAAATCCAGGAAACACAAGAGTTTCGCGGACATGGGGTTGCAGGTTTCGGCGCGGGCCGGCAGGGGCCTGGCTGCGCGCTCTCGGTCTATCGGCAGAACTTCCAAAGTTCTAAAGCTTGCCCGCCCGGAAAGTGCACGCCGGGCGGGGCCGGCCGGGGCTGCGGGTGACGGGGCGGGTCGTCGTCCGCCGGCGCTCCGCCGGCCAGGGGCTGGTTGACCCCAGGCCTGGTTCGGGAAAGGCTTGCTGAAACGGGACTTGACCGTCGGCCGGCGCGGGTGGAACGCGGCGCGGGCGGCCGATCACTGCGGACGCGCGGCCCGCGCCAGCTGGGCAAAAATCACCGGACCTGTGGAAGATGAAACAGGCGCCCGCCGGAGACCGCAGGCGGCCGCGCAAGCCATATCTTGTTCGGAGCATCATCACCAGCCAGGAGGAAGCCATGCAGGTCCGCAATCTGCTGAACCAGAAGGGTCGCGAGGTCCAGACCACGCGGCCGGAGGAGAGCGTCCAGACCGCGCTGGACCGGATGATCGAGCATCGCGTGGGCTCCCTGCTGGTCCGGGAGGGCGAACAGGTGACGGGCATCGTCACGGAACGCGACGTGCTGCGCCGAGGGCTGGGGGACGCGCGCAAGCTGCGCGACCAGACGGTGGCGGAGATCATGACCCGCGAGGTGGTGATCGCCACGCCGGACGACTCCCTGCAGTACCTGATGGGCCTGATGGTGCACAACCGCATCCGCCACGTGCCGGTCTTCGCGGATGGCAAGCTGGAGGGCGTCGTCTCCATCGGCGACATCATCTTCGCCCTGCTCGAGGAGAGCGAAGCCACCAACCGCTACCTGCACGAATACATCAGCGGCACCTACTGACGAGGTTCCCATGTCCCTGCGCGACGCCTTCGAGCAGGAGCGCGCCGGTCTGCAGGAGCGCCTGCAGGCCCGCTCCGGCCGCAACCTCAAACGCTTTCTCTCCGTGGACCACGCTTGCTACCAGGACGGCGCGCTGCCGGCACGGCAGAAGGAACTGCTGGGCCTGACGGCCTCCGCCGTGCTGCGCTGCGACGACTGCATCCGCTACCACCTGATCCGCTGCCACGAGTTGGGCTACACGGCCGCGGAGCTGATGGAGGCGCTGGAGGTGGCGCTGGTGGTGGGCGGCAGCATCGTGATCCCGCACGCCCGGCGGGCCGTGGCCCTGCTGGACGAGCTGGAGGAGACCAGCGGCTCCGTTACAACCCCGTGATTTTCGACCCGCCCCTGCAGCCCGCCCGCCTGTTGCGCCGCTACCAGCGCTTCCTGGCGGACGTGGAGGAGCCCTCCGGCCGCATCCTCACCGTCCACGTGCCCAACTCCGGCAGCATGCTCAGCTGCCTGGGGCCCGGCTGGCCCGTCCTGCTTTCCCACAGCGCCAACCCCACGCGCAAACTCCCCCACACCCTGGAGCTGATCCACGACGGCGCGGGCTGGATCGTGGTGAACACCTTGCGTGCCAACACCATGGCCCGCGAGGCGCTGGAGTCCGGCCTGCTGCCCGGCTTGGCCGCGGGCTGGAACTGGCGGGCCGAGGTCCGGCGGGGCGCCAGCCGGCTGGACTTCCGCGGCCAGACGGAGGCGGGGGCGGTCTGCTGGGTGGAGGTGAAGAGCGTCACCCTTCGGCTGGAGGACGGCTGGGCCGGCTTTCCGGACAGCGTGAGCGTGCGCGGCCTGAAGCACTTGGACGAACTACGCGCCATTGTGGAGGAGGGGGGCCGGGCCCTGCTGCTGCTGATGGTCCAGCGCTCCGGGCTGCGCGGGTTCCGCCCGGCGGCGGCCATCGATCCTGCCTGGGCGGCGGGCCTGCGCCGCGCCGTGGCCGCCGGCGTGGAGGTCCGCGCCCTGCTGGTGACGGGCGACGCCCACGGCCTGAACCTGGGCGGCCTGCTGCCCGTGGAACTGGGCTGACGGGTGCGGCCGGGGCATAGCAGCCGGTTCAGGGCGCCGCCGCTTGCGCGGGTGCGAGGATGAAGCCCGCCTCGTCCTGCTGGCAAACGGCCTGCAGAAAGCGCCGGTATTCCTCGTAAGCGTCCGCCGGGATGCGCCGCTGTTCCAGCCGGTACTCGCGCGTGGCCAGCAGACCCGCCTCTGTCACTTGATAGTCGGCTCGGTAGCTGCCCAGCGCCCAGCGAATCTCCCGGGACTCGGGCGCGGCTTCCAGCCGGTAGCCGGCCGGCAGCGCCACGCGGACGGTGTCCGTCTGCCAAAAGGCGGATTCCAGCTCCAGGGCGTAGCGGCGCGGCCCGGCCGCGGGCAGCTCCGCGCGCCGCACGGCCTGCAGGCGAAAGGGCGCCACGCGCCAGCGCGGACCCAGCCGCTGGGCCCAGTGGGCGCTGGCCGCGCGGAACTCCAGCGCCAGCGGTCGGCCGATTTCGTCGGCTCCTGTCAGTTCGGGTCCGGCCTGCAGTTCCAGACCGGGAAAGCAGGGTTCCAACCAGTCCTGCAGCCAGCGCACGCGTTCGGCGGCGCGCAGGGGGCGCAGCGCGCCGCGCAGGACCCGGGCGGGTTGGCCGCGTCCCTCCAGGCGGCCGGCCAGCGCGGCCCGGCCCGTGGGTTCCAGCTGCGCGCTCAGCTGGCCGATCCAGCGGTTGGCGTCCGCCGCGCTTTGGGGCGTGCCCACCAGCGCGCCGCCCGACTCCCCGATCAATAGGACCTGCAGGCCTTCGTCGGAAGGCGGCAATTCCCCCGCCGCCAGCTCGTCGGACGTGCACTCCAGCCAGAGTGTGTCCGCCCCCAGCGGCACACAGGCGATCAGGTGGTTGAATTCGTTGGAGGGGAAGTCCGGCCGCAGGGCGCCCCGCTCGCGCGTGCGCACCAGGGCCGGCCAGGCCGGGATGTCCACGGCCTCGAGCAGGGCGATCATGTAGAAGCTCAGGTCCTTGCAGTCCCCGTAGCGGACCTCGTGGACGTGCTGGGCCGAATGGGGCTGCCAGCCGCCCACCCCGAGCTGGATGGACACGTAGCGCGTGTGCCGCTGCAGGTGGGAGTAGAGCGCGGCCACCTGTTCGCGCGGCGTGGCCAGGCCCGCCACTTGCTCCCGCACTGCGAGCCGAGTGGCGGGGTCGAGCTGCGCGCGACCCCGGGCCAGTTCGCGGAACCAGTTCGCCAGCGTGCTCCAGCTGGCGAAGGAACCGGCCACGCCGCCCAGCTGGAAGCGGTCGGGCACCAGGCGCAGGCCCAGGGTTTGGCGGTCCTCGCCGGGCATGCCCGGCTCGCGCAGGCGGGGCGGCAGGTCGCGCAGGCTCCAGCAGATCCGGCTGCTGTCGGCGTCGGCCGTCTGCACGCTGTCCGGCGCGCAGCCCAGCAGCCGCGTGCGGAAGGGCAGGTGGCGCGGATTGAGCAGCGTGAAGCTGGCCGCCTGGACGGGGATCTCGGCCTGGGGGTCCCAACTCGGGCAGAAGAACAGCGACTGGAACGCGATCTCCGTCTCCAGCTCGAGGGTGTGCGGATAGCGGCCCCAGCGGAAATCCCCCCAGACGAGCACGTCGTCCCGGTGCTGGGCGGGATCGTCAGAGGCGCTCTCCCGGTGCAGATCGCCCTTGTCGAAGCGCTGCACCACGCGGCCGCTGGAATCGCGGATTTGCGCCTTGAAGCGCGTGCAGGAGCGGAAGGAATCCTCCCACGTGCTCCAGCTGGCGTGGCGCTGGCTGCCCGCCGCGTTGCGCAGTTCGAGGACCAGCTGCCGGCGCAGCACGGCCCGCTGGTCGTCCAGCACCTCGTACTCGCTGTGGTCCGAGCGGATCACGGCGTCGGGCGTGCCGTCCGGCGCGGCGTGGACCAGCGGCGTCAGCCCCAGCGCCAGCAGCAGGAACACCACCCAGCCCGCACCCATCAGCGGGCCGCCGTGCGCTGCAGCACGAGGCCGCCCTGGTCCGCCGCCACCACCTGGTCGTAGAACTGCCGCAGCTTGGGGTATTCCAGCACGCCGTAGCTGAGCTGGGTCTGCTGGTAGTGCCGCTGGATGTGGAGCGATTGCGCGCCGGCCTCGGCGGCAGCCAGCAGTTTCAGGCCCCCGCACTGCAGGCGCGCCGCTGGCGGGGTCTGCGTCAGGCTCCAGCCCGCGGGCCAGTGCAGGGTCAGGTCGTCGCTCCAGGTGAGGCGGCAGGGGAAGTCCACCGGGTAGCGGCGCTCCGGGTCGGGAAAGGGGTTGGCGCTGAGGCGGTTGAGCGTCGGCACGGGCAGGTAGAACTGTCCGCCCGCGCGCTGGGCGAAGCCCGGTACCCGGTAGTGGACGCTGAGCAGCAGCGGCTCGGCGGGGGAGTCGCGCGTCTCGAAGCGGAAGGAGTCGCACTCCGCCTGGCCGAACCAGCCGGCCAGGGCGGCCTGGACGAACTCGGCCTCCGGCTGTTGCTCCAGGGCCACGCGGGCCCGCAGGGCGTGGTAGCCCTCGTGGCGCAACAGGCTGCTGGCGTGCAGGTCGCCCAGGCTGTCCAACCAGGCCTCGCTCTGGACGTGCAGCATGCTGATGCTGGCCGGCGGCTTCAGGCTCAGGAAGCGGCCCTCCCCCTCGTCCACCAGCAGGCCGCGCTCCACCAGCTTGTCTTCGGGCAAGAGGTCCAGCGGGCAGTGCGGCGAGGCCGTGTCCAGCACCAGCGCCTGGCCGTCCAGCTCGAGCTGGACCAGCAGGTGGTTGAATTGCCAGGCCGCCACCATGTTCTCCCAGACCGTGCCGTGGTCGCGCGTGCTGATTAGCAGCGGGCGCGCCGGGTAGCCCGCCCGGCGCAGCAGGTCGCAGAACAAGACGTTCTTCTCGATCTCCGTGCCCACGGACTGCTCCAGCAGCTGCGACAGCGGCGCACGCTCGTAGATCCGCCCGCGCTGGCTGGAGGCCAGCCGGCGGCTGACGAAGCCATGCAGGGCCAGCAGCGTGTCCCGGGCCGTGGGGCAGCCCTGGCAGTGGGCGGCCAGCAGCTCGTCCAGCCGGCGGGCGCCCAGCTTGTCCAGCCGCTGCTCGTTCTCCTGGAACTCCTTGACGATGGTGGTCCAGCTACTGGAGAAATCGAGGAACTGGTAGCCGTCCTGGTAGGAGACCAGCTCCACCAGCAGCGCCGAGCCCTGGTCCACCAGGTTGCGCAGTTGGGGCTCCGGCCGCAGGGGGGCCAGCCGGGTCGCGGTCCAGGTCAGACAGCTGCCGCTGCCGCCGTCGGTGAGCAGCACGGCGCGCACCTCGGGCTGGAGCTCCGGCATGTTCTTCAGGTGGATGTTGTAGCGGAAGCCCGGGTAGAGCACCAGCGAGAACTGGCTGCGCAGCGTGGTCCAGGGGCCGCGGAACTCCCAGGGGTCCAGCGTGCGCACGTGATCGCTGTTGAGCTGGTAGCGGTACTCCAGCACGGAGCCCACCTGGGCGCCGGGCACGGCGAACTGCACGCTTTTGAACTCCTCGCCCGGCTCCTCGTGGACGTCGGCGGCCTTGAGGCGGGTCTTGGTGCCGTCGGGGGCCAGGCAGTAGGCGTCCACGTCGAAGAGGTGGTCCTCGTGCCAGAAGGGCACGCGTACGCTGGCGGCCTCCTTGCCGCGCTCGGTCAGGATCTTGATCCGCACCTGGCGGTAGGTCTCGACCTTGAAGCCCCGATCCCGCTGGACGATCCGCGCCTCGCCCCGGTCAAACAAGCAGACGGCGTCGGCCTCCGGATCCTCCGGAACGCTGGTCAACTGCAGTTCCTCCGCCGTGACCTTGCCGAACTTGGGCAGCTCCTCGGCCGCCAGCCGCGGCGCGCCCAGGGCCGCCAGGCCCACTCCCCACACGATGATCCAGCGCAGCATGCCGCAGCTCCTTAGTCTGAAGGGGTCGATGGGCCGGTGCTGTCCGGCCGTTGATTGCTGAAGGGGAGTTCCAGGGTCTCGCCCGCCTGACAGCGCAGCCGCAGTCGCACCTGCTGCACGGGGCCGGCGGGAGGAAAGAGCACCACGCCCCGCAAGGGCACGCCCGGTGGCAGGGTGGTGGCCCGCAGCGCGCGCCGGATCCACCACTGCTTCTTCTGTTCCAGGCCGCTCTGGTGGGCCTCATGGAAAGCCCGCGCCTCCTCGCGATCCGCCAGCTGCTCGGCGTGGCGTTCATCCTGGGCGGCCAGGCCCTCCGGGGTGTCCGGCCGCAGGGCCGGCGTCAGGTCCTCGGCCAGTTCGCCCGCGATCTGCACCAGTTCAAAAGCCATCATCAGCGTGCGCTGGTTGGACTCCTCCGAGAGTTGGGAGTCCAGCCGCAGCAGCTCGGGTTCGGGATCCCGCGCCGCCAGGATCCGCTCCGACGAGCCCTGCTTCTGATTCGCCGGGAGCACAAGGGAGACGTCCGCGGGCGAGATCAGCCGGGCGTTCCGGCCGCGGTTGACCACGACCATGTCGAAGCTCAGCCGCTTGTGATCGTTGCGGTCATAGGCCACGATCCACTCCGTGCTGTCGCCCCGCACGCGGCAGTACTCCAGGCCTTCCAGAAAGAAGGTGGTGGGGAGGGCGCCCGGGCCGGCGGCCCGGCCGGCGCTGGAATCCGCCCCGGCGGGGACGCGCAGATCCACGTCGGCGCGGGGCCGCAGGTCGTAGAGTGGACTGGGTCCGCAGCCCAGGCCGCCCAGCAGGGCCAGCCCCACTCCCGCGGAAACCAGCCGGCGCAGCGCTTGGCCGACGTGGGAAAGCGGGTGGCGTGCGGCGCTCATTCGGGCTCCGAGCGCAGCGGCCCCGCCGGCGGGAGCGTGGAATCCACCCGGCCCGCCGCATCCAGGCGCAGCAACAGCGCGTCGGCGTCGACGGCGCGGTCCACGCGCGCCAGGCCCGCCAGCACGTAGCCGTCAGGCAGCGCCAGCAGCGCCTTGCCCATGCCGTAGTCCAGGTAGTCCAGGTTGCGCTCCCAGCGCGGGGTGAAGCCGGCGCCCCGGGCCTGCACGTGCACGCCGATGCGTGACGGCTGGGTGGACAGGGGATCGCCAGCGCTGTAGCCTCCCTGCACGAGCAGCGAGTCGTTTGCGCAGAGGGCCGTGATCAGCTCGAAGCGCCGGGTGGGCACGCGCAGCGAGTCCAGCGGCTGGCCCGCGGAGCTGAGGCGCAGCAGGAATTGGTTGTAGACGGGAATGTTCTCCAGGAAGAAGTGGTCGCTGCTGCCGCCTCCGCAGCTGACCACGCCGTTGTGGACGGCCACGGCCCGGAAGATGTCGTCGCGCGTGCCGCTGAAGGCCTGCCAGAGCGGTTCGCCAGTTTCATCCACGGCCACGCACCAGGCGCTGCGCGGCCCCGTGCCGGCGGAGCGGTAGTTGCCCACGGCCACGTAGCTCGAGTCCGAGAGGCGGGCCAGACCGTCGAAGCGCGTGCTGTCCGTCGAACTGTAGCTCCGCGTCCAGCGCCAGCGGCCTTCCAGGTCCAGTAGGCCCAGCCAGGCGTGGCCCGCGCCGCTCCGCTCGCAGCCCGCCAGCAGCACGCCGTCTTCCAGGGCCAAGGCCGCCTGCAATTCCACCTGCTCCAGCTCCAGGCTCCAGCGCAGCTCGCCCGTGGGGGAGAAGACGTGCACCAGACCCGTCAGGCGCTTGGCTCGCGAGCGGCCTTTGTCCTCTTTCTTGCTGCCTGGATACCCGCAGCCCGCCACCAGCAGGCCCTCCGCCCCCAGCGGCGCCAGGGCGTAGCCTTCTTCATTGCCTTTGGGCGTACCCAGCCGCCGCTGCCAGAGTTCGCGGCCCGTGGAATCCACCTGGACGACCCACAAGTCACCGCGCTGATCGCCCGGGGCGCAGGTTCGGCCCGTGAAGGTGAGGCGGCCGTCCGGCCCGGCCCAGAGGGCGTTGGCGCGCTGGTCGCCCGGGCCGCCGTACGTGCGCACCCAGCCCTGGGCCGCGGCCCAGGGCGCCAGGATCAGCAAGAGGAGCAGTCCCAACTGGAACCGAGCTATCGGCCGCATGCGCCGTCTCCTGATCAGGATTTCGTCGAGGAGTCGTCCGGCCGGCAGCCCGCGCCGCAGGCCAGACACCCCACGCCAAGAGCCGCCAGCGCCAGCACGCCGCCGGCCAGCCAGCCGATGCGCCAGACCGTGAGCGCCGCCAACACCAGCAGCAGCCCGCCGCGCACGTAGCTGCCCAGCACCGGCCCACCCGCCCGGTTGCAGGCCCGCGCGGAGAAGACCACCAGGCCGCCCACCAGCAGACAGACGCCCACGCCCCACCACGCGGGCTGCTCGCCCACGGCGCAGCTCCATTCCGTCCACGCCAGATAGGCCAGCCAGAGGCCGAAGCCGGAGAGGAAGGTGGCGGCGGGGAGGAAGAACTTGTTGGTCATGGGGAACTCCGATTTCATTCAGGGGAAGGTGGGGCGCATTGGTCATCTCACGCCTTCTTTCTTTGTTTCTTAAAGGCTTCGTAATTAATTGTCAAATAATCCCCAGGCTTGGATGAATTACTGAGTTTATCATTGTTTCAAGAACCCGTGATCAGAAAGATGTTCTTTGAATAGGTCGAAATCGATAAAATCGTCGCAATCTTCAAAAGGACACCGTATCAAACTATGAAAACCATTCATATGTGAGTCAATATCATCTTTTGAAAAGATGGATCCACAGTTTTCAATTAGGCAGATCACTGCATCATGAGAATGAAAAAGGTGTGCATGTAGCTTTCTTGACTCAACTTCCCTTCCACAATTGGGCACTGGGCACTTACAAAACTCCGGTTCTTTAGTTAGTTCAGTTCTTACCTGATCCGTTGAATCGTATTCTTTAATCAATCTTGATTTCAGTATTTCGAAACATTTGAAACATGAAACAAAATGAATGTCATCGGTTATCTCTAAAGATATCGTATCATGCGAAATGTTTGGCGGCATATATTTTCCGCAAATAGAAGTATATAAATAGTATGAAATATGCCACTCAGTGTAACAAGGGATTAAGGATGACGCAAATCTTCTTGTTCGCCAACGGACTACGTAAGGAGGATTAAATGACTCAAGTTCCATCTGTTAAAGCCTCTATTCTGAGAGTCTCATTCCTGAGTCAAACGCTTGCTTCTGCCGGAGCACGATTGGCGTGACGCTTGTCATTATCTACCCATGTTTCCATCCATGATGATTGATCGATAAATGACTCACTTTAGTACAAGGAAAAGTGTAACGATAGCACTTAGAAATGACACTGCAGCCAGGGCAAAAGCGATCTTCGTGTAGGTTGACAACACGTGCAGGGCGGAAGTCAAGGAGTTGATTTGCAGCGCCATATTCTCAATTAATTGAGCTTGCTGCGCTTCTCGTTCTTCAATGACGGAAACCCGCTTTTCAATGGGTGAATCCGCTGGAGGTTTAGACCATGCTTTCTTTAGATCGCCGGCGGCGGACAACATGCCAAGGGCTGCCATCATGAGAGGAACGAACGGGATGGCCATAATTGTTCTCCCAAAAGTCTGCAAACGTAGGCTACAAATCTCAAAATTGGCTGCAAACTCACGTTAGTCAACAAAATAAGCTGGGCTATATCTAGCGCAGCAGTAACCCCTTGACCGTGCTGGATTCGCCCTGCGCGTCTATCAACTGCAACACATACAGGCCGGAAGCAGCATTGCGCCCTGCCGAATTCCGCCCGTCCCAGCGTACCTCGTGCCTACCTGGCGCAAACTCGCCCAATTCCCGCCGCAACACCAACCGGCCACTGACATCGAAGACCTTAAGAGTCAAGGGCCCGGCCGTGTGCTTCGTGAAGGAGAGCCATGCGCTGGGGTTGAAGGGGTTGGGCGTCAGTCCGTTGATCTCGAGGCTCGAAGCATGGGCGCCTCCGGCATGGGGTTTATCAACGACCAAGTCGGGTCGCTTGATACCCAAACTGTGAAACCAGCCTGTCGCGAGCGCCACGAAGTCTGCGTTAGGGGCGGGAACATCACACTGGCCATACTCATTGTCGCCCCACGCGATGATGGAACCGTCGGCATGAAGACCCAGACTGTGATTACTGCCCGCCACAAGTGCCACAAAGCCTATGTTGGGGGCGGGGACATCACATTGGCCATGTCCATTGTCACCCCACGCGACGATGGAACCGTCGGAGTGAAGGCCCAGACTGTGATTACTGCCCGCCGCAAGTGCCACGAAGTCCACATTGGGGGCGGGGACGTTGCATTGTCCACTACCATTTTCACCCCAGGCAACGAGGGTGCCGTCGGCCTTGAAGCCCAGACTGTGGTTGTCGCCAGCCGCAAGTGCCAAAAAATCTGTGTTGGGATCTGGGACTTCACATTGGCCATGTCCATTGTCACCCCACGCGATGATGGAACCGTCCGTCGTGAGGCCTAGACTGTGCAGGCCGCCCGCCGCGAGGGCAACGAAGTCCGCGTTTGGTGTGGGGACGTCGCATTGGCCTTCGCTATTCCTGCCCCAAGCCACGATAGCTCCGTCGGCCTTGAGGCCCAGTCTGTGATAACTGCCTGCTGCGAGAGCCACGAAATCTTCATTGGGGGCGGGGACGTCGCTCAGGTCAGCGCCACTTTTGCCCCAAATCAGGATGGAGCTGTCGGCCTTAAGGCCCATACTGTGCCATCCGAATGCAGCCAGCGCCACGAAGTCCGCGTTTTGGGCGGGGACGATGCATTGACCATAGTCGTTATTACCCCAGGCCATAAAAGTGCCATCAGCTTTCAGTCCCAGACTGTGATAAATGCCTGCAGCGAGGGCCGCGAAGTCTGTGTTGGGTTCGGGGACTTCACATTGGCCATACCCATTATCGCCCCAGGCAATGATGGAGCCGTCAGCTTTCAAGCCCAGATTTTGATGGAGGCCTGTCAGTAGGGCAACAAAACCCTCATTGGGGGCTGGGACGTTGCATTGGCCATAGCTGTTTCCACCCCAAGCCACGATGGAGCCGTCGGCCTTGAGACCAAGGCTATGACGACCGCCCGCCGCAAGGGCCACGAAGTCCGTGTTGGGAGCAGGTACGTCGCATTGACCATCACCGTTTTCACCCCAGGCGACTATGGAGCCGTCGGCCTTGAGACCCAAACTGTGAAGCACTCCCCCCGCAAGTGCCACGAAGTCCGTGTTGGGGGATGGCACGTCGCATGCGCCAAATTCATTCAATCCCCAGGCCAAAATGGAGCCGTTGGCCTTCAGTCCCAGACTGTGATAAGTGCCTGCTGAGAGTGCCACGAAATCCGCGTTGGGGGAGGGGACGTTGCATGCGCGGTACTCATTCGATCCCCAGGCGATAATGGAGCCGTTGGCCTTCAGGCCCAGACTGTGATAAAGACCTGCTGCAAGTGCCTCGAAATCCGCGTTGGGAGTGGGAATGTTGCACTGACCTTTGTCGTTTCTACCCCAGCCCACGATGGAGCCGTCAGCCTTGAGGCCCAGATTGTGCGATCCACCGGCTACAATGGTCAAGAGTCCTTCCAGCGCGTCCGGCTCTACAACGACACTATAACCCCAGCCAATGATGGAGCCCGACTCTTGTGCCTGACCAGGCATTGCACTAAGAAGCGTGCATAAGCACAACGGAAAGAGTGCAAGTCTGGACAACCTCATGTTCACCCTTAATCCTTGGCTTCTCAGTCAAGCCGGTTGATAGGGAGTTCGGTTAACGGTGGCTTCAGCCGCGACGCGCCTAGCGCGGCGCTTGCCTTCCCCGAACCCAAGCAGTGATTGGCGGGCCGCCCATCCAATAGCCGGAAGGCGTTGAGGATAGGATCCTGCCCTATCCCTGAGCCTGCAACTGATTGGATGACATCCGCCGAGCCCCAACAGTGAGAAGGCCGGTACTTGGGCACCGATGGATTTCTAGGGCGCCAAGAACACCCGCTCTTGCCGGATCGACAACGCCGATTCGTGACCCTCGATAGGTGTTTGGTGCAGGTCCCTAGACGGGTTCGACCTGCGCCCAATTGTAAAACCAAGTCGGGATTCGCTCAATGCCTTCACATCAAAGAACCGAAAAGAACTCGGAAGAAATCTCTACGCTTCCTTGACTCTGGAGACCTCATAAGTGTTAGACACAAACACTGAACCCTCAACACTCTACTTCGCGACGAACAAGTTGAAACGTGCGTCTTGTTTGATGTTGGAGTTTATCGTTAGGTTCTTTGCCCATAATAAGAAAGATGAACGCCGCAATATCCTATTTGAATCAAACCAGTATTATCGTCAAGATCAAAGTAAATTTGGAGGCAATTGCTACGGTCACCTCCACCTAGCGTTAGGTGTCGGAGCATTTGTTTACGAAGCCCTTTATTCTTGAATTGTCTTTCGTCACCGTACATATTTAAGGTGTTTTGGCTCTCGGTTGGTGCGTATTTGATTCCTCTTGATTCAAAAAACTGCTCCCAAGGTCCAACAGATTGTCCGCCCTTCTTTGCAACTGCGCATGCAACAGCCAATTGGTTCATTGCATCTAAGGCTTCAAACACTTCATCTGGGCGGCAAAAATTTGATTTTTCAGCTGATTCAATTGCTGATTGCCAAATTTCAAGTGTTCCTAGCCACTGTTTCTCGGCCTTATGAAGTGCGTCTGCAACAGATGTAACCTGCTGCGTGGCTTGTTGCCCTTCTTCTGCAACTACAGTGTCACCCCGGTACTCCCATATGGCAGCAAGGTTCAATTTTAGTTGAGCAATCTCTTCCTCAAGCTCCGCTGCACGGAATTGGGCTGCATCTCTCTCAGCTCTGAGTTTGTCTGCTGCACCCCAGCTTTTCAATAGCTCCTCTTCCAACGTTGCTGTGCTGAGCTGATGTTCTGCAACTTGATTTCGAAGGGCAGCATCTTGATCAACTCGTTTCAGGTCCAGATCCTGCCGCACTCGCTTTGTGAGGTGTCCCTCTGAAAACCGAAGTGCAGCGATGCCTGAGAAAACTCGAAACAGATGCTCATCTATTGCTTCACCTCTGTTAGCATGGTATTCAAGTTTTTCCGATAAGAAGAGCGGATGGTTCATTGGGTCAGCACTACGCGTGAACCCCGGCCAATAAACCCGAATTGCCCCGTTAAAGCAAGATAAAGCACGACCAAGTTCACCAGTTAATTCAAAAGACGCTCGTTTATCTATAATAAAAACATTAGCAAGTCCTAATACGCGTCTTAAAATGAGTTCAGGCTCTACTGCGGGTTCCTCGCTCCAAGCATCACGCGATAGGAGAATTAATGGAAGATATCTCTTTATTGACAACAAGTCTTGGATAAATTGATCAAGGGTGTCAATAGTCACTCGTCCGACATGTGTTTGGATTTGGGACTCGCCAACCATGCATGGATATTGTTGCATGATAGCGGTAAGTGGTTTGGGTCTTCCAACAATGTAACGTTTGGTTGGTCGTATACGAAATTCTCGCGATCCGAGCCTAACTACGCAAGAACTCTCGATTCTGTCATTCTCTCTCGCCACGATCCATGATGTGCTCCAATTGACGCTGGGATCCTCACCATCAGGATGAATCCAGTCGAGTGTCAACATACCTCCTACAGAACCATCTTGTTGTTCCGCGCGCACTTCGTGTCCAGACATTGGCTCCAGAGCGGTTCCACCAAACAGTACGGACACATCAGTGTGCCAGGCGTGATGGTATTTCCCTTCAACCCAAGAGACAAGTGCCGAAGAGATGCTCTCTTGTGTAATCGTTGCTTCGTCAACTGACGAGCATTGAATCTGAAATTGGGCAGCATATACTGTTCGCAACTCGAGTCCTCCAAAACCTCTTATGACGAGCGGTTATGATTCTCCCAATGCATATGGCATTGTGTCTAACATCCAATCAGGCCGCGCCACCTTCCCGCGCAATCTCCCTTTCTCAAGGGATCAAGATATCCCCCGCGCAATCCAGTTCCGGGCAGCTCCAGGCGCAGCGATAGATCCCGGCGGGGACGCGGACGCCGAACTCGTCTTTCAGGGACCAGATGACTTCGTGGGCGCCTTGCTCCACCAGGCCGTCCACCAGCGTGACCACCGTGTCGCAGGTGGTGGCGATGAGGCACAGGTGGACCTGGCCGGTCTGGGCCAGGGAGAAGAGGATGTGGACCGAATCCGCCTCCACCGGGTTGGGCCAGGCCGGGGCCAGGCCGTTGCTGCCGGGGGGCAGCTGCGCGTCCCGGAGCGGCGTCTGCAGCGTGTCCACGCACCAGTCCTGATCGCCGGTGGCCGTGAACAGCACGGTTCCGCTGGAGTCCGTGTACGCCAGGCCGCGGAAGTCGCAGGCGGGGTCGTCTTCGTGCTCGATGCAGCTGGTGGAGAAGGTCAGGGCCGTGAGCAGCAAGGCCAAGGCGCTGAGGCGACGGACAAGGTGCGGCATGCGGGGCTCCAGAACTTGTTGGGTGGCCGGGACGAAAGGCCGTGAATCAACCCGTAGCGGAGCGTGGGGGGGAGCGTTCCGCGACTAGACAGGTCCTTTGTGTGAACCAGTAAGCCGCTTTGGCAGGACGAATTCGCGCCAACGGCCCATTCGGGACTCAAGAGAGCAATCCCCGCTGGCTGGCGCAAGGACTTTCTCTGATTCTGTCAGCTTTGCGGACGGCGATAAAGCTACGTCACGCCATTCCGCGCTGTGCCTCTGGGTCTCTGTGGTGAAGACTCCTCCTGCCTACCCATGGGATCCCAGCTTTCGCTGGGATGACAGGCCCTGTGCCAGGGGATCCCCCGGTCAAGCCGGGGGATGACGAGCAGGTGAGTCGGACCAACGGCTGGCGCCCACCACTTCGAGCCTTCCAGACTTCGTGCTCAAACCAGCGCGGCCATGCGTAAACCCCAACCCCGGCCACATCGTCCGTTGAAGCCCCCATCCCATCGCGCCCCGGCGTTGCCGGGTCGCGCCTTCCCCCGCGGGGCGCGAGGGAAGGGAATTGGCTTCGCCTCGCGTTGGCCAGGGGATCCCCCGGTCAAGCCGGGGGATGACGAGCGGGTGAGACGGACCAATGGCCAGCGCCTAGCTCTTCGAGCCTTCCACACTTCGTGCTCAAACCACCGCGGCCCTGCGCCAAACCCTGCCCCGGCCAGACAACCCGTTGCAGCCCCCATCCCATCGCGCCCCGGCGTCGCCGGGTCGCGCCTTCCCCCGCGAGGGCGCGAGGGAAGGGAATGGGCTTCGCCTCGCCACTCCATGCACTGTGCCTCTGTGACTCTGTGGTAAAATCCACCGAAGAGTCCCCGGCCACCGCCCACCTCTTCGAGCCTTCCAGACTTCGTGTTCAAACCACCACCGCCACGCGCCAAACCCTACCCCGGCCTGACCATCCGCAAAAAGGGCAGGAAGCCAAGCGGCCCCCTGCCCAGAATCAACACGAATTCAAGCGCGCACCCTATTTGAGCAGCAGCAGCTTGCGGCTCTCCGAGCCCTGCGGAGTCGTCAAGCGGGCCACGTACACGCCGCTGGCCAGGCCTTCGGCGTCCAGCGTGACCTGATGCGCGCCCGCCGGCAGCGGACCGTTCACCAGCCGCCGCACTTCGCGGCCCAGCAGGTCGTAGATGGTCAGGCTCACGTGCTCGGGCGCCGCCAGCGTGAAGGGCAGCGAGGTGCGCGGATTGAAGGGATTGGGCACCGCCTCGCCCAGCGCGAAGGCGCGGGGCTGGGCCGGCGCATCCCCCACCGCCGCGGCCACCCGGTCAAAGCCGATGCGCGCCAGCCCGCCCTCCGAGTCCGCCAGGTAGACCACGTCGCCGTCCAGTTCCAGCTCGAGAGCGTGGCCCGGCGTGTCCAGGAAGCCCCGTTCCACCGGCAGGCTGGGGTCGCGCAGGTCCACCACCCGCAGGCCCAGATCGTAGGCCGCCACGAAAGCCATGCTGTCCTGCAGGGCCACGTCCACCACCCAGGTGCCCGTCTGGAACACGCCCAGCACGGCGGGCAGCTCCGGATCCGTCACATCCACCACGCGCAACTGGCCCACCAGGCCGTCCGCCACGCAGGCCAGCCCGCCCTCCACGGCCACCGCGTGGGCCACGCCCGGCGTGGGCAGGTAGCCCAGCACCGCGGCGAAGGCCGGCGCGCCGGCCTCCAGGATCACCAGGCCGATCTCGCCGCAGGCCACGTAATCCAGGTTGTCCACCACCGTGATGTCGTAGGCGTGGCCGGGCAGCTCCAGCAGGCCCAGCACCTGCGGATCGGCGGGATCCGCCAGGTCGATGGCCACCCAGACGCTGAACTCCGGGTCCTGCAGGGTGGCCGGGACGTAGAGCAGGGCGTGGACCACGCCGTCCACCAGCCGCGCGGCCTGCCACTCGGCGTTGACGTCGTCGTCCAGGAAGCCCAGCTCGCTCAGTTGCAGAGGATCCACCAGATCCAGCACGCGCAGCCCGGCCGTGTCCGCCGCCGTGACGGCCAGCGCACCGTCCCAGGAGACGTTCCAGCTGGGCACCAGCGGCGTGAAGGAGGCCAGGGTGGGCAGGTCTTCCCAGGGCCCCAGCTCCACCAAGCTGATCTGGCCGCCCAGGGCGTCGGCCACCAGCGCCTGGCTGCCCTGGCGCGAGAGGCCGTGGGCGTAGCCCGGCGCGTCGTAGCGGTCCACCTCGGCGGCGAAGGCCGGGTTGCCCAGTTCCAGCACGCGCAGGCCGCCGCCGTCATCGGCCAGGTAGGCCAGCGTGCCTTCCAGGCAGAGGGCCGTGGCGAAGCCCGGGGTGTCCACGAAGCCCAGTTCGTGCGGCCACTGGGGGAAGAGCACGGAGACCAGGCAGAGGCCGGAGTCGCCGTCGGCCACGTAGACCATGCTGTCCAGCAGCGCCAGGCCGCCGGCGTAGCCGCGCGTGTTGTAGCGGCCCAGCGGAGTGGGCGTGCCGCTGCTCAGGTTCACCACCCGCAGGCCCGCGCTGCCGTCGGCCACGAAGGCCAGGCTGTCGCGCACGATCACGTCCAGCGTCTTGTCCAGGCTGGGCAGGTGGCCCGTCTGCCGCGGCAGGGCGGGGTCGCTGACGTCGATGACGCGCAGGCCGGCCTCGCGGTCCGCCAGGTAGGCCAGCTGGCCCTGGAGCGCCACGGCCTGGGCCTCCAGGCTGGGCAGCGTGCCCAGCCGCAACGGATGGACGGGATCGCTGACATCCACGATGCAGAGGCCGGCGAAGTTGGCCGCCAGGTAGGCGCGGTCGCCGTCCACCACCACGTCGCGCACCGTGTCGCCCACGTCCAGCACGCTCAAAAGGCGCGGCTCGCCCGGGTCGCTCATGCCGTAGAGGTAGAGTCCGCGGCCTGCGGCCACGTAGGCCAGCGTGTCGTCCAGGGCCACGCCGAGGACCAGATCGGGGAAGTGCAGGGAGACCTGGCGCAGCAGCGTGTCCTGTGGGGCGTGCAGGTGATGGAGGATCGAGAGCTGGGTGCCGGCCCCGATGAGGACCGTGTTCCAATTGCTGGCCACGGCGCGGCAGGCGCCCTCGCTGGCGCCGGTCAGCGCGCAGAACTGGCCCTCCTGCGCCTGGGCGCTGCCCAGGGCGAGGCCGAGGATCAGGACGAAGCAAAGGACAAGGCGCTGCATGGAGGCTCCTGAGGTATTGGGATGAAGGGATGTCACCCGGCGACCAGGCCCGGCCGCCGCTGAGGTCGGCTCCAATATCAGGTTCCGTCTGGCCGAAGCCAATGAAAAGCGCGGGTCGCTGCGCATGCGCGGGCGGCCCGGGCAGCAAAAAGGGCAGGGAGCCTCGCGACTCCCTGCCCCTCAATCAACGCTGATCAGCGGCTACTTGGAAAGCAGCAGCTTCTGGCTCACCGTCCGTCCGCCCGCCTCGAGCGTGCAGACGTAGACGCCCGAGGCCAGGCCCGTGCCGTCGAAGCGCGCCTGGTGCCAGCCCGCGCCGCGGAAGCCCTCGTCCAGCGTGGCGACCAGCTGGCCGGCCACGTTGTAGACCTTCAGGCTGACCCGGCCGGCGCTGTCCAGGCTGTAGCGCAGCTGGGTGCTGGGGTTGAAGGGATTGGGCGAGGCCTGCAGCAGGCCGAACTCCACCGGACGCTGCGCCGGGGGCAGCTCGTCCTCGAAGTCGAACAGCACGGTCTCTTCCATCTGGTCCACGTTCTCCCAGGGGATCTCCACCACGCCCGTGCAGGGCTCGGTCTCGTCGCCCTGGAGGGCGTTGACCATCTCCAGCCGGTAGTAGAGCGAGGGCCGCTCGTCGGTGAAGTGGAAGCCGATCAGCACGTCGTAGTTGGTCAGGCCCGCGTAGGCGAAGTGGGCGTTGAACTTGGTGCCGCGCCAGGCCGGCAGCAGGCCGGTCCACTCGTTGATGGGCACGTAGCCCGCGTCGGTCCTGACTTCCAGGCCGACCTCGGTGATGCCCTGCTCTTCCGGCGTGCCGATCTGGTCCAGGCTACTGTGGTGCCAGGAGATGTGGGAGAGCTGCACGTCCATCGGGGACTCGTTCAAGAGGTGGATGGGATCCACCCACTTCACGCTGTCCAGCACGGCTTCCTCGCCGCACCAGGCCGTGCTGTACCAGCCGTACCAGCGCTGGGTCTGGGCCAGGCCCACCCAGCCCGCGGCGTCCCAGGGCGTGCCCGTGTGCGGCGGGATGTCGGCCACCGGGACGCGCATGTACATGATCGGGTTGATCACCGCGTTGCCCTCGCACTGGGCCACGCCGCCGGTGGAATGATCCTCGACGTAGGTCAGGTGCAGGTTGCCCTCGGAGACCACTTCCGCCATGGACATCCAGTCCTCGCTCAGGCAGTCGTTGACGCAGCCCGGCGTGCTGGTGTTGGTCACGTTGACCGGCTCGCCCCAGGTCAGGCCGTTGTCCGCCGAGCAGGCGATGAAGATCTCGGCGTTGCCGATGCTGTCCAGCGTGGCCGTGGTGCAACCCCACTCGCCGGGGGCGGCGCGGTCGCCCTCGATGCGCTGGCTCCAGGCGCAGTAGAGGTAGCCGGTCTCGGGATCCACGGCCAGGCTGGGCCGATCCTGGCGCATGCGCCAGGAGCCGCCGTCCAGCCAGCGGTCATTGGGGTCGATGATGCTGTTGTGGCCCGTCACGTGGCTCCACTCGCCGTGGTCGGCGTTGAAGTGCCAGATCTGGCCGCGGCCCAGGCTCCAGTGGTAGTAGACTTCCTGGAGCGAGTCCTCGATCTCCGTGTTCCAGATCACGTGCAGCGTGTCCGTCCACATGGGATCGCCGGAGTAGACCACGTGCAGGTCGTTGCTCTCCGTGCGGTCGAAGAGGCCGTCGATGTCGCAGTAGGCGCGGTTGCCGTAGGGGCCGAAGGGTACCTCGCTGTCCGGGCCGTAGTCCGTGAAGTTGTGGAGCGCGCCCGCCTCGTACTGGCCGAAGATGTCGCCGTCGTCGGCCACGTAGCCCAGGATGTCGTGGTGGATCTGCACGCCGATCACGCCGCTGCCGCCGTCGTAGGGGATGTCCTCGGCGTCGGTGCGCTGGTGGAAGAGCACGGCCGCGCGCGAGCTGATCTTGCTGCCCACGGCGATGGCGCCCAGGGCCTGGCTGTCGGAGGTCAGGCGGACGGCTGCGCCGTCCCAGCCGGCGCCGTCGGACGTGCCGCGGTACCAGATGTGCGGGTTGGCGGAGTCATAGACCACCATGTGCAGGCGGTTGTCGCCGTCCACGCCCACGTGGGGCCAGGACTTGGCCGTGCCCGACTGGAGCAGGTTGAAGGCGTGCGTGCAGCCGAAGAAGTCCGTGCCCAGCCAGGAGTCGGTGCCCGTGTGGAAGGCCACCACCGTGCTGTTGGGGGTCTCGCCCTCGGGACCCGTGCAGGCCGCCGTGGTGTAGCCGGCGCGGGCGTCGTAGACGTTCAGGGCCTCGACGACGGAGAGGTCCGGGTTGACGCACCAGGACTTGACGCGGCGGTCGGCCCAGGTCTGGTCGGTGGCCAGCGAATACATGAAGCTGCCGTGGGCCACGCCGTCGGAGGAGACGGCGATCATCTTGGACAGCGAGCCGTTGCCCTGATAGTCGTAGGCCGTGGAGCCCACCTGGGCCGTGATGTCCGTGCGCGGCACGGGCAGGACGGGTTGCTTGACGGCCAGGTCGGGCAGGACTTCCTCGCCCGTGGCCAGGCTCTGGGCCGGACGCGGCGCCTGGAGGGGCCGATTGGCGTGGCGCGCCCGATCGGCCTGGCCGGCCGAGGCACTCAGCACGCCGCCCAACACGGAAAGAACGAGCAGCAGTCTCATGGCGGGTCCTCTTATGGGATTGGATGAAGTGTGCAGACAAGTGGGCCCAAAATAGGGCTCGACGCGGCGCGGAACAACGGATTTTCTCCCGCTGGCACGACAAGGGGCTGCGGGAGCGCGGCGAGGACCCCGCGCCTTCCTTGTCCCGGCCGCGACCCTTCCCGATATTCCCGCACCCGCCCCGCAGCGGCGCCACCCACGCACAACCTTGGAGATTCGCCCATGTCCAGCCACCGCAAGGTGCTCATCATCGGAGGCGGCCCGGCCGGCCTGACCGCCGCCCTCTACGCCGCGCGCGCCAACCTGGCCCCCCTGGTCATCGAAGGCATGCAGCCCGGCGGCCAGCTCACCATCACCACCGAGGTGGAGAACTTCCCCGGCTTCCCCCACGGGATCCAGGGGCCGGAGCTGATCGACAACCTGCACCAGCAGGTGGAGCGCTTCGGCACCGAGTTCGTGATGGGCAGCGTGCAGTCCGTCGACCTGAGCCGCCGGCCCTTCACGCTGGACGTGGACGGCCAGACCCTGACCACCGACTCGCTGATCGTCGCCACCGGCGCCACGGCCCGTCTGCTGGGCATCCCGGGGGAGGACAAGCTGATGGGCTACGGCGTCAGCGCCTGCGCCACCTGCGACGGCTTCTTCTTCAAGGGCAAGGAGATCTGCGTCATCGGCGGCGGCGACAGCGCCATGGAGGAGGCCTGCTTCCTGACCAACTTCGCCAGCAAGGTCACGCTGATCCACCGCCGCGAGGCCTTCCGCGCCTCGCCGATCATGGTGGAGAAGGCCCGCAAGAACCCGAAGATCGAGTTCGCCCTGAACGAGATCCCGCTGGCCTTCGTGGGCGACGCGGCCCAGGGCGGCCTGGAGGGCGTGGAACTCAAGCACGCGGTGAGCGGCGCCGTGCGCGTCCTCAAGCTGGACGGCGCCTTCGTGGCCATCGGCCACCTGCCCAACACGGCGCTCTTCAAGGGCGTGCTGGAGATGGACGAGACCGGCTACCTGCTCTGCCAGGGCCGCACCACGGCCACCAACGTGCCCGGCGTGTTCGCGGCCGGCGACGTGGCGGACAGCCGCTACCGCCAGGCCATCTCGGCGGCGGGCACGGGCTGCATGGCCGCGCTGGACGCCCAGCACTTCCTGGATCACAACTCCTGATGCAGATCGGCCGCTGGGACGTGCGCAGCCTGGACTTCGGCCGCTTTCGGCTGGACGGCGGGGCGATGTTCGGCGTGGTGCCGCGGGTGGTCTGGGAGCGCGAGGCGCCCCCGGACGCCCTCAACCGCATCGAGCTGGCCCTGCGCTGCCTGCTGGTGCGGGACGGCACGCGCACGGTGCTGGTGGACTGCGGCGTGGGCGACAAGGACGGCCCGCTCTTCCGCGAGATGTTCGCCCTGGACGACGCGGGGCGCTCGCTGGACGAACTGCTGGCCGAGCAGGGCCTGGCGCCGGCGGACGTGACCGACCTGGTGCTGACCCACCTGCACTTCGACCACGCGGGGGGCGCTGTCCGGCTGGAGGGCGGCCGCGGGGTGCCCGCGCTGCCCAACGCGCGCATCCACCTGCAGCGCCGGCAGTGGGAGTGGGCCCTGCAGCCCACCCTGCGCGACCGGGCCAGCTACTTGAAGGAGAACCTGGAGCCGCTGCGCGGGCTGGACCTGCACCTGCTGGAGGGGCCGGGCGAACTCTTCCCCGGCCTGAGTCTGCGCGTGGTGGACGGCCACACGCCGGGCATGCAGCTGGTGGAGCTGGACGGCGGTGGGGGTCCGGGCCTCGTGCACTGCGCGGACCTGGTGCCCACGGCCGCGCACCTGCCCCTGCCCTGGGTGATGGGCTACGACCTCTTTCCCCTAAGCGTGGTGGAGGAGAAGCAGGCTCTCTACCAGAGCCACGGGGACGGCTCCAGCTGGCTGGTTTTCGAGCATGATCCGCGCCTGGCCGCGGCCCGCGTGGACACCCGGGGCCGCCGGCCCGTCCTGGTGGAGACCCGCGAGCGCTTGTAGCTTGCGCCCACCGACGTGATGGGCGGGCAGCTTGGAGGCGCGGCGCGCACGGCGCGCCCATTGGGATAGTGACCGTGCCAGCAGCTTGGAGGCGCGGCGCGCACGCCGCGCCTCATACGGGCAGCGTCTGCGCCGGCAGCTTGGAGGCGCGGCACGGGATCAATAGATTTGCCTGCTGAATTTTCCACAACTGAACGGATCCCCGGCATGGCCTTCACTTTCACCGCGGAGGAGCGTCAGGAGATCGAGCGGATCCTGGCCCGCTATCCCGAGCCCATGAGCGCCACCATCCCGTTGCTGCACCTGGCGCAGGGCCGTCTGGGCTGGGTCAGCCCGGAGGTCGTGGACGAGGTGGCGCGCGTGCTGGAGCTGCCGCGCATCCACGTGGCGGACGTGGTGAGCTTCTACACCATGTTCCAGCGCCAGCCGGTGGGCCGCCACCGGATCAGCGTCTGCCGCACGCTCTCCTGCCACGTGCTGGGCGGCCATGAGATCCTCGACTACCTGCGCACGCGCCTGCAACTGGGCGAGGCCCATGCGGGCACGGATCCGCGCGGCCTGTTCACGCTGGAGGAGGTGGAATGCCTGGCCTCCTGCGGGACGGGTCCCGTGCTGCTGATCAACGGCGTCTATCACGAGGGGCTGACCGTGCCGGGCTTGAAAGTGCTGCTGGACAAGCTGGAAGGACTCGAGGCGCCCCTCGTCGCGCCGCCCGGTGGGACGGCGGCCGCCGCCGGAGGCCCGGTCCATGGCTGAGTTCATCTGCTTCCCCGCCCTGCAATCCAAGACCCGCGCCAGCCTGGACGCCTACCTCGAGGACGGCGGCTACCAGAGCCTGAAGAGCGCGCTGGACCGCCTGCAGCCCGCCGAGGTCGCCGCCGTGGTCAAGGCCTCGGGCCTGCGCGGCCGCGGGGGCGCCGGCTTCCCCACCGGGATGAAGTGGGGTTTCCTGCCCAAGCAGACGGAGAAGCCCGTCTACCTGGTCTGCAACGCCGACGAGGGCGAGCCCGGCACCTTCAAGGACCGGGACCTGCTGCGCTACGCGCCCCACCAGCTGATCGAAGGCATGCTGCTGACCTGTTTCGCCATCGGCGCGAAGACGGGCTACATCTACATCCGCGGCGAATTCCTCGAGGAGGCCGCCGCCGTGAACCGCGCCCTGGACGAGGCGCGCGGGGCGGGCCTGCTGGGCCGGGACATCCTGGGCCGCGGGCTGGACGTGGACCTGCACGTGCACATGGGCGCCGGCGCCTACATCTGCGGCGAGGAGACGGCCCTGCTCAACTCGCTGGAGGGCCGGCGCGGCCTGCCGCGCACCAAGCCGCCCTTCCCGGCGGTGGTGGGCCTCTACGGCTGCCCGACCATCATCAACAACGTGGAAACCCTGGCCGCCGTGCCGCCCATCGTGGGCCACGGGGCGGACTGGTACCGCGCCCTGGGCACGGAGAAGTCCCCGGGCACCAAGCTGTTCAGCGTCTCGGGGCACGTGGAGCGCCCGGGCGTCTACGAGGTGCGGCTGGGCACGCCTTTCCAGCAGCTGCTGGACGAGGATTGTGGCGGCATGAAGGGCGGACGGCGACTGAAGGTGCTCATCCCGGGCGGCTCGTCCGTCCCCATGCTCACCGCCGCCGAGGCCGCCACCCTGAAGCTGGACTACGAGAGCTGCCTGGAGCACGGCACCATGCTGGGCTCCGGCGCCGTGATCGTGCTGGACGAGACGGTGAGCGTGCCCGAGGTGGTGCGCAACCTGGCCCACTTCTACGCCCACGAGAGCTGCGGCCAGTGCACGCCCTGCCGGGAAGGCACCCATTGGATGCACGCCATCCTGGAGCGCGTGCTGGCGGGCCGGGGCAAATCCGGCGACCTGGACCTCCTGCTGGACATCTGCCAGCACGTCTCCTTCCGCACCATCTGCGCGCTGGGGGACGCGGCCACCGGGCCGGTGAAGTCGGGGATCAGCAAGTTCCGCAACGAATTCGAGGCCCTGGTCCACGCCTAGGACTGTCGTGGGCCTCCCTTGCCTGGAGGATCTGTGCGACCCCTGCTCTTCATCCTGCTGTCCCTGCTCACGCTGGGGGGCGGTTTGTGGGTGGTGTTGCGCCGCAGTCCGGTGGACTCGGTGCTGGGCCTGCTCACGGTGATGGTCTCCATCGCCGGCCACTACATGCTGCTCCAGGCGCCCTTCCTTGCCGCCGTCCAACTGATCGTCTACGGCGGCGCCGTGATCGTGCTCTTCCTGTTCGTGATCATGCTGCTCAACCTGCGCAAGGACGTGCTGCAGGCGCGCCGGCTGCCCGCCGGGCGCTGGTTCTACGCCCTGAGCGGCGCGGCGGCCCTGCTGGCGCTGAGCGGCCTGTTCCGCGCCGGGGCCGACTGGCTGCCCGCCGCCGGCCTGCCCCAGGACGGCACGGTGGAGGCCTTCGGCGCCGAGCTGTTCCGGCGCTGGGTCTATCCCTTTGAACTGACCAGCGTGCTGCTGCTGGCCGCCCTGGTGGGCGCCGTGGCGCTCACCCGCCGCGCCGGGGAGCCCGGGGCCACGGCGACGGACGAGGAGGCCTGATGCCCGAACTCAACCACTACCTGCTGCTCAGCGTGCTGCTGTTCGGGCTGGGCCTGACCGGTGTGCTGGTACGCCGCAACGTCTTGATCGTGCTGATGTGCATCGAGCTGATGCTCAACTCGGCCAACCTGCTGCTGGTGGCCTTCAGCCGCCAGGGCGGCGGGCTGGACGGCCAGGCCTTCGCCTTCTTCAGCATGACCGTGGCCGCCGCCGAGGTGGCCCTGGGCCTGGCCATCGTGGTGCTGCTCTACCGCTGGCACGGCAGCACGAGTTTGGAACACCTGCGCCTGGTCCCGTCACAACCGGAGGAAGGGCGCTGATGCACGACGGCTTCCACTACGCGCTGGCCCTGGCCCTGATTCCGCTGCTGCCCTTGCTGGGCGCGCTGCTCAACGGGCTGCTGGGCCGTTATACCAATGTCAAAGTGGCCGGTGCCCTGGCCACGGCGGCCATCGCCGGCAGTTTCGTCACCGCCCTGCTGATCTTCCTGCAGTTCCAGAACCTGCCCGCGGACGCCCGCTCCTTGAGCTTCACCTATGCCAGCTGGTTCCACTCGGGCAGCCTGGCCGTGGACTGGACTCTTTTGCTGGATCCGCTCTCGCTGCTCTACGCGCTCTTCGTCAGCGGCGTGGCCACGCTGATCCACCTCTACAGCATCGGCTACATGGGGCAGGAGCCGGACTTCGCCCGCTACTTCGCCTATCTCAACCTGTTCTGCTTCGCCATGCTCATGCTTGTGCTGGGCGGCAACTACCTGGTGATGTTCCTGGGCTGGGAAGGCGTCGGGCTCTGTTCCTATCTGCTGATCGGCTTCTGGTTCCAGGATCCGGCCAAGGCCAGCGCGGGGAAGAAGGCCTTCGTGGTCAACCGCATCGGTGACTTCGGCTTCCTGCTCGGCCTCTTTCTGCTGTTCAGCCAGCTGGGCAGCCTGGATTTCGGGGGGGTGACGGAGGGCTTGAAGTCCTTCCCGGTGGGCCACTGGCTGCCCACGGCCGCCGCCCTGCTGCTCTTCGTGGGCGCTACGGGCAAGAGCGCGCAGATCCCGCTCTACGTCTGGCTGCCCGACGCCATGGCCGGCCCCACGCCGGTCTCGGCGCTGATCCACGCCGCCACCATGGTCACGGCGGGCCTCTACATGATCGCGCGCAGCCACGTGCTGTTCAGCCTGGCCCCGGCGGCCCTGCTGACGGTGGCCGTGGTGGGCGCGGCCACGGCCCTCTTCGCCGCCACCATCGGCCTGGTGCAGACGGACATCAAGAAGGTGCTGGCCTACTCGACGGTCTCCCAGCTGGGCTACATGTTCCTGGCCATGGGCGTGGGCGCCTACACGGCCGGACTGTTCCACGTGGTCACCCACGCCTTCTTCAAGGCCCTGCTCTTCCTCGGGGCCGGCGCGGTGATCCACGCCATGCACCACGTCTACCACCAGGTCCACGACCATCACCGGGATCCCCAGGACATGCGCAACATGGGCGGTCTGCGCCGCCACCTGCCCGTCACCTACTGGACCTTTTGGGTGGGCACCGTGGCCATCGCCGGCTTCCCGCCCTTTGCCGGCTTCTTCAGCAAGGACGAGATCCTCTGGAAGACCTTCGCCGGCGGCCACTGGGCCCTCTGGGCGACGGGCCTGCTGGCCGCCGGGCTGACCAGCTTCTACATGTTCCGCCTGCTCTTCCTGACCTTCCACGGCCGCTACCGCGGCCCGGAGGCCGAGGCCGCCCACTTCCACGAAAACCCGCTGGTGATGACCCTGCCGCTGCTGATCCTGGCCGGGCTGGCGGCCATCGCGGGCTTCTGGGGCCTGCCGCACTTCCTGGATTTCGCCCACGTCGGCAACCGCTTCGCCGAGTTCCTGGCCCCGGTCTTCCACCAGGGCAGCGACCTGGCCCTGCTGCACGCCACGGCGGAACACGGCAACGCGGGCCTGGAAGCCCTGCTGGCCGCGCTCTCCATCGGTGTGGCCGCCCTGGGGCTGCTGGAGGCCCGGCGCCTCTACCTGGGCCAGCCCGGGCTGGCGGCGGCGCGCGCCAAGCGGCATCCCGGCCTGCACCGGCGGCTGCTCAACAAGTGGTACGTGGATGAGATCTACGAGGCGCTGGTGGTGCGGCCCATCGCCGGCCTCTGCGACTTCTGCTACAAGCAGGTGGACGGCCTGGTGGTGGAGGGCGTGGTCAACGGGCTGGGCCGGCTCTGCGAACGGGCGGGCGCGGGCCTGCGTCCGCTGCAGTCGGGCCGCCTGCCGCAGTATCTCACCGCCATGGCGCTGGGGCTGGTGGCCCTGCTCCTTGTGGTCTTCACCCGATGATGGACACGCCCATGCTGCACCAGATCCTGCCCCTGCTGACCTTCTTTCCCCTGGCGGCCCTGCTGCTGCTCTGGCTGATCCCCGCCCGGCAGACGGGGCTGTTGAAGGGCGCGGCTCTGCTGCTGTCCCTGCTGGAATTCGCGCTCAGCATCCCGCTGTTCACAAGTTTCGACGTGGCCACGGCCGGCCAGTACCAGTTCGTCGTGCAGGCGGACTGGCTGCCCCGGCTGGGGATCTCCTTCCACATGGGCGTGGACGGCATCTCGCTTTTGCTGGTGCTGCTCACCACCCAGCTGCTGCCGATCATCATCCTGGCCAGCTTCCACGTGGAGAAGGCCCTGAAGGGCTACCTGATGCTCTTCTTCCTGATGACCACGGGCATGGTGGGCGTGTTCGCCAGCCTGGACCTGATCCTCTTCTATGTGTTCTGGGAGCTGGTGCTGATCCCCATGTACTTCCTGATCGGGATCTGGGGCGGCACGCGGCGGATCTACGCGGCGGTGAAGTTCTTCCTCTACACGATGGCGGGCAGCGTGCTGATGCTGGTGGCCATCCTGGTCATCCACTGGAACACGCTGGTGCCCGGGCTGGGCCGCACCTTCGACCTGCCGCTGCTGCTGGAGCACTTCCATCCCGCCGCCGGGACCCAGCTCTGGCTCTTCGCGGCCTTCGCCGTGGCCTTCGCCATCAAGGTCCCGATGTTTCCGCTGCACACCTGGCTGCCCGACGCCCACGTGGAGGCGCCCACGGGCGGCAGCGTGATCCTGGCCGGCGTGCTGCTCAAGATGGGCACCTACGGCTTCCTGCGCTTCGCCCTGCCCTTCTTTCCCAGCGCCGTGCAGGCCCTGCTGCCGCTGCTGGTGGGCCTGGCGGTGGTGGGCATCGTGTTCGGCGCGCTGGTCTCCATCGTCCAGAAGGACATGAAGAAGCTGGTGGCCTACAGCTCCGTCTCGCACCTGGGCTTCGTGATGCTGGGCCTGTTCTCGCTGCAGACCATCGGCGTCTCGGGCGCCGTGCTGCAGATGATCAACCACGGCCTCTCCACGGGCGCCTTGTTCCTGGCGGTGGGCGTGATCTACGAGCGCCGCCACACGCGCCTGATCGCCGACTTCGGCGGGCTGGCGGCGGGCATGCCGCTCTACGCCTTCGTGCTGGTCTTCTTCGTGCTGTCGTCGGTGGGTCTGCCCGGCCTGAACGGCTTCGTGGGCGAGTTCATGATTCTGCTGGGCTCCTTCCAGAGCCAGCCCGGACCGACGGCCATCGCCGCCTCGGGCGTGGTGCTGGGCGCCGTCTACCTGCTCTGGATGGTGCAGCGCGTGCTCTTCGGCCCGCTCGCCAACCCCAAGAACCAGGGCCTGCCCGACCTGAGCCGGCGCGAACTACTGGTCTTCGCGCCGCTGATCGTGCTGGTGATCTGGATCGGCGTCCAGCCGCAGCCGCTGCTGGACCGCATCAATCCCGCCGTGGAGGCGACCCTGGAACTGATGAGGAACCGCTGAGATGGACCTGAGCACCCTGAATCCGGCCAGCCTGCTGCCCGAGCTGATCCTGGCGGGCGGCGGCCTGCTGGTGCTGCTGGCCAACGCCCTGGGCGGCCGGCGCGCCGACGGCTGGCTGAGCCCGCTGAGCGCCCTGGCGGTCCTGGCGGCCCTGGCCTTCTGCCTCTTCCCCGTGACCCGCGAACCCGGCTACTTCGGTTCTGTCCAGTCCGATCCGCTGGCCTACGCGGGGCGCACCACGGTGCTGGCCGCGCTGCTGCTGCTGCTGCTGGGCGGCGCGTCCTACCTGCGCCAGCGCACCCTGCCGCGGGCCGAGACCCTGGCCTTGACCCTGTTCGGCGCCACGGGCATGCTGGCCCTGGCCTCCGCCGGAGACCTGATCACGCTCTTTTTGGCCATCGAGGTGCTCAGTCTTTCGCTCTATGCGCTGGCGGGCCTCCTGGGGCAGCGGACGGAATCGCGCCACGCGGCCCTGACCTACTTCCTGACGGGCTCCTTCGCTTCGGCCTTCCTGCTCTTCGGCCTGACCCTGCTCTACGGCGCCGCGGGCACGCTGAACCTGGCGGAGCTGGGGCTGGGCATCGCGCGCCATGGCGGCGGGGCGCAGTGGATCGCGCTGGGGGGCATCGTCCTCAGCCTGACCGGCTTCCTCTTCAAGGTGGGGGCCGTGCCCTTCCACTCCTGGCTGCCCGACGTCTACACGGGCAGCCCCAGCTGGGTCACGGCCTTCATGAGCACGGGCGCCAAGGCCGCGGCCTTCGCCGGCTTCGGCCGCCTGCTGCTGCCGCTGGCGCCCCAGTCCACGGCCTGGGCCTCGCTGCTGGGGATCTGCGCGGCGCTGACCATGATCGTGGGCAACTTCAGCGCCCTGGGCCAGGTGAACGTCAAGCGCATGCTGGCCTTCAGTTCCGTGGCCCACGCGGGCTACCTGCTGCTGGGCCTGCAGGCCACGGGTTACGCCGGGGAGAGCCTCGAGGCCGTGCTCTTCTACCTGCTGCCTTACGGCCTGCTCAACGTGCCGCTCTTCCTGATCGCCGCGCGGGTCAGCCGGGCGGGCGGCGGGCGCTACCACATCGACGACTACAAGGGGCTGGCCAAACGCGACCCCGTGCTGGCCGGCCTGCTGGCCGTGCTGCTGCTGGGCCTGGCGGGCATCCCGCCGCTGGCGGGCTTCATGGGCAAGCTGCTGGTCTTTTCCGCCGCCGTGCGCGCCGGGCAGACGGGTCTGGCCGTGCTGGGCATCCTGACCAGCGTGGTGGCCGTCTACTACTACCTGCGGCTGGTGGTCTTCGCCTACTTCCACGAGCCCGCGCCGGCGCGGACGGAGCGGCTGGAGTGCGACCGCGGACTGACCCTGGCCGCCGGACTGGCCGCCCTGGGCGTGCTGGTGCTGGGCGTCTGGCCGGGCCTCTGGCTGGAACTGACCCGGGGAATCGGCCTGTAGCGGGCCCATTCCAGTGCCCATAACGGATCCGGCCGCCGGAGCCCGGCGGGTCGGGTCCGTCCTCCTGAAAGGACGCCGCATGAAATTGTTCGAGCGCATGATCCGCCGGCTGGGGGCCGCCGCCCTGCTGTTGTTGACCCTGCCGGGCCTGGCCCGGGCCGCGGAAGCGGCCACCCATCCCTCGCTGGGGGAGAGCCTGCCTCTCTGGAGCGCCATCCCCTTCGCCGGGATCCTGCTCTCCATCGCGCTGTTCCCGCTGCTGGCCCCGCACTTCTGGCACCACCACTTCGGCAAGGTCTCGGCCTTCTGGTCCCTGCTCTTCGCCCTGCCCTTCGCCGCGGCTTACGGCCTGCACCAGGCCACCTACTCGCTTTTGCACATCGTAGTGCTGGATTACCTGCCCTTCATCATCCTGCTCACCGGGCTGTTCGTCATCGCCGGCGGCATCGCGGTCAAGGGCAGCCTGGCGGGGTCGCCCAAGGTCAACACCCTGATCCTGCTCATCGGCACGCTGCTGGCCTCGTGGATCGGCACCACGGGCGCGTCCATGCTGCTGATCCGCCCGCTGCTCAAGAGCAACGCCATGCGCAAGAACAAGATGCACGTGGTGATCTTCTTCATCTTCCTGGTGTCCAACATCGGCGGCGCGCTGACGCCCATCGGCGATCCGCCGCTCTTCCTGGGCTACCTGCACGGCGTCTCCTTCTTCTGGACCCTGCTGCACTGCTGGCTGCCCATGACCTTCAACGCGCTGATCCTGCTGGCCGTCTTCTACGGGCTGGACCGCTGGCTGCTGGCCCGGGAGGGCGGACTGCCCGCTTCCACGGCCCCGACGGAGCGCCTGCACGTGGAAGGCCTGCCCAACTTGCTGCTGCTGGGCGGCGTGGTGGGGGCCGTGATCCTCAGCGGGATGTGGAACAGCCACCCGGCCTTCCTGGACGCCGCGACGGGCTCCCTGCGCGGCCTGACCCTGCTGCCGGGCGCGCATCCCATCGTGCTGCCCTACCTGAACCTGCTGCGCGACGGCGCGATCATCGTTCTGCTGCTGGTCAGCCTGAAGATCACCCGGGCGGAGACCCGCGCGGCCAACGACTTCAACTGGGAGCCGATCCTGGAGGTGGCCAAGCTCTTCGCCGGCATCTTCATCACCATCATCCCGGCGCTGGAGATCCTCAAGGCGGGCACCCACGGCGCCATGGCCTTCATCATCGAGCGGGTCTCCAGCGACGCCAGTTACTTCTGGGCCGCGGGCTCGCTCTCCAGTTTCCTGGACAACGCGCCGACCTACCTGACCTTCTTCAACACGGCGCTGGGCAGCCTCTATCCGGGTCTGACGGAGGCCCAGGCCGTGCCGCTGCTGATGCAACACGGCACGACGCTGATGGCCATCAGCTGCGGCTCGGTGTTCATGGGGGCCAACACCTACATCGGGAACGCGCCGAACTTCATGGTCAAGTCCATCGCCGAGCAGTCGGGCGTGAAGATGCCCAGCTTCTTCGGGTACATGGCGTGGTCGGTGGGCATCCTGATCCCGCTCTTCGTGCTGAACACGGTGTTGTTCTTTTAGCTGGGGGCCGGCGCCTCGGCATTGGTGCTGATTGCTTATCTGACCTGGCTGTTCGTGGTGTGCGGGCAGCCAGGTTTTTTGTGGTCGGTTTTGGTTGTTTACCACGGAGACACAGAGACACAGTAGTGTACTGGGATGAGCTTGCGTGGTAGGGTTCTGGCTCGGTGTACTGCCAGGCTTGGGCTTGGAATTTTGGTGCACTTGGATCGCACGAACAATCGCAGCCTGGCTGTTCGTGATGAGTGAATATCCGGGATGTTTTATGCCTAGGTTTAGTTTGTTTACCACAGAAACACAAAAACACAAAGACGCAAAATAATAGAGATGCAGGGTTTTATTGGAATAAACGGGTTTGGCGGAATCCGGCTCAGCTTATTGCCGGGGATTGACTTCAGCTTTTTCGATGGACTTGGATCGCAGGAAGACACGAATTCTCAAAATATTGGTAGGTATTGATAGTGAAATTAAAACAGCATTCTCTTATTATGAGTTGTTTCTTAATTCTAAATTCAACGGCAATTGATTCAAATTTCTACAAATCAGAAATCATATCTGAACTTCAAATTAACTGCGCGAAGATAAAACTACTCGTAGCACCAGTTATATCAACGGCGATGAGCCTGCAAGTTGACTCTGTGACTCTGTGACTCTGTGACTCTGTGTCTTTGTGTCTTTGTGGTGATCCCCCCGAGGCCCGAGGAGAGAAAAGCCGGGCACCCCTGAACGGGATGCCCGGCTGGCGGGTCCGTGACGTATGGAGCTTACTTGGTCAGCACCAGGCGGCTCACCTGCTGGCCGGAGACCGTGCTCAGGCGGGCCAGGTAGAGACCGGAGGGCAGGTTGCCGGCGTGGAAGGCGACCTGGTGGGAACCGGCGCTCAGGCTGCCGTTCACCAGGCTGGCCACCTGCTGGCCCTGGAGGTTGAAGATCGCCAGTTCCACGTGGCCCGTCTCCGCCAACTCCACGGCCAGGGTGGTGGTGGGGTTGAAGGGGTTCGGGAAGGCGCGGATCAGGTCCGGGCTGGTGGGCAGCGGCTGGGCTTCCACCTGGCCGTCATCCGTGAAGCAGGCTTCGCCCAGGATGACGTCCTCGCCGATGCCGTCGTCCCAGTTGGCGCCGGCAAAGACCTGGAAGTTGAAGCAGATGGTCGTGGCGTTCAGGTCCTCGAAGTCGCCGAAGTTGCTTAAGGCGATCTCGAAGTCCGGGCTGGCCAGGAAGGGCGAATAGAAGTGGCCGCCGTAGTTGGCCGGCAGCGGCGCGCCGAAGCAGGTCGGCAGGCCGAAGGGCAGATAGCTGAAGGCGCTGACCCCGATGCCGGTGGCCGTGCCGAAGAAGCTGTCGCCGGCGATCACGTCGTAGGTGCCGTCCTGATCGAAGTCGAAGGCGATGCAGATGGCCTCGGAATTGGCCAGGTCGGCGTAGTCCGCGCCGCCATTCTGGGCCAGCCAGGGCGAGGTGAAGCCGTCGATGCCGTCGCCGTCGGCGTCACCGGCCACGCCGAAGAAGTCCAGGCCCACGGCCAGAACGCCCGTCGTCCGGTTCAGCTCAAAGCTGGCGCCGGTCATGTCCCAACCAGGCACGGTGCCGGGAGGGGCATTGAAGGTGGGCACCGAGACGTCGCCCAGCGGATCCGGCACGCTGACGACATCGGTGCCGTTGAAATCTGTCGGGACCACTCCCGTGAACACGGCCGGAAACGCTGCCGGGCCGAAGGCCAGCGTTCCCAACAGTGCGAACAGCAAACGCTTGGACATAACTTTCCCCCCAAAGGTCAATGGATGTTGACGATGTTCAGGTCTTGTGGCACATGGACTGGCGTCCACGGACTCTCTGAGCAAGGAGCGTGCCAAGCGAGAATGGGGTGGTTGCTAGCTTTGCGCAGCTTTGAGGAGTGCGTGGCGGAGCGTGGTGAGTGCTCGAGATCAGGCGGGTGGAGCCGGGGATTGAACAGTCGCTGAATGTTTGGTCAGAATCAAGGGATGACGGGCCGGGATTGGTTTTCTGAGGTAGGGGTTGATTGTTTTTAACACGAAGGCATGGAGACTCGAAGATTAAATTGGTTATTCTTGGATAATTACAAGAGGATTTTATTGACTTTTTTTGTGGTAGCTGTAATGGTGACTGCCGGAGAATCTGTAACACAGAGGCACAGAGACACAGAGGATGTACCTGTTACGCTTAGCATTGAAAAAGTGATTAATATCAATTGTGATAATCTATATATAACAACGAATGCTATCACATCATTCTAAAGATTAAAGCGTTTTATTTTGAATCAGTTACTTTGGTGTGATTGGTCTGATTTAAACACAGCAACACAGAAACACTGATACATCGGAATTAAGGATCAATGATAGGGCAACGAGTCTTTGAGTCTTCGCGCCTTCGTGCGAAAGACAAATTTCGGCAAAGCCTTCGCCGCGCCAACGCCAACGCAGCGGCTCAACCTGAAAGACGATTCCTGTCCCAGCTGTGTCTCTGTGGTATGGTCCCAAGCCCGCGAGAGAGAGAAGCCGGGCACCCTTAGCGGATGCCCGGCCCTTGTCGTCAGGAATGCGTGGCGCTTACTTGGTCAGCACCAGGCGGCTCACCTGCTGGCCGGAGACCGTGCTCAGGCGGGCCAGGTAGAGACC
>Ga0172380_10000109_pt1 | contig 174760 bp, 165 predicted proteins | sample Leawe162metaG_FD_119747 | JGI IMG/M metagenome (GOLD analysis project Ga0172380, IMG submission 119747) | Leachate microbial communities from a municipal landfill in Southern Ontario, Canada - Leachate well 162 metaG | ecosystem: Engineered > Solid waste > Landfill > Unclassified | place...
GAGCACTAGGAGACCATTGAGGTACCCCTCCATAGTTGAATAGGATAAATTTCTGTTTCTGACCTGAGTAGTTATAAATAGATTTGGATAATGCAATGGGATATCTGAATTACTATCGAATAGTAAACAATATCTTTCTCCATCTTCAAATACATAACTTTTAACTGAATATTGAGTAGTCATTTTTAATTAAAGTTTTTACATTTATTAAAGTGTTACTTAACCTATTATTTAAGTAAAGTAAATTACATAAAATTTTTTATATTTACATAAAAAAAGCCCCTGAAAACAGGGGCTTAAATTAGAATATTTTACAATCTATACTAAAGTGTACTTCAAAACGGTATATCGTCCTCAAAATCATCAAAGCCTGAGCCGCTGGCCGCTGGTTTTGCCGCAGATTGCGCAGGGGCTTGTTTAGCCTGACCTTGGCTAGGCGCTGATTGATTGTAGTCATTGCCACCACTGCTTTGATCCATGCCGCCATCGTAGCTTGCATTTGAGCTCGCGCCATCACGCCCACCTAACATTTGCATTTGGTCTGCAATAATTTCAGTGGTGTAGCGTGTAACGCCGTCTTTTTCCCACTTGCGTGTTTGCAAGCGGCCTTCCACGTACACCGGGCGGCCTTTTTTAAGGTATTCACCTGCAATTTCAGCCAGCTTGCGATACATCACAATGTTGTGCCATTCGGTGCGCTCTTGCTTTGCGCCAGCTTTATCTTTCCAGCTATCGGTGGTGGCGATACTAAAGTTACACACCGCCTCACCGTTAGGCATAAAACGTACTTCTGGGTCACGCCCGAGGTTACCTACCAAGATCACTTTATTTACTGATGCCATTTTTATCCCCTCAACAATTGATACACTTGCATTTGCAAATTGGAACCGTCCCAATCATGCGATTTATCTAACTTCAATATCACGGTGCGCTCTTGCGGCAATACCGCTGCTTCAATCACGCCAGCCAGTTTTGCCAGCTCGGTTTTAAGTACAAGGGCTTGCTCGCTCGTCATTAACTCAGCGGCCTCATCTATGCTGTACATTTTGGTTCTAACCGCAGGTGGTGATTGCATTGAAAACGCCAATAATAGCCATAAAAACATCATCACGCCACAAAATACAAACACACTGGAAAATCCATACACATGCGCTAAATAACCGCCTAAAGCACCGCCGACAAAAACGCCTAACGACTGCGAGGTATTATAAACGCCGATTGCTGTGCCTTTGGCTGCTGCCGGTGCAATTTTACTAATAATTGACGGCAACGAGGCTTCAAGTACATTAAATGCAATAAAATAAATAGTCAGTGATGCCACTATGCCCCAAAAATAATCAATTGACATTGCAAACATCAATTGTGCAAGTAGCATCATGGCAACGGCGGTAACAAACACGCGTTTTATTTTAGATTGTTTTTCTGCATAAATAATTGCCGGTACCATTAAAACAAACGAGGTCAATAATACGGGTAAATAGATATGCCAGTGCTGGTTAACGCCTAAGTCGCTGGATTGCGTAATGGCGAACGGCACCACCACAAACATAGCCATTTGCGCAGCATGCAAGGCAAAAATACCATAATTTAAACGTAATAATTGTGCGTTTTTTAGCACATCTTTGAGCTTGGCGGGCGCGGCACTGGCATCAGAATGGTAATGGCTATGCACTGGGTCTGGCACCACAAACTTCACCATGGCAATGGCAGCTAAGGTTAATAGTGCGGTCATGGCAAATATGCCTGGCACGCCTATCCATTGATTGAGTATTGGCCCACCAACCAGCGAAAGCGCAAACGCTACGCCGATGGTTGCACCTATGCCAGCCATTGCTTTGGTGCGATGCTCATCGCGTGTTAAGTCCGCCAACAAAGCAGTCACCACGGCAGAAACTGCGCCTGCACCTTGAATAACGCGCCCGAGTATAATCACCTCAATATTGGGGGCTAATGCGGCCACCATGCTACCTATCGCAAAAATAGCCAAGCCTAGATAAATCATTGGTTTACGACCAAATTTATCTGAAGCCATGCCGAAAGGCAATTGAAACAATGCTTGCGTCAGGCCATACGCACCCAAAGCTAAACCGATCATTAACTGGCTTGGATTTTCTGGCAGGCTTGAGGCGTAAATAGCAAAAATCGGCAAAATGGAAAACATGCCGAACATGCGCAAACCATAAATGGCGGCCAAGCTCATGGTGGCGCGTGTTTCTACAGGCGTCATTTTTTCTGATGAAATTTCTAACGAGGCCATTGCCTCAGAGGTAACATGACTAGATTGATGATTCGATGTTGACATGAAAAATAATTGAGCTAAACGCAGAAAAGTAGGTATATTAGCAGGTTGACCTTACTTTAGTAAAAGCATGATTGATTCAATCCGTATTCGCGGTGCGCGCACCCACAATTTAAAAAATATTTCACTGGATATTCCGCGTAATAAGCTCGTGGTCATTACTGGCTTATCAGGCTCCGGCAAGTCGTCACTGGCCTTTGATACGCTGTATGCAGAAGGTCAACGGCGTTATGTCGAATCACTTTCTGCTTATGCCAGACAATTTCTGGCGCGCATGGATAAACCCGATGTTGATTTGATTGAAGGCTTATCTCCAGCTATTTCTATTGAACAAAAATCCACTTCGCACAACCCGCGCTCAACTGTGGGTACCGTGACTGAAATTCACGATTACCTGCGCCTGCTTTATGCCCGCGCTGGCGACCCGGAATGCCCCGAACACGGCATTAAGCTTGAAGCGCAAACTGTGAGCCAGATGGTCGATAGCGTATTAGCGCTACCTGAAGACACCAAACTCATGATACTGGCGCCAGTTGTATCTAACCGCAAGGGTGAGCAAATTGACTTGTTTGAAGAGCTTAAAGCGCAGGGTTTTGTCAGGTTACGTGTCGATGGCAAAATTTATGAAGTCGATGCCCTGCCCCAGCTCGCAAAAACCACCAAACATAGTGTAGATGTGGTGGTTGACCGCATCAAAGTTAAAGCCGACATGAAACAGCGCATTGCTGAGTCGTTTGAAACTGCCTTGCGTTTAGCCGAAGGCAAAGCCATTGCGGTTGAGATGGACACCGATAAAGAGCATTTATTCTCTGCCAAGTTTTCATGCCCGGCTTGTGACTACTCACTTGCAGAGCTAGAGCCGCGCCTATTCTCATTTAACAATCCGATGGGCGCCTGCCCCAAATGCGACGGCTTAGGCAACATTAACTTTTTTGATCCCAAACGCGTGGTGGCGTTTCCGCACTTGTCGTTAGCGGCAGGCGCGATTAAAGGCTGGGACAGACGTAACCAGTTTTACTTTCAGATGTTATCAAGCTTGGCGGCACACTATAATTTTGATCTTGATACCACGTTTGAAAAACTGCCTGAACACATACAAAAATTATTGCTTAACGGCAGCGGTAAAGAAGAAATTGGATTTAAATACCTGAATGAGCGTGGGGTGTTTTATCAAAAAACACATACGTTTGAAGGCATTTTAAATAACCTGCAACGCCGTTATCACGAAACTGATTCGCAAACCGTACGCGAAGAACTAGCAAAATACTTAAATTCGCAAAGTTGCCCAGACTGTGCCGGCACACGTTTGCGCAAAGAAGCGCGCCATGTCAAAGTTGGTAACAAGAACATTCACGAAGTCTGCCAAGTGCCTTTAAAGTTAGCACTTACTTTCTTTGATACGCTTGAATTAACAGGTGCAAAACTTGCCATTGCAGACAAAATTGTTAAAGAGATCAGTAACCGCCTTAAATTTTTAACCAATGTTGGTTTAGAGTATTTATCGCTGTCACGCTCGGCTGAAACGTTATCCGGCGGCGAAGCGCAGCGCATTCGCCTCGCCTCACAAATCGGCAGCGGCTTAACTGGCGTGATGTATGTGCTGGATGAACCCTCTATTGGCTTACACCAGCGCGATAACGACCGCTTGCTTGATACGCTCAAACGCCTGCGCGACATTGGCAATAGCGTGATTGTAGTGGAACATGACCATGATGCGATTATGGCGGCTGACTACGTGGTAGATATTGGTCCAGGCGCAGGTGAACATGGCGGACACATTGTGGCAGAAGGGACGCCTAATCAAATTAAAGACAATGTAAATTCACTCACCGGTGAATACCTGAGCGGCAAGCGCCAGATCACTTACAACAAAAAACGTACGCAACCTGACCCCGCACGCTGGCTCAAAATGAGCGGCGCCACTGGTAATAACTTAAAAAATGTGACGCTAAATCTGCCGGTCGGCTTGCTTAGCTGCATCACCGGCGTATCCGGCAGCGGCAAATCCACACTGATTAACGACACACTTTATCGCATCGTAGCGCAGCACTTATATGGCAGTAGCACCGAACCCGCCGCCTATACTGAAATTAACGGCTTGGAATTTTTTGATAAAGTTGTCGATGTAGATCAAAGCCCTATCGGACGCACACCGCGCTCTAATCCTGCTACTTACACTGGATTATTCACGCCGATTCGTGATTTATTTGCAGGCGTGCCTGAAAGCCGCGCACGTGGCTACGGACCAGGCCGCTATTCATTTAACGTTAAAGGTGGTCGTTGCGAAGCCTGCCAGGGCGATGGCGTCATCCGCGTTGAAATGCACTTTTTACCCGATGTTTATGTGCCTTGCGATGTGTGCAAAGGGCATCGTTATAACCGTGAAACGCTAGAGATTCAGTTCAAAGGTAAAAATATTCACGAAATTCTAGGCATGACCGTTGAGCAAGCGCGTGCTTTTTTTAGCGCACAACCGGTGATTGCCCGCAAACTGCAAACTTTGCTAGATGTAGGCCTGGGTTACATCACCCTCGGGCAAAGCGCGACCACGCTCTCAGGCGGCGAAGCGCAACGCGTCAAGCTGGCATTAGAGCTCAGCAAACGTGATACTGGCCGCACCTTGTACATTCTGGATGAGCCCACCACCGGCTTACACTTTGCCGATATTCAATTACTGCTCGATGTGATTCATCGTTTACGCGACGCAGGCAACACCATTGTAATTATTGAACATAACCTGGATGTGATTAAAACGGCTGATTGGATTGTCGATATGGGCCCAGAAGGCGGCGATGGTGGCGGCACTATTATTGCGGAAGGATCACCTGAGCAAGTTGCTCTCAGCAATGAAAGTTACACGGCTAAATACTTAAAGACCATGCTGTGATGTAAAGACTTTGTGCTTTCAGCGCACTGAAAAAAGAAAAGCAAATTAGCAATGAAAATCCCTAAAAAATACGCAAACCTAGTATTTGCTTTTACTATGTCATTGCTGATGGCACTCATCATGTCTGGTGTATTAACGGCATTATTTGCTGGTATTGACCATCAATTTATTTCACATTGGTTACGCGCCTTTATTCATGCCTGGCCAATTGCGTTTCCTGCAATTTTAATCATCGCGCCCATCGTCAAAAAAATAGTGGGCTTGATCACCGAGTAAATTAAAATTTAAGGCTTTAGTCTTGGTGCTGAACCCCTTATTCCGATTTGCAATAGAAACGAAGCCAACACAGTAATCGTTTCTATTGCGAATTGGAATTATATAAAAGCCTCAGCTTCACCAACTAACCCACGATAAGATTCGATATGGTCGATCCATTCAACCTCACTCCACTTGATTACCTTAGCCACATCGGCTCTCAGAGTTTCTGCAATAAGTTTGGTCGCTTCGCTTTGTTCTAAACCTGATGCAATATGTACTGCAATGTAAACAATCGGTGCCATGTCACATGCGTTTTGATCAAGCGGCGTTGCATAATATCGCAGCACGCGCGAAATTTCGCTAGGAAAGTTCCAACGATTAGCCAGTGCTTCTCCCAGCTGACAATGATCTACGCCGACGCGAGCCTGCTCAACCACTTGACGTTCATCTACGGTCGAACCATGACATATGGCATCAATCTCTACCGCCGCTTTAGCAAACACCAAATGCATGAGCAGCCTACCAATGTTACTCAACAAGCCAGCAATATAAGCAAGCTCAGCATCGCGGCCAGTCACTTTAGCGATTTCTCGACTGACACTCGCCGTTACCAAGCTATGGCGCCAAAACGCCTTTAAATCCAAGCCTGGCAATTGAGTCACCGCACTTGTCACGCCGCTTGCAATTACCAAGGTTCTAAGCTTGGACAAGCCAAGGATTGCAATCGCATCATCAATATTTTTAATTGCACGCGTCACCCCATAATAAGATGAGTTTGCCAGCTTGAGTACCTTGGCAGAAATCGCAGCATCATGCTCAACCTTTCGCGCTAGCGCATTGACCGCCAAATCTTCACTATCAAGCATTTGCATCACCTCTTGCACCACTTTTGGCAAGCTGGGTAACGTGACTATCGTATTAAAAAAAGCTTCTACATCCGCCATCGCAACCTCGTTTTCTTGATTGTGTGTTTCACAAAAACTGCACACTTACTTAATTGTTATACGGCTTACTTGCCAGCCCAGTCATAGTAAAGCCAGACCTATGGCACTTCAACCATCCTCATTCTGGCTTGAATAGTCGCTGTACGCCGACTCAAGTAACGCGTTGATTTATGTGCATCATAAAAGCGCGGATTAGGGATCATTGCCGCCAGCCTTGCTGCCTGACCAGCACTTAGTTTGGCGGCACTGGTTTTATAATAATGTCTTGCTGCTGCCTCAGCACCAAACACACCATTACCCCACTCAATAACATTCAAATATATCTCCAAAATTCTGCGCTTGGTCAGCATATTTTCCAGCATCACCGTAATAATAGCCTCTTGCGCTTTACGCCAAGGCGTGCGCTTGGTAGATAAAAATAAATTTTTAGCCAACTGCTGGCTAATGGTAGAGCCGCCCGCCACAATCTTGCCTTTTTTAAGATTTTTTTTATAAGCCTTTTGAATACCGTCCCAATCAAAGCCTTCATGACCTAAAAATTTCGCATCCTCTGACGCAATCACCGCGCGCTTTAAATGGTTAGAAATTTTAGAATACTCAACCCACTTATGCTTAAGCACTGCATCGGGAGATTTTTCCTGAATGATGGCTAATCGGTCCTGCATAAAGGCACTGGAGTGTGGATTAAATTTAATCCACCAGCAAATATGCAAGAATATCCAAACTTGATACAACAGCACAAAAGCAATAAACAGCACAATGCCACGTTTAAAATAGCCGTCCAAGGTTAATGGCACCGTTGAATTTCGATTCGTTAACCAATTTAGCATTTATAACGCACTGACCATTTCCATCACAGATTTCGTCTCTGGCCGCACACCGCGCCAGCCACTAAAAGCTTCCGCCGCCTGCTCAACCAACATGCCCAAGCCATCTGCAACTTGCGCGCCACTGGCACGCGCTTGCGCCATAAAAGGGGTTTCACGGCCATACATCATGTCATAAGCCAGGCAGTTTTCTGCAAACACACTGCTTGGAATAGGCAGCGCCGTATCGCTCAAGCCAGCTGAGGTGGCGTTGATTACAATATCAAACTGCTGATTTTTTAAGTCCTCAAAAGTGCAGGCAACGCCTTTAATCGCAGAATCAAATGATTTACTCACCATTTTCTCGGCTTTATCCAAGGTGCGATTAGCCACTACCAGCTTTGCAGGATGTTGCGCCAGCAACGGCTGAAAAACGCCCTCCGCCGCACCGCCTGCGCCCAGTAGTAGCACGCGCTTACCTTTAATAGGTGTATTAAGGTTATGCGTAATATCAGCAATCAAACCATCACCATCCGTGTTATTGCCCCATATCCCATGCTCGGTAAATTTAAGTGTGTTCACAGCACCCGCTAATTTAGCTTGCTCAGTATGGTGATCACAGAGTACATACGCCTCAAACTTAAATGGCACCGTCACATTCACGCCCTTAAAGCCTTGCTGCATCAAACCCCTAATCGTCGCTTCAAAACCATCCAGAGGCGCAAGCACGCGCTCATAACTTATATTTTGCTGCGTTTGTTTTGCAAACTCAGTATGAATGAACGGCGATTTACTGTGTGCGATGGGGTTGCCAACCACTGCGTAACGGTCAATATCATGTGCAGCGACAGCCAAAGGCTCTACGTACGTATCAACCATTATTTAGTTAGTCCAAGGCAAACCGGCATGCTTCCAACCGTTAATCAGCGTGCGTTGTTGATGGCTATTCGCCTCGCCTTCAAAACCCTCTAACGTGTTATAAGCCTGTGTAAACCCAAGCGAAGCCGCTACCGTTGCCGCATTATTTGAACGGCCACCAGTTCTGCATAAAAAGATCAATACTGAATCTCTATCAAAACGACGCCTGTTAAGCTCAGCCACCAATTGCTCGGCAAAGCCAGTATTCGCAACCATCCCCGGGTAAAATGCCCATTCCACGTTCAACGCTGCAGGCACACGCCCAACCAACGCCAACTCAGCTTGGGTACGCACATCAACCAATAACGCTTTTGGATTTTCTTGCAACACAACAAAAGCCTCTTGCGGCGTTAATGCCCCAGCATAAGGTAGATTATTATCTACGGCACGCTGTTGCGCTACTGCTAAAACTTCTTGTTGATGAATCATCTCTATCGTCCTCTTAAAATTTACAATTTTTATGCTTAATTTTACATTTTTCTAGCAGGTTTTTAAGTATAGCCTTAAAACCTGCAAAATACCCATCACCTGCACCGCACACTATTGGTGCAAAAAACCGCAATAAGCACCTATTTGGTGCTATGCAATAACGTCAGTTTTCATAAGCTAATAAAATAATAGGGATTTGACCTTTTCAGACTGGCACGTTTCCTGCTAATCTACTGAGTTGAATTTTAAACTGTTTTATTTTAACCCACACCATCATAGGAGATTTTAATGTCAGTGGAAAATGTAATGAAATTGGTCATCGATAACGACATTAAGTTCGTCGATTTTCGCTTTACCGATACACGTGGTAAAGAGCAACATGTCACAGTGCCGGTATCTCACTTTGACGAAACTAAATTTACTGAAGGCCACGCATTTGATGGCTCTTCAATCGCTGGCTGGAAAGGCATCCAAGCATCAGACATGCAATTGATGCCAGACCCATCAACTGCAAACATCGACCCCTTCATGGATGAGCCAACCCTCATTTTAACTTGCGACGTGGTTGACCCAACCGATGGCAAAGGTTACGAACGTGATCCACGTTCATTAGCAAAACGTGCTGAAGCCTACTTAAAATCAAGCGGCTTAGGCGATACAGCTTATTTTGGTCCAGAGCCAGAGTTCTTCATTTTTGATAGTATCCAATGGGATGTTTCAATGAACGGTAGTTCAGTACGCATCAACTCTGAAGAAGGCGCATGGGCATCAGGCGAAAAATTTGAAGGCGGCAACACTGGCCACCGTCCAGGCGTTAAAGGCGGCTACTTCCCAGTACCACCAGTCGATTCATTACACGACATCCGCTCAGCTATGTGTATGACCTTAGAAGCGATGGGCGTACCAGTTGAAGTACATCACCATGAAGTTGCAACTGCTGGCCAATGTGAAATCGGCACTAAATTCAGCACCTTAACGCAACGTGCTGACTGGACGCAAATCCAAAAATACGTGATTTTGAACACAGCTCACGCTTACGGTAAAACAGCCACATTTATGCCTAAACCATTCGCAGGTGATAACGGCAGCGGCATGCACGTGCATCAATCTGTATGGAAAGACGGCAAAAACCTATTTGCAGGTAATGGCTATGCAGGCTTGAGCGAATTTGCGCTTTACTACATCGGCGGCATTATCAAACATGCCCGCGCTTTAAACGCAATTACCAACCCAGGCACCAACTCATACAAACGTTTAGTGCCACACTTTGAAGCACCGGTAAAATTAGCTTACTCTGCTAAAAACCGCTCTGCATCTATTCGCATTCCTTTTGTGCATTCTGACAAAGGTCGTCGCGTTGAAGCACGCTTTCCAGACCCGATCGCTAACCCATATTTAGCCTTCTCAGCCTTGTTAATGGCAGGTTTAGATGGCGTACAGAACAAAATTCATCCGGGTGAACCCGCTACTAAAGATTTGTACCATCTACCAGCAGAAGAAGATGCGCAAATTCCAACCGTATGCGCTTCATTAGAAGAAGCACTTGAGGCTTTAAATAATGACCGCGAGTTCTTAACTCGTGGCGGCGTATTTACTGACGACTGGATTGATGCGTACATCAACCTGAAAATGGAAGAAGTAAACAAAATGCGTATGACGCCACACCCAGCTGAGTTTGGTTTGTACTACTCATGCTAATGTGTTGTTAACAACTGGCAAGTAATAAAAAAGCACGCAATAAGCGTGCTTTTTTATTGGTTATCTCCAACTGGAAACCTGTCAACTAATGCAACATAGTAGCCGTTCTGCATGTACGTCTTACTGATGACATGTTGCCTAATTTGATCAACTCTACTAAACTAAGCCCATGAAAAAATACTTATTTTTATCAACGATTGCTCCTGCTATTACGCTTGCGATAACACTTACGCTCTCAGGACAAGCCTTTGCTGAAATTTACAAGCATGTAGATGCAGAGGGTCGCGTTACCTACTCTAATATGAAATCAAAAGGCTCAACCCGCCTCGAGCTAGACCCGGACGCAAACGTAATTTCCAATGATCGCGCCAGAACCCCGAGTAACAGCACCGCAAATAGGCGCACACCAACGCCAGAAGGCTTTCCTCGCGTAGATAAAAATATGCAAAACCAGCGCGATGACAAACGTAAAGAAATTCTACAAAGCGAACTCGCGTCCGAAAAGTCCGCTTTAGAACAAGCCAAAAAAGCATATGCTGAGGGCGAATCCAACCCTGAAGTTTACAGAACGGCAGAGGGCAAAACTTTTCGCAATGTGCCAAAATTTGAAGAAAAAATGAAAACCTTGCAAGCTGATGTCGATAACCATCAAAAAAATATACAGCTCCTGCAAAAAGAACTCGACGCTCTAAAATAGCCATACCAGTTAAATTTTCTACCGTCTTTTAGTTGGCTCAACTTTTGCTTTATTCCATAGTATTTAGGGCACCTCTATTAATTCAAGTTGTAACCGTAAAGGTCATCACCACCAATCTAAGTCGCTAAAGCGACAAGATTGGTGCGATAAGCCAGACAAGGCGCGAGTAAAAAATTATGACGCAGCATATAGATGATATGTAAGAAATAATTTTTTGTGAGCAACGCAGTATCGCGACATACGACTTTTCAAGCACTTTAGTGCTTAGAAAATCGGAGTGCCTGTGGTACGGAAGTTGAATTAATAGAGGTGCCCTTATTACTAATAATGATGGGTTCAATACGACTATGGTGCAATCATCGCCTGACCACTTTGCGGGGCTAGAGCATTTAGCTACCGCAATTATCTTGCTTGATGATCGCCAGCGCGTGGTCTACATGAACCCAGGCGCTGAAATTATTTTTGCCTTTAGCGCTAACCAGGTTATTGGGCTAAAGATGAATGAGGTGTTTCCAGACTGCGACATCCTCATGCTAGCCATCAACAACGCCATTCAACAGCAAAGCCCGTTTCGCGAGCATGAATTTACCATTAGCACCCATCGGCATCACTCCTTTGCTGTCACCTGCACCGTCACGCCGATCGAATCTCCTGCCGCCAGTTTGATTTTAGAGTTTCAGCCAATGGATGCGCAACTGCGTATCGCGCGTGAAGAACGCATGCTAATTCAACAACAAGCCAATGCCGAGCTACTGCGCAATTTAGCGCACGAAATCCGCAATCCGCTAGGTGGTTTGCGTGGTGCCGCGCAACTGCTTGAGCACGAGCTACCGTCACCCGGCCTGCGTGAATATACGCAAGTGATTATTAAAGAGGCCGACAGACTGCAAATGCTGATGGATAGGCTACTGATTCCGCATCGCGTGCCAAAATACCAGCCGACCAATATCCATGAAGTATTAGAGCGCGTAAGAAGCCTGCTACTTGCAGAGTCCCCGCAATCGATACTCATCAAACGTGATTATGATTTAAGCCTGCCAGAGCTGATCGGTGACCGCGAAAAACTTATCCAGGCCGTTTTGAATATTGCGCGCAACGCCGTACAAGCCATGCAAGCGCATAAAACACCAGCCAGTCAGATTACCTTTAGAACCCGTGCTGAGCGACAAGTCACGCTGGCAAGAAAGCGTTACCGTGTCGCCATTAAGTTAGAAATTATTGATAACGGGCCTGGTATCCCAGCCGACATTCGCGACCGCATTTTTTACCCCTTAGTCTCAGGTTCTGAAGGTGGCTCAGGCTTAGGTTTAACCTTGGCGCAAACTTTTATTACGCAACATCACGGCATGATTGAATGTGAAAGTGAACCAGGCAATACCTGCTTTACGATTTTGTTGCCCATAGAAACCACGGCCGTTAAACCTGCAGCGATGATGAAGTAAGCGCGAATTTATTCACGATAACTTCCATGCATATTTTAAATATTATTTTGAGAACCAAATGAAACCAATCTGGATCATCGACGACGACAAATCTATCCGCTGGGTGTTTGAAAAAGCCCTTGCGCGCACAGATTTAGAATTTAAAACCTTCTCATCTGTGGCTGAGGCGTTAAACGCACTTGAGCGCGAACAACCGCAAGTCGTGGTCAGCGACATTCGCATGCCCAACGGCTCTGGTTTAGATTTTTTAAGCGAAATCAAACGTCAATACCCTGATATTCCCGTCATCATCATGACTGCATATTCAGACCTTGAAAGCGCAGTGGCAGCATTTCAAGGGGGCGCATTTGAATACCTAGCTAAGCCATTCGACGTTGATCAAGCCATTGATATTATCAAACGCGCTGTTGAAGAAAGCACAAGGCAAGCCTCTGAAACCGCAAACAATATCAGCACAGAAGAAACACCTGAAATCATCGGCCAAGCACCCTCAATGCAAGAAGTGTTTAGAGCCATTGGGCGGTTAAGCCGCTCGCACGCCACCGTACTCCTCAATGGCGAATCTGGTAGCGGTAAAGAACTGGTAGCGCGCGCGCTGCACCGCCATAGCCCACGTGCAGACAAACCTTTTATTGCCATTAACACTGCGGCTATTCCAAAAGACTTACTCGAATCAGAACTCTTTGGTCATGAGCGCGGTGCATTTACAGGCGCCGCCGCCTCGCGTCGCGGACGCTTTGAACAAGCCGACACCGGCACCTTGTTTTTAGATGAAATCGGCGACATGCCAGCCGACCTGCAAACACGGCTGCTGCGCGTACTCAGTGACGGCCAGTTTTACCGCGTAGGCGGTCACCAACCGATTAAAGTCAACGTACGCATCATTGCCGCTACCCACCAAGATCTAGAAGAACGCGTTAAAACCGGGTTGTTTCGTGAAGACTTATTTCACCGCCTGAATGTCATTAGGCTCCGGCTACCTGCACTGCGTGAACGCCGTGAAGATATTCCATTACTAATAAAACATTTTCTACAACACAGCGCCACCGAGCTGGGCGTAGAGACCAAACAACCCTCAGTAGCCGCACTTAAATACCTAAGCGCCGTTAACTGGAGCGGCAATGTGCGCCAACTAGAAAACGTATGCCACTGGCTAACCGTGATGGCACCAGGTCAAAATATTGACATTGCCGACCTGCCGCCAGAACTAAAAGAAGATAACACCAAAACTAACGCAACCAGCTCATGGCAAGAAGCCCTCGCCGCCGAGGTTACAGACGCACTTAACCGTGGGGAGCAAAACGTACTTGAAACGCGCACACAGATATTTGAACGTATCTTAATTGAGAAAGCCTTGGCACATACCCACGGCCGCCGTATTGAAGCCGCAAATCAGCTAGGCATGGGACGCAATACATTGACAAGAAAAATACAGGAGTTGGGGATAGAAGAGTAATTAATGTAGAGTGCAACTTAAAAAACAGCAACCGAGGTTACGAGACCATTCTTAAGGGTACCTCTAATAAATTTGCACACACAACTTGCCCTTATTAAGAAGCTGTTCTTCTATAAATTTTTTAGGTGGAATCAACTTCCAAGTGCACCGCTGACATAAAATAAGCGGACAAGAAGAACAAACCTGATAGTGTGGGTAGTGCACCCAACCACACTATATTGGAGAATCCTTCATGTCCTACGTACAGCTTACCGCAAAAGAGCGCTATGTCATCTATCATTTAAGACTTTATCGTCTTAGCATAAGAGAAATCGCCCGCCGCCTTGGTCGTACCCATAGCACCATTAGTCGAGAACTTAAACGCAACGCCCCTGCGATTTCAAGCTGGGTGTACTGGCATGAAGGCGCAGATCTAAAAGCACTACAACGCAGAAAGCAAGCACGCCACCACCGCAGGTATAGCTATGCGCCTTTAGTGCGTTACGTTGAGCGCAGTTTACAAGCCGCATGGTCACCTGACGTCATTGCCGCTAAACTGATAAAGCCTTAATGGGGTCAGACACGATTATTGCTCACCCATTTTTGGTCTGCCCACTCCCTTAGATACTGCCGGCCGATTACTTAACAAAGCAATTGTCGCCTTAAATTTATCACCACCTAATGCCCATCCTTTATGCACACTCTCGCGTATATTGATTAAATCATCTTTCTCAATTTCAGCATTAAACAACGCCTGATAGCCAGTCTGCCGCTCAGCTAATGTTAGTCCCAACCTTAAATACTCCTCATGCGGCTGCAACCACTCCGTATTTAGCCCTACAACGCCTAATGTATTAAAAACGTAGCTAGACCATGGATACTCCGCAGGGTGCCGACACATGCCAGCGCGAACTGGGTTGAGTTCGATATAACGCATTACTGTCAACAAATAACGCTCACTATCCACCACCGTTGCGCGATAGCGCCCCTCCCATAGCGTGCCGCTTCGTTTATACGTAAAGTTAAAATATTGCACATATTTTCTACCAACAGATTGAAACACCTTGCTAATGCTATGCTCAAACAGGGGTGTCGCTAAAAGATGAATATGGTTTGTCATCCAAACATAGGCGTGAATAATTAGCCCATGCTGCATTGCAGCCTCAATCAATGCATCCCTAAAGAACTGGTAATCAGCTTCAGCCGCAAAAATTACCTGTCTATTATTACCACGTTGAATAATATGCTGCGGCTGACCAGGTACAACGTATCTTGGAAGACGTGCCATGATTTATATGATTAAATTTGATAACAAAGAGTGTTAAAGTTTAGGATAAATCGTGTCTGACCCCATTTTACTCTTAACCGAGTGCCATGAGTGTCTGACCCCATTTTACCTTGCCAATTCAATCGTCTATTTATGTAACTACAAAAATAACTTGATTTTAAGAGTAAATGTAACTACAATAATCATAATGAAACTTACTTTTGACCCAAAAAAAGATGCTGCTAATTTAGCTAAGCATCTCGTATCGCTCGCCGAAGCGGCTAATTTAGATTGGGAGAATGCGCTAATATGGACAGATTGCCGACGAGATTATGGTGAAGATAGGCAAGTTGCATTGGTTCCTATGAATCAGCGGTTGTATTTCGTTGCTTTTGTAGACAGAAAAACTGCGCGAAGAATTATTAGCTTACGTAGAGCAAACAGGAGGGAATTTGATCATTATGAACAAGAAACTAATTAGACCAACAGCGGCTGAAGATGTAGCAATTACTGCTGCAGCAATGAGTGACCCTAACGCTACCCCATTTACAGATAGCGAATGGAATCAAGCTAAGACTCAACTTAAACGTGGTGCAGGTCGTCCTGTGGGTAGCACTAAAGCTCAAGTGACGTTACGCTTAGATTTAGAAGTGCTTCAAGCCTTAAAATCGACAGGTAGAGGTTGGCAAACTCGCGCAAACGAAGTGTTACGTGACTGGGCACATCACCAATCCTAGTTATTTAATTTAGCGCCATCAAACTACTGTTGCCATGTAATGTTGGGCGTCATGCTTCAGCACAACCTACAGGCTGTGCTGAAGCATGACGGGGGTTGATAGCTTTTGACTTTAAATCCCCTGCTACCGCGCCTGTGCTGCTCAGCCTCATGGGGGCTTTCGGCAAGCGGCTGTTTGAGCCAAAAGATTTTATTGGCGAGTTTCCGATTGCCACCCATGAAGCTGAGCAGCACAGGAAATAAGCGGTAGGGGGTAGCCTTTTCTTTGGTTACTTTCTTTTGGCTAAGCAAAAGAAAGTAACTCGCTAGTCGCGCGAAAGCGACCACTTATATATGGCGCAACGCCCTCCAGTCCAACGGTTAGATGTTGTTGAAATGTAATGTTGGGCTTCATGCTTCAGCCCAACCTACGGGCTACGGGCTACGGGCTACGGGCTACGGGCTACGGGCTACGGGCTTACATCATAAAAAAACGGTAACCTAAGTTGCCGTTCTTATTTAGTGCATTCAATTGTAGCCTTGATGTAGCGAAGCGAAATCGAGGGATATTTGTTACATTTCCCCTCGATTGCATTTCATTTCATCGAGGCTACGCTTGCTGTGGGTAGCTCACAATATTACCTTTGCCATACATTGCCTCTAATTGCAGCTTGGCTTTGTATGCGTCTGTTGCTTGCACAACAACATTATTTGTTGTCGTCAATTTTTTAGTCACTGTCAATTTCACTAAACATTTGTAGGTATGCATTTCATTTGCCCTCACGCTAAACTTTTTAGTTTAATTCCTCTAGTATCAAATTCCTACCGAAATTAGGTCTTGCCCAGCGCCTTCGAAAGAGTCGTGTAGAAACGACTTTTGAATTTATAAATGACAGACATAAAAAAACGGCATCCGAAGATGCCGTTTTTAATTTACAACTTTAAGCTAACAGGCTAAGCCTGCCTTATCCTAGAAGAATAAGATCGCGCCCAATGAGAAGTTATCATTGTCAGCATCTTTAACACCCGCTTTGTGTGACTCAGATGAAGTACGGTTGTACTCAGCTACCAAGTTCAAGTGTTTTGTTAAAGGATGGTAAGCACCTACTGTCCAACGTTCATTGCTGTCAACCAAGTTAACGTTAGTTGCTTTATCGTTGCTTGTGTCATCTAAATTTGAGATTGCATAAGCTACACCAAGCTTAGTACCTGCACCTGGGATAGTGTAAGTTGCTTGCACATAGCCACCGTCTGAATCACGACGTTTACCTTTTGCATCAAAAGCTTCTGACAAGAAACCTGTGGTACCGATACCACGACCGTCATAGTAGTAACCAGTTAAACCAAAACCAGCCACGTTCACTTGTGCACCGATATCAAAACCACGTGCTGTTTCGTCACCGAATTCACCAGCAGCTGTAAGACCTAAGTCCTCAACTTTTTGTGTAATAAAACCAGCCCATACTTTACCAGCTACGTCGCCAGCCCACTCGTAAGTAGCTTGACCTTCAAAGCCTGGTGTACTTGTACTTTTATTTGCAATAGCGCTGCTAGAATTAGCTGATGGGAAGTTAGAAACTGACCATGGTTGCATTACACCTACGTTAAAGCTAAAGCCATTCCAGTTAGGTGAAGCGTATGAAATTTGCGCTTTCCAGTCTGCGTAAAGGTAGCCAAAACCAATGCCACCCAAAGTAGTAGAACCAGATACGTTAGAACCAGCACCGCCAACGCCTAACAATGTCATGTCAGACAGAATTGCTGTAGAACCGAAAATACCCAAGTCACGACCAGCTTTGATAGTACCCCAAGACTTGTCACCGAAAGTCAAGAATGATTGACGGTTTTCTTGTGCAGCTGAACTCAATGAGTTTTTAGTTGCGATACCTGGTTGAATGCTGATGGTGAAACCAACGTCCAAGTCGTTTTGGCGTGTTTTACCAGAAACGCTCAAGAATGATGGCAACAAACCTGTAGTGATGGTTGTACGTGCATCTTCACCAGCACCGTTTTCTTCAAAAGTTAAAGCACCTGCTGCACCTGCTGCGGTACCAGTTTTGCTTTCGCCTTTATTGTAGCTGTAGTAAGCATTTACGTTACCGCCAATGTCCAATGTCCAATCGCCAGCTGGAATGATGATACCAGCGTTAGCGCTTGAAGCTACAGCTACTAAAGCTGAAGCAACTGCTAATTTAATTGTTGTTTTCATATAAATCTCCATAAAAAAGATATTGCGTTTGTATTACTTAAGTTTTACCTCTTTTGTTTTTTGCTAGTGCCGGCATGCCAGCTGTAGCGATCAACGCAAGAGAAAGTTTGCAAACTCTCTCGACTTTCACTGCTTTGCAAGGCTAGCTTACAAGCAGTTTCATCAAGAAGGTGTTGCTAATATACCCAAGTGATTTGGCTGGCACAACCAAAAGTTAGCTTTTTTGTCACAATTCTTTACATTTGTTGTAAATTTGCAACATTGGTTATGTAAGAGCGAATTTATTCGCGATAAGCAACCTTACCAATCGCGAATAAATTCGCTCTTACATTACATTCGCGCTTACATTTAAATTTGCACTTACATTTAACTTAAAGCCAAATTGCATCCCAATGTGGGTAATCACCCACCTTTGTAACTAAGCCTGCACGTACAGGGTTAGCTACGATATATCTCGCTATGTTTTGAATTTCTTCTTCTTTTCGGATGGCGTGGTCGTAATAGCCGGCTTGCCAGATTGGTTTGCCAATCGTTTGGGCAGTTTTGGCTTTGACGCTTTTTACTATATTGGCTAATGTTTTGGTTTCTTTTAATTCTAGAAGCCAATGTATATGGTCTGGCATGACGATAAAAGCCAAGGTTTTTGTACATTCCTGTTGGTCTTGTATCATTAAGTTTTGAATGATGATGCGTGCGTATTTTAGATTTTCAAAGATAGGTTGTCTATTTTTAGTGTTGCTAATCACGTGATAAATCTGATTGGCTTGACTGTATCGACCTCTGCGCAGATTACTCTGGTGTGGTAATGGGCACATATTTTTTTGTTAAGTTTTTGTCGCGAATAAATTCGCTCTTACAGCGACAGAGGTGTTGTACCACGGGTACTCCGACTTTCTAAGAGTTAAACCACTTAAAAAGTCGTATGTAAGAGCGAATTTATTCGCGATGCTTGTCATTCTACAAATATTCTTCTACCGTAAACAGTTTGCGATGCTCGCGAATGGCATAGCGGTCGGTCATGCCGGCTATGTAGTCGGCCACCGCGCGCGGTTTGTCGATTTCAGCGTAGGCTTGAAATTCGCTGGGTAGCAGGCCTGTGTTTTCAAAAAACACGGCAAATAGCTCGCGCACGATGCGGGTAGCTTTTGCGCTCATGCGGTTAACTTTATAATGGTGATACAGATTTTTGCGTAAAAATTGTTTGAGTTTTTGATTTTGTGCGGCGATTTCATTACTAAAATTAACCAGTGGCGGTAGTTGGCGAATATCGGCGATGCTTTGTGGCTGGTGTTGTACAATGTTGTGTGCGCTTTGCGTGCATAAATCCACCACTAAGGTGTTGATCATACGACGCACGGTTTCGTGTATCAGGCGTTTTTGTTCTAGTTTCGGGTATTTAGTTTTTACCTCGGCTAGATTTTGCGCAAACAGCTCTACTTTTGACAATTGCTCAATGGTGATTAAGCCTGAGCGTAAGCCATCGTCAATATCATGGTTGTTGTAGGCAATTTCATCAGCATAATTGGTGAGTTGCGCTTCTAAACTGGGGCTGGTTTTATCGATAAAGCGCTGACCTACTTCACCCAGTTGTCTGGCGTTTTTAATGGAGCAGTGCTTGAGGATGCCTTCACGCACTTCAAAGGTTAAGTTTAAGCCGTCAAACTCAGCATAACGTTGCTCTAGCTGTTCTACCACGCGTAATGATTGCAGGTTGTGTTCAAAGCCGCCAAAATCACGCATACATTCATTGAGTGCATCTTGCCCGGCGTGGCCAAAGGGCGTGTGCCCTAAATCATGCGCCAATGCGATGGCTTCGGTGAGGTCTTCATGCAGGTTGAGTGTGCGCGCGATGCCACGCGCCATTTGGGCGACTTCTAAACTGTGCGTTAAGCGGGTGCGAAATAAATCACCTTCATGGTTTACAAATACTTGCGTTTTGTATTCAAGGCGGCGAAAAGCGGTGGAGTGGATAATGCGGTCGCGGTCGCGCTGGAAGGCGTTGCGGGTGGAGGATGGCGGCTCATTAAATTGACGGCCTATCGATAGCGCAGGGTTGGCGGCGTGGGGGGCGAGTGGGTTCATAAATTTAAATTTGTCCATTTCGTTATATGGCTTTGCAAGTATCCACTTCGTATTTTATTAAACGGGGTCCTAACCTCCCCCTGCTAGGGGGAAGGAGCTTGTTTGGTGTTGTCAGGTTAGATTGGGCTGTCATAACGCCAAGGTCTGTTTTAATTTTTCAGCATCATAGTCGCTGGTAATCACGGCTTTGCCTATGCCTTGTTGTAATACTAATCTGATTTTGCCATCCGATACTTTTTTATCTAACTGCATTAGATCAAGATATTTCTCCAACCCCAGTTTGGGTGCATCTAATGGTAAGTTAGCCGCAGTGAGTAATGCAAATATGCGTTTTACTTCATCGCCTGTTAACCAGCCCATGCGTTGCGATAAGTCTGCCGCCATCATGGTACCCGCTGCTACGGCCTCGCCATGTAGCCATACGCCATAGCCCATTGCGTTTTCAATGGCATGGCCAAAGGTATGGCCCAAGTTTAGCAGTGCGCGCTCGCCGTTTTCGTGTTCATCTATCGCCACCACTTCAGCTTTGTTTTGGCATGAGCGGTAAATAGCGTAGCTCAATGCGGCTTCATCTAATGACATGAGCTTAGCAATATTGAGTTCTAGCCAATCAAAAAATTCCACATCGCGAATTAAGCCATATTTAATAACTTCTGCCATGCCGGCAGAAAATTCTCTGGTGGGTAACGTTTGCAGGGTGTCGATATCGGCCAGCACCAGCTGCGGCTGGTAAAAAGCGCCGATCATATTTTTACCCAGCGGGTGATTGATGCCAGTTTTGCCACCTACGGATGAATCCACCTGAGAAAGCAGCGTAGTAGGAATTTGAATGAATGGCACTCCGCGCAAATAAGTTGCCGCCGCATAACCGGTTAAGTCGCCAATCACGCCGCCGCCAAGTGCTATCAACGTTGTACTGCGCTCACAACGATTTTGTAACAAGGCGTCGTAAATTTTATTGAGTGTTTCTGTATTTTTATAGGCCTCGCCATCTGGCAGAGTAATTGGGATGACCGATACACCCGCAGCTTGTAATGTTTGCGTTAATTTATCTAAATATAACGGCGCAACCGTGGTGTTAGTGACAATGGCGACGTGTTTACGTTTGAGGTGGGGCAATATGAGGCTGGCATCTGCAATTAAATTGCGCCCAATATGTATTGGGTAGCTTCTATTGGCTAATTCTACTTTGAGTGTTTGCATATTGAGTTTAATGATAATTTATTTGGTTAATAATTGTTCAATGGTATGGGTGATTTCTGTGGCTGATTGCGCGCCAGTATCTACAATGTAATCCGCCAGGCTGGTGTAAATCGGGTCGCGCTGGATATATAGCCGCTCAATTTTTTGCCGCAAATTGCCACCTTGCAATAAAGGGCGCGTTTTATCATGACGTGTACGCTGGTATAAATCATTCACCTTGCCGCGCAGATAGATTATTTTGCCATTTGCTTTAAGTAGCGCTCTATTTTCTGGCAATAATATCGCGCCACCGCCGGTGGCCATAACAATGTTGTTTAACTGGGTCAATTCTTCAATAGCTGCGGTTTCGCGCTTACGAAAGCCATCTTCACCCTCTAATTCAAAAATTAAAGGGATTTTTACCCCTGTTTTCCGCTCAATTTCAACGTCAGAATCGTAAAAATCACGCCCCAATTGTTTTGCCAGCAAACGACCAATCGTCGTTTTACCAGCACCCATCAGGCCAATAAAATAAATGTTATCCAATTAAAAAAACCCTTGCCTCTAAAAATAGCACCTTGCAAAACAAAATGCCCATCATTATGTGTGATGGGCATTTTATGACAATCTTAACTATCTGTCAGATTTTGCTAATCTTTGCTTATTTCAAGGCTAAACCATCATCCATGATTTTGGGAGTGATAAATATCAGCAATTCGGTTTTGTCTGACTGTAAAGTTTTACGTTTAAATAAATTACCCATGATTGGCAAGTCGCCAAAGAAAGGTACTTTAGTCACATCATTACGCTCAGTTAATTCATAGATACCACCAAGAACAGCCGTTTCACCATTCGCTACCAGTATCTTGGTTGATACTCGTTGAGTATCAATTGAGGGTGCGCCACCTGACACAATACGTTCGTTAATTTTATCTTTTTTAACCTCTAAATCCATAATGATTTTATCGTCTGGCGTAATTTGCGGTGTCACTTCCAAGCTTAGTGCTGCCTCTTTAAACGCTACGTTTGCCGCACCACTGCTTGAAGCCTGTAGATACGCGATCTCTGTACCTTGCGATATTCTTGCTTTCTGTTGGTTCGCAGTAGTAACACGCGGACTGGAAACCACCTTACCACGGTTATCCCTCTCTAACGCAGATAACTCCAAATTGAGTAGCAAACCTGCAGATAGCTTAAACAAACTAAATGCGAAACTACCAGCAGGGTTAGCTACCGGCAAGTTGGACATTAAATCCGGTAAACCATCACTACTGGTTAAAGTGCTGTTAGTATTGTTAGCTGAATCTTTAAAAATTGTATTAGTCAATCCAGTTTGTATCGTACCGTTGTGCGTACCCTGTGTAATACCTGTAGAAGTAACTGCCGTTGGTCTGTTGCCCAATGATCCACCAAGTGTCGCAACACTTCTGCCTGGCACACCGGTTTGCGTTACACCAAAACGCGCACCAAGTTCTTTACCAAATTTTTCATCAGCTAAGACTAACCTTGACTCAATCATCACTTGTTTTACAGGAATATCTGTTTTGTTAATAATAGCCTGTACTTGTTCTAGATATTTAGGAATATCTTGCACAAACACCGTATTAGTACGTGGGTCAAGCACCGCACTGCCACGTTTTGAGAGTAGTTTTTGCTTAGGATCACTCAAAATCTCTTTAAGTGACTCAGCCTTCATGTAATTTAATGTGAACACCTCTGTTCTCATTGTTTCTACGTCATCAATTTGCTGCTGGCTTTCAAACGCCTGTTTTTCTTTTGCCGCTAATTCATCAGCAGGCGCAACCAAAATTACGTTGCCAGTTTTGCGTTTATCCAAGCCCTTGCTCTGCATGATAATTTCTAGCGCTTGGTCCCAAGGTACATCTTTGAGGCGCAAGGTTAAATTACCGGTCACGGTATCACTGGTAATAATGTTTAGCCCAGTAAAGTCTGCAATGACTTGTAATACTGAGCGCACCTCAATGTTTTGAAAGTTTAATGATAACTTCTCGCCCGCGTAACCAGGTTTAGAACCACGTACTAACTTGTTTGGGTCTTCTACCACTTGGCGCACGTCAATAATGAATTTTTTATCAGCCTGATACGCTGATTGCTCCCAGTTACCTTTGGGCTCAATAATCATGCGGCCATTTTTACCTTGCTTCATGGTATCAACATAGATCACTGGTGTATTGAAGTTAGTGACATTTAAACGGCGCTGTAAGTTGGCAGGTACATCTGTATTGATAAAATCAACAACAATGGTTTTACCTTTTTGCTTTATGTTAATGCCTGCTGATGCGTCAGATAAATCAACAATAATACGGCCTTCTCCATTTTTACCGCGTGCAAAATCAACGTTATTGAGGGTAACTGACTGCGCGCCTAAACTTGGTTCTGCAAACTTGGTTTCTATGACACTATTGGCACTCACTTCATTGCCTTGTAGCAAAATGGTGACTTCATTACCGCTGACTGAGGTGCTATAGCCTACATTTTTAGATAAATTAAGCACTAGGCGCGTACGCTCTTTGCCTTGCGCCAAAGTTATGCTTTTAAGCGCACCTTGATCAGCTACAAGATTGTTTTTTGCTAAGCCGTTCCCCACTTGCGGAAAATCTAAGGCAACACGTGGTGGGCTGTTAAGCGTAAATCCAGCAGGCGGGTTTTTAAGTGGAAGCGTTGTTTTTACACGAATGCTGACCCTGCCAGCAGGCAATGTAGAATAATCGATGCTTTCTATTTTATTGCTTAACTCAGCCTGGTCTTCAGCCAAGAGCAACCCAGAAAACAGGGTTAACCCCAACAGCAGTGCTGTTTGTAAAGTTTTAGACATCCACATAGTTGTTTTCATTATTTCACCTTGTTTCTTAATTTCATGGGGTTTCTTGATTTCACGGGCTCTTAACTCCACGGACACTTATACGCTATTAACGTCTAACCCCAAATACTATTAATGCCACGGGGCCTAATTATTTAATTATTCGTAGCGCTTACTCTTGTAGCGCCAAAGTTGAGGTGCGCTCTACCCAATCGCCAGAAAGATCATCTTGCACTATTTCTTTAAGCACCACTTCACTGTCTGTCACTTGCGTAACTCTGCCAAAATTTTGACCTACATAGTTACCAAGTTTTACTTGTTGCACGGCATTATCCGGCGTTTTAAGTAGCGCATAAATCAGTTTGCTTTTTGATAACAAACCAACGTATTTCAGGCTTTCTAATGGGTAAGCCTCCATCGGCTCTTTGGGTCTGTTTAAATTAGGTTGTAGCACACTAGTTTTGCTAATCGCCTTACGTGCCCGAAACGGGTCTATCAAAAGGCCGTCTGCATTATATTGCAGCGCTAAATAAGGCTTCACTTCTGGTAACGGTTTGATTCTAGGCACGACATCTTTAGCAGCATCACGCATATATTGATCAAGGTCATCGCCATCATTACCACCACATGCAACTAAGGCCAAAGTTAAAAGGCCGCTTAAGCCAAGCTTAAAGCGATTACTTGATGTTGACTTATGTTTTAGGCTATTACTCACGGCAATTATTGACCTTTCTTCGCAGCTTGATCTTTAGCCGCTTTGCGTTTTGCGGCAACTTCATCAGCATCTAAATAGCGATAAGTTTTAGCGACCGCCTCCATCACCAGTACGGCATCAGTAGAGGATGGTTTAACGTCTTTGCTTTGATTGGTAACGGCAATATCGCCCAAAGTTACGATGCGCGATAGTTTTGAGATGTCCGTCGCAAATGCACCTAAATCATGGTAAGTGCCCAACAATTTGATGGTGATTGGCATTTCAGCATAAAAATCTGCCTGCGATTCTTGGCCTGGCTTAAATAGCTCAAACTCCAAGCCTCGACTTAACCCGGCCTGGTTAATGTCTGTCAGCAAGCCATCAATTTGAGATCTGTCTGGCAACTGTTTTAACAACGCTCCAAAGGTTTTTTCAATTTCTACCATTTGCGTTTTGTAAGCTTCTAAGCTAATAGCCTGGCTTTTTTTTTCTAAAAATACTTTTCTCAACTCTTGCTCTTTATTCTTTTCGGTATCCAGTGCTTCTAGTTCCGGGCTCCATAAAAAGTAATACCCAAGTGCTACCAATACCAAAAAAACACCGGCCAACAACACCGCCTTGACCGGTGCAGGTAAGCTACCGGCATTATTGATGTCTATATTATTGAAATCATCTAATTTCATGATTGACGTCCATTTTTAGGCTTAGCTTCTTCAGCGTCCACCTTAGGTGCTTTAAGATTCACTTTTAAAGTAAACATATTTTGTTTTACGCCATTCACTGTAACCGCTTTAATCTCAATTAAAATGGGTGATTCCAGCCAGTTTGATCTGTTAAAGTTACGCACCAGTGTTGCTACTCTGGCATTGGTGTCGGCAACGCCCTCAACATTAATGACATTACCCTGCTGCTTAACGCTTTTTAAATACATGCCTTCTGGCAGTTGGCGACTCAGTTCATCAAACACAACCACCGATTGACTGCGGTTGGTTTGCAAATTTTCAACCACCTGCTTGCGCTCAAGCATGGCACTGATTTGATCTTTTAAATCCTTGATGTCGGCAATTTCTTTATCGAGCTTAACAATTGCGGCATCTAAACGTTGGTTACGCTCTAATTGCGTTTCAACTTGACCATTAATCACGGTGTAACCCATAAAAACAATTGCGCCAGCAGCAATGGCGGCAAATAATGCCATCAATCCAAATTCACGCTGCTTGGCTTCTCTTCTGATTTGACGATGAGGGAGTAGATTGACACGTATCATATCGCTAAACCTCGCATAGCCAGCCCACAGGCAATTAACAGTGCCGGCGCGTCTGTTGTTGCTTGCTGCTGCCTAACCCTAGTACCGACCGCCATGCTGTGAAAGGGGTTTGCAACCAGCGTATTGACCTGGGTGCGATCTTGAACTGTAATATCAATTTCAGGAATTGTCGCGCATCCGCCAGCCAGTACAATATGATCAACGCGGTTGTATTGTGTTGAGCTGGTAAAAAATTGCAGCGCTCTGGCGACCTCCATCGCTAGTAACTGAACGAACGGTTGTAACACTTCACTGTCGTAGCTTTCTGGTAAGCCACCCTTACGCTTGGCGATTTCGGCCTCTTCTAATGACAAGCCAAAGCGGCGTTGAATCTCTTGCGTTAACTGACCACCACCAAAATTTTGCTCGCGTGCATAAACCGGTTTATTATCATGCAAGACATTGGTGTGCATCATGGTGGCACCGATATCAATGATCATGACAGTTTGCTCACGGCCTGCATTAGGCAGCTGCCCAGAGACCAATGTATAGGCGGCCTCGGTAGCGTAGGATTCAACATCCATTACCGTCACCTTAAGGCCAGCGCCTTCTGCGGCTGCCACACGATCTTCAATTTTCTCTTTGCGGGCTGCAGCAATCAGTACTTCAACTTCATCTGGGCTATTAGGTGCGGTGCCTAATACCTGAAAATCTATATTGACTTCATCCAGCGAGAATGGAATATATTGATTGGCCTCAGCCTCGACTTGAACTTCCATGTCTTCTTCACGCAGGTCAGCCGACATAATGACTTTTTTACTGATAACCGCTGAAGACGGCAATGCCAACGCCACTCGTTTTTCACGTGAACCAAGCAATTTCCAAGCGAGCTTAATGGCATCGGCCACCTTTTCAAGATCACTCACATTGCCATCAGTCATGGCATCTTTAGCCAAAGGTGAAATTGAGTAGCCTTCTAACTTATAGCCGCCACGTCCATCGTTGGCGAGCTCCACCATCTTGACGGAAGTAGAGCTGATGTCTATACCAATAAGTGGCGGTGTTGATTCTGTAAAAAGACTGAATTTCAAATTGAAATTCCTTTTCTAATTTCGTTAGTTACGCACATTTCTAATAAACTACATTAAATCCTAGCAACAAGTTTAACCCCTGTAAAGCAATTTTTATTAACTCTACTATTTTAAGTCTTTATTACATAGTTTATTCGCAGGGTTTGCCAGAGCATTTATAATGGCACACTATAGGTCAATTAATCAGAAAATATATTATCCATGACACTCAATAAATGGTTGCAGTATCTTTTTTTAACGTTTGTAGTTGGCGGCTTATCCTTATTGGCATTGGTGGGTATCGCCGCAGCGCTTATTTACCCGGCACTGCCTTCGCTTGAGGCGCTAACAGATTATCACCCTAAACTGCCTTTGCGCGTTTACTCTGAAGATGGTTATTTAATCGGTGAGTTTGGCGAAGAGCGCCGCGCCTATATTAAAATTGAAGACGTGCCAAAGAATATGACGGACGCTGTGCTCGCCATCGAAGACCGTCGCTTTTATCAGCATAGCGGTGTTGATGTTAAAGGAATATTGCGTGCAATTAAAAACAATGTAACCGGCGTAAGTCATGAGGGTGCCAGCACCATCACCATGCAAGTGGCTAAAAACTTTTTCACCCCGCCTAATGGTAAGCGCACACTCATCACCAAAATCAATGAGGCGCTACTCGCTATCAAGATTGAAAATAATTTAAGTAAAAATAAGATACTTGAACTTTATATTAACCAAATTTATCTTGGGCAACGTTCTTACGGGTTTGCCGCTGCCTCACAGGTATATTATGGTAAGCCGTTAGCCAAATTAAACTTAGCTGAATCTGCCTTATTAGCGGGCTTGCCCAAAGCGCCGTCTAGTTACAATCCATTTACTAACCCTAAGCGGGCACTTGGTCGCCAACGTGAAGTATTGCAAGACATGTACCGCTATGGCTTTATTAAAGAGCCGGTCTATCAGGATGCGCTAAAACAGCCGTTGCGCTTTAAAACTTCTAAACAGTCGCGTGACCTGGCTGCGGATTACGTGGCTGAAATTGTGCGGGACAATTTATATGCGCAATATCAAGAGGATATCTACAGTAGCGGCTTAAATGTTTACACCACGATTCTCAAAGCGAACCAAGAAGCAGCAAACTCGGCAATAAGAGAAGGTGTTTTGGACTATGACATACGCCACGGTTATCGCGGGCCTGAAAAAATACTAAGCATCGAAGCGCTTGGCACTGAGGAAAAAACCCAAGCCATCAATGACGCATTAGATGATATTGATGTTTCTAATGGGTTAGTTCCGGCAGTGATTACCGCTGTGTCGCAAAAATCTGTCCTAGTACGGACCAAGAACGGGGATGACATTGAGGTCGCTGGCAAAGGTTTGGCATTAGTACAAAAAACACTGAGTGAAAAAGACCCGGCAAAACGTAAATTAAAGCCAGGTGCAATTATTCGTGTTTTTAAAAGCGCCTCAGCCAAAGACGACAATGGCTGGCGTATTGCTCAATTACCACAGGTAGAATCTGCACTGGTGGCAATGGACCCTGAAACAGGCGCCATCCGCGCCTTGGTTGGCGGCTTTGATTTTAATCGCAATAAATTTAACCATGTGACACAGGCACGACGCCAGCCAGGCTCCAGTTTTAAGCCTTTTGTTTATTCTGCAGCGTTAGAAAAAGGATTCACAGCCGCCACGATAGTTGAAGATGAGCCGTTGAGTTTTTCTGCCGGGGAAACTGGCAATAAAGCTTGGTCGCCGCAAAACTACGACAATAATTTTGACGGACCTATCCGCTTAAGGCAGGCGCTGATTAAATCTAAAAACATGGTGTCTATTCGTGTATTGCAGGCGATAGACCCTAACTATGCACAAGACTACATTACCCGCTTTGGCTTTGCCGCAAAAGACCATCCGGCTTATCTCACCATGGCACTGGGTGCCGGCTCTACCACACCATGGCAAATGGCCAGTGCCTACGCTGTTTTTGCAAATGGTGGTTATCGGGTCAAACCCAATTTAATTGCCAAAATTGTAGATCAAAACGGCAAGGTGATTTCAGAAACGAAGTTTGTTCAGGCAAAAGCAGGTGCGCCACGCGTGATTGATGCACGTAACGCTTTTATCATGAATTCAATGATGCAGGATGTGATTAAACATGGCACTGCCATGAGGGCACTTCAACTTGGGCGTAGCGATATCGCGGGTAAAACCGGTACAACCAATGATTATTTTGATGCTTGGTTCGCCGGGTACAGTCCGAAGCAGGTTGCAATTACTTGGGTAGGATTCGATAAACCTCGGCGCCTTGGCGGGAGTGAAACAGGCGGTTCGGCTGCATTGCCCATTTGGATTAAATACATGGCAACGGCATTAAAGGGCTTGCCAATTAGCGATTTTCCTGTGCCTGATGGTGTGATGTCATTAAGAATTGATCCGACCACCGGCATACGTGCTGATAATGATGAGGATGGTATTTACGAATACTTTTATCATGAAAATCCGCCGCCTGAAGTTGAAGTGCCTTTACCATCGATGCTGGAAGATGACCCACTTAGCCGGGCGCAACGCCTATTGCAACCTGAAATATCCATGCCAGAAAAAAACTTAAGCCCCAAAGTGCCCGAGCAGTTAACCAAAATCAGAGCACCAGAAACAACTAAAATTGTTAATCAAACTGAAATAAGAAGAAGCGAAAAACCTGAGCCCGCAAAAACCAAAAATATTGACCCAAAAAATAACCGTCAAAACGCACAGAGTGATAAACAATCAGATCAAGTAGATAAGCTATTTAACCCGCATTAAGTTCCAACACCACGGGCGTATGGTCTGATGGTCGTTCCAGCTTACGCGGTGATTTATCGATATATGCAGACTGACATGCAGTTTTGAGCGCGTCGCTTACCAAGATGTGATCAATACGCATACCAAAATTGCGCCTAAATCCCATCATGCGATAGTCCCACCAGCTAAAGCTTTTTTCAGGCTGTTCAAATAATCTAAAGCTATCATGTAGCCCGAGCGCGACCAGCTGTTTAAAAGCATCGCGCTCGGGCGGAGATACCAACACTTGACCTACCCACGCTGCTGGGTCATGACAATCTCGATCTTCTGGTGCAATATTGTAGTCACCCAATATCAGCAGCTTAGGATGCGCTACCAGCTCTGTTTTAAGCCAATCTGTCAGCGCACTCAGCCAGCGCATTTTGTACTGATATTTATCAGAATCCACTGCTTGCCCATTGGGAACATAAGCGCAAATAATGCGCATATCGTTAATGTTAGCTGCAATTATGCGCTGTTGATCGTCTTTAAGGTTGGGGATATTGCACTGAATGTCAGTCATCTCATGACGGCTTAAAATAGCCACGCCGTTATAGGTTTTTTGCCCGACATGGACTGCCTGATAGCCTGCTAGCTTAAATGCATCGTAGGGAAACTTACTGTCTTCTTGTTTAGTTTCTTGCAGGCAAAGCACATCTGGCTGGTTGTCACGTAGCCAGTCCAGCACATGCGGTAGGCGTACATTTAGAGAATTTACATTCCAAGTGGCAAATTTCACGGCTTTACCTTAAACCATGCCGTTATGGCGTAACAGTGCATCGATATTCGGCTCACGCCCACGGAATGCAGTGAATGACTCCATCGCTGTGCGTGAGCCGCCTTGCGCCAAAATCTCTTGCCAATAGCGTTGACCGGCTTCTCTTGATAGCACGCCGTCTTCCTCAAACATACTGTAGGCATCGGCTGATAACACTTCTGCCCATTTGTAGCTGTAATAGCCAGCGGCATAGCCACCCGCAAAAACATGGGTAAAGTTATTTGGAAAGCGATTCCACTTTGGGGGGCGCACCACGGCCACTTCATCGCGTATTGATTCAATTAAATCTAATGCGGTGGCTGGGCCGTGTGGGTCAAATTCGCTATGCAGGCGAATATCAAACAATGAAAATTCAATTTGACGCATGGTTTGCATGCCGGCCTGGAAGTTCTTAGCAGCAACCATTTTATCAAATAGCGTACGTGGTAATTGTGCGCCAGTTTCAACATGGGCAGTCATATTACGTAACACTTCCCACTCCCAGCAAAAATTTTCCATGAATTGGCTAGGGAGCTCAACTGCATCCCATTCCACACCTTTGATACCGGATACGCTGTAGTAATCAACCTCGGTTAGCATGTGATGCAGGCCATGACCAAACTCGTGGAACATGGTGAGTACTTCATCGTGCGTAAACAGCGCTGGTTTGTCACCGACTGGCGCAGAAAAGTTACAGGTTAAATACGCTACAGGGGTGGTGAGTTCACCCGCTACTTTGCGGCGGGTAATGGCTTCATCCATCCAGGCGCCGCCACGTTTATTGTTGCGTGCGTACAAATCTAGATAAAATTGACCGATTAATTTTCCGGCATGGTCTTTAATGTCATAAAAACTTGCAGTTTCATGCCACACCGGGGCTTCAGTTTGGCTCACGTGGATGCCAAATATGGTTTCTACCACTTTGAATAAGCCTGTCAATACTTTACTTTCAGGGAAGTACTGCTTTACTTCCAGGTCAGAAAACGCATATTTTTCTTCACGTAGTTTCTCTGACACATAGGCGACATCCCACGCCTGCATGTCAGAAATGCCGAGTTTTGTTGCGTACTCATCAAGCTCCGTTTTATCTTTAAGGGCATAGGGTTTAGCGCGCTTAGCTAAATCTTGCAAAAACTCTTCAACATGCTGAGCGGATTCGGCCATTTTAGTGGCGATTGAAAGTTCAGCATAGTTTTTAAAGCCTAGTAACTGTGCCGCCTCCAAGCGCAATTTGAGGATTTGCGCAATAATCGGCGTGTTATCCCACTCAGGTTTTCCAAACTCGGAGGCACGCGCAGCATAAGCGCGGTAAAGCGTTTCACGCAATGGGCGATTTTGGGCGTATTGCAATACAGGTAAATATGAAGGAAAGTGCAGGGTGAATTTCCAACCGCTTTTACCATCAGTTTTTGCCGCATCCAATGCCGCCTGCAACACGTCTTCTAGAATCCCTTGTAAGGTACCTGCATCTTCTACATACAGCGCGTATTCATTGGTGGTGTCGAGTACGTTTTCTTCAAATTTGGATGACAGTTTTGAGAGCTCTTCTTGAATAACTTTAAAGCGCGCTTTTTGCTCGGCAGGCAATTCAGCACCGCCTAGACGGAAATCACGCAATTCGTTTTCTATGATTTTTTTCTGCGCGGGGGTGAGGCTGTTAAACTCGCTACTGGCGCGCAAAGCACGAAATTTGGCGTACAGCCGTTCATCCTGACCTAAATCTGCATAAAAATCAGTTAGTTTGGATAAGTTGTCGTTATACGCCTCCCGTAACTCAGGGCTATTGACCACCGCATTCATGTGGCCGACTTGCGACCAGGCACGTGACAGCTTTTCTTCCATGTCTTCAAGTTTTTCTGCGAAACTATCCCAGCTAACTGCGTTTTCACTAGAGGCGAGTGCGCTGACCGTTGCTCTGGCTTCATTGAGCAAATAATCAACCGCAGGGGAAACGTGCTCGGCTTTAACTTCGTTAAATTTAGGTAAACCAGAAAAATGCAATAGCGGGTTGTTTTGTAATGCGTTGATAGTCACAGCTGTAAATCCTTAATTTTTTTAGTTGATCAAACGTAAAGTAAATGGATAGCGATAATTTTCACCCTTGCTAGTAGAGATAGCGGCAATAATGCAGAAAACAATGTTAATCACCCAAATAATAAATATGAATAAAAAGCCAATTAATATAAACACTAAAACACCCGCAATAAATTGCGCCAGCAGGACGGTAATTTGAAAATTCAAAGCTTCTTTGGCTTGATCTGCGATGTAAGCGCTGTCGTCTTTTTTGAGAATCCAAACAATCAAGGCCGGTATCAATGAAAACAACACGCCGCATAAGTGGGTGATGGTGGCGATATTTTTATCATCGCTACTGGGCGTGACTATCATTTGAGTATTGGTTTCAGTCGTCATGGGGTTCCTTTCAAAATAGCCTGATTTACAGTTGATTAAACTTAGCCACAAGTGGTTCAATTTTTTCTATGTCAGTTAACCCAAGCACTTTACGCGCCTGCGTATCTAGCGTGTCTAATTGACTGTGTAAAACCTGCTGTTTAATACTAAGAATATGCGAAGGGTGCATCGAAAACTGTCGTAAGCCCATACCGATGAGGAGCTTGGTCAGCTTGGCATCCCCTGCCATTTCACCACATACCGACACTGATTTCTCGAGCTTGGCGCTGGCTTTAATCGTCATCGAAATCAATTTCAGCACGGAGGGATGCAATGGATTATACAAATGTGCAACGGCATCATCCGTACGATCAATCGCCAGGGTATATTGAATTAAATCGTTAGTACCGATGGATAAAAAGTCTAGCTCATTGGCAAAGGCTTCAGCATTGATGGCGGCAGCAGGGATTTCTATCATACCGCCCAGCGCAATATTTTCATCAAACAGAATGTTGTCTTTACGTAAACTTTGTTTAGCGCGTTCTAATAGCAATTTAGTTTGGCGTAACTCAGCCAGCGTGCACAGCATGGGGATCAAAATTCTCACATTGCCAAAATGCGAGGCACGTAATAAAGCCCGCAACTGTGTATGAAAAATCTGCGGCTCCGCTAAACATAAACGAATAGCACGTAAGCCTAATGCTGGATTAGCGCAGCTCACCACGCTATCGGGGTTCATTTGCTTATCGGCGCCTAAATCCAAGGTGCGAATTGTGACTGGCGCGCCCTTCATGGCCTGTGCTACGGCCTTATAAGCTAGAAACTGCTCTTCCTCATCGGGCATATCACGCCGATTCATAAATAGGAATTCGGTACGGTATAAGCCCACGCCCGTAGCCCCGGCCGCTCTGGCTGCAGCAACGTCTTCAGGCACTTCAATATTGGCAAACAGCTCAATAACCGTGCCATCTATCGTGATGGCTTTGGTGGCTTTAATGCGCTGTAGCTTTTGTTGCTCAAGCTCCCACTGCTCCTGGCGCAGCTTGTATTCTGCCAAAATCTCTTTGGACGGGCTAACAATGACAACACCTAAGTCGCCATCCACAATAATCAACTCACCATCATTGATTAAATCACGCGCACGCTGTAACGCAACAATAGAGGGGATATTAAGGCTACGCGCCAGAATAGCCGTATGTGAGGTTGCGCCGCCTACGTCGGTAATAAATGCAGCGAATTGATGCTGCTTGAATTGAATGGCATCGGCCGGTGAAATGTCGTGTGCGACTAGAATAAGTTTGCGTTCCTGATGTAGAACACTGGCCTGCTGCGCTGAAGTTAATTGGTTTTGATGCCCCAATAATACTTTGATAATACGCTCAACCACTTGAATGACATCTTGCTTACGCTCACGCAGATATTCATCTTCAATTTGCTCAAACTGCTCAACAATATCGTCCATTTGCAGTTTGATCGCCCACTCGGCATTGCATTGTTCATTTTTGATAATATCTTTAGGTATTTCTGATAAAGACTTATCTTCTAGCATCATCAAATGTGTGCCAATAAATGCGCTTATTTCGGCTGGTGCATTTTTACGCAAACTGCTGTTAATTTGCTCTAAATCAGCTTTAACGGTGGCAACTGCATCACTAAAACGTTTAATTTCATCATCAATTAAATGCGCAGGCAATTGGTAATGCACGACTTCTAACAGTGCATTAGAAACCAAGTGCGCTTGCCCAATGGCAACGCCGCTAGAAACACCTACGCCGTGAATGCTAAAGCTGGTCATTTTAAATTTTCACTCATGAGGGGTTACTCACCCTCGCCAAAGTAACCAGCAATCAATGCCGTTAGTGCATCAATTGCCGCCGCTTCATCAGCCCCATTGGCCTCTAAGGTGATTACAGCGCCTTTAGCCGCCGCTAACATCATCACGCCCATAATGCTTTTAGCGTTCACACGCCGACCATTACGCGTAATCCATATCTCACTGGCAAACTTACTCGCCGTTTGCGTAAGCTTGGTGGAGGCACGCGCGTGCAACCCCAATTTATTGATAATTTCTAGTTCTTTGCTAATCATTTAGATTTAACCCAGTCATTTTTAGTTAATCCAGTTACTGAACTGACAACCGCCCTTATTTCACGCCTCATATCTGTCGCAATGATCCTGGTCAAAATGCACCACGCCTTCGCGCCCACCACTCACCGCTTTTTCTACTAACGCCAGCAGCGATTCATGCCGATAGGTCATGGTACGCACGATCATGGGCATGTTTACACCAGCAACGCCCTCTACCACACCTGGTTTTAATAGTTTACTGACAATATTGCAAGGGGTTGCGCCATACATGTCTGAAAGCACTAAAACGCCCTCTCCACTATTAAGCTCAGCCACCAGAGCTTCTGCCTTTGGCAAGATAACGCCGGGGTCATCTTGAGTGTTCACGCCAATAAAAGCCACCTGCCTAGGTGTATTGCCTATGACATGCTTTGCGCAATTCATCAAGCTCTCGCCTAAACCGCCGTGTGCGATGATTAAAATTCCGATCATTATTTTCTCTACTTTAAAAACTTAAATACTAGTTAAATACCCGTCACCAATGCCGCAATACTGCTTTTGATATACCCTTTATTTTAACTCTCGATGTCGAGTCAATACCTCTTGCTGCGATTTAAAGTATTGACTTAGTTGCTCTACAAAATAGACCGAACGATGTTGCCCACCAGTACAACCAATGGCTACCGTGACATAACTTCGGTTATCCATCACAAAACAAGGCAGCCATTTTTCTACATAGTGACGGATATCGATAAGCATTTCATTGACCATGGCATGGTCCTGTAAAAAAGCCTGGACTGGTGCATCCCGCCCTGTAAGGTCACGTAACAGGGGGTCGTAATGCGGATTTGGCAAGCAGCGTACATCAAACACAAAATCAGCATCGAGCGGGATGCCATGCTTAAATCCAAAAGAGGTAAATAGCAGCGTTAAGCCGGTATGCTCAGTTGCAACCACGTCTTTTACCCAGCCACGCAAGGTATTGGCGCTGAGGTGACTGGTATCAATCACGTGCCCCAAACTGCCTAAACCACTTAGCAGCTCACGCTCTGAGGCAATGCTTTCGGCAAGGGTGGTTGAATCTTTACTTAAAGGATGTTTACGGCGCGTTTCACTGAATCGTTTCACCAATGTTTCAACATTAGATTCAAGAAACAATACTTTGGTATCAATATGCTGTATTTTTAACTGCGCAATATGGGCTGGCAAGGTCTCAATTGCAGCGGTCCGGCTGTCAATACTAATTGCAACGCGATCATGGTTCTCGGTATTTAGCTGTGTAGCCCCGTGGTTTTTTGATTGCAAATGGTCTGCAATCTGCGGCAGCATCGTGGCCGGCAAATTATCAATACAATAGTAGCCGCTATCTTCAAGCGCCCGTAACGCGATACTTTTACCTGACCCTGAAAGGCCCGTGACAATCACTAATTGTTTCATGATGATATTTTAACCCAGATTATCCATTAGGACTTGGCGTGGCAACGCCGCACAGTTTGATGGATTTTTTGTGCAGATTTTATGGGCAATAGTCGTTCTATTGACAGAAAATATGCGCAAAAAAGACGCAAAATGAGCAAGTTGACATTCAAGTAGATGCATAATCGCCTAATGGAAAATCTGGGTTCAAGCTCTGTTCTTTTTCATCTCGCGCTGCTGACGCTGCGTAAATTGCTTAGTGGCATTAATTCCACGCAACAATAGCATGTGATTGCGAATCGCCACTTCAACCAATACGGCAATATTGCGGCCTGCTGCAATAGGAATATGCACTTTGGATACTTTTAGTCCCAGCACTTCTTCATGTAGCGTTTTAATACTCAATCTATCAAGATTTTGTGGTGCCAGTTTATCTGCCATTTCGAGCTGAACAATCAAGTCCAGCGGCTTGGTGGGCTTCACTGAATTATCACCAAATAACGCGCGGATATTTAAAATACCTAAGCCACGCACCTCTAAAAAGTCTTGCAACAACGGCGGGCAACGGCCCTCAACGCGATCTGGGGATGTTCGGTAAAAATCAACAATATCATCCGCAATGAGTCGATGCCCACGCGTAATTAACTCTAGTGCAAGCTCGCTTTTACCAATGGCCGCCTCACCTTTAATCAAGACACCAAAGCCCTGTACTTCCATAAAAACGCCATGCAAGCTTATCGAGTCGGCCATGGCTTGCGCCAAAAAGTGGCTGAGTATCTCCATTAACTCAGGACTGCGCAAGGTAGAGGTAAAAAGTGGCGCGGCGTGCTTGTTCGCCGCCACTAACAGCGATTTAGGTACTTTTTCACCATTTGCCACAATCACTGCGGCTAAATCGGTCGAGTACAGATTTTCAATCGCAGCTATCGCTTCATCTGGCGGCAAGCTACGTAAGTAGTCCATTTCAGCACAGCCTAACACCTGCACGCGGTTAGGGTGTACAAAATTAAGATGGCCAATGAGCGCCAAAGAAGGTTTGGTGACTGTTTCGCTAGTGAGGGTATTTGACCCGCCGTTAAGCCCGGCAACCCAACTTAGTTTGAGCTTAGGGCGGGTTTGTTTGAATAGCTCAGCGACGTTTATTTGAGCCATAATTTGACAAGATACTAGATAAAAATTATTACTTAATCAACTTGCTGATGCTTAACTGCGCCATTTGTTTTGTGATGATCTGCATTTTTTTCTTTATGTTTCACCACTTGACGGTCAAGTTTGTCGGTTAACATATCAATCGCGCTGTACATATTTTCATCTTGGCATTCAGCGTGCAAGTCATTACCAGGCACGTGCAACGTTGCCTCAACCTTTTGGGCGAGTTTTTCAACACTCAACGTGACTTTGACATCGATTACATGGTCAAAGTGGTTGCTAATTCGGACTAGTTTGCTTGTGACATAATCGCGCAAAGCAGGGGTTACTTCTAAATGATGACCAGTTAATTGTAAATTCATGACTTGCTCCTTTTGTTAAGTATTCTTCAAATTTGAATCAAATTGCTTAAATTCAAAACTTGTCGAACAGTTTCAGTTTACTACGTTAAATCGCCCCTGTGCTAAGGAAAACGAGAAATTTTTGCAGGCTTTATTAAAGCTTAAAAATGTCTCAAAGTGACTTTCTTAAACTGGCTGGCGCGATATTGAGGGACTCTCGATATTTTGCAATGGTACGCCGTGCCACTACGATGCCTTGCTTAGCTAGCAAAGCTGTAATTTGGTTATCTGAATACGGCTTTTTAGGATTTTCTTGCTCGACCAATTGCTTAATCAAGGCACGTATCGCCGTGGCCGAACAAGTACCGCCACTATCGGTTGCGACAGAACTGCCAAAGAAATATTTAAGCTCGAATAAACCGCGCGGAGTAAGCATGTACTTACTGGTTGTCACCCGCGAAATGGTAGATTCATGCAAATCCAGTTCATCAGCAATTTCGCGTAGTACCAATGGCCGCATGGCTACCTCGCCATATTCTAGAAAGTTACGCTGACGGTCAACAATGGCTTGCGACACACGCAAAATTGTTGAAAATCGCTGTTGAATGTTTTTAATCATCCATTTAGCTTCTTGCATCTGGCTTTGCAAATACTGGCTGGAACTATCGCGATTTCGCTTTAAAATACCCGCGTATAGCTGATTGATTTTAAGTTTAGGAATCACGCCGTCATTCAGACTGGCAATCCAAATGCCTTTGACCTTTTTAACAATCACCTCATGTTGAATATAATGCTCGGAGCCTATTAAGGTAAACGCGCTACCTGGCCTTGGGTTTAAACTAGTAATCAACAGCTGCACTTGCTTGAGTGTCGCCTCATCACATCCCAACTCCTTACGTAGCTTTGCAAAGTCGCGCGCACCGAGCGCTGGCAAATAGTGTTTAGCCACCAATTGCGCCAAAGCTAAATGTGGTGTTTCTGCCGGCAGTGCCTGCAACTGCAATAGCAAGCACTCACTTAAGTTACGCGCGCCGACCCCTAATGGATCCAAATGTTGCACATGATGCAAGGCGGTTTGTAACTCTAGCGCGTCAATTTCAAGCTCCAGTGGCATTTGCTCGGCAAGTGATTCGAGCGACGCGTCTAAATAGCCGTCTTCATTAATACTATCCACCAGCAACATAGTAAGAGATTGATCGCGCTCGGATAACGGCATCAACTTTAACTGTGATAGCAAATGTTCACGCAAGCTGATTTGCAATGTTTCTTGTGGCTTATAATCGCTATCATCATCGGCTGGCGCTGTGTTTTCATCCCAGCGACTACCGTTTGAAAACTCGTCAAATTCATCATTAAATTCAGCTGAAAATGTATCGGGAAACTCCGTGCTTGCTTCAAACTCTGGAGCCTCATTAGGCTGGCTTGACTCTAGCGGGGTTGAAGCAGATATCGCTGACTCAGCTGCGTTGAATTCAAATTCAGCGGTTGGGGCGTCAAGATCAGCAGCACGGTCTTCTTGCTTGTTGCGATCATCTTGTGTCGCATCAACTGCACTAGCATCTGCGGTTAATGAGCCGCTCTCGCCGGCACTTTCTGTCGGATTGCCATATTCATCCTCATTGTCATCACCTCTTTCCAGCAACGGGTTAGTTTGCATGAGTACATCAATTTCTTGATTTAACTCTAATGTTGAAAGTTGCAATAAACGTATCGCCTGCTGCAGCTGTGGCGTCAGCGATAAATTTTGCGAAAACTTAAGCTGTAGTCCTTGCTTCATAGGCGGAAATCTTTACCCAAATAAACTTCACGCACACTTTCGTTTGCAACAATTTCGCTGGGGATGCCAGAGGCAAATACATGACCTTCGTTCACAATATAAGCACGATCGCAAATGCCTAAAGTTTCGCGCACATTGTGGTCGGTAATCAGCACGCCAATATTACGTGCGCTTAAAAAACGAATAATTTGCTGAATGTCTATCACTGCAATCGGGTCAATTCCGGCAAATGGCTCGTCCAATAAAATAAAACTTGGGTCTGAAGCTAAGCAACGTGCAATTTCAACACGGCGGCGCTCGCCACCTGATAAACTTACGGCAGCACTGTCACGAATATGCGTAATATGTAACTCTTCGAGCAAAGACTCTAGTTTTTCATCCATCATTTCTTCAGAAATATCTTGTAGTTGCAGTATCGCCAGAATGTTTTCAGACACCGTTAATTTACGAAAAATAGAGGGCTCCTGCGGCAAATAAGATAAGCCTAACCTAGCGCGCATGTGAATCGGCATATGGCTTAAATCTTTGCCATCCAATAAAATTTGGCCTCCATCTAAGGCGACCAAACCCACCATCATGTAAAAACTTGTGGTTTTTCCCGCGCCATTGGGACCGAGCAAGCCGACAACTTCACCACTTTTAATGGTCAAAGAAATATCCTGCACCACCGTGCGCGCTTTGTATGATTTACGTAAATTTTCTACAACGAGTTCACTCATCATCTTTACTCTTTATTTAGGCTGCGTGCTAACTTCTAAACTGCGACTAAACCGCATGTTTTTTACCGTTGGCACCACATCATTAGTGCTGACCGGGTTAGATGGCTTGATGGCACCAGCAGGCTCTGCTGGTTTAACCGGCGGCACATTAGTTGCCGGTGCTTTTTTATTTTTTGGCTGAATAATTGCACGCACACGACCACTTGGCGCGCCTGGCGTAGCGGAGCCACCACCAAGTACTTCAGCGTACTCTGCGTTGGCGTCATACATAATATAATCACCGTGTACGATATCCTCGCCGCGCTTTACCCAGGCTTTAGTATAAAGCTGCACTTTATCCATACGCCCATCGTACTCTATACGTTGTGCGCTACCTTCCATGTATTCATTTTTACCTTCACGCTTTTGTTTAAACGTGGTGGGGTTACCCAACGAAGTACTGTGCTGAAAGCCTTCTTTATCTTCGCGCACAATGAGCTTATCCGCACGAATAATCAACGTCCCTTGCGTTAAAATGACATTACCCGAGTAAGTGCTGATTTGCTTGGCATCATCTACTTTGACTGAATCCGCCTCCAAATCAATCGGCTTATCGCGATCAGCCGCCTCAGCTAATGCCTGATGAGAAAAACTCAACATTGACAAGCTAAGCAGCATCACGCTGATGATTAAATGAGGTTTGGCGGTGATTCCTTGCTTATTCATAGCGTCTCCGAATGCGCGTATCTGTACTGCTGGATTTTACTGGTTGTTCGGTTGCTACCGACTTGGATTCTGGCTCGACTTTATTAGCGCCCGAGCGATTACCAGAATTGTTGCCAGCGTTATCATCAGCCTTAATTTTACCATTAACGCTAGGCTTAGCCTTACTAGTTGCTGTGATTGGCCGCTCATAATGCGCCCGTACTTTATGTAGCAAAGTCACGGTACGATTTTTCTTTTCATAAATCATCCCAGTGGCGTAAATCACCGTTTTAGGTGCTTGCCTGATAATTACAGGACTTTCTGTCGTCACCAATTCTTCATTGGGACGAATTTTCAGGTAATCCGTTTCTATCGTCATTTCACCCTTGCCCGCAAAGGCCTGCCGTGTCACCTTTACATTATCAACGAGTTCAACTTCCTCGCCATCACCAGATACATAGCCACGCAGACCTTCTACTTGGGTATAAGCTTTACCCACGGCAAACTGAGTATAACGTGGCTTTTGTAAATGCGTAGTATCGTCATCAGGAAAATGCCGCATTTCCACCGCCGCTAGTTTATAGCGCAAATCACCGTTAATGTCGGTTTGCGTCGTTTCAAAATTGCTCATGATGTAATCTGGGTCATGTCGGCTACTGCCATCTATTTTTGGCGCAGATGGTTGCACGCTTTTGTCAATCCAAAAACTAAGCAAGGCCAGCAACAAAAGTAGCGCCAAAGGAAATCCAATAATAGATCGCGCGCCTACATGCATACTTGGCTACCCCATGCCTGTTTTCTCATCGCGTCACGCACTGCATCAACCATTACCGTCAATTCGCCTAATTAGCAATACTGGCTTGCGTTAAAAACTGTGCCATTTGCGCATCAAATGTCCCTTGTGCTTGCATAATCAATTCACACACTTCTCTCACCGCACCACGGCCGCCTGCTTTACGCGTCACATAATGTGCACGATCTAACAGCAAACGTGGCGAATCCGGCACAGCAATAGCCAAACCACATTGCAACATGGGCGGCAAATCCACGACATCATCACCCATAAAGGCACATTGCTCAGCGCGCAAACCGCTAGACTGCATCAAATCACGAAATGCTTCGAGTTTATCTTCCGCGCCTTGGTAAAAATGCGCAACACCGGTGCTCTCAGCACGTTTTTTTACCACATTAGAGGTGCGTCCAGTGATAATAGCCAGCGATACGCCTGTGGCTTTTAATAGCTTCATCCCTAAACCATCGTGCGCATGAAAAGTTTTATATTCCAACCCATCATCGCCAATGGTCAGTCCGCCGTCGGTCATCACGCCATCTACGTCCAATATCAGTAATTTAATATTTTTTAAGCGTTTCACTAAGTCTTCATTGATCATTAACGCGTTGTTAACACTGTCTAAATTCACTTAAACTACCTTCGCTAATAACAAATCGTGCATATTTAACGCGCCCACCAACACCCCTTCATCGTTGATGACTAGCAAGCCATTGATTTTATGCTGCTCCATTACTTCAACCGCCACTATCGCCAACTCATCTTGATGAATAGTGGTTGGGTTAGCATGCATCACATCACAAATTTTGGCATTCATCACATTGATATTGCGTTCAAATGCGCGGCGTAAGTCGCCATCAGTAAAAACGCCAATCGGTTTATGCGTGGCGTCAACAATGGCGGTTAAACCTAAACCCTTGCGCGACATTTCAAGCAGACCTTCAGCAAGCGTCGCATTAGCGGCCACTTGCGGTGTGCCGTTTCCTGTGCGCATTAAATCACTCACATGCACTAATAAACGCCGCCCCAAACTGCCTCCCGGATGGGAGCGCGCAAAATCCTCTGCGGTAAAGTCGCGCAAATCCAGCACACATAAAGCAAGGGCATCACCCAGCGCTAACGCAACGGTGGTGCTTGAGGTTGGCGCCAAGCCCAACGGGCAGGCTTCTTTTGCCACATGCGCGCTTAGATGAACATCTGCGGCTTTAGCCAAACTGGAAGTGTCGTTGCCTGTAATCGCAATAATGCTTGCGCCCAATCTTTTAAGTGGCGGTACAATGGCCAGAATTTCATCGCTTTCACCAGAGTTGGAAAGCGCAATCACAATATCACCAGCAGTAATCATGCCCAAATCTCCGTGGCTCGCTTCAGCAGGATGCATAAAGAACGCAGGGGTGCCAGTGCTTGCAAATGTAGAGGCTATTTTGCCACCAATATGGCCAGACTTACCCATGCCGCTTACAACAACGCGCCCTGTACATTGCAAAATGAGCGCAACTGCATCACTAAAGTGGTGATCAAGGCGTTTAGCTAGCGCATCTATCTCACCTGCTTCAAGCTGCAAAATCTCTCGCGCCAATGATAATGTGTGCTGCTGGTTAACCGGTGCTGGCTGGCTTTTGTTTACCGACTGTGTATTAAAGGATGAAGTCATTGCGATTAAATTTATATACTCAAATTTTAGCTAAATTAATAATTGAAACATTTATAAGCTAGTATAAAAGGGAATGCCTTGCTGATAAAGCCTAATAAACAACGAATCGTCAAATTTTAAGCAAAAATTATCAAAAAATTAGATATTAGGCACAGATTTTGCTATTGTCGCCGTATGCGCATCCAAAAATTGAGCCACATTGCCTAATAAAAAATTTAAAGCCACTCACCCTATTTAACGCATCTATGAAACAATGATAGCTAAACAACACTAAATAAACACAATTCGCTATGTTTGACACACTGCCTTTAATTTTAATTCTACTGATCAGTTCCGTACTCGCGGTTGCACTGTTTCGTGCATTTAGATTACCTGCCATGCTGGCTTACTTTTTAGTGGGATTGGCATTGGGTCCTCATACTTTTGGCTTACTTCCTGATACTGAAGCTAACAGGGAGATTGCAGAATTCGGCATTGTGTTTTTGATGTTTAGTATCGGCTTGGAATTTAGCTTGCCACAGCTTTACGCCATGCGTAAAAAAGTGTTGGGCTTAGGTGGCGCGCAGGTCATTATCACGCTAGCACTGACTATGGGGGTAGCCAAGCTTGCAGGGCTAAATTGGCCGGCCGCCTTTGTCGTTGGTACGGCATTAACCATGTCATCCACGGCGATTGTTTCTAAAATTCTGGCTGAGCGGATTGATTTAAACTCGCGCCATGGCCGCCTGAGCATCGGCGTGCTGTTATTTCAAGACATTGCCGTAGTGCCAATTCTGGTGATGATTCCGGCGCTGGGTATCGCTAACGCCAACTTGGTAGATGTGCTGGGGCTGGCCATGCTTAAAGCTGTCGCCATGTTGCTATTTTTATTTACTATCGGCAAATGGCTGATTAACCCTTGGTTTAATTTAGTAGCTAGCCAACGCTCACGCGAGCTCTTTGTAATGAACGTACTGATGGTGACATTATTATTAGCATTCGCCACCAAAATGGCAGGCTTATCCTACGCGCTAGGCGCATTCATTGCGGGCATGCTGATTTCGGAAACAAAATATCGCTACCAAGTGGAATCAGATATTTCGCCGTTCCGCGACATTCTGCTTGGGCTGTTTTTTATCAGTGTAGGCATGCTGTTAAACATACAGCAAATTGTTAACAACATCGGCTTGGTTTTGTTAATTTTAGCGGCATTTATCTTTTTTAAAGCCGCTATTGTGGCAATGGTGGTGCGTTTTGTAAAATACGAAGCTGGCATAGCCATTCGCACTGGCGTGATACTGGCACAAGCTGGTGAATTTAGCTTTGTGATTCTTGCTTTAGGGGCTGAACAAAAACTAATTAGCGGTCAGGCGTTGCAACTAATCCTCGCAGCTTCGCTATTGTCTATGGTACTTGCACCCATCTTAATTCAATACAACGGACGCATTGCCAGAAAGCTGGCAAGTAGCTACAGCCGAAATAGCGGTCAGGTAGTGCAAGAGATTGAAGACGCTGGCAAGCCGCTACATGACCATGTCATCATCTGCGGTTATGGGCGTAGCGGCCAGTACTTAGGGCGGTTTCTAAGAGAGGAGAATATTCCTTACATTGCACTGGACATTGACCCCACACGCGTTTTAGAAGCTGCAGCGGCGGGCGAAATGGTTATGTTTGGCGATGCTGCACGGCGTGTAGTGCTTGAAGCCGCGGGTGGCGCACGCGCCAAAGCTTTAGTGATCAGTTATGCAGATAACCGTGCCGCGATGAAAATTCTACATATCGTGCAAGAAAACTACCCGCAGTTGCCTGTGATTGTGCGCACGGTGGATGACTCCAATATGGAAACCCTGCGTGCGGCAGGTGCCGCTGAAGTTGTGCCTGAAATTCTAGAAGGTAGCCTCATGCTAGCTTCGCATGCGCTCATGCTACTTGGCGTGCCGCTTAATCGTGTGGTTAAACGTATTCGTTTATTTCGTGAAGAGCGCTATAAATTATTTAAAGGCTATTTCCATGGCATTTCAGATGTAGAGGAAGAGTCGCTAGAGAAACGACAAGTACGTCTGCACTCTGTCATTATTTCAGCGGGGGCTTATGCGATTGGTAGGCATCTTGGCGAAATACAATTAGATAGCTTTGAGGTTGAAATCAAATCCATCCGCCGTCCCAACTCTAACGGCGCCCAACTTTCACTCGAAAGCCCGCTCGCAGAAGGCGATGTTATTGTGCTGCTTGGTCAACCTGCCGGGCTAACCAACGCCCAAAATGCATTGCTTACCGGACGCGTAGCCACTAAATAGGAAACAAACCATTCGCTTATGACACATGTAATGATTATCGGTGGCGGCATCGTGGGCTGTATGACCGCGATGGCGTTAGTGAACAGAGGCTGTCGCGTCACCATTGTAGAACGCAACCAAATTGCTAGCCAAACCTCAGGAGAGTCTTCATGGGCTGGTGGTGGCATTATTTTTCCACTCCTGCCTTGGCAGTACTCTGAGGCTGTAAACAACTTGACCCGCGATGGCGCAAGTTTTTATCGAGAACTTAGCCAACGCTTGCAACTTGAAACGGGCGTAGATGCAGACTTTGCACAATCAGGTTTTTTACTGCTACCCGCGTTTGACAAGCATGCAGCCATGTCCTGGTGTGATAAAAACCAGATGCCCGTACAGGCTGTTAAGGCAGCTGCTTTCAATGTGCAGTCGTTAAGTGGTGAAGATGCACTGTGGCTACCCAGTATTTGCCAAGTTCGCCCACCCTACCTGATGCAAGCTATGCGCAAATGGTTAGAACAGCACAATGTGACCATGTTAGAACATACACAACTGGCGCCACTGCAAGAAACACAGCAGCTCAACGAGTGGCAAACTGTTAACGGTGAAAAATTAAGTGCAGATAAATTTGTTGTCACCTCAGGCGCATGGAGCTTTGATTTACTCAAAGAAACCAGCGCTAAACTCAACATCAAACCGATGCGAGGACAAATACTGCTCTATCAGCCTGACAAAAACCTTGAGCAAATGGTGTACCGAGAAGGCTTTTACATGATTCCGCGCCTTGATGGCTACCTGCTTGCTGGCAGCACGCTTGAAGATGTTGGTTTTGATAATGGTGTAACAGAAAACGTTCGCGACGAACTACGCTTAAAAGCCGAGGCAATTATGCCCGAGCTAAAAAATCAGCCTATTATCAAACATTGGAGCGGCTTACGGCCTGGAACACCAGAGAACCTGCCGACCATCAGCGCGCACCCTACCATTAAAAACCTGTATCTAAACACTGGTCATTTCAGATACGGCTTGACCATGGCGCCTGCCAGTGCCAAATTAGTGACATCACTGATACTGGATGAACCCACGGAAATAGACGCTCAGCCATATAAATGCGCAATATAAAGCGCTGTTTAGTTGCAGTTTTTTGTGAGAAATTTTATGTTAACAGCTAATTTTAAATAAGCAGAAACAAGCACATCATGAGTCAATCTACAGACAGCCCAATTAAAAATGAACATCCAAACCTCGATGAGGAAAGTACCGAAAAACTGCGACAGTTCCGTGAAGTCATGTTGCAGCGCTTCAATGAACATACTGCAGGTAAAATGCCGCTGCCTCCAGAGCAATCACTATCATTACGCTCCAATATCTCCAAAATCACTGAGATGATAGAACCAGGCACTCAAGCAATGTGGCCTGAATACTCTTCAGCCGAGAAAGCTTATCTAGCAGAGCAAAGCGCCAATCACAAACGTGATGCCAACAATCTCGGTATTGCTTTACTGGGGCCAATGGCTAGCCCTGCCATATTGGCAAAAGAGTTAGGCGCACCTACTGAAACTGTCAGCGACCTGTTGCAGATAGGCTTCAACATCGCGGGCGCTAAAAGCCTGAGCGGCGCTGGGCGCACTAGCAATGCACGCGGTGTGATTGAACCCAAAGTTGAACTGGAAACCGTGCGCGGAGAAGGTCAGGTTCATCAAGAACCGCATGCTAATCAGGTTGAAAGCACTCCGTATAGCCCACAAACTGCCACTGACAATATAATGAAAAATGTCATGCATACTATCCCGAATGCACCTGAGGTTAAGCCCATTCTGGAATGGTATCAGGCTGGAAAAGAGAGTTCAGTTGGGAAATATGACACCGGCAGACTTGCGGTACTCGTTGAACAATATGGTGGCGAAGACGCTAAAATCATTGCCGAACTAGGCAGCGCCAAATCAATTGACACGCTGACAAAAGAATTCGAGCAGCCAGGAAAAATGTTCGAAGCCTTCGATCATCAGCATCAAGTGACGATGGACTTTGTAGATTCCATTTCAACGCAAGGTAGCCTCGACCCAGCTAAATTAGCAGAAACACTTAGCGCGATTAAACACGGTAACTTTTTAACTGCGACCGACTTTGCTGCGCTAGAAGTGGCACGGGGGAAATATCATGAACATTACGTCAATAGCAGTGCTGGTCAAGTTGTAGTCACAGCAAGAATATCGGGAATAACAGACCAAACAGTGTTAGATGGTATTGAGTCGCACGCTAAAACTGTCGCCGAAAAAAATAGTCCATATCAGCTACCTAAATCCTCTAATCATGATTTACCACCTCCGGACAAAGGGCTTGAACCTTAGGGCACCTCTAATAATTCAACTTTAGCCACTGATTGATGTGGGTCGAGGCTATCTGCAAAATAAAATACTTAAATGACAAACCTACTTTTGCGCACTTTCTGCTGCTGGCGAATCTAAACTCTCAACTGCTTTTAACCGCTCTTCAGCAATCGCTGATGCTGCGTTAATGTCACTGGTGACCTTATCAAGGGTTTGTTTAGGTACCGCACCAACTTCGGCGGATGCTTGTTTTTGTTTCTCGCAAGCGCTTAATGAAAGCAAACATAGCGCACAAAATAACCAGAACTTAGACAATATCTTCTCCTTAAGTTTTCAAATGCTACTAACTGGCTAATCACCTTAGCCGCGTTTTTACAATTCTACACGCAGAACCACTATATTAACCAAGCTACAAAACCGCTCACCTCTTTTCACCATTTTTGCGTATTTACCTGTACGTAGTTTTTAAGCGTTGGTAAAATAGCTCGCTATGCAGGCGTTTTAACGTTTAAGATTAGTCTGCAAATTAGCGATTAAATGTTTGGTTTAATAATTTTGATACATTAGGATGCCGCATGCTGTTAATGATAGATAACTATGACTCGTTCACCTACAACTTGGTCCAGTATTTAGGTGAGCTTGGTGCAGATGTGCTGGTGTATCGCAATGATGAAATCGATTTAGCCAAAGTCGCTGAACTTAAACCTGATCATATCGTTATTTCACCGGGCCCTTGTACACCGAACGAGGCTGGCATCAGCGTACCGCTGATTAAAGAGTTTGCAGGTAAAATCCCGTTACTAGGCGTATGCTTGGGGCATCAAAGTATCGGTCAGGCATTTGGCGGCAACATTGTTCATGCCAAACAATTGATGCATGGCAAAACTTCACTCATCCATCATAAAAACATCGGCGTGTTCAAAGGCTTGCCCAACCCATACACGGCAACGCGCTATCACTCATTAGTCATAGAAAAAGAAACACTGCCTGACTGTTTAGAAGTCACCGCCTGGACAGATGACGGCGAGATTATGGGCGTGCGCCATAAAACATTAGCGGTTGAAGGCGTGCAGTTTCACCCAGAGTCTATCCTCACTGAACATGGCCATGCGCTTTTGAATAACTTTTTGAAAGCCTGAAGCTGTGAACTATTCGCAAACCCTTAATCATGTCATCAACGGTCAAGATTTAAGCTTTGATACAATGCAAAACCTGATGCATCAGGTGATGGCAGGCGAGCTAACCCCTGTGCAAATCGCCGGCATACTGGTGGCGCTTCGCATTAAAGGTGAAACTGTAGATGAAATCGCCGCTGCGGCAAGCGTGATGCGAGAACTCTCAGCCAAGGTGAACATTCAGGACTCAACCCATTTAATAGACACCTGCGGTACGGGTGGTGACGGCATACAAACTTTCAATGTCTCTACCGTAAGCGCCTTTGTCGCTGCCGCCGCCGGCGCAAAAGTCGCCAAGCATGGTGGCCGCTCCGTATCATCTACCTGCGGCAGTGCCGACGTGCTGGAAGTGTTAGGGGTCAATGTCAACCAAACCCCTGAGCAAGTAGCGAATTGCGTCAATGAAATCGGCTTGGGATTCATGTTTGCGCCGAATCATCATAGCGCCATGAAACATTCAGCCCCTGTCAGGCGTGAGCTTGGCGTACGCACCCTATTCAATTTATTGGGTCCACTCACTAATCCCGCCAATGCTAAACGCCAAGTCATGGGGGTGTTTTCTGCTGCACTGACTGGCAAATTAGCACACGTGTTGAAGCAACTTGGCAACGAGCATGTACTGGTTGTTTGCGGCGCTGATGGTATGGATGAAATTTCATTTACCGGCGACACCTTTGTGGCAGAACTTAAAGATGGGAAGGTAAGTGAATACACACTTAATCCAAAACAATTTGGGTTAGGCTTACACGAATTAGCCAGCATTAAGGTCAGTGATGCCCATGCATCGAAAGCCATGATTTTAGATGTACTGTCTGGCAAAGCAGGTGCCGCGAGAGATATCGTATTGCTCAATGCAGGTGCCGCTATTTATGTTTCCGGCATTGCAGCCAGCCTGCAAGCTGGCATCGTAATCGCAGCCGATATGCTCGATAACGGCAAAGCCATGCAAAAGTTGCAGCAGCTCATCACAAAAACAAACGCATGAGTGTGTTCACGCGACTTTTATTTGCCCTGCTTTTAGCGCTTGCTTTAGGCGCTTGCAAACAACCTGACGGCAATGCACAACAGCTTGAAATTACCGGCACAGTAGCCAGTGCGGATACTATTAACTCAAGCATCGAGCAAGCTTTTGCTGCAAAGCGTAGTGATGTACAAGTCAGTGGCAAAGGTAAGGTGATCAAGCTTTTGGCAGACGACAACAAAGGTTCACGGCACCAAAAGTTTTTAGTAAAAATCAACGCCCAACAAACCCTTTTATTCGCGCATAATATTGACTTAGCGTCGAGAGTGCCGCTGCAAATCGGCGATGAAGTTTCTTTCAATGGTGAGTATGTATACAACCCGAAAGGTGGCATTATCCATTGGACCCACCATGCCCCGCAAGGTGACCATGAGGCTGGGTGGGTCATGTTGAATGGCCAAAAATATCAATAAGTTATAAATTAAAGTAGCGAAACCAATATGTCAGACATCCTGAATAAAATCATTGCCACTAAAACAATCGAAGTGGCGGCCGCAAAGGTGCGAAAGCCGATGGCTACTGTACAAGCTGAAGCGGCTACAGCCCTCCCAGTACGCGACTTTGTCGCCAGCATTCGCGCCAAAATCGCTAACGGCCAATCTGCCGTGATTGCAGAAATCAAAAAAGCCAGTCCGTCTAAAGGTGTTATCCGTGCAGATTTCAACCCTGCAGAAATTGCGAAGAGCTACGAACAAGGCGGCGCTGCTTGTTTATCAGTATTGACAGATGTTGAGTATTTTCAAGGTTCAGCTGAATACTTAAAAGAAGCGCGTGACGCTTGTAAGCTGCCAGTGTTACGCAAAGACTTTATGATTGATGCTTATCAGGTATATGAAGCACGTGCGATGGGTGCCGATTGCATTTTGCTGATTGCAGCGGCTATTGATTTAGCTAAAATGCGCGAATTAGAAACCATTGCCCACAGCTTGGGTATGGCAGTATTGGTTGAAGTGCATAATGGCGAAGAACTAGACCTTGCACTGCAATTAGACACCCCATTATTAGGCATCAATAACCGCAACTTACGTACTTTTGAAGTTACTCTAGATACAACGCTGGGACTACTCGCACGCATCCCAGAGCATAAAATCGTGGTGACGGAATCTGGCATTTTCACCAGTGATGATGTTAGGTTGATGCAAAAAAATAACGTGTATACCTTCTTGGTAGGTGAAGCTTTTATGCGCCAGCCTGAGCCTGGAACAGAATTGGCAAAAGTATTTGCTTAAGCGCGTCATTTCTTAAGTGCACGTTTGTTAAAAACACTAACGCTACTAAAGGGCGCTTCTATAAATGCAGAGTTTGGGAAATGCAGAGTTTGGGATGCAGTACAAGGCGCACGGAACGCAGGAGCCGAGATAGTATGCGGTATACAGCGAGGTTACGAGTACCGCGCAACGCAGTAATGCCCCCAAGTGGGTTAAGCAGGCAATCAGCGAAGCTGATGCTCGCAAAAAATGTATTTATAGAAGTGCCCTAAATATCAGGAATCCATCATGAGCTACCCTTATTCTCGCCCACGTCGTATGCGTAAAGTTGAGTTCTCACGCCGTTTGATGCGTGAAAACGTACTCACCACCAACGATTTGATTTATCCCGTATTTGTTTTAGATGGCGAAAATCGCGTAGAAGAAGTCGCCTCCATGCCTGGGGTAAAACGCCAAAGCATTGACGTGTTGCTTAAAACTGCAGCCGAATGTGTAGCGCTTGGCATCCCTGCCATCGCTTTATTCCCAGTCGTTGATAGCCAATATAAGAGTTTAGATGCCGCAGAAGCATTCAACCCTGAAGGACTAGTGCAACGCACTGTGGCCGCGCTCAAAGCTGCATTCCCTGAACTTGGTGTGATTACCGATGTGGCATTAGACCCTTACACCACACATGGTCAAGATGGTTTGATAGACGACTCAGGCTATGTTCTGAATGATGAAACGATAGAAGTACTGGTAAAGCAAGCCATCTCTCACGCCAATGCAGGTGCAGATATTGTTGCTCCTAGCGACATGATGGATGGCCGCGTCGGACAAATTAGAGAAGCATTGGAAAGCACCCGCAACATCCACACAAAAATATTGGCGTATTCAGCTAAATATGCCTCTGCTTTTTATGGACCATTTCGCGATGCAGTCGGCTCAGCAGGCAATTTAGGCAAAGGTAATAAATACACCTACCAAATGGATCCGGCCAATAGCGATGAAGCCATGCAAGAAGTCGCCTTGGATATTTCAGAAGGTGCCGATATGGTTATGGTAAAACCAGGCCTGCCATATTTGGACATCGTGCGCCGCGTGAAAGATGAATTCGGTGTGCCCACCTATGCCTATCAAGTAAGTGGTGAATATGCCATGCTAAAAGCGGCAGCACAAAATGGCTGGCTGGATGAAAAATCTTGCGTGTTAGAAAGCCTGCTGGCATTTAAACGTGCAGGTGCCGATGGTATATTGACCTATTTTGCATTGGATGTAGCGCGCTGGTTGAAAGCGGTTTAAACAAAGCCTATGATGTAGTAATCAAAAAAAAATAAAGTATTGGAAATATCGTGGATGAAAATCTAGCCAAGCGCTTTCGCTTTTGCACGACATTACCTAGCATTCCAGCGGTTGCAATCAAAGTCATGGAACTCGCCAATGACCCATATACGGATATGATTCAGATTTGCAATCAAATCGCCTATGATCCTGCACTCTCCATTAAAATAATTAAAGCGGCCAACTCGCCTTTATATAAATCACGCCGCGCGCCAGATAACGTTCGCCAGGCTGTGAGCATGTTAGGTACACATGCGGCTATTATGATTGCGTTATCATTTTCATTAACAAACTCGTTGATGAAACATAGCGCGGGTCATGGCGCTAATAACAATATTTTTTGGCGCCGCACTATTTTATCTGCGCTCGCCAGCCGCGCACTTGGTGAGAAACTGGGTTACAAAACACCTGATGATTTATTTTTAGCCGCATTATTGCAGGATATTGGCATTCTTGCTTTTGACGCTATGATGCCGGAAGAGTATGCCCCTGTTTTTACTGCCGCCACCAGCCATGATGCACTACTGCAAGCAGAGAGAGCCTCTTTTGGCGCCGGACATGATGAAGTAGGTTATGCGCTGCTTAAGCGCTGGAGTCTGCCGGATTATATTGCAGTCGCATGCCTTGCCAGCCATGGTAAACCGGGGCCCAACGATTCTGAATCCATTATCACTGGCTGTGTTGCTACATCTGGCTATATTGCTGACTGTTTTTTGAACCCAAAAGCTGAAGGTGCTGTTACCGCTGCGGCTAATGCGGCTGAAAATTGGCTGGGGCTAGACAGTGCCGCATTAACAGAAATCATCGAGATTATAAAAATAGGCCTACACCCAGTAGAAGAGCTATTTGAAATCAGCATCATTCATCCTTCCGAACTCAATGGCATTATCGCTGAAGCCAAAGAGTTACTAGAGATGCATACGTTTATCAAGATGCGTGACCTCGAAGAAGAATCCCAACGTGATGCGCTCACCGGCGCATACAATCGCGGTTATTTTGATAACGCATTGCAACGCGAGTTTGATTTATCAAACAGGCAGGGTCTGCCGTTCACGGTAGCGATGATTGATATTGACCACTTCAAGCAAGTCAATGATAAATATGGTCACCCGGCTGGAGACGCCATTTTGGTTGCCGTAGTGCGCGAGATTTTTGGGCAGATACGCCAAGATGACATCTTTGCACGCTATGGTGGTGAGGAGTTCGCCGTTATTTTACCTGGCACATCACTGCTGTCCTCAGCCAAACTATTAGTGCGGCTTAAAGATAGCGTCGCTAACATCGCTCACGAACATGAAGATGGCAGCATTATCAAAGTCACGGTATCAATCGGCGTAGTTTCTAATATGGATGGCGGCCAACGCTTTGAGCATCACGCTGATTTGACTCGTGCGGCCGACCAAGCGTTGTACGCGGCCAAATATGCGGGTAGAAACCAAATTGTGGTGTGGAATAAATCGCTACCCTCGGTTTATTAACCCGACTTAGCTTCTGCAAGCAATGATTTTACGCCTTCGGTATTGAGCCGCTCGGCATTACTTCCATCCGCCGAGCGTTTGGTTGCAACTCTAATATCATCAACTTCAAACACGCTCAGTTTAATTAAACCGGCAACGGTCTCCAGTGTAAAAACAGGCACTGTTTTTCGAAAATCGCCTTTTTTATCACGCTTGCCGTCATTCAAAACGCGATAAGATTTTTCATTCACATCAAACGGAATTTGCTGATTAAGCAAAAACATTTCCACTTCTTTGATGCTATCTGCAAATAGATGAATATGTGTCTCGGAAAGTAGCCCCGCAGTGCCATCTAACACCGATCCAGTTAAATGTGGATTAAACTTGTCTAGCAACTGCATGGTAAACAACGCATTTTTACGTAATTCACGTAAATTTTCTGGTTGCTCGTCACTTAAAAAAAGTGAGTTGTACAGCTTGAGCTCGTGTTCAATCTCGGCATTTGAGGGCAATACGCTGTTATCAATGGTACCGAGTTGGCGCCCGGCTTTCTTTTTAGCGTAAGCAAAGTCAGAAATGCCATCTTCAGCCATCATGCGGGCGGCTTGTTGTGCGACCAGTTGCCGCAAGTGCTGTAAGTTTTCTTTTGACATTTTTTTGTGATTTAAAGAAATATGGTAACGAGGCGCCTTATGCCCACCATCCGAGACAAATGCATAACATTGGAAAATTGAACGCACCTAATGGAAAATCCGAGTTTAAGCTAACCCTTAATTTTAATATCTAACTGTTTTAATTTTCGATATAAATGCGTGCGCTCCAAGCCGGCTATTTCAGCTAACTTACTCATATTGCCCGTTACATTTTTAATGTGATAAGCAAAATAACGTCGCTCAAAATCGTCACGCGCCTCTCGTAACGGCTGATTATAATGAGTAAGCCCTTCCGCATTCGTATCCGTCGTACTTGAAATTTCAACACTTTGTAGCTTAGCGTCCGCCTGCGTTGCATCGTCAAACTGATGCAACACTCTCTTGACGTCTTCTAATGTGATTTTTTCACCCAAGCTGGTTTGAATTAAGTTGCGGACCACCGCATCCAACTGCGCTAAATCTCCAGGCCAGCTTGCATTGCGCAATGCATTTAATGCCGCAATATCAAACTCACGATAAAGGATATCTGCCAGCTCAAATTGCAAGTTGGCAATGGCAATGGCCAACTCCGGAATGTCTTCTTTATGCTCTTCCAGCGCTGGCACGCGTAATGAAACCGCCGACAAAATTTGCAATAGATTATGGTCAAATAAGCCTTCAGCCTGTAATTTAGGTAGGTTTTGGCTAGTACCGCACACTACGCGCACATTGTATTTATCTGCCTTTGTAATCAACAACAGTAAGCCTTTTTGCTCGGTCTTATTGAGCTCAGCTATTTCTGCAATATAGACCACACCCTCTCGACCCTGCTCTAGAATATCCAACGGTGCGTTAACTAATTCACCTAACTCAGTGAGTTGCAGCCATGGTGTGTCAGCGTTTTGCAAAAAGCGTGCGCATAACTCAGCACCGCCCCCCTTGGGCCCGATAAACAATACCGGGCTGGGGCTATCGTTTGCGCTGGTGGCTATTTTATCTAATCGCTCTTTTAACACTAATATGATTGGGCTTTTGCCCAAGTTAGCCAAGCTCATTTCAGATTTTGGCAGCTGCTCACTATGCTTTAATGCAGCGGCCACCGTTTTTAATAGTTTTTGTAGCGCGATTGGTTTTTCTAAAAAATCAAAGGCACCAATACGCGTTGCCTCAACCGCAGTATCAATCGTGCCATGGCCCGACATCATCACTACAGGCATAGTAAGTAGGCCGGCATTCGCCCACTCTTTAAGTAAGCTAATGCCATCACAGTCGGGCATCCAGATATCGAGCAACACCACATCTGGGCGCTCCTGCAAACGTAATGCGCGAGCAGCGGCAGCATTTTCAGCTAAATCAACACGATAGCCTTCATCATGCAAAATATCGCTTAATAATTCGCGTATGCCTATTTCATCGTCAACGACTAATATATGTTTTGATGCCATGCTGTTTTTCTATCTATCAATTTAGTCTTGGAATTAACTCAATAATGGAATGCTAATGGTTACAATTGCACCGGTTTCATTGGCATCGCTTGTTGCCAATGAAACCGATGATGCATTTTCAATTTTAATACTGCCTTTATGTTCTTCAATTATTTTTTTTACAATCGCCAAACCTAGCCCGGTGCCATGAGGTTTCGTGGTCATGTAAGGTTCAAAAATATGCGACATCATGCCGGCAGAAAAACCAGTACCATTATCTTGCACGGTTAGCACCATTAAGTGATCTACTAGTGCAGTTTTTACAACAATCACGGGAGATAATGCTGTTGCAAGCGCATCTTGTGCATTTTGCAGCAAGTTATGCAGCACTTGGCGCAACATGGTGCCATCGCCTCTAATCGTACAAGCTTGCGTTGCCAGTGACAATTCTATTTTAATTTTTGGCAAATCATAAAGTGACACCACCTCTCGAATCAATGCGTTTAAATCCAGCTTATCTAAATGCGGTGCTGGCGAACGCGCATACTCACTAAATTCGTTCACCATTTTCTTTAAGGCATCAACTTGATTCACAATGGTGGCCGTTGAGCGTTTTAACATTTCAGCATCGGCCACATCTAATTTACTAAGCAACTTATGCGCCATGCGCTCTGCCGATAATTGTATCGGTGTAAGCGGATTTTTGATTTCATGCGCCAAGCGTCTTGCCACCTCTCCCCACGCGGCGTCGCGCTGCGCCTGCACCATGGCAGTCGCATCATCAAATACGGCGACATAACCACCATCCGGCAGGCGGGTGCCACGCAATGTAATAATTTGCTTACCTTGTGCAGTCGCTAGCTCAACTTGCGTCTGCGCATCGTCTTTTTGCCCGTTGCGGCTACTTGCGTCTTGTTGGCTATTGATGGCAATCGCTTCAAAAAAATTAGCCAGCTGCGCTTGCTTAGCGATAATTTTATCTGGCGTAAAACCCACGTACCCTTCTAACGAAACGCCCAGTATATTCACTGTGGCTTCATTAAAGGTACGCAACTCCCCGCGCTCGTTTAATGCCAACACACCAGAAGATAAATGCGCCAAGATGGTTTCTAAATAACCACGTGCCGCCTCAACCCGCGCACGGTTTCTATCTGCCGCTTTAGTCGCATCGCCTAATTGCTGCGTCATGCTATTAAAAGACTGCACCAACACGCCTAGCTCATCTTTACCGTGTGCCGGTAACATGGTGCTGTAATCACCACTGGCAATCGCTTTAGTACCTTCAGCTAATACCGTTAGCGGCGCAGATAACCTGCGACTCAACACAAAAGCAATCGCCACCGCTGTTAGCATCGCCAACATCATCACTAAAGTGAGCGTGAGCGCGAACACCTCCCTTAAGGCGGTACGACTATATGATAACTGCTGGTACTCTTGATACACATCTTGCACCGCTTCTGCCGTGGTTGCCAAAGGCTTCGGCACCGGTTGCAATAACTGTAAAATTCGCGTTTCACCAGCAATAGCCTGCACACTGATGGGTGCTAATACGCGCAAATACAGACCCTTGCCCGCAATTGGCTCAATGTTGCCATAAATGCGCAAACGCGCTTGCCTTAACTGCGTCACGCTGGGTAGCTCCGGCAAAAAGCTCGTAGAATCACTGCTGGAAACCGCTAAAATTCTACCTTGTGGCGTCAGCAAGGTTACGTCTTGAATACCGCTTTTTTCACGCAAATCATTCAACATAGAAAAGTGCGCATCTGCCGGCTGAAAGGCGAGGCTAGTAGCCATGCTTTCACCTTTTTCTTTTACATCGGCCAGCATAATATCTAAAGCGGTTCGACCCAGATTTAACCCGCCCTCAAGCGCCGACTCCACTTTGACGTTAAACCATGATTCAATTGAGCGCGTTAAGAAATTTACCGAAACCACGTAAACGATTAAACCTGGAATAAACGCCATCAACGCGAATGAACCTAACAGGCGTAGCGTAAAACGGCTACCCATGACGCGCTCGCGAATATTGCGATATAAATTAAAAAGCTGAACTGCAATCAGCGTAATCAGCAACACCGCTAATGTGATGTTTAATGCGACTAACAGCGTGTAATACTCACCTGATGCCGCAGTACTTGCGCTCGCATTTGATAGCAAATACAGCAACAACGTGCCTAGCACAGCACTAGCGAGTACGATGTATTTCATTTAAACAAGTTGGGTGACCATGCAAAACGCTGCGAAGTCATTTTCCAATCCTCAGCACCCATCGCCTCTGCCTGCACAGCTTTGGGTAGTTTTTTATGGTCTAGGCGCATCAGCAGTAGCGCCTGGTAGCGTTCGCCCTTATCGACGTGTGCTTTTTGAAATACTTTTAAATCCTGGATAACCGATAAATCCTCGATGGCCTCATCCAGGCTCGCGTAGCTTCTTTGTTGCTCATTGCGAGCAATAATATATTGTCGCGTCAGCGCATGATAACTCAAGCTCACCTCCTGCACTGTGGTGACAATCTCATCATCAAACCAGTACTGGCGAGGCGAGCGCAATTGAAACTCTATCAAAAAATTAAAAGTAAATCCTTTAAGAATCGCTTTTTCCATCTCCGGGCTAAAATTAATTTCAGCGTCCGCATTCAGCAAATAGTCATCTTCATACACAATTAAATTGGCGCTTCTAATATGCAGGCTATTGCCAGCCGCAAACGACAAATGCGCAAATAACACCAAACCTACAATGCTAAAAAACTGTTTAATTCTTTTGCAATAGCGCATAAAAAAAGCCGTCATGTGCATTCGATGGAGTAAGCTGGCCATTGATATGCGTGATATTTGCCTGTGGATTGTTAAGTGCTGCATCCAAAGGCAACTGGCTAGCATCTGTATGATTCTTTAAAAACTGATCAATCTGTCTTTGGTTTTCTTCGTCAAAAACAGAACACGTTACATAAAGCAATTGCCCGCCTTTTGCCAACATCTGCCATAAATTTGGTAAGATTTTAGCCTGCTGTGCGACAAAAGAAGCCACATCCGACTCTCGGCGTAACCATTTAATATCTACATGGCGCCGCACAATGCCAGATGCAGTACACGGCACATCAGCCAAAATTCTATCGAATGGTTTGCCATCATACCAGTCAGTGGATGCGGCATCTCCCACCAACAGCGAGGCTTTTAAATTCAATCGGTCGAGATTACCCTGCACCCGCTGCAAACGCGTTTCATCGCTATCCAAGGCGGTCATTTGCACCTCGGCCAACTCCAGAATATGCCCAGTTTTGCCACCGGGCGCGCAACAGGCATCTAACACGCGCATATTAGCTTGCACATCTAACAACTGCGCCGCCAACTGCGCACCATAATCTTGCACAGAAACCACACCATCGATAAAGCCTGGAATTTTATCAACGGCAATCGGTTTTTTAAGCTCCACGGCTTGCGCACCAAGGTGGCTAGCCTCAGTTTCTTGACGCGCTAATAATTGCAAATAGTCTTGTACACTGATTTTTTTGGTATTTACACGAAGTGTCAACGGCGGATGCTGGTTACCAATCGCCAAGATGTTTTGCCAATGCTCAGAATATTGGGTTTTGAGTTTGTTTATCCACCACTGCGGATAAGAATAAGTCGCCACTTCATTGGTTTTAGATTGCACATTCAGCACTTCTTTTTGCCGTAAAAAATTACGCAAAATTGCATTCACCAAGCCCTTGGCCCAACTTTTTGCCATTGGCCTTTTAAGCTGGCTAACCGCGTGCACCGCCTGATTGACCACGGTAAATGCATCCGCTTTGTCATGCAGCAACTGATAAATCGCCACTAATAACACGGCGTGAAGACGCTCATCGGTGAGCGGTTTTTCTAGCAACTGTTTTAAATAGGTATCAATCTCGCCATAAAAGCGCAAAGTGCCATAGCTCAAATCTGCGGCAGCCCCTTTTTGTTGTGGCGTAGCAGCTGGAAATAAAGACAATGCAGCAGGCAAAGCTAAGGTAAGGTTGCGACCTGAAAACACTTGATGCACAGCATCAGCGGCGATAAGTTGAGAAATATACAAATAAAACTTTCTTAATTTAAAGATATTGATTAAGCCTTGATTTTACTTGATAAACGCCGCGGCGGGTGCTTATTACGTCAGTGAAACTTCGCGCTTTTACAATCGCCAGCTACCGTGCCAGTGATGGTTCGTAAATTTAAGTTATATGAGGGGGAGGCGATCTGAACGTCTATGCCAGTTTGAATCCGGCCACTTGATTAAGTTGAAGGCAGTCGCTTAATTTTCACCCAGGTCTAAACGACCATCGCCCTCAACCGCGCCACCCGTTCCGCTGTCTTAGGATGCGTACTAAATAAGCTATCGAACGAAACGCCTGACAACGGATTGATAATCATCATTTGCCCTGTTTCCGGATGCGCTTCTGCGGTTTGATTGGTAATCTGATGCGCATAATGATGGATTTTCTCCAGTGCGCTCGCTAGCGCGTTTGGGTCACGGCTAATTTCAGCGCCGGCTTTATCTGCCTCAAACTCACGCGCCCGTGAAATAGCCATTTGAATTAGCGCCGCAGCTAATGGGGCTAAAAACATGAGCAATATGCCAATAATTGGATTTACGTTACGTTCGCCGCTACCATTACGGCCGCCACCAAACAGCATGCCAAATTGGGCAATCGACGCAATGGCACCCGCCATCGTTGCTGAAATCGTTGAAATTAAAGTGTCACGATTTTTTACATGGGCTAACTCATGCGCCATGACCCCGCGCAATTCGCGCTCACTTAAAAGCTGCATAATGCCTACCGTGGCTGCCACCGCGGCATGTTCCGGGTCGCGCCCCGTTGCAAATGCATTCGGTTGACTTTCGTTAATCACATACACCTTAGGCATCGGCAGTTGTGCATTTTCGGCCAGCTGTTTAACCGTTTGGTAATAATTGTGAAATTGACTATTGTCAGCGCCAACCTCCTGCGCACCGTACATTTTCAGTACCGCTTTGTCTGAAAACCAGTAAGCATAGGCGTTCATTGCAGCAGCAATCATGAGCGCAATCATCATGCCATTTCCGCCACCCAACGCTGCGCCTACCGCACCAAATAAAGCAACAATCGCCGCCATTAAAACGGTTGTTTTTAACCAGTTACCCAACATGTTTCATCCTTCGCAATCAATCAACGAGTTTAAAATGGTGATAACCTACAAAAAATCAATCTGATGTAGCCACCGCAGTGAACGCTTCACCTGCCTGTAAGTGATGGCCCTGTACAAAAGCAGGTGCACTTAAACGCTTGCCTCCCGGCGCTTGCAGTTCGGTAATATGTAATACGCCCTCGCCGCACGCCACCCGCACGCCATCATGCACACTAATAATTTCACCCGCCTTGGCATGGACTGAATTAGTTGGCGCTACATCAACGGTTGCCATCCAGATACGGCACACCTCGCCACGCAAATAGCTTTGCGCCACTGGAAACGGGTTAAAAGCGCGTATTTGCCGCGATATTTCATGCACACTTTTTTGCCAATCAATAGCAGCTTCAGCTTTTTCAAGCTTATGTGCATACGTCACCAAAGCTTCTTCTTGTGGCGTGGCCGGCAGCGTAGCGTTTGTTGCTAAGGTTGCCATCGCTGCGACCATTAGTTCTGCGCCCATTTTACTGAGAACATCATGCAAAGTTTGTGTAGTATCGGTATCTGTAATCGGCACCACACCTTTACAAACCATCGCGCCCGCATCTAAGGCCGGAACGACCTCCATAATAGTCACGCCGGTTTCTGCGTCACCCGCCAATATTGAGCGATGAATCGGTGCCGCGCCGCGCCAGCGCGGCAACAACGAGGCATGAATGTTATAACAGCCAAAGCGCGGCATATTTAAAATAACAGTAGGAATAATCAAGCCATAAGCGGCAACAATCATCACATCGGCGTTCACTTGTTCAATTTGCGCCTGCACTGCTGCGTCTTTTAGCGTTTCTGGCTGAAACACAGGCAAATCATGTTGTGTTGCCAGCACTTTAACTGGACTCGCCTTTAACTTCATACCACGCCCTGCGGGACGGTCTGGCTGAGTAAGCACCATTACGATGTGATGGCCTGCATCAATAAGCGCGGCTAAAGCAGGGACAGCAAATTCAGGGGTACCCGCAAAAATTATGTTCAATGTTGTGACCTTTATACAAATGACGCGGCTGTAAATTACATGGCGATAAATTAAATAGCGCGGTGATGCTTCAGCATTTTATTTTTAATACGGCTACGCTTAAGTGGAGACAAATACTCAACAAACACCTTGCCTAATAAGTGGTCAATTTCATGCTGAATACAAACGCTCAGCAAGCCGTGTGCTTCTAACGTGAATAGTTTGCCGTTTTCATCTAAAGCCTCAACCGTGACTTTTTCTGCCCGTGTCACACTTTCATACACCCCAGGCACAGATAAGCAACCTTCTTCATATTGCTGCTCACCATCTTTTGAAGTGATTTTTGGGTTAATAAAAACTTGTAACTGATTTTTAGTTTCACTGGTGTCAATAATCAGCAACTGTATATGCCGATTCACTTGTGTTGCCGCCAACCCTATTCCAGGCGCGGCATACATCGTCTCTGCCATATCATCAATCAAACGACGTAATGCGGCATCCACATCTTTCACTGGCTTGGCTACGGTGTGTAAGCGTGGATCTGGGTAGTTAAGAATATCTAAAATTGCCATAAAAACTCATTATATTTATATATATATCTATTTGTAAAAATTCAAATTTATTATAAATCCACGGCTTTTTCCATAAAAGCTTGATTGTTGAATGAATTACGTGCTAAATTTAACGTAAATTCACGGTATGCGCGCGTGTTTTATTTGCTTCAACCGCATATCCTCTCAATGCGTTTTTGACTGAGGTCATCAATCTATGTTCCGCAATATTATAACGCTGCTGATGTTTTGTTGCTTAAGCTTCCATCTCAATGCGCAAGAAGTTGCGCTTAAACCTAACCATCCTGATCGTCATGTTGTCGTTAAAGGTGATACTTTATGGGGTATTTCCGGCAAGTTTCTAAAAGACCCATGGTTATGGCCAAAAGTTTGGCAGTTAAATCGCGCCCAAATTAAAAATCCACACTTAATTTATCCCGGTGATGTGGTTTTTCTTGATATGAGTAGTGGCAAGCCAGAATTAAAACTGCTACGCGAAACCATTACATTACAACCGGGAGCCGTAATAGAGCCCTTAGAAAAAACCGCCATCTCAACCATTCCACTCAATATCATTGCACCATTTTTGAGTCAGCCACTGATTATTGAAAAAGACCAATTGGCAGAATCCCCAAGAATCATTGCAGGACAAGATAATCGCGTTGTTTTAAGCCCTGGCACACGTGTTTATATCAATAAAATTGAAGAAGGCAATGGACTCAATTGGTTTGTTTATCGTCCAGGCAATGACTTAGTTGATCCTGATAGTAAAGAAGTTCTAGGTGTTGAAGCCACTTACCTAGGTGATGCTAGAGTCACAAAATATGGTGAGCCGGCAAGTGCCGACATCACAAAAGCTAAAGAAGAAATTTTCACTAAAGATAGATTAGTCCCTAGCGGCGATGAAGTCATTGCTAATTTTGTTCCCCACGCCCCTGACACAGAAATTACCGGCCGCATTATTAAAATTTACGGCGGCGTAGCAGAGGCCGGGCCACAAAGTATCGTGTCTATCAGTCGCGGTAGCGCAGATGGTATTGAAGTGGGACATGTGTTGGCAATCAGCCGTTATGGCCGCGTGATTAAAGACCCTGAGCCACAAAAAGAATCAGATGAACAAAAACAAGCAAAAGCCAATGCAAAGCCAAAACTCAAAGAATTAAACTTTAACGTGTCACGTGATGCAGATGGCAAGCCTCTCGTTAATTTTGAGAAAAAACCCGAAAATACAGGTGAATTAGTACTTGAACCCGGCATGATTAAATTGCCAGATGAGCGTGTAGGCTTACTTATGGTGTTCCGCGTATTTGACCGTGTATCTTATGGCTTGATTATGCAGGCATCTGAGCCAGTTAATACCTTAGATACCGTAAAAACACCGTAATTTTTTAATGGCTAACGGTAGCGAAGCCCACTACGACCAGACGCTCATAGAAAAGTCGCTGTGGATTAGCCTAGGCAATATTCGCGGCATAGGACCACAAACGTTTTGTCAGCTACTTAATGCTTTTGGTAGCCCCAGCCATATTTATGCGGCAAGTCTTAAGCAATTAAAAGAAGTCGTTTCAGATCAAATTGCTTGCGAAATCAATCAAGGTGTTAATCACGATACCTTGGCTGATTCTTTACACTGGCTTTCCCTTGCTAACAATCACCTCGTCACGCTTGCAGATGTCGAGTATCCGCAATCTTTACTTGAAATTGCCGATCCACCGCCTTTTCTGTATGCAAAAGGCAACCTCGCACTACTCAATCAGCCTAGTATCGCCATCGTTGGTAGTCGCAATGCTTCTGTTCAGGGTGAAAAAAATGCCGAGGCTTTCGCCCATGGTTTATGTGGTTATGGCTTATGCATAGTAAGTGGTCTAGCGCTAGGCATTGATGGCGCAGCACACCGTGGGGCACTTAAGGCGGGCGGCGCTACCATTGCCGTTGTAGGCACTGGGCTTGATATTGTTTACCCCGCTAAACATCGTGATTTGGCACACCAGATTGTAGAGCGCGGGCTTGTGGTTTCTGAGTTCGCATTAGGCACACCATCAAAACCGCAAAATTTTCCTAAACGTAATCGTATTATCAGCGGGCTTAGTTTAGGCTGTTTAGTAGTAGAAGCTAATTTACAAAGTGGCTCACAAATTACAGCACGAATGGCCGCTGAACAAGGTCGTGAAATTTTTGCTATTCCGGGCTCGATACATTCACCGATGTCTAAAGGGTGCCATCAACTCATTAAGCAAGGGGCTAAGTTAGTCGATTGTTTACAAGACATCGTTGAAGAACTTAAACTTAATGAAAAATTAAATCAGTTAGAAAATGAAACTGTTGCCAAAGCCAATGGGCCCGATAGCAGTACAGAGGAAAATCCTAGTAACTTAATCCTCAAAATAATGGGGTTTGAGCCCATCGCTTTAGATCAAATAGTATCAATAAGCGGCTTGACGGTAAGCGAAGTTTCATCCATGCTTATGTTACTAGAACTTGAAGGAAAGCTAGCCAGCCTAGCAGGAGGTCAATACCAGAAAATTGTGTAATTTGTAATTTTAGAAGTTTGCATAAACCATCTCACTTAAGTTAAAAAATAATTTAAAGGACAAAAATCATGTTTGAAGTATTGGTTTATATGTTTGAAAACTACATTGATACGCAATTTAGACCTGACGAAAACACCTTATCTAAAGAGCTGTTTGCCGCAGGTTTTGATGAAGAAGACATTAACGGTGCATTTGATTGGTTTAATCAACTTGAACTGATGACCGACAAGCCAGAATTGTTTGAAGCCGCTCATCACGCCAATACCCGCATTTTCACCGAGGCTGAGCTTAAAAAGATCTCTGGCGAGAGCATCGGTTTTATACTGTTCTTAGTACAAGCCAACATACTCAATACCGCACAGCGCGAACTGGTATTAGAGCTGGCTATGAATTTACCGCAACTAGAAATCAGTATTGATGAAATGCGCTGGATTGTACTGATGACCACTTGGGGTGCGAGCAAATCTGGCCCGGATAAGACCAAAGAATATTTATTTATTGAGGATGTGTTGCTTAACAAACAAAAACCTACCCTACATTAAGTATGTGGGTAGGTTTATCGTTGATCAAAAAGTAGGTGATAGGGTTGTTGATAAACAACCGTTTATCACTCACTGATATTGTGAATAATATTACTAATGGTGCCAGCCTGATTCAAGGTATAAAAGTGCAGGCTTGGTGCACCCCAAGCTAACAATGTGTCACACAGTTCGCTCACCACATCTATACCAAAAGCACGTAATGACACCATGTCATCACCGTATTCTTCAAGGCGCATTTTTAGCCAGCGCGGAATTTCCGCACCGCAAATGCTAGAAAAACGTGCCAATTGGGTAATGTTATAAATCGGCATAATGCCAGGCACAATCGGAATCGCAATCCCTAATGCGTCACATTGCTCAACAAACCTGAAATATGCATCAGCATTATAAAAATACTGGGTAATGGCTGAGTTAGCCCCCGCATCCACCTTGCGTTTTAAATTCTGTAAATCTGCTGCTGGTGTTCTGGCCTCAGGATGAAACTCCGGGTACGCCGCCACTTCAATATGAAAATGACTACCTGTCTCGCCACGGATAAACTGCACCAACTCAGAAGCATAGCGAAAATCACCCGCGCTTACCTCACCTGACGGGATATCGCCACGTAAAGCCACCAAACGGTTGATGCCTTGCGCTTGGTAGGCATGTAATAAATCGCGTATTTCGTCTTTACTGGATGATATACAAGAAATATGCGGTGCGGCCTGAAAGCCTTCACGCTGTATTTCCAGCACGGTGTCCATGGTTCTATCGCGGGTTGAACCACCCGCGCCAAACGTTACGGAATAAAATTCAGGGTTAAACTTGGCTAATTGCATCCGTGCTTCACGCAGCTTATCCATGCCTTCTGCGGTTTTAGGCGGAAAAAACTCAAAGCTCAGCCCAAATTTATTAGGCGACGTTTCCATTTGTAATTCTTTTTCTATCATGGTCTATTTATCTTCAATAAAAATCGCGGTTAATAGCCAGGAAAACACGCTATAAACTATTGCACCAATAATCCCTGCCATCAGCGTTCTAACCTCAAAACCTTGCAGCCAATGACCAACCGTATAAAACAATACGCCGTTAATCACCAAAATAAAAAGCCCCAACGTTAATATCGTTATCGGCAAGGTTAATATGACAAGGATCGGCCTAATCAACATATTGACTAAACCGATAACCAATGCGGCTACCAAAGCTGCAGTAAAACCGGCCACATGAATGTTTGGCACAAAGTACGCCACTGCAAACAGCGCTAGCGCGTTTAATAACCAAATCAGCAATAATTTCATGTGACCTCTTTTAGGGCACCTCTATTAATTCAAGTTACTAAGCCAGACAAGGCGCGAGTAAAAAATTATGACGCAGCATATAGATGATATGTAAGGAATAATTTTTTATGATCAACGCAGTATAGCGACGGAAATTGAATTATATAGAGGTGCCCTTTACTTATTTAAAATAAACTAATAACGATAAGTATCTGGCTTATAAGGGCCTTGCTTTGATACGCCAATATAGGCTGCTTGCTCATCGGTAAGCGTCGATAATTGCGCATTGAGTTTTTTCAATTGCAACACAGCCACTTTTTCATCCAAATGTTTAGGTAAAGTATAAACGCCCACTGGATAGTTTGCAGTTTGCGTAAACAACTCGATTTGCGCAATGGTTTGATTGGCAAACGATGAACTCATCACATAACTTGGGTGACCGGTGCCGCAACCTAAATTCACTAAACGGCCTTTTGCCAGCAAAATAATCTTTTTGCCATTAGGGAAAATCACGTGATCAACTTGTGGTTTAATTTCATCCCACTCATATTTTTCTAGTGATGCAACGTCAATCTCATTATCAAAATGGCCGATATTACATACAATCGCCTGATCTTTCATTTTGGCCATGTGGTCATGCGTAATCACGTGATAATTACCGGTACAAGTCACAAAAATATCGCCATATTCTGCCGCATAGTCCATAGTCACGACACGGTAGCCTTCCATCGCCGCCTGCAATGCGCAGATTGGGTCAATCTCAGTCACCCAAACTTGGGCAGAAAGCGCGCGCAAAGCTTGTGCAGAGCCTTTACCAACATCGCCGTAACCTGCAACGATGGCCACTTTACCAGCTATCATGACGTCAGTTGCGCGTTTAATCGCATCTACTAAACTCTCACGGCAACCATATAAATTATCAAATTTAGACTTAGTAACTGAGTCATTCACGTTGATTGCCGGAAAAGCCAATTTACCTTCTTTATGCATTTGATACAAACGATGCACGCCAGTGGTGGTTTCTTCAGTCACACCGATAATTTGCGCCAAGCGTACTGAATACCAAGTTGGATCTGCTTTTAATTTGGCTTTAATGGCGTCGAATAAACAGATTTCTTCCTCGCTTGTTGGGTTTGCAATCACAGATAAATCTTTTTCTGCGCGTGTACCGAGGTGTAGCAACAAGGTTGCATCGCCGCCATCATCCAAAATCATATTGGTGAATACGGGTTGCCCAGCTTGATCATTCGCCCATTCAAAAATACGGTGCGTATAATCCCAGTACTCAGTCAGCGTTTCGCCTTTAATAGCAAAAACCGGCGTGTCGCCAGCCGCAATCGCGGCAGCTGCATGGTCTTGCGTTGAGTAGATGTTGCATGACGCCCAACGGACATCCGCGCCTAAATCTTTAAGCGTTTCAATCAATACCGCAGTTTGGATCGTCATGTGCAGGCTGCCAGTAATGCGTGCGCCCTTGAGTGGTTGTGCTTTGGCGAACTCTTCACGAATAGCCATCAAACCAGGCATTTCTGTTTCAGCAATGGCAATTTCTTTGCGGCCAAAAGTCGCTAAGTTGATATCGGCAATTACATAATCTTTAAAATCAGTCACAATATTCATTCCTCGAATGTGTGTGACCGGAAGGGAAGGGGTGTTAATACACTAAGAGACCTAACGCTTATCTCACCCTTATCCCGTGCCCGGCACGGTTAATATAGGTGAGCGTCGTTTGTTGCATTGTTCTGAGCCTAGGAGGCTGTATGAAACCAGCAGCTCTCGCAACGCTCCTCAGAATAATCTGGATTATACGCGATATTTTTTTAAGCACAAATATCGCTATAGTAAAGTTAGAGAAAATCTAGATAAATTATTGGGGTAACAATTATTGCGCCCATAATTTATCAACATCAGTGATGCCCCAAAGCGCAGGACTTTCATGTCCAATAATTGAATCTTGCGCACTTGGGCTAGATAAATCCAACACCTCTACCGGCAGGCGCGTTTTAGACTTTGTTGAAAAAAATACTTTTAAAATAGGCGTTAATAAAGATTTTGGGCTTTGGTCAACCACCACTGCCAAACGACCAGACTTTAACTTCACCATAGAACCTATCGGGTAAATGCCGACGCTTTTCACAAAGGCTTTAAAAATATGATCATCAAAATGGTCTGCCCATTGCGCCATGCGCTGCAGAGATACTCCAGGCTCCCAGCCAGCTTTATAGGGGCGATTAGAAGTAATGGCATCATAAACATCGCAAACTGCACCCATTTTTGCGAACTGGCTAATATCATCCGCTTTTAATTGGTGTGGATAGCCCATGCCACTGACTTTCTCGTGGTGATGCAAACATACATCCAGCACTACTTCATCTATGATATTCGCCTGAATTAACAGCGCATGACCACGTTCAGGATGTAGCTTCACTAACGCAAATTCATCGTCTGTGAGCGCGCCGGGCTTATTAAGTACGTCCATAGAAATAGCGGCTTTTCCTATGTCGTGTAACAACCCTGCCAAACCAGCCTGCTTGGTTTCCGCTTCCGACAAACCCAGTTCGTTAGAGAGCGCGACCATCAAAGCACAGACTGCAACCGAGTGCATATAGGTGTAATCGTCTTTATTTTTAAGCCGCACCAAACTAAGCAAAGCCCCTTCATTGCGAGAAACAGAGGCTGCAATATCATCCACAAGCTGCATGGCAGCTTCAGCTTTAATTGCCTTACCCATACGTGCATCACTGAACATTGAGGTTACAGCTTGTTTAGAGGCGTTAATAATTTGCTTGGCGCGCACACGTTCTTCATTTGCTGTAACGCGCTTTGGTTTAGGGCTAGGGACAGGCTTTAGCAAAGGCGCAGGTTCGGCTAGAGCAACCTCGGCGGGTACTTCAGTCTTAGGCATGAGGGGAGCTTCTACAACCACCTCAGGCTCAGCAACATCCAAACCCTTACAAATATCAATCACAACTTCTTTAATGACGCTTTTTTGTAGCTTGGTTAAATCAGCAGCGTCTTCCAACTTAAATGCTTTTTTCCAAAAAGGGTGGTCTATCCAAGCGCCTTTAAGCTCTTGGATGAACATTCCTAAACGCACTTGTTTTGTTGAAACCGTTTTTAACATTTAACGCACCTGTGTATCAAAAAAATGACCGCAATAGCCGCCATGTATGGCGACTATTGCAGGTAATTACAAGCCTGCTGCCGCGCGTAGCGTTGGCGCTTTATCAGTCGCTTCCCAGGTAAACTCCGGCTCATCACGGCCAAAATGGCCATAAGCAGCAGTTTTGGCATAAATCGGACGCAGTAAATCCAACATTTTGACAATGCCTTTGGGGCGCAAATCAAAATGGTCTAATACCAATTGCGTTAATACTTCATTTGATACTTTACCTGTACCATAGGTTTCTACCATTACTGATGTCGGGCGTGCCACACCAATGGCATAACTTACTTGCACCAAACAACGCGAGGCTAAACCGGCTGCCACAATGTTTTTAGCCACATAACGCGCAGCATAAGCCGCACTGCGGTCAACTTTTGAAGGATCTTTACCTGAAAATGCGCCGCCGCCGTGAGGGGCTGCACCGCCATAAGTATCCACAATGATTTTACGGCCGGTTAAGCCACAATCACCTTGTGGACCGCCAATTACAAAGCGCCCTGTCGGGTTTACCAAGTATTTAATCTCACCTTTAATCAACTCTTTAGGCAATACCGGCTTAATGATTTCTTCAATCGTCGCTTCACGAATCGCTTCCAGGCTCATCTCTGGCGCGTGTTGTGTAGAAAGCACCACCGTATCAATTTTATATGGCTTGCCATCTACATATTGCACTGTCACTTGTGATTTGGCATCTGGGCGCAACCATGGCAAACGGCCATCTTTACGCAACTGCGCCTGGCGCTCCATTAAACGGTGGCTCAGCCAAATTGGTAATGGCATCAATTGTGGGGTTTCATCGACTGCATAGCCGAACATCAAACCTTGATCGCCTGCGCCTTGGTCTAGCGGATCATCAAGCGCGCCATCAACGCCTTGCGCAATGTCTGGGGACTGTTTGTCATACGCCACTAAAACAGCGCAACCTTTGTAATCAATGCCGTATTCTGTGTTGTCGTAACCAATGCGCTTGATCGCATCGCGCGCTACTTTAATGTAATCAACATTGGCGGTTGTGGTGATTTCACCCGCCAATACAATTAAACCTGTGTTGGCTAAAGTTTCAGCGGCTACACGTGCGGTAGGGTCTTGGGTTAAAATAGCATCTAAAATACTATCTGACACTTGGTCTGCGAGCTTGTCTGGGTGACCTTCAGAAACGGATTCTGAGGTAAATAAATATGAGTTCATGGCCTGCCTTGGAAGATGTTAAAGTTTAAAAAAATACTGACTAAAGGCTGAAGCCAGCATTAAAGAATATAAATTATACCCGAAATAGCGCCCTCAAAAGAAGTAAACCACACGCCCAAAACTTAACTTGCTAAAATAGCATTCAAATCAATTCACCATTCATGATGCATGCCTAAATTCATCCTTAAAATCATCGCCATGCTGCCGCTGCCCATTATTCACGGCTTAGGGATTATAGTCGGCTGGGTCTCATATTGGAGCGATGTAAAGTTCTCGCGTAGAATCCGCAACAATTTGCATAACATTAAATTTTGCCCGGACTTAAAAGCACATGCGCGCTTAGTCCGCTTAAATGTAAGTGAAACAGGTAAGGGGATGCTGGAAACCTTAGCGATTTGGCTAAAATCTGAGCGTAGCGTATTAAAGTGGGTTAAAAACTGTGAGGGTTGGCAGCATGTTGAGGATGCACTTGCCGCAAAAAAAGGCATTATCTTTCTAACACCGCATTTAGGCTGCTATGAAATAGCCGCCAGGTATTACACCGCAAAACACCCAATGACAGTACTGTACAGCCCTGCGCGGCAAGGCTGGTTAAGCAACCTTATGGAACAAGGTCGCCAGAGAAGCAACACCTCACTCGCACCCGCTAATTTAAGTGGTGTACGCAACTTATTAAAAACGCTAAAACGCGGCGAGGCCGTAGGCATTTTGCCCGACCAAGTCCCCGATTTAGGCGATGGCGTTTGGGCCACCTATTTTGGCCAGCCTGCCTACACAATGAATCTGGTGGGAAAGCTCGCTGAAGCAACGGAAGCCAAGGTGCTACTTGCTTACGGTGAACGTTTATCCTGGGGACGCGGCTTTACTATTTATGTTGAACCCTTAAATACAGGCACTTCTGCACAAGACATTAATAATGCCATTGAACAATTAGTCCGTAAAAAACCTGAACAATATCTTTGGAGCTATCGACGCTTTAAACAGCCACAACTGGCGCGAGAAAAACGCATTAAACCCCAATAACTTAACAACACCAATCGCCACGCTCATACAATAATCACATGACACACTCCATACGCTTTACCAAAATGCAGGGCGCTGGCAATGACTTCATGGTCATTGACGGCATCAACCAATCTATCAACCTGTCTGCAGAGCAAATCAAACAACTCGCGCATCGTCAGTTTGGCATTGGCTTTGACCAGCTATTACTGGTTGAAACTTCTAGCATTGCTGATTTTAAATATCGTATTTTTAATGCAGATGGCAGTGAAGTAGCGCAATGCGGCAACGGTGCGCGTTGCTTTGTACGTTTTGTGGTTGACCAGCAACTCACCCAAAAACGTGAAATCAGCGTTGAAACTGCCAGTGGCATCATTACACCGAAATTAGAAGACGATGGTTTAGTGACCGTGAATATGGGCGCACCTAGATTTGCACTGAGCGAAATTCCATTTACGGCTGAAGCCATCGCCCCGACCTACAAACTTGATGTAAACGATCAACCCGTTGAAGTTGCTGTGCTTTCCATGGGCAACCCGCATGCAGTGCAAATTGTAGATAATATTGAAACCGCGCCGGTATTGGCACTTGGCAGTAAAATCGAGCTGCATCCGCGCTTTCCTCAGCGCGTAAATGCAGGATTTATGCAAATTGTAGATGCACATCACATCAAACTCCGCGTGTTTGAACGTGGCACTGGCGAAACGCTGGCTTGTGGCACTGGTGCATGCGCGGCCGTAGTCGCGGGTATTCAACTAGGACGATTACAATCGCCTGTTCACGTTTCAGCACGTGGCGGTGAGCTACATATAGCATGGCAAGGCGACAATAGTGCCGTCATGATGACGGGCCCTGCCGTCACCGTATTTACAGGTGAAGTAAATTTAGCATAAGCTCTAGCAATTATTAGGAAACATGACTCAATGACAAATATTCAAACACAAAATACCGAGATTTCAGCCGAGAAAATTAAACGCTTTTTACATACGCACCCCAATTTTTTTGAAGAAAACGCAAGCCTGCTGACCGAGATTTCATTACCGAGCCCGCACGGCAGCGGCGTCATCTCGCTGGCAGAACGCCAGCAATTGGCCCAACGCGATAAAATTCGCGTATTAGAAGCCATGATGGCGCAAATGATTAAGCATGCTGAAGAAAATGACGCCACCAGTGAAAAAGTGCACCAATTTAGCCTCAATTTACTCAATGGACAAAGTTTTAGCGCCCTGCAACATCTGATTGCAGAAACCTTACAACTGGACTTTGCCGTAACGCAATCACTTATCCGCATTTGGATTAAACCAAGCAATAACACTATTGCGCAAGACGCGGTTTTCACCCCGGTATCTGAGGCCCTCAGTGACTGGGTCATGACACTAAATCTTGCGCACTGTGGTGCAAAACCTGATGTTACGGACCACTTATTAGATGACAACCTACAATCATTCGCGTTTATTCCGCTCAGCAAAAAAGCGCTTAATCAACGTCCCTTTGGCGTGTTAGTTTTAGGCGCAGAAGATCAGCAGCGCTTCAAAGCTGACATGGGCACACTTTATTTAGAGCGCATTGGTGAGCTAGTAAGTGCCGCGCTGCTGAATCACTTATTCGCACTACATCTCTAAGACTTGAGCATTGGCAAAGGTGAACATGCTGTATCTAAATGATTATCTGCAGCACCTCACCTTTGAGCGCGGACTCAGCACACTCACATGCAAAAACTACACTCGAGATATTGAACTGTTAGCAAACTTGGCCGGGAGCGCTACGCTAGAAGAAATCAAAAACCCTCAGGTTCGACGCTTTATTGCCACACTGCATGGCCGCGGCTTAAGCAGCAAAAGTATCGCGCGCGCCCTCTCTGCCTGGCGTGGATTTTATGATTATTTAATTGGGCATAAAGGCTTTACCCACAACCCGGTTACCGGCCTACGCGCACCCAAATCAGCCAAAACACTGCCGCAAGCACTTTCGGTCGATCAGGCGGTTAATTTTGTCGACATTCAAGGCGACGGTGTGTTGGAACGCCGCGATCACGCCATATTCGAACTATTTTATTCATCCGGTTTGCGTTTGGCAGAACTCGTAAACTTGGATATTGATCGTCTGGATTTTACTGAAGGTACGGTAACCGTGACCGGTAAAGGCAATAAAACCCGCATTGTGCCGCTAGGTAGCCATGCTGCAAAAGCCATCCAAACCTGGATGCAGCAACGTGTACAAATTAAAATTGACGATAAAAACCCAAAAGCGTTATTTATTACGCAACAAGGACGAAGAATCACGCCGCGTGCCGTGCAATACCGCATGAAAACGTGGGCAGTCAAACAAGGTGCCAATAGCGATATGCACCCGCATTTATTACGCCACAGCTTTGCAACCCATGTATTACAATCAAGCGGAGATTTACGCGCGGTGCAAGAAATGCTGGGTCACGCCAACATCAGCACCACGCAGGTTTATACGCATCTAGACTTCCAGCATTTAGCCAAGATTTATGATGCAGCACACCCGAGAGCTAAGAAAAAATAAAAAATTGCAGGAATACCCTACTAAATTACCCTGTTATTATGGCAAAATAAGGGTTCAGACTTTTTCACGAACAAAGGAATTATCATGGAACATCAACTACCCGCTCTACCTTATGCGAAAAACGCACTTGCACCACATATTTCTGAAGAAACATTAGACTTTCACTACGGTAAGCATCACCAAACCTACGTCACCAACTTAAACAACCTCATCAAAGGTACTGAGTTTGAGAACGCAAGCTTAGAAGACATCATCAAAAAATCTTCTGCTGGTATTTACAATAACTCTGCACAAGTTTGGAACCACACCTTCTTTTGGAACAGCATGAAGCCAAATGGCGGCGGCGCTCCTACAGGCGCACTAGCAGATGCCATCAATGCAAAATGGGGCTCATTTGACGAGTTTAAAAAAGCATTTCAAGCATCGGCAGTCGGCAATTTCGGCTCTGGCTGGACATGGCTGGTTAAAAAAGCTGACGGCTCTGTGGATATTGTTAACATGGGCGCTGCCGGCACGCCGCTAACAACCGGTGACAAAGCCCTGCTTACCGTTGATGTTTGGGAGCATGCGTACTACATTGATTACCGCAATGCGCGCGCAAAATATGTTGAAGTATTTTTAACTTCTCTAGCTAACTGGGATTTTGCCTCAGCTAATTTTGCTTAAAGGCTAGCTTGGTATTTCTGCATAATAAATACGTAACTTTTGAAAATTTAGAAATAATAAATACGTAACTTTTAAAAGCCCTAGATTTTCAATTTAGGGCTTTTTCTTTAAACTCGTCCTGATCTACCAGTTGCAGAGGAAGTTATGGTAAGTGAACGATTTGCTGAGGAATTTAAATCTGAAGCAGTAAGACAAGTAGTTGAACGTGGCTATACAGTTGCAGATGTTGCTAAACGATTATCCACACTTCACTAAGAGTATTGCAGCTGCAGACCTGCGCTACGAGCATGCTAAAATGCCGGCCTCTGACTGCGCTTCTGCTAGCTTACAATTTGTTCGGCGACAGCTTCTTTGAGGCCAGCTGCCGCTTGAGCCGCAAGAGCATAAGCAGCTGCTTCTGAGTCTTGAAATTCCTCAAGCGCATAAACTTTGCCCCACTTCAGGGTGAACACGTGGAGACCGCGGTTGACGTATGCATCCCCGTTAAGCAGCGTTGCCGTGCCGTCCCATTGGACAAATACAGTGGTATGCCATGGGGAACCCACTACCCATATGTTATTGACCTTGATTGTAGATTGGGTTGGACGCGGCCAAGGCGCTCAAACCAGCGGAGCAGGGCTGCTTTGTCGTGGCGCTCACCGCCAAGCGCGTGAGTGCCGGAAACGCGATGATGGACATCTGGTGCGACTGCTTTCACTGCCTCATCCCAGCGATGGTTGTTGACGTCGTCAAAGGTTTGTTGAATTTTTTGCTTAACAATGTAACTGTATATCATGATAAGTCCTCCATTATGAGAAGAGATGGCCGACACGAGACACCCAGCCGAGCTTGATGTCAAAGTAGTTGGTCACATTTAAATTTTCATTCATTGTGTAAGCAAGTGCTTATCGACAATCTGTTTAAGTGCATCAGGGTTATCCACACTGAGAAAATGTCCAGAGTTAGCAATCGTCTCAAGTTTAGCATTACGTACTTTATTCAAAGTACTTACTCTCTCATTGTTCTTAGACCAGTCATTTTCACCGTAAATCATGGTAACTGGACTATTAATCTGTTTGTATAGCGTTGGTGCTTTTGCCCAGCTTCTCCAGTTTTTTAAGATATTTCTACCAAGATAGTGATAACCAGGTCTATGACCTGTTTTATCAAAAAGCTTCATTAACCATGTAGGTATTTTTTTAATATTGGTAACGCCACCGTTCATCACTAGGCTCAAGAAAAATCGATTTTCTAATGCTGCAAAAATAGCGCCGTTGATGGGAATTGAATAGTTCCACAACATAAAGTTAGCGATAAAATTACCTCGCCTAACACCATCGGCATAGCGCGTTTCATAGTCGTAAGTATTGACAGCAATTACCTGTTTGATTCTATTTGGAATTGTGGCTGCTACTGTTAGGGATAGCGTGGCACCAATTGATTCGCCGACTAAAGTGATGTTTTTAAGTCCTAATTTATTAATCAAATCAATGATGGATTTTCTTAAATACGGTTCATCATAATTAATCTTTTTATTGATAGACGATTGCCCATGACCAGGCAAATCGACTGCATAAACTGTATAGTTCTTTGCATAAAATGGAATCATTTCACTAAAGAACTCAATTTGAGTCCTAATGGTATGTATGAGTAAAAGCGGCTCGCCTTGCCCAGTTTTAATCACCCTAACAGTTTCGCCATCTGTAAGTTTGATAAACAGCTCTTCCCCATTAAATTTCAAATCTTTTGGTGCGATTACCATTTCGTTCTCCTAATCAGGTTATTAATAACATTTGTTTAATGACAAATCAGATTGCTTTTTTGCTACCTAATTATTACGCTCATTCAAGGTTTGAATTGTTTGAATATTATTGATGCATTGACTCCACCATGCATCGGGCACTAATTTCTCAACAGTTGCATATATTTGTGCTGTTGGGTTCATTCGTAATCTCAATCGCCAATTTTGTAAGTGATATAGGCCACATACCAATTAGAATGTGGCCTGTTTAATATTAATGACTCAAGAAATAGTCTGCCGTGTTCACAAATGAATCGTGATATTGAAAAATAGAGCCGTGATTTGAGTCTGGATAAAGTACTAATTGCGCGTTTTTCAATTGTTTGTATAAAGTACTCGAACCTTCGGTAGACAGCATGGTGTCGTTGCTACCAGTTACAACCAAGACTGGTTGGTTGATTGCTTTCAATGTTTTAAATTCAGGATCAGGCGTACTGGTCCAAACAATGAGCGCTTTACCATGCGCATCAGCTATTTCTTTACCACTTTCAGGGTCACGATCTTTTGTTCTGGCATACACTCTTGCCAAAAATTCACCAGCAGCTTTTTTACCTGCATCTGTTTGAGAGAAGAATAAATAATCACGTGGATCAGGCGCATTTGCTCTTGAGAATGCTTCACCAAGAACCTTCATCAAATTGTTACCACCACCTTGATAAGTAGTCCCAGCAAAAATTACTTTATGTACTAACTCTGGGTGTTGTGCCGCTAATTCTTGAGCAACAAAACCACCCATTGAAAAGCCAAGCAAATCCACTTTTTTGTAGCCTAATGCTTGAATAAACGCATAAGCATCAGTTGTCATTTGTGCAATGTTATCTGCCACTACACCATTAGTAGCTCCGATACCTCTGTTATTAAATACAACGACAGGACGGGTTTTTGCTAAATCATTAACTACAGCTGGATCCCAAGAGTCCATCGTGCCAGTGAAGTGCTGAAGAAATATTAAGGGCGTACCTGACTTAGGTCCTAACGTACGATAAGAAAATTTGATGCCATTGGCTTCAATAAATTTAGTCGATGCTGTTTCAAGAGTATTTTGTCCTGCACTAGCTACGCTCGTCTCAACCATTGAGAAGGTAGCTGCTATAAATAATAGCGATTTTAAAAACTTGCTCATCATAAAGTCCTCATTAATGTGTGTGAATGTTAATTTATGTACTACAGAGTACAATATATGAGAGGCGAGTGCATATGTCAACAATTATTTGTACTTTAAAGTACAAATATATTAGACAACTCATCAATAACGACTTAAGATATAAGCTATGGAAACTAAAGCCTCAACTAAAGTACTTGGTAGACCCCGAAAGTTCGACAAAGACCTTGCGTTAGATACCGCCCTGAAAGTATTTATGCAAAAGGGATATGAAGCCACCTCGCTTACTGATATCACTAAAGCATTGGGGATTAATCGACCAAGTGTATATGCGGCATTTGGTAATAAAGAAGCGTTGTTCGCTCAAGCATTAGGTAGGTATATTCAAGGACCTATCGCTTATCTTAATGATGTACTATCAGAAAAGACCAGCAGGGATGTCGTTAGAGCAATGCTAATGAAATCCGTGGAGTTGATAGTCTCCTGTGCTGAGCAACCTAGAGGATGTTTGGCAGTTCAAAGCTCAATCAGTTCTGAGCTTGCAGCTGCAGGCATTCAGCAAAATATTGTTAATGGTTTACATCAGATTGAAGTCAATATAAAAAATCGTTTTGATCGTGCCATAGATGAAGGTGACTTACCAAATGACACTGATTCTTGGTTACTTACTAAATACGTGACAACCCTTCATAAGGGACTTTCAATTCAAGCTTCTAACGGAGCAAACGAAGAAGAGCTTCGTGGGATTGTAGAAATCGCCCTGAAAAGCTGGCCAGGGAAATAATTTATTTATTAGCATGACTGAGTTGCATACGCATATCGGTGTAACAATGATTCTTCTTGAGCTGTTCTAATGATTATTACAGTTTGCCCATCGGCAATATCTCGAAATGTGCGGCACATTTAATTTTTATATCTTTTGTAGTCATATTGCTCTCAATATATTCATTGCTGTTTAGTTGATGCGTGTATATCTGCCATGCTTATATCGTTAGAAGATTGCGAAGTCACATTGCTTTCTTCCCAGCCACCTCCCAGAGCTTTAAATGTTGCTACAGCCGATCGCGCTGATTCGGTTTTCGCTTGAGCTTTTGCATCAGACGTTCTTAATAGATTTTCATCTGCGTGCAACACCTCAATCAAGCTGACCACGCCTTTTTGATAAGCAGTGAAGGATGAATTTCGCGCTTGGCTAAGCGATTGCTCACCTTGCAACAAGGCTTCTGTCTGCTCTTCACGTTTGACTAAAGCAGAGATGGCATTCTCAACATCCTCGGTCGCACGAAGTGTTGCTTGTCGATATGCGGCCAAAGCTTCTGCTTCTTGCCCTTTTGCTTGATCAATTTGTGCATCAATGCGTGCAAAATCAAAAAGGCGCCAGCGTAAGCCCACAACTCCAGCTGCTTGGTTTGCGGCACTGCTGAATAGATTTCCACCCGATATTGCTGTCGCACTACCAATCAACAGGCTCAGCGCGAGCTTTGGATAATATTCAGAAATTGCCACGCCAATTTTTGCATTGGCTGTCGCTAACCGACGTTCCGCCACTATGATATCTGGTCTGCGACGCAGTAAATCTGCAGGTGAACCCATTGAGGATATTTGAGGAGCAACAGGAATCGGGCCGACTTTGCCAAGTTCAGCTCTATATGTGCCAGGTGCAACACCCAGCATCACATCAAGGGCATTCATGGCCGCATCGAGCCCAGCTTCTAGAACTGGAATAGTTGCTTTAACCTGAGCAACAGCACCTTCTGCTTGCTGCACTTGAAGCCTTGGAGCAAGACCTTTGGAATAAAGCATATTCACTTTTGAAAGAAGCTGCTGCTGAGTTTCGAGTTGCTGCCTTGCGATACCTAGCCGAGACTGTAAACCACGGATAGTAATGTAAAAATCTGCTGTTTGTGCTGCGACCGCGAGGCGAGTTACGGTTCCGCCAGCCTTAGCCGCTTGGTATTCAGCCAGCGCAACCTCTTGCTCACGACGCAATCCCCCAAATACATCTAACTCCCAACCTGCACTCAGGTTTGCTTCATAAAGACTTCCATCTCTGTCATAGCCAGGAACAGCGTTAAGTAATTGCCCTATGGGAGTTTCAAGCGACTGACGATTTTTTGTAGCTTGCGCACTAATATTGCCTGACGGAAGTAACGCTGCATGTGCCGCCCCAAGACCAGACCGAGCTTGCACTATACGCGCTGAAGCTTGCGCTATATCCAAGTTTTGTTCTAACGCCAATAACACGAAATGACTTAATTGCGGATCGCCGAATCCATCCCACCAAGTAGCAAGCTTCGCGTTTGATATAGCGTTTCGCTTTTCAAGTTGAGCTTGACCCAGATAATGATCAGGGAGTGCTATATCTGGCTTTTTATAATCAGGGCCGACAGCACAGCCTGTCATAAAACCAGCACTTAACAAAAGAGCAATAGGGCGAGAAAAAAACATGGCGATCCTTGAACTTATTTAATTTAATAGTGACTATATTACAATATGGTCACTATTTGTCAATCCCCCAAAGTCAAGGTATGCTATAAACATGATTAAAAAATTACAACCCATCCCAAGAGGCCCTTCAGAGCACAGCGTTCGAGATCAGATTGTTGAGGCTGCAGCTGAGTATTTCAGCCGCTATGGCTACGAAAAAACGACCGTTTCCGATCTGGCTAAAGAAATTGGTTTTTCTAAGGCCTACATCTATAAATTTTTTGCAACAAAGCAAGCAATAGGAGAGGTTATTTGCTCCAACACATTGAATGCGATTTTGAAAGCTATTGATGAAGGAATGGCGGATGCCCCCACAGCTTCTGAACGGTTCCGGCGTATGTTTAAGACGGCGGTAGAAGCAAGTACCCAGCTATTTTTCGAAGATCGTAAGCTCTATGACATTGCAGCGTCCGCCGCGGGTGAGCAATGGCAGTCTTGTATTGTCTACCAGAACCAAATCAAAAAAATCATCCTACAGATTATCCGCGATGGGCGTGAAGCAGGCGAGTTTGAGCGTAAGACGCCAATAGATGAAACCGTAAATGCCATCTATTTAGTGATGCAACCCTACTTCAACCCTTTGTTGCTACAACACAACCTTGATCTCACTGAGCAGGCTCCAATAATTCTCTCTAGTTTAGTATTGAGAAGTTTAGCCCCATAAAATATTTTAGTGACTATTGACTTATTTGGTCACTAGATGGAAAATGTAGGTTCTCATTTTTCGAGGGGACCTTCATGCTTCATCGTAAACTTACCTCAGCTATCGTTATTGGCTTATTACCACTGGCATTAATTGCATGCAGTGAAAAAAAACCGGCTGACCCACGCACCCAAATTCCATTGGTTAAAACGGGTAGCGTTCAAACCGCTTCTGATTCATCACGCTCATTCACGGGAACAGTCGCTGCCAGAGTTCAAAGTGATCTGGGGTTTCGTGTCCCAGGTAAAGTGCTCGAACGTTTAGTCGATACCGGCCAAATCGTCAAACGTGGTCAACCACTCATGCGCATCGACCCTATCGATCTGCAATTGGCGGCACATGGACAACATGAGGCAGTGATGGCCGCAAAGGCCCGTGCTGATCAAACAGCAGAGGAAGAAATTAGACATCGTGGCCTTGTGGAAGCCGGGGCTATATCAGCTTCTACTTATGATCAAATCAGAGCGGCGGCAGATTCAGCCAAAGCACAACTTAAAGCAGCTGAAGCTCAAGCTGATGTGGCAAAGAATGCATCAAGCTATGCAGTTTTAATCGCTGATACGGATGGTGTAGTCGTGGATACGCTGGCTGAACCTGGTCAAGTTGTTAACGCTGGTCAGACAGTCATGCGCATAGCACATTCGGGAAAGCGCGAAGCTATCGTACATCTACCAGAAACCTTGCGCCCCTCGTTAGGTTCTATTGCGCAGGCTAATCTTTTCGGAAAAGACAATGTGGCCGTACCGGCAAAACTTAGGCAACTTTCGGAGTCAGCTGATGGGGTATCTCGCACGTTTGAAGCGAGATATGTATTAGATCAAGCATTAGCTAATGCTCCTCTTGGTGCGACTGTTACTATTCAAATCAAGGAAAGCGGCACTTCGACTGAATCCAGCTTAGAAGTGCCCATTGGAGCAATTTTCGATTCCGGGAAGGGTTCAGGAGTTTGGGTACTTGAGGGAAGCCCAATCCACGTAACTTGGCGCCCAGTAAAAATCCTAAGCCTAAGTGATGATGCCGCACGTGTAGAAGGCAATCTCAAAGTCAATGATCAAATCATCACGCTTGGTGCCCATCTTCTTCACGAAGGCGAAAAAGTCAAAGTCGCGACTAATGACTCGCGTATCTCAGCTTTAAACAATGGGGAAGTAAAATGAGCAGTTTTAATCTTTCGGCCCTTGCAGTACGTGAGCGGTCGATCACCTTGTTCCTGATCATTCTGATAACAATTGCGGGCACCATTGCCTTTTTTAAGATGGGTAGGGCCGAAGATCCTCCATTTACGATAAAGATAATGACCGTGATTACAGCTTGGCCAGGGGCGACAGCACAGGAAATGCAGGATCAAGTCGCGGAGAAATTAGAAAAGCGCATGCAGGAATTGCGCTGGTACGACCGTACGGAAACCTTCACCCGCCCTGGTCTGGCTTTTACCACAGTGACCCTGCTCGACAGTACCCCACCATCAGAAGTTAAAGAAGAGTTCTACCAGGCGCGAAAGAAAATAAGCGACGAATCAAAAAATCTACCGGCTGGAGTCATCGGCCCTATGGTGAATGACGAATATGCGGACGTTACCTTTGCTCTATTTGCATTAAAAGCAAAAGGAGAACCACAAAGATTATTGGTTCGAGACGCTGAAAAAATGCGTCAGCGCCTGCTACATGTGGCTGGCGTGAAAAAAGTGAACATCATCGGCGAGCAACCCGAGCGTATTTACGTAGGCTTTTCCCATGACCGCCTCGCGACACTGGGTATTTCACCGCAGGAAATTTTTTCCGCACTAAATAACCAAAATGTATTAACACCTGCGGGTTCGATTGACACCAAAGGTACAAAAGTATTTATCCGAATTGAAGGCGCTTTTGACCAACTGCAGAAAATCCGTGACACACCGATATCGGCTAAAGGCCGAATACTGAAGCTATCGGATGTGGCCACGGTTGAACGTGGTTACGAAGACCCCTCGACATTTTTCGTTCGTAACAATGGTGAACCGGCACTACTGCTAGGTATTGTAATGCGTGAAGGGTGGAATGGCCTTGATCTGGGAACGGCATTAGATACAGAAGTCGCATCTATAAGTGCTGATTTACCATTGGGCATGAGCTTAACTAAAGTGACTGACCAAGCTGTAAATATCGATACATCGGTCGATGAGTTCATGGTTAAATTCTTCGTTGCTCTTCTCGTCGTTATGCTGGTGAGTTTCTTGAGTATGGGTTGGCGCGTCGGTCTTGTCGTTGCGGCGGCCGTGCCATTGACGCTGGCCATCGTGTTTGTCGTCATGGCAGCCACAGGTAAAAATTTCGACCGTATCACATTGGGGTCTCTGATTCTAGCGCTTGGTCTACTTGTTGACGATGCAATTATCGCGATAGAAATGATGGTTGTGAAAATGGAGGAAGGTTATAGTCGTATTGCCGCTTCGGCTTATGCATGGAGCCATACAGCAGCTCCAATGTTATCCGGCACTCTAGTAACTGCAATCGGTTTTATGCCCAATGGTTTTGCCCAGTCCACTGCTGGGGAATACACCAGTAATATGTTCTGGGTCGTGGGTACTGCGTTGATTGCATCCTGGATCGTTGCCGTAGTATTCACCCCCTATTTAGGTGTAAAGATGCTTCCGGAACTCAAGAAGGTCGAGGGTGGTCACGAAGCAATCTATAGCAGCCCGAATTACAACCGTTTTCGATCGTTACTGGGACGAGTAATTAATCATAAGTGGATCGTTACTGCCATCGTCATAGGCGCTTTTGTTGTGGCTATCCTCGGCATGAGTATAGTGAAGAAGCAGTTTTTTCCAACCTCTGACCGCCCTGAGGTGTTGGTCGAGGTTCAAATGCCTTATGGAACCTCTATTGCGCAGACTAGTGCTGCCACGGCTAAACTTGAAGCATGGCTGGCAAAACAAAAGGAAGCGAAGATTGTGACGTCTTATATTGGTCAAGGTGCTCCACGTTTCTACTTAGCCATGTCGCCCGAACTACCTGATCCGTCCTTTGCGAAGCTCGTAGTGCGGACAGACAATCAAGAGGAACGCGAGGTTCTGAAGCTAAGACTGCGTCAGGCCATCGCTGATGGATTGGCACCTGAAGCTCGGGTGCGTGTGACACAGTTAGTTTTCGGACCGTATTCCCCCTATCCAGTGGCTTTTCGAGTTGCTGGGCAGGACCCCGAAAAACTGCGCACAATTGCAGCCGAAGTACGTCAAGTGATGGACGCAAGTCCGATGATGCGAACCGTCAATGCCGATTGGGATGCACGGGTTCCAGCCCTGCATTTCACTCTTCAGCAGGACCGACTTCAGTCTGTCGGACTGACTTCCAATAGCGTCGCACAGCAACTTCAGTTTCTTCTAAGTGGCGTACCAGTCACGGAAGTTCGTGAGGATATTCGCTCAGTGCAGGTTGTTGGTCGTGCAGCAGAAAACATGCGATTAGATCCAGAGAAAATATCTGCCTTTACACTAATCGGTTCAGCAGGGCAACGTGTCCCTTTATCGCAGATTGGTTTCGTTGATATCCGTATGGAAGAACCAACTCTCCGTCGACGCGATCGCACCCCGACGATTACTGTACGTGGTGATATTGCTGAAGATTTGCAGCCGCCAGAGGTATCGGCCGCAATCCTTAAACAATTGCAGCCCATTGTTGCCAAACTTCCAGCTGGCTACCGGATCGAAGAGGCAGGGGCTACCGAGGAGTCGGGTAAGGCAACCAAAGCACTATTGCCTTTGTTCCCGATTATGATTGCGCTTACGTTGCTGATCATCATCCTTCAGGTGCGTTCGATAGCGTCAATGGTTATGGTATTTGCAACCAGTCCGTTAGGCCTGATCGGTGTGGTGCCAACGTTGCTATTGTTCCAACAACCCTTTGGTATCAATGCCTTGGTTGGCCTGATCTCCCTGTCTGGTATCTTAATGCGCAATACGCTGATCCTCATTGGGCAGATTGAACATAATCTTAAGGAAGGATTGAACCCTTTTGACGCAGTAGTCGAAGCCACTGTCCAACGTGCCCGGCCGGTTATCCTTACCGCTTTGGCTGCGATTCTGGCGTTTATTCCACTCACTCATTCAGTATTTTGGGGAACGCTGGCATATACCCTGATTGGCGGTACTTTTGCAGGTACAATATTGACACTGGTGTTCCTTCCAGCGATGTACGCCATCTGGTTCAAAATTAGGCATCCTAAGAATGCTGCCGACAGGGTATCACCTGAACAAATTACGGCTTCTTGAACTAAGAAAGCCATCTTGTGTAGCGAGCACTCCTAATTTCAAGAAGTGCTCGAACAAAGAGGTTAATAAGACCATGGACACTCTATCAATCTGATGCACTGTCTTCGTGAGAGCAAATCATTAGACTTACCACTATGGTTATAATGAGCTAAATTAAATTAATTATTCGAAAGTCCGCTTTGGGGCGATCAAAGTCGGTTAGCTTCTATAGTTGACCGTCAGCTTTGCGGATTTAGCTGTCATTTGAGCAATTAAATTACTAAGTTTGATATCTTTTAATTTGAATGCATATACAGCAAACCCAAAGTTACGTATTTATTCTCGTGAAATATGCGGCCACTTTTATTTAAATTCAAAAACCACACCATCAGAATCTGTTAAAATCAAACCCATGCTACAACGTTTAACCGTTCATATCGCCTTAGTTCTTTTATTTGCTTTCACGCAAATGGGCGTTGCTACGCATGAAATCAGCCATTTAACCAATAGTGCCAAACATGGCCAGCAAGACCAAAATACGCAATCCAAGCACACGCCTGCTGAACAATGCGAACAATGTATCAGCTATGCCAAAGTAGCAAGCGGACTACAATTATCGGCTTTTGTGGTGCCTGCCATCAGTGCAGGCACCACACAAATAGCCAATGATTATTTTAGCGTTCAATCTTACCCCACCACCGCTTACACAGCTCGCGGTCCACCTCAAAAACTAAACATTTAATCTCACTATTCCAGCAATTTTTGTAAAAATTTTGCTGGTTGTTTGCTTTTATTTTTTGAGGTCACCCCATGAATTACCCCCAAAATCAGCAAATGCTTAAAGCCTTTGCGCTTAAACCTATGTTATTCATTTTGGCAACATCATTTGCCAATCACGCACTTGCCAAAGACCCGAATACGGCGATAGATTTACCTTCCGTACCAGTCACTGGCAATCCGCTCGGTGTGGGCTCGGACGAAATGGTCATCCCTGTGTCTGTGTTAAGCGGTCGCGAGTTATCACTCAAACGTGAAAGCACGCTGGGCGATACCATTAATGGCATCCCTGGCGTTTCAGCCACACACTTTGGACCTAACGCTTCACGCCCAGTCATTCGTGGCCTGGATGCGGAACGGGTACGCATTATGCAAAATGGCATCGGTGTTTTAGATGCCTCATCTTTAAGTTTTGACCACGCGGTGACTATTGATCCGCTGATTATTGAACAAATTGATGTTGTACGCGGCCCCGCCGCTTTGCTTTATGGCGGCAGTGCTGTTGGCGGCGTCGTTAACGCAATCGACCACCGCATTCCTACTGAAAAAGTTGAAGGCGTCATTGGGCGCGCTGAGGCGCGTGTTGGTGGCGCCGATAGCCAAAATAACCTGGCAGGCGTCGTGGATGTAGGTAATGGGAAAATTGCGATTCATGGCGATGCTTATACCCGCAAAACCAGCGACTTGGATATCAAAGGTTATGCAATGTCGAGCCGAAAAAGTCGCGCTGACGGCACACTTCGTGAAAACCGCGGCAAACTGGTCAATAGCAGTGCAGATGCAGAAGGTGGTGCAATTGGCGCATCCCTAACGTTTGATAACGGTTATCTTGGCACGTCCTATTCAGGCTTTAGAAGCAACTACGGCACCGTGGCAGAAGAGTCTGTTCGTGCGGATATGAAAAGCGACCGTTGGGATATTGCCAGTGAGTTCAAAGCATTAGGTAGCATTGTAAATCGAGTAAAAGTGCGTATGGCTTATACCGACTACCAACACCAGGAGATTGAGAATGGGGATGTCGGCACTACGTTTAAAAACCGCGGTGTTGAAGGCAGCGTTGAGGCAGGTCATGCAAAAATAGGGGATTTAGAAGGCATGCTAGGCTTCCAGTTTCAAAATACTCACTTTGAAGCTTTAGGTGACGAAGCCTTTGTGGCCCCTGTAAATACACAAAGCAAAGCCTTGTATGTGTATGAGGAAATGCCGCTAAGCCTATTTAACCAACAAGGATTCAAACTCAGCTTTGGTGGTCGTGCGGAACATACTACTTTGGATGCTAGTCCCTGGGCTAAATCACCTATTGCACAAAATAGCAGCTTCAATGCTTACAGCTATGCTCTTGGTGGACTTTATATGTTTAACCCCAACTGGTCATTGGCAACCAATTTATCGCACAACGAACGCGCACCAAGCTATTTTGAACTGTATGCTGATGGCGCACATTTAGCCACAGGACAATATGAAGTAGGTAACCCCAACTTTAGCAAAGAACGTTCTAACGGATTAGATGCGCAGATACGCTGGAAAGACGGCAGAAACTCGTTCAGTGTTGGCGCCTATTACACCCGCTTTAGCAGCTTTTTAGGCTTACTGGACACAGGTGCAATTGACGGGGGCTCAAATTTACCTGTAGCCGAATTCACAGCCTTTGCAGCAACGTTCAAAGGTTTGGAAGCGGAAGGTCAGTTTAACTTAGCTGATAATTTAGATTTAACACTACGAGGCGACTACGTACGTGCAAGCAATCGAGATAACGGTGATGCACTTCCCCGCATTACACCGCTACGTTTAGGTGCAGGCTTACATTATCAAAAAAATAGTTTAGGTGCGCGCATCGATATACTCCATGCTTTTAATCAAGGCCGCACCGCCCCCGGTGAGCTGGCAACAGATGGCTATACCGATGTAAGCGTTTTGGCCAGCTACAAACTGCCGACCAAGGTCAATCTTGAGCTTTTTGCCAAGGCCAACAACTTGCTCAATCAAGAAATTCGCGAGCATGCGTCATTCTTGAAAGATATTTCACCCGCAGGAGAAAGGTCTGTACTACTAGGATTACGCGCTGAGTTTTAGCAAGTAATGTTGTTTGCAGGGGCGGTTAGATAACCGCACCTGCAACATAAATTTAACCCAGCAGCACAAACCCCCAAACCACAGCCACAATCACCAATGCAATAAACACCGCTGAACTTCCAATATCTTTGGCTTGTTTCGCCAGCGCATGGTGCTCTGTTGACGTATGATCTACCGCTGCTTCAATCGCAGAATTCAATAGCTCCACAATCAATACCAACAGCACACTTACAATCATCAGCGCTTGCTCAATGGGGCTATTGCCTAAATAAATCGCAAGCGGAATCAGCACCACGGCTAAAAACACCTCTTGCCGAAAAGCATCCTCATGCACAAACGCCGCTTTAAAGCCTTCAATAGAGTAACCGAAGGCGTTAATTAAACGACGGATACCCGTTTTACCTTTAAAAGGACTCGCGCCAATATGCTTTGAGGCGGGATGTGATTGGGAACTGTTTGGTGATTCATTTTGAGAGCTTTGCATTACGAACTTTCTAAATAATGAGTAGTGCCAGATTTAATTTTAAATTTAATTTCTAGGTTTATCTTTTAAATTTTAACATGCGTTATCATAACGTTTTAGAGTAACCACTCGCAGATTAAATTAAAGGTTAACCATGGCACGCACAGTCAATTGTATTAAATTAGGCAAAGAGGCCGACGGTTTGGACTTTCCTCCATACCCAGGCGAACTCGGCAAACGCATTTATTCAAACGTTTCAAAAGAAGCTTGGGCAACTTGGCTTAAACAACAAACCATGCTGGTGAATGAAAATCGCCTGAGCCTAGCCGATCCTTCAGCGCGTAAATATTTAAGTGAGCAAACTGAAAAATACTTTTTTGGTGATGGCGCTGACACTGCAAGCGGATATGTACCACCAAAGGGTTAACTAATCCAACTCAGACCTTTGCAAAAGTCCTTATTGCGGCGAATTTCTGCGTTGCGCGGTACTCGCAACCTCGCTGTACACCGCGTACTATCTCGGCTTCTGCGGACCAAACGCCTTTGGCGTATGAATAATGCGCTTCAGCGCATATATTCTACGGACATGCCCTTTACGGGTACACTTCATCCACAATAAGTACTTTTGCAAAGGTCTTCAACCATGAAAAAAGCGCCGCTATCGGCGCTTTTTTCATATCACTCAGAAACTAAATCTACAACGTCTCGCGTTCCATCTCCTGCACTGAAATATGGCGTACATCCTTGCCTTTAACCATATACACCACGTACTCTGCGATGTTTTTGGCATGGTCACCAATGCGCTCGATGGCTTTTGCAACAAACAATACTTCGAGCGACATTGAAATAGTGCGTGGGTCTTCTAACATAAATGTAATGAGCTGACGCATTGCGGCGCGGAATTGCTCATCCACTTGCTCATCCTGCTTCGCTACCTCAACCGTTTTACTGATATCTAAACGTGCAAAGCCATCTAAAGCTGTGCGTAACATTTCACGCACCAACGCCACCATGGCTTTAATTTCATTAAAACGTGGTTTATACATGCGATCTTCATCAAAGATTTTTTGTGCAGTACGCGCAATTTTAGTGGCTTCATCGCCGATACGCTCTAGATCCGTAATGGTTTTCACCATCATCATCACCATGCGTAGATCGCCAGCTGCGGGCTGGCGGCGCGCAATAATATGACTGCAATCTTCATCGATTTGCACTTCCAGCGCATTCACGCGATGATCGTTTGCCATGACTTCTTTGGCTAGATTGATATCCAGCTTCACCAGCGCCTCTAATGCTTGCACAATTTGCTGCTCAACTAAGCCGCCCATTTCAAGCACTTTTCCACGCACAGCTTCTAACTCAGCATCATATTGCTTAAAGGTATGTTCAGATTGCATATAGATTCCAAATTTTATTCAACGCTTATATTAGCCACACAATATGACAAAATTATTACAACAAACGATTAAGTCATTATTTTTTATAAGTCTTTACACCATCGGCTGTCGCCAACAACAGCACATTAGCCGGACGGGCAGCAAACAAGCCATTAGTCACCACACCAACTATTTGGTTGATTTTAGCTTCCATGGCTACGGGGTCGCTAATCGTCAAACCATGTACGTCTAAAATCAAATTGCCGTTATCGGTCGTAAAATCTCGCAGTTGCGGCTGTCCGCCCAATTTAACCAACTCGCGCGCCACATGACTTTTTGCCATGGGTAACACTTCAACTGGTAATGGAAATTTACCAAGGACGGGCACGTATTTAGTCTCATCACAAATACAAATAAACTGTTTGGCAACTGCCGCCACGATTTTTTCGCGCGTTAACGCACCGCCACCGCCTTTGAGCATATGCAGGTGCTCGGTAATTTCATCAGCGCCATCGACGTAAATATCTAGGCTATCCACGCTGTTAAGGTCAAATACTTCAATACCATGGCCACGTAAACGTTGTGCTGTCGCTTCTGAGCTGGCTACTGCGCCGTCAATTTTATGCTTTACTTTGGAGAGTTCTTCAATAAAAAAATTAGCTGTTGACCCAGTACCTACGCCAATAATGCCACTTTTAACATATTCAACGGCCGCTTTTGCAACTTGTTGCTTTAACTCGTCTTGCGATAACTTATTTTCGTTTCCTGACATTTTCGTAAATCCTTAATAAATTCTTTATAATACAAACAATTCAACATAATACACCGCACAGGCATTTTTAAAAATAACGCATGACTACAAACTCAACTATAAATTATCGCGACAAAATAGAACATTCGCATGTTTACGATGTTGCTAAAAAAACACCTCTAGAATTTCAATCTAACCTATCCGCCCGTATCAATAACCGCGTATTACTTAAACGTGAGGATATGCAGCCTGTGTTCTCGTTTAAGCTGCGTGGGGCGTATAACAAAATGGCGAGCTTATCTACCGAAACCCTGCAGCGCGGCGTAATTGCAGCTAGCGCGGGCAACCACGCGCAGGGCGTGGCGATGAGCGCTAAAAAGTTGGGCTGTAGAGCTGTCATTGTCATGCCAACGACCACGCCGCTGATTAAAATAAATGCAGTAAAAGCCCGTGGAGCTGAGGTGGTATTGTTCGGTGACAGCTACTCGGATGCTTACGTAAAAGCGCTTGAACTAGAAAAATCTGAGCAACTCACTTTTGTGCACCCTTATGACGACCCAGACGTCATCGCGGGGCAAGGCACAATTGCCATGGAAATACTGGACAAACATCCCGGACCAATTCACGCTATATTCTGTTGCGTTGGCGGTGGCGGCTTAATCGCAGGCATTGCAGCGTACGTTAAGGCATTGCGCCCTGAAATAAAAATCATCGGTGTTGAAGCAAAAGATGCTGAAGCCATGACTGAATCGCTAAAAAAAGGTGAGCGCATCACGCTTGATCAAGTGGGCTTATTTGCCGATGGCGCTGCGGTTAAACAAGTGGGGGAACATACATTCGCACTATGCCAGCAATATGTTGATGAAATGATTGTGGTGGATAACGATGCCATATGCGCCGCCATTAAAGATGTGTTTGAAGATACCCGTAGCATATTAGAGCCTGCTGGCGCGCTTGCTGTCGCAGGGCTAAAAGCATATGCCAAACGTGAAAACCTGCACGATAAAACCTTGGTTGCCATTGCCTCTGGTGCCAATATGAACTTTGACCGCTTGCGTTTTATTGCCGAGCGCGCTGAAATCGGCGAAAAGCGCGAGGCGGTATTGGCTGTCACTATCCCCGAAAAACCAGGGGCATTTAAAGCCTTTTGTCGTCTATTAGGTGACCGCAACATTACCGAGTTTAATTATCGGTATTCTGACCCCAAAAATGCACATATTTTTGTCGGTGTTGCCATTGCTGACCCTGCAGAATCAGCCAAGCTGGTAGATGCCTTGCAGCAACAAGGTTTGCCAACCATAGATTTAACTGATAACGAAGTTGCCAAGTTGCATCTGCGCCATCTGGTGGGTGGCCACGCACCGCAAGCTGAAAATGAAAAGGTATTCAGATTTGAGTTCCCTGAAAAACCAGGCGCATTAATGAAGTTCTTAGAGTCAATGGGGCACGACTGGAATATCAGCCTATTCCATTACCGCAACCATGGCGCCGATTTTGGGCGCGTATTAGTAGGAATGCAAGTCCCACCAAATGAACTATCTGCGTTTTCTGACTTCTTAAGTAATTTGGGTTATCCGTATTGGGATGAAACACAAAACCCAGCCTACAAATTATTTTTAGGCTAATTTTCGGTTGTTTTAAACCATTGCGGTTGTTTTCAGCCGCCTTAATTGGTTCAAAACAACCATGATGGTTAAAAGATATTACTAACCAACTGTTCTATTAAGATAAAAATAAAACTCATTGCTGAGTATGATTCTTGCATAAGCAATTACACTTCGGCTCGTCGCATCAATACGACGTTAACCGACTATAAAATGTACCTTTAACTAGATCACTTTAAACTAGATCGCTTTGGAGATTATGAATAATGAAGTTCACACCTAATTTTAATAAAGTACGTATCAGCTTGGTATTATTAGCATTAATCACAAGCATTGGCGGTTGCAGTAAAGAAAAATCTGAAGATATCTCAGCCGTTGCAGGCGCAAATGCAACAACAAGCGGATTTGCCTATGTCACCAGCCAAGATGCCGGCGTGAGTGTCATCGACCTTGCTACCATGGAAGTGGTAAAACAATTTGATGTCAAAGCTGAAGGGCCTCGCGGCCTAGGAATAACAGATGATGGGAAAAAACTCATTGTCGCCACACGTGAAAACGAAAGTATCTCAGTAATAGACACAGCAACAGGAGAAGTATTGCAGCAAATTCCAGTAGGCAAAAACCCTGAGTTCGTTCGTATTAGCGGCAATTACGCTTTTATTTCTTCTGAGCCTAGCGCTAAAGGCGGCCCTCCACCAAAACCTGGAGACAAAGCTGAAGCCGAAGATGATGACGACGATGCAGAGCCAGCACGTATTGCCGTGGTGGATTTGACCAAAGGTGAAAAAATACGTGAAATTATTGGCGGTCCAGAAACTGAAGGCATTGAATTTTCAGCGGATGGCAAAAACCTTGTGATTACCAACGAGGCTGACAATACTGTTACCGTACACAATATAGAAAATGGTAACCTGGTAAAAACAATCCATACCCACGAATATGGCGACCGCCCACGTGGCATCAAAGTTTCACCTGACGGCAACACCTACGTTGCCACGCTCGAATACGGCAATAAATTTATGGTGTTAGACAAAGATTTTAACTTTGTACGCACCGTTGAAACAGGCGAAACGCCTTATGGGATTGCTTACGACCACACAGGTAAACATATCTTTGTTGCAACCAACAAACAAAAAGCCTTGCAAGTTTTTGATGCTAAAACATACGAAAAAGTGAAAGACATCCCTACCGGTAATCGTTGCTGGCACTTTAGCTTTACCCCAGATGACAAACAGATTTTGCTAGCTTGCGGTAAATCAGATGCTGTATTTGTGATTGACGCAGAAAAACTGGAAGTGACCAAACAAATTGAGGTGAAAAATATGCCTTGGGGCTTGGTCACCTACCCTAAATCCATGGGTAGTCTAGACACCAAAAAGTAACCTATTCAATAAAGAAACTGTTTTTATTAAGCCCCGCTCCTGCGGGGCTTTTTTATTGTTATTTTAATTTATCTAAGATAATCTGCCAGTCCTTGGGGTCAACTGGAGTAATAGATAATCGGTTGCCACGTTGCAATATGCGCATATTTGCCAACTCCGGTGTTTCACGTAACTCCTTCAAACTTAGCAAACGCGTTTTTCGCACCAGTTTCACATCTACATTGAGCCAGCGCGGGTTCTCTGGGGTAGATTTCGGGTCAAAGTACTTATGATCTTTTACAAACTGCAAACGATCCGGATAAGCCAGCGTACTCACCTCGGCAATGCCAACGATGCCAGGCGCTGCGCAATTTGAATGATAAAACAGCACGCCATCACCCACCTGCATTTGGTCGCGCATAAAGTTTCTTGCCTGATAATTACGTATGCCGTACCAATCAACCGTTTGATTTACAAAACCTGCTAAATCATCAATAGAAACATCTGTCGGCTCAGATTTCATTAGCCAATAACGCATTGGTTTACCCTGTTAAAAATGATTGCTTATGATAATCTATTAACAGATGATTATTACTGAAATTTAACAAAGAGGCATCATGGCAAAACTACAAATTAAAAACGTACTGGGCACGGCATTACAAGTTTGTAGCCTTGATCCCATCACAGGCTTTACCCGAACAGGTTGTTGCGAAACTGGCTTGGAAGACAAAGCTAGCCACACAGTTTGTGCGCAGATGACTGAAGAGTTTTTAGCTTTTTCAATTTCGCGTGGGAACGACTTAAGTACGCCCCGCCTGGAATTTGGTTTTGAAGGCTTACAAGCGGGAGACCGCTGGTGCCTATGTGCAAGTCGCTGGCTAGAGGCTTCAGAAGCAGGTTTCGCCCCGCCGGTTATTTTAGAAGCATGCCATGAAAAGTGCCTGGCGATTGTCAGTTTGGCTGATTTAAAATATCACGAATTAAGATGATTTAAAAAAGCAATACTCATGCAAATGGGGAGTTCTCTACGGATAAAGCCTAAGCCAGCATCCTGAACCAAAAAGGCTCAAGTGGTAATAGCCTAGAGCGCATTAGGTACACCCGCCAAGAGGCTCTTAAAAGAACACTCAATTTAGGGCGCGCACACAACAACTCGAATGACCAAAACCGATGCTATAAACTAGTTCAAGGAATTATTAGCCTAAACCGCACCGCAGAGAACAAACTTTAAAACTTGACGTTTTATCATTACGATAAAACCATTGAAATAATTCTACGCTATCTTACTCATACTTGTTGTGATGCTTAAATATTTATTTTTCAGCACAGGCCTGATCAATTTGATCTTGCATTAACGTGAGCCTACGTTTGATGTCACCCACATCAACATTGCCACTTTTACTATTGAGTAGCTCATGCGATAAATTAAGCGCAGTCATAATTGCAATACGCTCAACGCCGATCACTTTACCGCTGTCACGAATATCACGCATTTTTTTATCTAAAAAATTAACCGCGTTGATTAAGCCGGGGCGTTCTTCATCTGTGCATGACACAGTGAAGTCACGCCCCATGATATTGACATCTACGCCTTTAATTTCACTCATTGTTTTATACTCAAATTAGATAGGCAAGCGCTGCATCAGCGCCTCAATACGCTCACTAGCCTGCGCCATATTAGCTTTTAATAAGGCAGTGTCAGATTCCATTGCGCCCAAATCAAGACGCAGTTGCGCGTTTTCATGGCGCAACTCACCACACAGTGAAATTAAGTGTGACAGTTTTCCCTCTAACGCTTTTAAGTCTGCATCCATGCTGCCACTATAATTGAAAAAAATGATTATAGTCAATAGTTAACGTGGATTTTTCAAAGTATTACAAGACATTGTAAATTTAACTCAACTAAAAATAGTTACTATCGCTAGAAATTTAAACGTTATAATGCGCACTTGTTGTTAGGTGCCCTGTTTGTTTTCTTTCAAACAAGGTGAAACTGGGAAATAGGTGCGTTTTTTGTTTTAATTAAAAACATAAACAAACCCTATGCTGCCCCCGCAACGGTAAGTGAGTGTAGTTTTGCAATAGGTCACTGAGTCAAAGCCTTGAATAAGGCAAGATTTGGGAAGGCGCAAAACATCTCCTCACAAGCCCGGAGACCGGCCTCGCAACAACGCCTTATTTCAAGGCACGCTAGGAAATACCGCGGGGTGACGGTAAACAAAGGCTGCGCTTTTGCGTCGTTCGCTCGACCGCGCTTTCTTTTTTATTTCAATTCTTCTGTATTCCCTGGTTCTTAAGAATCTACATGCGGGGTCGCATGTAATTAGGGAAAAACCATGAAAAAAACCATCATTGCCAGCGCTATTAGCCTGGCATTTACCAACCCAATTGTTGCGGCAGAAAACATCAATTTAGAGGATGTTGTAGTCACTGCCAGCCGCACGCAACAAGCGCTCACCAGCGTAGTAGGAGATGTGACGGTGATTGATCGTGAAGAAATCGAACGCGCAGGCGCGAGTTCCATCACCGATCTATTGCGTACGCAACCAGGGGTGCAAATTAACGCCAATGGCGGTGCAGGCACTGGCAGTAGCGTATATTTGCGTGGCACTAATGCTGATCATGTGGTGGTGTTAGTCGATGGCTTACGCATCAACTCCGCCACGCTAGGCTCAACTTCTTTTGAAAATATTCCACTCGGGCAAATCGAAAAAATTGAAATTCTGCGTGGCCCTGCCTCTAGCCTATATGGTGCAGATGCGATAGGTGGTGTGATTCAATTTTTTACGCGTAAAGCTGAGGCTGACAAACCGCTTATTCATGCGGCGGTAGGGCTAGGCAGCTACAATACCAAAACTGCAGAAGCAGGTATCAGCGGTAGCGTTAATACACTTAAATATGGCGTCAATTTGAGTAGTTTTGATACAGGCGGCTTTTCTGCCAAACGCATACGCACGGGCATTGATGCAGACGATGACAGTTATCGCAACTTAAGTGCTTCAGTTTTTTTAGAGCTAGCATTAGCCCAAGGTCATACTTGGGGGCTACAATTTTTTGAAAGTAAAGGACACGCTGAATTTGACAACAATTATGAAAATTTTGGCGAGCAGACCCTACAAAGCTATGCTTTTACCAGCAAAAATCAATTTACAGATACTTGGCATAGCACTTTTAAGTTAGGTGTGGGTGTAGATAATTCTGACAGTCAAGCCGAACCTAACACGAACCCTGCCAGCACCAGTTTTAACCCAAAAGGGATTAGCAAGTTTCTTACAGACCAACTACAACTGACTTGGCAGAACGATATTCACCTACCACTAGGCACACTCACGCTGGCGTATGATCGCCTTGAGCAAGACGTGAATAGTAGAAGCAATGTCAAAACTAAATTCAAAAAAGAGCGTAATAACGATAGCTTCTTAGCAGGTTATGTCGCAGACATGGGCAAACACGCGTTACAGCTTTCATTACGTGAAGACCATAACACTCAGTATGGCAACAACACAACTGGTGGTATTGGCTACGGTTATCACATTGCACCTGAATGGCGCGTATCTGCGAGCTATGGCAAAGCATTCAAAGCACCGACCTTTAACCAGCTATATTTTCCCAATTTTGGTGACCCCAATTTAAGTCCAGAAAAGTCAGATAATGTGGAGGCCAGTGCCAGATATACCGGACAGCAATGGAATGCTGGTCTCACTATTTTTGAAAATAGAATAAGAAACTTAATTGCATCGGTTGGTCCTGCAACTAGCGGATGTACGTTTTCTGGCTTCTGCCCAGTCAATATCGGTAAAACCAAAATACAAGGTGCCACTCTTGACGCCAACTGGAATATCACTGACTCGCTATTACTCAGCGGGAACTTAACGGTGCAGGCGCCTCGTGAAAAAGAATCCGAGAACCTAGCCCCACGTCGTGGCAATCGTTACGGCACAGTCAATCTATTGCACACTTGGAGAGATTTACAATGGGGCGCTGAAATCACAGGGGCATCTACGCGTTACAACGACCTCGCCAATCAATTCAAAATGAGTGGCTATGCCTTAATGAATTTGACCGCAAATTATCGTATGACGCCAGAATGGAAACTGGAAATGCGTGCTAACAATGTGCTGGATAAAAACTATGTGCTTAGCACCACCAAAAGTAGCTTTTCTCTAAACGGCCCCGACTACAACACCGCAGGTAGCAACCTGTTTGTGGGTTTACGTTATGATATGAAGCCATAAATTCACCAACTAGGGCGAGTAAAAACTCGCCTAAATAAAATAATTAAGCAAAACACATTTACGCTAAAATCATGCTCTACTAATTTTGAGTTATTTAATGGATCAACTGGAGGCACCACCTACTATGCAAACACTTTCTAAAACCTACCAAATTATCATCGGCATCGTACTTGCGGGGCTAGTCATTGCCACACGCGGGCATCACTTCGCCTCAATTAACGTGCTACCAAGTGCATCACTTGCAGTATTTTTCTTAGCGGGCTTATATCTGCGCCCAACATGGATACTCCCAGCCCTACTTGCCTTGTGTGCAGGTTTAGATTTTTCTGCAATTACTTACGGTGGCGTTAGCAGCTTTTGTGTCACTCCGGCTTACGGTTTTTTATTGCCCGCTTACGGCGTAATGTGGTTAGCAGGCCGCTGGTTTGCCAAGCGCATCAGCTTTAGCATCAGCGCGCTTTTACCTTTAGTCGGCAGTGTAGCAATTGCGGCAACGGTCAGCGAGTTATTTTCTAGTGGCGGTTTTTATTTCTTTGGTGGCCGTTACCCAGACCCGACATTGGCGGTATTTAGTGAACACTTGATAAAGTATTTTCCGCACCAATTAGAAAATATTAGCTTCTGGCTAGGTGTTGCACTCATCGTACATGTTGCGTTTGTATTGGCAAATAGGCAACAACGCGCTAAAGCTTAATTTTGAGCGATAGCAACAAAGTCACCCGCCACAATGCCCGCATGCAGCGTAAAAAGTCGGTAGTTGATGCAAAAATTGAATCTGCCAGCATTGCCAAAGGCCTGCTGTTAATTCACACTGGCAACGGCAAAGGTAAATCAACCGCCGCTTTTGGCCTACTTGCCCGCGCGCTAGGCCACGGAATGAAGGCCGCCGTGGTGCAGTTTATCAAAGGTCGTTCTGACACGGGTGAAGAAGCGTTTTTTCGTGTCAATCCGAACCTTACTTGGCATGTGATGGGTGATGGCTTCACATGGGAAACGCAAAATGCGGAACGCGATTTAGCTTCAGCTCGAAAAGCTTGGGAGCTGGTGTGTGGCTATTTGCAGGACGAGTCCATCAATGTGGTGGTTCTAGATGAATTCACCTATGCCCTTAAATATGGTTGGCTGACAATAGCCGAGGTATGCGCAGCATTACAAGCACGGCCAGCCATGCAGCATGTAGTGATTACCGGGCGCGGGGCGCCTGAAGGCCTAATTGAAATCGCTGATACGGTAAGCGAAATCAATTTGGTTAAGCATGCTTTTAAGGATGGCGTGCAGGCTATGCCCGGCATTGAGTGGTAATAAATCACCGCGTATGGTAAGTCCTTCGGCCTTGCTCAGGAGAGCCTTGTCGAACCCTATTAGCTTTATATTTTAAATAATCATTAAATTACGATCGCCCTTCGACAAGCTCAGGAGGCGCGTGAAATTAAATTGGCATTTTCCTAAACACCATGAACACTTTTACATGCCCCGCCGTCCTCGTTTCTGCCCCGGCCTCGGGTCAAGGCAAAACACTGGCAACCGCAGCGCTGGCCAGAGCTTGGAAAAATCGCGGACTTAACGTTCGCGCCTTTAAATGCGGGCCTGACTTTCTTGACCCCATGGTATTAGAAAAGGCCACGGGACAGCCCGTTTACAATTTAGACCTTGGCATGTGTGGTGAGCAAGATGGTTTGGCGCGTTTATATAGCGCGGCACAAACTGCCGATGTCATTATCGTTGAAGGTGTCATGGGGTTATATGACGGCACGCCTTCTAGCGCAGATATTGCGGTGCGTTTTGGTTTGCCTGTCATCGTTACCATTGATGCCAGTGGCATGGCGCAGACTTTTGGCGCAATTGCTTCTGGGCTGTTAGCCTATCAACCAAAGCTAACGCCGGCAGGCGTGTTGGCCAATAAAGTTGGTAGTATTGGCCATGCCAGCATGTTGCGTGAAAGCTTGCCAGCCCATTTAAGCTGGTTTGGCGCGCTACAAAGGAACGAAGCCATTGCCTTGCCAGAACGGCATTTAGGCTTATTTCGCGCGAGTGAAATTGATGACATAGAAGCTCGAATTGAAGCCGCAGCCATTGCCTTAGCTAATTCTGGCGAGCTGCCTTTACCACCACCGGTTACATTCCATGCGCCATTAACTTCACCCATGCCAGCGTTATTGGCAGGCAAAACCATTGCCATTGCGCGTGATGAAGCTTTTTGTTTTATTTACCCAGCCAATTTAGATTGTTTGAGTACACTAGGTGCAACCGTTGAATTTTTCTCGCCACTACACGATGAAACCCTGCCCGAAGCCGATGCCTACTGGCTACCCGGCGGCTACCCTGAACTGCATCTCAAACAAATAAATGAAAATAGCGCAATGCGCGCAGCTCTACACGCGGCTTTTAATGCAAACAAATCTATTCTTGCCGAGTGTGGCGGCATGATGGCGTTGTCGGAATCTATCAATGGCGCATCTACTTTTGGCTTGCTGACTGGCAATTGTCAAATTGAAGCGCGCTTTCAGGGCTTGGGCACTCAGCATGCCACGCTGCCTAAAGGAAAAATTAGCGCGCATACTTTTCATTATGGCTCATTCACTACGCCGCTAGCGGTAGCTTTTCAAGCAGAAGCTAAGCGAGGTAAAGGCGAAGCCGTTTACCAACATGGCAGTATCACCGCAAGCTTTTTACACTTTTACTTTGCCTCTAACCCGCAAGCTACTGCAAGCTTGTTTTTGCCATGAATGAACCATTACGCCCACACCGCTATACGGATGCTGAAATAGCCGCAGTCTACCGCGTGATAGCCGAGCGCCGCGACATGCGGCACTTTGTGCCAACACCCGTAGCACCTGAATTGCTGACTAAAATTTTGCAAGCAGCACATCAGGCGCCTAGCGTAGGCTTAATGCAACCTTGGCGCTTTATTAGAATAATTGACACCAATACGCGTAAAAACATACACCAACTGGTGGATACCGAACGCGTTAAAACTGCACAAGCGATTGGTGAAGTTGAAAATACCGCGCGCATGGCGGAGTTTTTACGGCTTAAAGTAGAAGGTATTTTAGACTGTGGTGAGCTATTAGTCGTAGCACTGTGTAATGACCGCGAGCGCCACATTTTTGGGCGCAGAACCTTACCAGAAATGGACTTGGCCTCAGTCAGCTGCGCCATTCAAAACATGTGGCTGGCGGCGCGCGCTGAAGGCTTGGGCATGGGTTGGGTTTCAATTTTCGACCCTGTTGCATTAGGGCAATTACTCAATATGCCAAGTGACGCCAAGCCCATTGCCGTATTGTGTTTAGGCCATGTTAACAGCTTTTACAAAGAACCCATGCTGGTGGAAACCGGCTGGAAAACAGCAAGGCTATTGGCCGATATGGTGATGGAAAACAGCTGGGACAGTTCTAAATGAGATATCCCCAACGCATTGTCTGCCTAACCACCGAGCCGACGGAAGTGCTTTACTTGCTTGGCGAGCAGAAACGCATTGTTGGCATTTCAGGTTTTACCACACGCCCTGCCATCGCACGCCGCGAGAAACCCAAAGTTGCAGCTTTTACCAGTGCAAAAATTGATAAAATTCTAGAATTAAAGCCAGATTTAGTCATTGGCTTTTCTAACTTGCAAGCAGATATTGCCGCATCACTGATTCGCGCCGGGGTTGAAGTGCATATCTTTAATCAACGATCTATTGCTCAGGTATTAAACATGATTACCACAGTCGGCAGCCTGGTAGGCTCATCAAATAAGGCTGACAAGCTCATTGCCGAATTGGAAGATACCATGAGTGAAGCGCGTGAAACGGCGCGCCATTTAATTACAAAGCCAAAAATATATTTTGAAGAGTGGGATGAGCCTCTCATCTGTAGCATCCGCTGGGCAATGGAGCTCATTGAAATTGCAGGCGGCGTGGATTGTTTTCCTGAACTTAGCCATTTTCACAGTGCAAAAGATCGCGTCATACAAGCCAATCAAGTCATAGCACGGCAACCAGACATCATCATCGGCTCGTGGTGCGGCAAAAAATTTCAATCTGGCCAAGTAATGGCACGTGCAGGCTGGGCAGACATCCCCGCGGTTAAAAATGGTTTTGTACGTGAAATAAAATCGGCTGATATTTTGCAACCCGGGCCATCACTCATTACGCATGGCTTAAAGCAAGTGCAAGCGATTATTCATGAGTGGAGCGCGACACAAATACATAGAAAAATGGGAGTAAACTAAATGGCTATACACTTAATTCTAGGTGGTGCGCGCTCTGGAAAAAGTGCATTTGCGGAGAAACTAGCCATAGAGAGTAACTTAAACGTTACCTACATTGCTACCGCACAAATTTATGATGCAGAATTTGGTAAACGTGTAGCGCATCACAAAGTGCGTCGCCCTGAACACTGGCAGACCATCGAACAACCATTCAACCTGGCTAAAACATTGCAAACTTATGCAAAAGCTGACAAGTGCGTGATTGTAGATTGCCTTACACTTTGGCTAGCACAGTGTATTTGCCCTGATTGTGCACCCCCTGAAGGTGTAGATTGGGCAGAAGAGCGCGCCGCTTTGTTAGAAATATTACCAACACTGGCGGGCACAATTCTACTAGTCAGTAATGAAGTTGGCATGGGCATTGTGCCGTTAGGTGAAATCAGCCGCCAGTTTCAAGATGAACAAGGCCGATTAAACCAAGCCATCGCGCAATTGGTGACCAAAGTAAGCTTTATTGCGGCCGGCTTACCGTTAACATTAAAAGGATAATCATGGAAACAACAACATTTAAATTAAAGGGCGAATACATTGCGCTTTGCGACCTACTTAAAACAGAGGGTATTGCTGATAGTGGCGGACAAGGGAAAGCGTTTGTGGCTGAAGGACTCGTCACCGTAGATGGCGAAGTTGAACTACGAAAAACCGCCAAAATACGCTCAGGGCAGGTCGTGGAATGTTCAGGGCATAAAATTAAAGTGGTGACATTGTGAGCTAACTTTTCACGAATTCTAAGCCGTTATCGCGAAAATTTTTCGCCCTACAATAAAACCTAAATGTATTTGGCCAGCTTCACCCAATCCAAGTGCTGCTCTACACAGTCGGCCAGCCGATCCAGTTCATCGTTACGTAATTTTTCATAATTAAAATGCTGTGTTGTTTGCAATCCTGCCCATTGCAACCAGGCCGCGCTAGATTCTGCTTGATCAAATAAGCCGTGCACATAAGTGCCTGCAATTTGATTGTCCTGCGAAATTGCACCCTCGTCCTTGCCGTTTATTACTAACGCAGGCTTAATTAATGCTAAACCAGTGCTGACACCCATATGGATTTCATACCCCGTTACGCTAGCATCGGCAAACGTAAGCGTGCCAGATACTTGTTTGAGCTGTTTGGTCTGCGCTAAGGTGGTTTCCATATTGAGCCAGGCAAACCCCGCACTTGAACCCGTCTCACCTTCTATTGCGTGCGGATCATGTATCGCCTTGCCTAACATTTGAAAACCACCGCAAATGCCTAATATTTTCCCGCCATAACGCAGGTGTTTAGTGAGCGCTTGCTCCCAGCCGTTATTACGTAAATACGCAAGGTCGCCTCTTACGTTTTTACTACCTGGCAAAATAATTAAATCTGCGGAAGGGATGGTTTCACCCATTTTAACAAATTGAAAATCCACTTGTGGATGCAAGCGCAATGCATCAAAGTCAGTGTGATTGGATATGTGCGGCAACACGGGAACAATAATTTTCAGCCTATCACCCCCCCCAATCTCTCTGGCAAATGTGGGATTTAAAGGCACCGCATCTTCAGCCTCAATGTGCAAATCATGCAAATAAGGCAATACCCCTAACACGGGTTTACCTGTTTCTTGTTCTAGCCAATCCAAACCCGATTGCAACAAAGCAATATCACCACGAAAACGGTTAATGACAATACCGATGATGCGCGCCCGCTCACTTTCAGAAAGTAACGCCAGCGTACCCACGATATGTGCAAACACGCCACCTTTATCAATATCAGCGATTAAAATTACAGGACAATCTACCGCCTCGGCAAAGCCCATATTGGCAATGTCGTTGTCGCGTAAATTGATTTCTGCCGGGCTACCTGCGCCTTCTACAATGACGCAATCATATTGCATTGTTAAACGTTGCCAAGAATCCAACACCGCGCGCATCGCAATTGGTTTGTAGGCATGGTAACCAGTAGCCTCCAAATTACAGACTGCCTTGCCGTGAATAATGACTTGGCATCCAGTATCTGAATTGGGCTTGAGTAATATAGGGTTCATATCCGTATGCGGTGCTAACCCACAGGCTTGTGCCTGCACTGCTTGCGCGCGGCCAATTTCGCCGCCATCGACCGTCACAGCAGAATTTAACGCCATATTTTGTGGCTTAAACGGGGCAACGCTCACGCCTCTGCGATACAATACACGGCACAACGCCGCGGTTAACGTGCTTTTGCCCGCATCAGACGTCGTACCCTGAACCATAAGTGATGTAAATGCCATTCGATCATTATCCCATTTTAAGCGTATATATCACAGCCTTGTACACATACGGCACCGCCTTAGCAGTGATTTTAGCTGTGTTATTAGACGCACTCCTTGGTGAACCAAAACGCTGGCATCCCTTAGTAGGCTTTGGCTGGCTGGCAAATTGGATAGAGCACAGGTTAAATCGGCGCACGCAACCACTTGCCGCACGCATGATTGGGCTACTCTCCTGGATGTTATTATTAGCGCCATTGGTTGCAATCAGCTATTTTGCAACGCACGGTATTTTAGGCTGGTTAGCAGATGTCTTGTTACTCTATTTTGCCATCGGCGCGCGCAGCCTGATGCAACATGCGCAGCAAGTTTACCTACCATTATCACAGCACAATCTTGAAGAGGCCCGCCATGCCATTAGCATGATCGTCAGCCGCGACACTTCACAACTCAATGAAACTGAAATTGCTACGGCTACGGTTGAATCAGTGCTTGAAAACGGCAATGATGCCATTTTTGGGGCGATATTCTGGTTTATGCTACTAGGCGGTACGGGTGCATTACTATTTAGATTAGCCAACACCTTAGATGCAATGTGGGGTTACCGCACACCACGCTTTAACTACTTTGGCTGGGCTGCCGCACGCTTGGATGATTTACTCAATTTAATTCCAGCACGATTAACCGCTTTAAGTTACGCACTATGTGGAAACACACGAAACGCCATAAAATGCTGGGCTACACAAGCTGGCACATGGTACAGCCCTAATGCCGGACCTGTGATGGCAACTGGCGCAGGGGCGCTGCAAGTAAAGCTGGGCGGGGAGGCCACGTATCACGGCACAACAAAACAGCGCCCTGTATTGGGCATGGGCAATCCTGCCACTGCAAGCCACATATTGAGTGCAATGCGCTTGGTGAAACACAGCCTACTGTTATGGTGTGCAGTGATTGCCCTCGCAGCAATTTTAAGGAACACATATTTTGCTTGAACACGGCGGAAATTTAAGCTTAGCGGCAACGCAATACGGCATTCCACTTGAAAGTTGGCTGGATTTATCTACCGGCATCAATCCAAACAATTATCCTATTGCAGAAATCCCGGCCAGTGTTTGGCAAAAGCTACCAGATGATAACGATGGCCTAGCAGAGGCGGCGTGCGCCTATTACCGCAGCCAGTTTGCGCTCCCAACGGCAGGCTCTCAAGCTGCATTGCAAGTTTTGCCCAAGTTACGGCCACCTTGCAAAGTGGCAATGCTAGATCCCATGTATAAAGAGCACGCACGCGCCTGGCAACGGCACGGTCATCAAGTGAATACTTTTGCTGGTTTAGACGACGAGGAAGCAATCAACGCAGTTGACGTCGTGCTACTTTGCAATCCTAATAATCCAACCGCCACACAATTTTCAGCACAAGCTTTGCTCAATTTACACGCCAAACTCACAAGCCGTGGTGGTTGGTTAGTTGTAGATGAAGCCTTTATGGATGCCACACCACAACACAGTATTGCTCAGCATGCGCATTTAGACGGGCTATTTGTACTGCGCTCTTTGGGCAAGTTTTTTGGTTTAGCTGGTGCCAGAGTGGGCTTTTTAATCGCAGAAAAAGCACAGCTTAACAAAATACAAGAGAAACTTGGGCCTTGGACTATATCAGGGCCAAGTCGCTTTGTTGCCAAACAAGCCTTGAATGATAAAGCCTGGCAACAAAATACCCGCCAACAGCTCGCAGAAAATAGTCGGCGCCTAGCGGTTTTGCTAAATCGCTACAACTTAACGCCGCAAGCAGGCACCGCATTATTTCAACATGTGCCGACAAACGTGGCTAATACTTGGCAACAGCATTTAGCCAAACAAGGTATTTGGGTCAGACTGTTTACTGAAACGCCAGCGTTGAGATTTGGCTTACCCACTGAAAATGGCTGGGATAGGTTAGAAAATGCACTTAAAACATTTTAGTTGGCTAAGCTTAGCCAGCAACGCAATTACAGCTTAGCCAGTAAAATCAACGATTCACAAAGTGAATTCTAGGCACTGTCTCATTAAACGAAATCTGCGTCACACTCGCATGATCAATCACTATTCTAAACAAACCTTTGAGCGGCATATTCAGCACCTCCGCCAGCATGGCACGAATAACGCCACCATGCGTGACCACCGCAATGTTTTTGCCATGTGAGTGATTACTCACATCTGCCACAAATGCTTTAGTACGCGCATGCAACTGTGAAAAATTTTCACCATTGGGCGGCGATAAATTGGCATAGTCGTTTGCCCAAATATCAAATACGTCACGCGGAATGCTATCCCAGGTCTGCATTTCCCAATCACCAAAATGCAGTTCTTTCAAGCGCTCATCAGTCTGGATCTGTCCTAAATTAAGCGCGTGTGCTAATTTAGTGCATCGCTGTAGCGGGCTAGCATACACTGCATCAAACTGAATAGCCGCAAGCTTCTTTGCCAAGGTATCGCGCTCAACATCAAAGTTTAATGAAACATCTACATCACTTTGACCGTAGCAAACACCTGCTGGAATACTTAATGAAGTGTGGCGAATCAGATGTAAATTCATAGCTGCTGACACCACGCTAATAAGCCAAAATAAAACGCCAGCTCAGTGATTTGCTGCATGGCGCCTAAACAATCCCCGGTATAGCCACCTAGCCAATGTTTGATTTTATTCCGCCACCAAATCCAAACTGCGGCAACGGGAAGCAAGCAATATACACCTAGCCATAACCAATCATTTATATTCAAAATAAACGGTGAAAAATTCCAATAAATAAATGGAATCGGCAAAATACCTAATAAAGTTGCCCCCGTTAAATCTGCTGCACCAACCTTTGTCGCTAGCGGTTTAGCTTTACCAATCGCCTTCACATAGCTTAAATCGGCCATGACATATAGTGCGCACAAACGGCTGAAAGCATGACCGACGATTAATATAAACGGTAAAAAATAAACGGGTAGCGCATTTAATACTTGAAACTTTGCGAACAACATCAGAAATAATGCAACGGCGCCATAAGTGCCAAGGCGTGAATCCTGCATAATAGTGAGTATTCGCTCTTTATCGTACCCTCCACCTAAGCCATCAGCACTGTCCGCCAAGCCATCCTCATGGAATGCTCCGGTGATATAAATAGTGGTCGCCATACTGACTAATACCGCAATACTACTTGGTAAAACTTTGGCAGCAAGTATAAAAGCACCTGCCCCCACCATGCCGACAAGAACCCCTACCAAAGGGAAATATTTGGCAGAATAATTAAGGTCATCATCATGAAAATCAGTAAAACTCGGTACAGGCAACCGGGTAAAAAACCCCACCGCTAACAAAAAGTGTCGTCGCTCACGGCGCAGGTAACTCAGCATGCTTCATCCACTTTAGCGCTCACGCCAGCACTTTCAAACGAGGCCATTTCGTTTAAAAAATTAACCGCCGCCAACACCAGAGGGTAGACTAATACTGCACCAGTGCCTTCGCCTAAGCGCAACCCAATATCCAGCAGCGGTTTTACACCTAAATATTCCAACAATTTACGATGCCCGGACTCACCGGAGCAATGCGTAAACACACAGTAGTGCAATATATTTGGCTGCAATTTGTAAGCCACTAACAAAGCAGCAGTCGCGATAAACCCATCAATCAGCAATAGCGACTTTTGTTCTGCCGCGCCGAGCATAGCGCCCACCATCATCGCAATTTCAAAACCACCAAATGTGGTCAGCACTTGCAATGCATCTGCACTATTCACTTGATGAAAATTGAGTGCCTGTGTTAAAACAGTCATTTTTTGAGCTAGGCCTGCATCATCCAAACCCGTGCCACGTCCAACACATTGTTCGACTGGCAGACAACACAACACGCTCATTAAGCAACTGGCAGAGGACGTATTGCCAATGCCCATTTCACCAAAGCCGAATACATTGCAGCCTGCATTTATTTCTTTGCCACTCATTGCCCCACCAGCAACAAGCGCTTGCTCGCATTGTGTTAACGACATCGCAGGTTCGGTCAAAAAGTTACGTGTACCCAACGCAACTTTGGCGTGCGTTAAGTCTGGATACGCTTCAAAATGATAATTTACGCCAGCATCCACCACACGCAGTTGCATATTGTTTTGGCGTGCAAATACGTTAATTGCCGCACCGCCTTGCAAAAAATTGAGCACCATCTGTGCGGTCACCGCTTGCGGATAAGGGCTAACGCCCGCCGCTACAATACCGTGGTCCCCTGCAAACACCAGCATGGTCGGCTGGCTTAAGCGCGGACTTAGCGTTTGCTGTATCAGGCCAACCTGTAGTGCGATAGCTTCCAACCCGCCCAAAGATCCTAGCGGTTTAGTTTTGGTGTTAATTTTATTAAGCAAAGCACTTTTAAGCGTCGAATCATGGGGAGCGGAGCTTAGCTGGGAGATGTTAAATTTCATAGTCACAGATTTTACATCAGAGCGCACGACTTAACACCAGTAGCTAATACATACTTCACCAACATGATGATAAAAATTGAAAAATAGTTTTGTCAGATTGTTATGAAGTTTGCTATAATGCGCGGCTTGCAAACATTTACCTCCGTTTGCACAAGTTGATTTAATGGCCGAGTAGCTCAGTCGGTAGAGCAGCGGATTGAAAATCCGCGTGTCACTGGTTCGATTCCAGTCTCGGCCACCAATATCTAAAGGGCTCACAGCGATGTGGGCTTTTTTACGTCTATTGCTTATAGCACATGTGACCTGCACCCCTGTTGCCATACCAGGCTAAAATGAATAAAGTCCACTTTTAGGAGTGGAAGAATGAATCCCCTTCAAAAAGACTTACACGTAGTTTACGAAATCGGATACAGTCGCAAACTATTAATTAAGCCTCAAAGATAATTTATGTCTAATGCAAAAGTTACAGTAGCATGGCTATTCTCATTACTTGCTCTAACTATTGCTCAGCCATCTGCTACTGCCGCTGATTCGGCTGGTACACTTCCAGATTTAGGTGCCCCTGTAGCCAACACGGGCACAATACAACCGAACATCAATGCGCAGGGTGCGGGGTTCTCTTATCGTGAAAATATCAACGGCAAGTTAATCAGCATCACCCCTCAATACAGTAAGCAAAATGGGGTTGCCGTTGGTGCTAGTCTTGCTAGCCCAATTTCACCAAACATGGCGGCTGGTATTTTACTCACCGCCGGTTCTGATAAGAACGAGTGGTTACTTAACGCCGGCTTTGACTTAAGTAGCAATCAACGCTTTATCTTCTCACTCGGGCAATTACGTCAGAAGCTCGACTTTAACTTCATCTCAGGTAACCAAAAGACTCAAGTAAGACAAGACAATATCGCAGCCAGCTACCAATACCTCTTGGGCAAAGGTTGGCTCAATGCCGCTGAGGTAAATGCGTACCTTAGTAATACTGCCAGTATTACGCTGGGAGACAAAACTTACTTTACCGATACGGCTACGTTATATGAATTATGGAGTGACCCACGCCGTATTGCGGGTGGCCGTGTCACTGGCGTACAAGGTCGCTTGGTGTTTACCCCTACCGCTAAAACTACTATTAAAGTTGGTTTAGGGGCAGAACGCCTGGCCTATGACTACTTAGCCGGAAATGAGTCAACCAACCGTGCGACTGGTAGTGCTGAGCTGACTCAGCACTTAGACAATGACTTTAACTTCCGCGCCTCGGCGAATGCAGCCGCTTCACAAAGTCGTTACGCCCTAGGCTTAGGTAAAAGCTTCAAAAGTGGTTCGCAAGTAGGTGTCGATATTGCCGCAATACAAGGCCGTGATAACACCTTCAATGACAACCAATTGTTGTTGAGCTACACGCAAAGCTTTGGTGATAATAATGCCAATGCCTTTGGTAGGGGCCCACTGGGGATGAATAACCCTGCACTTAACAACTTGGATGCCTCAGGAACCCCAACTAATCAAGCATCCGCCAACACGGCAACGCCTAATTCAACAACCAATACATGGACTAGCTCTTTAGTTGAGCAAGTTTCTCGTCGCCCTAGCTTCTTGCCTGCGCAGGTTATTGCTAAGGTTGATAATACCGCTACACCAACACGGCTAATTGCGATTGATAAGAGCGCCCTCCCAACAGGTACCAGCGTAGCCAACGCTACCGGCATATTAACTGTGCCGATTGGATTGGCAGTTAGTGGTATCGCTAGCGTGACTTTAAATGGCTCAGCCTTTAGCAACAGTGGTCAATTTGGATTATCTAACACTATCAGCCTGATCATCAATCCAAACCTGATCACCCAACCAGCAGTGGGCGTTGTTGATACTTATGTAGTCACCATGAACAATAGCTCAGGTGGCGGCACCACATTAGCTACAGTGACGGTATCTCACGGCTCAACCAAAATCGACAGCGTAGTAATAAGTTCAGGGGCATTGGTAGTCAGCACAGCAGCCATTGCCGGCCTCACCGCCCCAGTAGCAGGGGCAGCGCCTGTAACTACCGTGACGGCTACTGCTGGTTATACTGGCACAGTTGCATGGAGTCCTGCGGTTAGCGGCACTTTTTCGGATAGCACAATCTACACCGCTACGGTTACTTTAACTGCTACTACTGGTTACACCTTCACCGGCGTAGCCGCTAATTTCTTTACCGTGAGTGGAGCTACCGCAACCAACACAGCCAATACAGGGCTGGTGAGCGCTACGTTCCCAGCAACAGCTGCATCACTTCCGGCAGGCTACGTCACCACACAGAGTCTTGGCACTACAGGAACTCCCGGATCCAACGCGGGCTGGGCTCTCGATGGTGGGGGCACTTTAATTTGGTCGAAAAATAATACTGCCCCAGGGGGCTATTTAAGATGGTCTGTTGCTGATCCGGCTTGTGCAGCATCGACTGCTTTAGGCTACACTGACTGGCGGCTACCTACTCAGGGAGAACTCTCTGCGCTATATAACGCAGGCAATGCTGCACTTACAGCCGCAGGCTGGGATGTGTCGACATTCATGTGGTCATCTACACCAAATGGCGATGGCAGCCAACACTATCTTGTTCACTTTGGCACAGACTTCATAACATTTAGTGGCGATAATATTTACCCTGTATCCTGTGTTCGTTAGATAGTATAGATTGTCATTTGGCTAGGTAAGGGCAATGCGCGCATGGTGCGGTGCGTGCATTGCAGTAAGCGCAAATAAAAGGTCTATTGGTGGTAAATATCACCCGCCCGGTATCGTGATCAATACGCAAACAATTAAATTTTACGACATCCCCTTGATGCTCCTGCAATTCTTTATACTTCAACTAGTGCAGTATGCGTACATAATTGCTATGATTTGCATTGGTTAATTTAGGTTTATTTTAATGAGTACTTATAGTGAAATTCAAGCGCATGACTTATTCGACATGATAGCTTCACGCCCGTTGTTGTTAGTGGATGTTCGTAATGATGATGAAGTGGCGCGCGGCGTTATCCAGGGCGCCGTACACATCCCACTCGCCATGTTGCCTGTGCAGTATGACTCGCTGACTAAAGCTGAAAATGTTGTGTTTTATTGCCATAGTGGTATGCGCTCTGCGCACGCGGCCGCTTTTGCGTCCAACAAGGGCTGTAAAAACGTTTATAACCTGGCTGGCGGCGTTTTAGCTTGGAATAAAGCAGGGTTTTCTTTTGTGTAGCCTAGCCACACGCAAAAAAATGAAGGGTAACTAAAAAATAATGGAATTTGATAAAGAAGTTGATGCCACGGGCTTGAACTGCCCTTTGCCTATTTTGCGCTGTAAAAAAGGCTTAAGCGATATGGCGCCGGCGCAAGTGTTAAAGATTATCTCGACCGACCCTGGTTCGGTGAAGGACTTTAACGCTTTTTGTGTGCAAACGGGCCATGCACTTTTACAATTGGATGAAGATGACACGTCTTTCACGTTTTATATTAAAAAACGTGCCGGTTAGCGTAAAGGTATTACACATAAGAGAGGAACAGTAGAAAAGGTGCTTTTAAGCACCTTTTCTACTTATAGATACCGTCTCACGACATAACCGTCGTTTGACTTTACAGGCTTAAAGCTTTATTTACTTTAACTTAGCCAACTGACTCTGCAGCTTGCCTAAACTGCTACTAAATTCCGCCACGCGCGCTTTTTCTTGCTCTACTACTGTTGCCGGTGCACGCGCTACAAAGCTTTCATTATTGAGCTTTGCATTGGCTTTGTTAATTTCGCTTTCTAAACGTGCCATTTCTTTACCTAAACGCTCTTTTTCAGCCGCAACGTCAATTTCAACTTTTAACATGAGCTTAAAGTCATCCACTAACATTACGGGCGCATCAGCTTCCGGCAGCTCAGCCACAATCGCAACCTCTTCTAACTTAGCCAAGGCTTTCAGATAGGGCGCATAAAGCGCTAACTTTTCAGCATCGCCTGACGCAATTAAAGGTACGCGTGCGGCTGGTGAAATACTCATTTCACCACGCAGGCTACGGCAGGTATCTACCATTTGCTTTAATTGTGCCACCCAGACTTCAGCGACTTCATCAAGTTTATCAGGCTGCGCACTTGGGTAAGCTTCCAGCATGATGCTGGCACCGTGCTTCTCGGTCATCGGTGCAATGGTTTGCCAAATTTCTTCGGTAATAAATGGCATAATCGGGTGCGCTAAGCGCAAAATAGTTTCCAACACACGCAACAAGGTTCGACGTGTGGCACGTTTTTCTGCATCATCTCCATTTTGAATCTGCACTTTTGCCAGCTCTAAATACCAGTCGCAGTATTCATCCCACACAAACTCATAAATCGCTTTTGCTGCCAAATCAAAGCGGTAATCTGCAAATGCGCGCTCCACTTCAGCTTCTGTGCGTTGCAATTTGCTGACAATCCAGCGATCCGCTTGTGAGAACTTGCGCCCGCCGGCATGGCAGCTGGCGGCATCAAAACCATTGTCTTGGCCTTCGGTGTTCATCAACACAAAGCGCGTCGCATTCCATAATTTATTGCAAAAATTACGGTAGCCATCGCAGCGCTGTAAATCAAACTTGATGTCACGACCAGGCGAAGCTAGTGCAGCAAAAGTAAATCTAAGCGCGTCGGTTCCATAAGCATTAATGCCATCGGGAAACTCTTTACGCGTATGTTTCTCGATTTTTGGCGCATCTTTCGGGTTCATTAAGCCCGTGGTGCGTTTTTTAATTAAGTCATCAAGCGAAATACCGTCAATCAAATCAATCGGGTCAAGCACGTTGCCTTTAGATTTACTCATCTTTTGGCCTTCGGCATCGCGAATCAAGCCGTGCACATACACATGTTTAAACGGAATTTTTCCGGTGATGTGCGTAGTCATCATCACCATACGCGCCACCCAGAAGAAAATAATATCAAAGCCTGTTACCAGCACAGAAGACGGCAAATATTGCTGCAAAGCGACATTGGCAGCATCTTGTGCTTCGTCACCAGTCCAGTCTAAGGTTGAGAAAGGCCATAAGGCTGATGAGTACCATGTATCCAGCACATCATCATCGCGTTTTAAATTGCCTGTATAGCCATCTTTTGCTGCAAGTGCTTTAGCCTCTGCCTCACTATGTGCAACGTATACTTTGCCGTCATCAGAATACCAAGCAGGGATTTGATGCCCCCACCATAACTGGCGAGAAATACACCAATCTTGAATATTATTCAGCCATTGATTGTAAGTATTGACCCAGTTTTCTGGGTAAAACTTGATTTCACCACTGGCAACAACATCCAATGCTTTTTGTGTAATTGATTTACCGTCAGCCGCAGGTTTGCTCATGGCCACAAACCATTGGTCTGTGAGCATAGGCTCGATTACCACATTAGTACGGTCGCCACGCGGCACTTTGAGCTTATGTTTTTCCACCTTGACCAAGTAGTTTTGAGCATCTAAATCAGCAACGATTTGTTTGCGGGCTTCAAAACGGTCAAGACCTTGATATTTTTGTGGCACTAAGTCGGCTGGGAACATATCGACAAAGGAAGTTTGAACTACACTTGTACCTCCCAATTCGTTAGTTGCTCGACTTCTAGCTCTTTCTGATTTCTGAACATTATTTGATGGACTGATGATTAGACCATCCAGAGAGATAACCGAATACATCGGCAAGTTATGTCTTTGACCAACTGCGTAGTCGTTAAAGTCATGCGCAGGCGTCACCTTCACTACGCCAGTACCAAACTCTTTATCTACGTAATCATCAGCAATAATGGGGATTTCACGGTCACACAACGGCAATTTAACGTGTTGACCAATCAGGTGCTTATAGCGCGCATCTTCAGGATGCACCATCACCGCCGCGTCACCCAGCATGGTTTCTGGACGTGTGGTTGCAACGGTCAACACACCTGAACCATCGGCTAGCGGATAGTTGATGTGCCACATGAAACCGTCTTCCTCTTCCTGCACCACCTCTAGGTCTGATACTGCAGTACCTAGCTTCACATCCCAGTTCACTAGGCGTTTGCCACGATAAATCAAGCCTTCGTTATACAGGCGCACAAAGGTTTTAGTCACCGTTTGGTTTAAACCTTCATCCATCGTAAAGCGCTCACGCGACCAATCAGGCGACGTGCCCAACCGGCGCATTTGGCGGGTGATGGTAGAGCCGGAATGTTCTTTCCACTCCCATACTTTTTCCAGAAATTTTTCACGGCCAAGCGCATGGCGCGACACGCCTTGCGCGTCGAGTTGACGCTCCACTACAATCTGCGTGGCAATGCCGGCATGGTCTGTGCCCGGCTGCCACAGCGTGTTATCGCCACGCATGCGATGGTAGCGCGTTAACGTATCCATCAAGGTCTGGTTAAAGCCGTGCCCCATGTGTAGTGTACCGGTGACGTTAGGTGGCGGCAGTAAAATACAAAAATTGTCTTGCTTGGATGGGTCTAACCCAGCGGCATAATAACCTTTGCCCTCCCAGAACTCATACCATTTACTTTCAATGGCTTTAGGGTCGAATGATTTTGCTAACTCTTTATTTTCTTGCATCTTTTGTGTGGTGTTGTCAGTTGTCATAAGCTAGCATTTTATCACAGGGCAAACCTGCTGTTATATTGCCAAATAGCTTGCGAGAAAAGAAAGCAAAATAGCTACAAAAAATATTGAGAAATGCACAATGGCCCAATAGCGGTAACGCAGCCTTAATGCCTGCGGCGTGATACCAGATATCACAAAAAGGCGTTTATTTTTAGGCTTTGCAATCAGATGCCGCTCGCTTTTTAGCAACTGCGCCTGCTTGAGTTTTACTTCAGAATAAGCCTGTTCGCGCGCTAGTGCCCATTCATGCATATCAACCTCACCATCTCGATTGAGGTCAAAGCGCTGTAAAAGCCTAGCTTTAGATTGTTTCCATTGCGTCAGTAATTTTCCGACTTCCTGATTGATTTCAGATTCAGTATTGGCTTGTGTATTGGCATCTAAATCACCCAATACATAAATAGATTTATCCGCAAATAAAACATCCTCAATATAACGATGCCCATTTTGCGTAATCACATGGCGGCTAGCTGCATAAACATCAGCACCTTTTGGGTCAACAATACACACGCCAGATTCATCATGCAGCTCAAATACTTGCTCGCTGACTTTGTAATCCTCTAACCGCCACATGTAATTAGTATCACGCGCGTACACCCACAACCGAAACCAAACGCAATGCACGCCTTGTATCGGGCTACGCATGGGGATTAGATGTTTGGATCTTCCAAATAGCTCAACATAGCCTTGGGCCGCCGATGCGATTGTTGAGATGGGCACTTCAGATATCGCAAGCAGTCTTTTATAGTTAAATGCCCAAGCAAATATAGCCACCAAGGCAGTTAAACCAAACAGCATGGGGAGTTGATGGGCTTGCTGGTCATGATAATCTAAATACACACCCGCCAGTACTAGGCCAACACAAACACATAAAGCGAGCGGATTTAAATAGTAACTACGAAACTGCACACACTACCTAAAGCTTCGCATTAAAACGCTGACCAACCTCAACATCGGTTAATTCATCCGAGGAGAACTTAAGTAGCTGTTCTTTTACAAAACCAAATAGTCTGGCCACAATTAAATCAGGAAACTGCTGAACACGGACATTGTTAATATAAACGCTGTCGTTATAAAACTCGCGTCGATCTGCAATTTGATTTTCAAGCCCTGTGATGCGGGTTTGCAACATTAAGAAATTTTGGTTTGATTTAAGCTCAGGGTAATTTTCCGCCACCGCAAAAAGTCCACCCAAGCCCACGCGAAGCGCACCTTCAGCCTGCCCTAATGCCGCAACATCATGATGATCACGCGCCTCATTAACTTGGGTACGCGCTTGAATGACTTTTTCGAGCGTTGCTTGCTCATGCTGCATATACTGCTTACAAGTATCAATCAGCTTGGGCAACTCATCATGCCGCTGCTTTAGCAACACATTGATATTGGACCATGCTTTTTCTACGTTATTTTTAACACTGACTAAACTGTTATACGTAATTACAAAATACAACACCACTACCGCAGCTATCATCCACGTTAACATCATATCCCCTCATTTTTATTCATATGGCCTACATGATGAAGGATAGTATCACTGACTGTTTGGATATTAAATATCAGCCATTAATAATGGGCCCATTTTCTCCCAATAGCGTGAAAACCGTTTCAGCCGTTTACTGCTAATTTTCACATCGACTAATTGCGCTTCTGGCTGCCATTTAGGTGCAAAGGGCGCTAATAATGCTTTGATTTTTCTATTGGGCGTATCTTGCGTAATCACTTGGCCCACACCGCGGCTCATCAACACCTCATAGGTATCGCCAAACCACACCTCAACGCCATCCATCTCACTCAAACAATCTGCTAAAAACTGCAATCTATTCAGTGACCAATGTCCATAAAGCTGCGGATCAAACACAAAAAATTTAGGAAATGGTCTTTTAAATAAATCGTGCGAGGCAGATAGCATTTCATCATGCACATAAATAGCAATCGCTTTAAAGCTGGAGGGCACCGTCATCGGTAAAAGTTTAATGGGGTATTGTTTTGCATTAGACGCTGGCGCCTGATTAAACAAGCGCTCATTTAAAGCTCCATAACTGTCATCAAACGGGCATATTGCCTTGCAGTTTGCACAATACCTTTCACCGGTATAGCGGCTTATATTCTCTTTGTTAAAGTAATAAGGTTTGGAGCTAAACGTTGACGCCACCCACTGCCAGGACAGATGATTGCTGGCAATATCACCATCTAATAAATGTTGCTCAAACCAATCAGCGGCTGCGCGCCAATCCATTTTTAAATGATGCACAATATAACTGGCAAGCCACATGCGCGCATGGTTATGCACATAGCCGGTAGCAAGCAAATCATTAACAAAAGCATCCATGCAAGGCAAACCTGTTTTGCCCTGCACAATAGCATCACTTAACGGCGCATAACCAATAGCAACTTTTGGCGGCTCAATCTCACTATAAATTGCATCGCCTTTTTCATACCAAACTTGCCGCCAATAGTCTCGCCAGGCTAGCTCGGTTAAGAGCTTTTCAGCCTCTAAACCAAAACGATTTTTAATTGAAAAGAATGCTTCATTTAAGGTAACGCAGCCATGGCGTAAATACGGAGACAGGTGTGTAACAGCGCCATTAAGGAAGTTTCGGTTTTTTGCGTAGGCAACAACATCAATACTATTGAGTTTTTTTTGCGCACTCAGGCGCCCACCCACCCAGCCCGACTCCAAGCCGGCGCCTTCTGCGTCAACAAATATGCGCTTAATATAATGCAGTCGTTCAACACGATCAGCAGGAATATGTAATCTTTGTGCAGGGCTCATACGTTAATTTTCCTACATTTTTCAGTTAGTGTACTATTTTTTAACGCATGATGCGTGGGATATTTACCCATGAGATTTTTGTCCAAAAACATCTAAATAACGTGCCATAATAAGCACTCGAATTAAGGGCACCTCTATTAATTCAATTTGTAACCGTAAAGGTCATCACCACCAATCTAAGTCGCTAAAGCGACAAGATTGGTGCGATAAGCTAGACAAGGCGCGAGTAAAAAATTGTGACACAGCATATGGTCGATAGTAAGGAATAATTTTTTATGAGCAACGCAGTATCGCGAAGGAAATTGAGTTAATAGAGGTACCCTTAAGTGTTGGATTCAAAATAAGTTTTGGTAAAGGAACATCATGATAGAACCTATGTGGGCTTGGGGTGCCCTCGGCTTAATACTGTTTGCCCTTGAGATGACCACTGCAACCCTTTATGCCATGTGGTTTGGTATTGCTGCTTTTTGTGTGGCCATTGTCTTGTGGCTGTGGCCTAATACGCCCGTTGGTATCCAGTTTGCAATGTTTGCCGTCATGTCTTTGGGTGCCTTGGTAATTTGGCGATTTAACTACAAAAAAACAGAAACACACTCGCGCGTTGGCCAAGCACAGGGTGAAGAGATTGGCAGAACCGGCATCGTGATTGAAGCAACCAGCCCAACACAAAACGGTGTCATTCGCTTTACGCAGGGCTTAATGGGTAGCCGTGAGTGGGCAGCGGTGTCAAATGAAACCATTGAGGTTGGAAGCCATGCAACTGTGGTTGCGGTTGAAGGCAATGCCTTAAGAATTTCAAAATCCAGTTAAATTTCATAAATAATTAATGTTTTAACCTCATATAAAAGGAAATAAAAATGACCGAATTTAGTTTCGTACTGATATTTTTGGTAATCGTCGCCATTATCAAAGGTGTACGCATTGTGCCGCAGGGTGAAGAGTGGGTAGTAGAACGCCTGGGTAAATTTGCGGGCGTACTCACACCAGGCTTACACGTAATTAACCCGATTTTTACCAAAGTAAGCTACAAAGTCACCACCAAAGACATTATTTTAGATGTGCCAGAGCAAGAAGTGATTACCCGTGACAACGCGGTAATTTTAGCCAACGCCATCGCCTTTATTAAAGTTTCAAACATTGAGCGCGCTGTTTATGGCATTGAAAACTTCCGCGAGGCAATGCGTAATATGGTGCAAACCAGCTTGCGTTCTATCATTGGCGGCATGGATTTAAACCAGGCACTTACCTCACGCGACCGCATTAAGGCCGAGCTTAAAACCGCAATTGCAGACGAAGCGCTAGACTGGGGCTTAACCGTTAAATCCGTTGAGATTCAAGACATCAAACCATCGCCTAATATGCAAGATGCCATGGAAAGACAAGCCGCGGCTGAGCGTGAACGCGTAGCCGTAGTAACAGAAGCTGAAGGCGCCAAGCAATCACTTATCTTAAATGCTGAAGCACGCTTAGAAGCTGCTCGCAAAGATGCAGAAGCGCAAATGGTGGCCGCAAAAGCCTCTGCTGAATCGATCAAATTTATTACAGAAGCTGTCAAAGAGAACAACGCATCAGCCATGTTCTTGCTGGGTGACCGTTACATTACTGCACTGCAAAAAATATCCGCCTCAGAAAACAGTAAAATTGTCATGATGCCTGGTGATTTAGTCGGCGCGGTAAAGTCTTTGGTTGGCGGCAAGTAAACGCTTTCTCCCCCTCCCCATTCTAGGGGAGGGCTGGGGTGGGGGTGCAACCTCACTTCCACCTAACCACCTAATCATGCAACACTGCCTGATATTTTCTCCAGCACACCCTCAATATTTTGCAACACTTCGTTATTCCAAAAACGCACTACCTCCCACCCTTGCGCCTCTAACCATGCTGTGCGAAGGTTATCTTGCATTTGCATTTCACCATGCTGACCACCATCAAGCTCAATCGCCAATTTCACATCGACGCACGCAAAATCAAGAATGTATTTTCCAACTGGATGTTGTCGCCTAAACTTCACACCCAACTGCTTCATTCTGAGGCGTTGCCATAAGTGGTTTTCTGCATCGGTCATATTACGGCGTAATTGGCGAGAAAAAACTTTAGTGTGTCGTGGCAATCTTTGCATGTTCAATAATATGCTTTGGTTGTGTTTTAGCTCCCTCCCCCCGTTAGGGGGAGGGTTGGGGTGGGGGTAAAGTGGTTGCTTGATTATTGATAGTTTCAACCCCCATCCCAACCTTCCCCCTAACAGGGTGAAGGAGCCTTAAGTGCCGCAAACCAAACAAGCGGGGTCTTTACCCAGCTTGATAGTACGCCACTCCATAGAAAGTGCGTCTAATAACAACAAGCGCCCTTGCAAACTCTCGCCAATACCCATCAACAGCTTCAAAGCTTCAGCCGCTTGAGTAGTGCCTATCATGCCTACCAACGGCGCAAACACACCATTATTCGCACAGCGTAACTCGGTATCTTCACCATTATCAGGGAACAAACAGTGATAACACGGGCTGGTGTCTGAACGCATGTCATACACCGTTACCTGCCCCTCAAAGCCAAGGGCAGCCCCTGAAACTAACGGTTTTTTCAACTGCACGCATAACTTGTTCAACATGTATCGTGTTGCGAAATTGTCAGAACAATCCAGCACCACATCAGCCTGTGAAATTAGCCTTGCAAAATCAGCCTCGGTTGACTTTTCACAAACCGTATTCACTCGTACTTCAGGGTTAATGTTTAATAAAGTATTTTGTGCGGAAATTGCCTTGTTAATGCCAACAGCAGAGGTTGTATGCACAATCTGGCGCTGCAAATTGGTGAGATCTACCGTATCAAAATCACAGATCGTGATGGTGCCTACGCCACTCGCAGTCAAATACAATGCGGCTGGCGAGCCCAAGCCACCCGCCCCTACAATCAACGCATGACTATTGACGAGTTTTTCTTGGCCTTCGTATTCAATCTGCGGGAGTAAAATGTGACGGCTGTAACGGAGGAGTTGGTTGTCGTTCATAAGCCTAAGGTAATTTCCCCGTCATCACCATGCGATTAAAAAGAGTATTCTGTGAAACCCAATCCACGACATCATCATAAGTGGCTGGATTCGCAATCATGGACACAAAATCAGCGTCCGCATCCGAGTTCTCTTTCTCTTGGCTTGAAGCACTAATGTCTGAGATCTTGGTGCCATCCGAGTTATAAGCCCCGAAACCATTTTTCCCATGAGACACTACTACAGCAGGAATTCTAATCGCGATTGAAACAGCACCATCACTTATAGTTAAATCACCTTCTGAACAAAGTGCAAAGGATGAACTTGATGGTACTGAAACGCAACTTACTGGTGGCGATACGGTACTCAAAGCAAATGCATCCGAAAATGAATTTGTGACTCGATATGTAAATCTTCTGCCCCAAGCATCTGTTTCCAGTACGCCCAAATCAACCCAAGGCACTACACCTTCCAGTGAATTACAGGAAGTGCCTGCAACATCAAATTTTTGAGTGCCTGCGCCAGCGGTACCTGATGCCACTGTAGGATCGGCTGGACATGGCAACCGACCATTAGCAAGCGTAAAACCAACGACAGCCTCTTTGATTACTGCTATTTTTTGTTTTGTTTCATTGTAATTTCGCATATCTATCTGGGCTGATAGCGAGACTAACAACCCTCCTAACAGAAAGCCAATAATTACTAACACAATGGCCATTTCGACCAATGTGAAACCTAATGTAGCCAGAGGCCTATTTACAGTTATTCTGTCCATCTAAACATTGCACCAAATCATTAACGACAGAATAGTTGACCACGTCACTAGGTTTATAAGTAAGGTAATTCGTAGTGAGTGATGCATTAGATCCTTCCAAAAAGTTATTAGCGATATTCGGTATAGCATGGTTTTGTGCCCCCATAGCTTTACGCCCCATCAACACTAGCGCTCTATTTACCCCCGAACCATTTACCGTCAGGCAATCTCCTGCTACAACACAGCCAATCGGGCTCCCGGGCTGATGACTGATTGGGAATGTGTAAAATACAAAATTCTGCCAATCTGCCCACCAAGCTTGCGCTGTATTACAGCCTGCCGTTGCAAAAGTACCACTTGGAAGTCTGCCAAAACGAGTGCCAGTTGTGCTTGCATAAGTAACAGTGTCTATAACAGGCGCGGCCCAAGGATAGTTACCCCCATTGATTTTGGCGTAATCATCAAGACACTTCTTAGCCTCCCTAGCAACCCTTATTTCAATTAGCGGCATAACTTCGTCAATTGTAATGTAGGTAATTTGATCATTTACTACTACTTTATTTGGATTGAGAGGGTCGTACACAATACCTGAAATAAATTTTGCGGGAGAAGATGCTGCATTATTATATGTAACTGCATTTAAGGTAACATGATCAAGGTACTGAGCCGCAGAGGGTAGGGCTGACGATCTATCTTGCCCATCCAAAACATTTCCTGAAGCAACGATCACTGCAACAGCCCGATTTGTCATCAAATTTCCTCGAGAATCATAGACTGAGAGCCATGGATATGGTGAAGTTATCACTAAATCTGAATTAACTGGAACATTCGTTGGATCAACCAAATTTCTTGAAACCGCATACCAGAATCTATCTCCATTAGCATCCACTAAGTCCAATACAATGCCTTCGTTGAACACACCTAAATGATCTACGTTACTCCATGGGAACTTCCCAATTCTTGATGATGAGCAAGGTGAATCTTGAGTTCCATCGTAATTGTGGTCTGCTGATTTATCAGGACATGGCAAGTCACCAGGCCTTACAGTGGCTGTGGTTCTACTAACCATGTAGCCGAGAAGCGCAACTTTTGCCTCAGCCAGCGTTACTGCGGTATTCTTATCACGCTCAATTTTTACATCACTACCATCCAGTAAAGAAAACAAAGTCGCAGACCCAGCCAGCACCAAAACCAAGACAAATATAATCAGCGCCCCACCTTTTTGAGCGTTGTGTTTATTGTAATGATTTTTCATCACCAATCGCCCCAGTCTCTTCCAAATTCAACCGTTTTGCTTTTTCTACTGTTTTAAGTTCTACAATTTGGTTGGTTTCCGGCATGTAAACTTGACCTGCCTTTAGCTGAACCTGCCGCCCATTGGCGGGAATTTTTACATTTAAACTATCTGAGCCCGTGCCAGTTTTGTTTTGCTGCCCTTTTAGCCGACCTATTTGCACGTTGTCTATTGCGCTGCCTTCTTGCACGGCTTGGTTGTTAATCCACAAGGTACTTGCACCATCGCTACGCTTTACATAACCTTGCATGGTGATGGGGTTTGGTAATTCTGGCGGGGCGGCATCAGCCACTGGTTCTGGCTGAAGGTCTTGCGGGGTAATGACTTTTAGTTTTTGATTCTGCCTTTTAATATCCAGATTTTTACGTTCATTTTGGCGGCTGAATAATCGGCCGAAGTCATCATCAGGTGCAGCTTGCACTGAGGTGAACGGTGTCGCCATTAACAAGGCCATCAATAATACAGTTAGCATTTTAAGCGCGTTGGCTGATTGCGGGTATTGCACCCCCACCCTAGCCCTCCCCCTTGATGGGGAGGGGATATATTGGCTGGTAATGGACTTCAGCCGCTTAACCAGCCTAGCCCTCGATGTGGAGGAAATGCTAATTTCGACATCGCGCATCTTCCCTCCCCATTTCTGGGGGAGGGTTAGGGTGGGGGTAAGTAATTTAATGATCACATTCATCATGTCACACTACTGCAGTGCAGTTTGAATTGGTGCAGGTTCACGCAATGTGAGCCAATCTAGCTCACATTGTGCATGCAGATTGGCAATGAGCTGGTTACTTGGTAAGCCATTTGTATTTAACCTCACAATTTCACAATCACGCAACATAAATGATGCCGCATTGTTAGCATTAAGTGATTCGGTTAATTGCAGTAAGTCACCCTCATGTAGCATATCAAGCTCTAATTTCATTATTGAACGGTGCAATACAAAACCGCCTAAATTTGTGGCGAAAGCTGGCGTATATTTTTCTTGCTGGCTAATGTTGTATTTAATGCCAAATAATTGATGATTTTTGTGTTGTGCGCGCAAATCATCTACCCATTCAATGCGTCGTTCTTCGCCCACAAACCCTTGGTTAATCAAGGCTTGATAATGGGGTAAAAATTCAGTAATCATGTCTTTTTCTGTGCCTGACGATTGGTAACGCCCGCGCGCGGCATTTAGTAAATTTTGTTGTGTTTGCAGTGCTTGCTCTTGCTTTATATTGTAATGCTGCGCAAAACCAATCAGTAGCGTAACCGTAATAAATACCACGCCCAATACCACCAATGACGTTTGCAGCTTTTGCCAATCTTGTCTGTTTAGCTTCATGGCTGCTTCACCTCAGCTAGGCTTTCTGCCGATGCTTGCTGTGGTTTAAGTATCACTCTAAGCTTAAAAAAGGCTGGTTGTTTTTGTGTAGATTGCTCGTCTGTGGTGCTGCCTTGCAAATCTACAAATGAGCTCACATTGACTGGTTCTTGCAGCACTTCCACCGCCGCCACGCGATTATCAGCTTTAATACTCGCCACAAATCGATTCACGCTACTGAGCGCGTCACGGTAATCTCCCGTAAAATTAGAGATTTCAGCCGTAACAAAAGCAATCTCGCTCAAGCTTGCAGGGTCTGCATTCAATGTGGCATTGCTATTGCCAACGTTAGTTGCTGGCAGTGGAATAGATTTATCGTCATCTTTAACATTGACATCACCGCTTAACACCCAGCGCAATCGACCTAACTGCACATTTGCTAGCGACGGTTGCTCAAGCGCGGCACTCACTACTTGCATCATACGCCGTGGTGATTTTGGGTAGCTAGCAATGACTTTATGCAACTCCACCGCAGCTTTTAAATCATTAGCGCTAATTGACGTGACTGGAAAGTTCTTGGCCACCTCATCATAACGATGTTGTTGTAACACGGTATCTTGTTCTGCTTGGGTTAATGCCGCTTTATTATCTAAACCCTGCTTAAATATCCATCCTGCGGCAACTAGGCCAACGACCGCGATAATCAAACTTGCAACTTTAATCGCTTGCTTAAGCCTGCCAAACTGAAAGTGCTTAGTTAGCCCATCAGGCGCAAGATTATCAACCAAACAACCACTTGCAAGCAGCTGCATGTGTAGCAACTCTGGCATTTGCAAAATCAAATTCGCGGGCAATCCCAAGTTCTCTGCAAATGAAGTCAAATTAACATCAGAGCATTCCAAGCCTTGCTCTTGGCTAATCCCTTGGCTAATCTGCTGTGTTGAACCATCTGCACTCAACAGTGCTAAATTAAGCGGCGTTTCACGCGAGATAAAACGCTGGCTCATTAAATAAAGCCGCGTCTTTTCAGTTTCCGTTAGGTAAAAATACCCGAGCTTGTTTGCCGCAGCAGGCACATTTGAAACTAAGCGGCTCATACGCAAACACCCATGATGCAAATAGCTTTGCCGCAAACCCGATGATAGTTTTTCACACAACAAAATATGTGGTGCCGTCAACTTAAGTCGTTGCGCTAATACTTGGCTTAACATTGGCAATAAATAAACGCCCACTAACTGCGCTTCAGCCGATTGAATAATCCTCACCCAATCTTGCATGAAGTCATCATTATTCAAGGCTACAAATAAAAAATTGTCGTCTTTGCGCTTATCTTTATCGCGATTGATAAAATGCGCAGTACGATAATCCAAACCTCGATAATGTTGATTCAGTTTGCGAGTGACCAGCTCCTGTTTAGCGCTACCGGAGGTATGCGGCAGGCTCTCAAGCCTGTAGTCCTCTTCAACCGCATCGGCTATTAAATAGACTGGCGTTGCAGGGTATTGCTGTAAAAAGTCAGAAAAATCTTGATGGCCTATTGCATCATTAGCGAACTTTTGGTTACCCTGCAACTTGCCGGCACGCCAATATCCAGCCAATAAATGATTGGCTGTAGCGCATAACACTAATTTATTTTGACTACCTTGTAGCATTTTGCATTGGTCTTTTAACGGATGTTTATAAATTGCATTTATATTTTAAGCTTACTGAATGAATCATAAACTGGCCCTAGCACCGAGAACATAATAAACGCCAAGATGCCTCCTAATATCACCGTCAGTGCCGGCTCTAACATTTTTAACATTTTTTGCATCGAGTCGTTCACATCCCGGTCGTAAAAATAACTGATATTGAGTAGTGATTTATCTAAGCCACCGGTACTTTCACCCACTTTAATCATGCGCACGACCAGTTGCGGAAACAAGCCCGCATTTCGAAAGCTCTCACTCATGGAGTCGCCTGCGTTAATCTGCGCGTGCACGCGGCTTAACGCATCCGCCACCACGCGATTACCCACGATGTTTTCACAAATTTTAATCGCATCCAAAATTGGAATGCCCGTTTGATACATTAAAGCAAAATAACGTGCAAAGCGCGCCATAATAATTTTATGCAAAATTGGCCCGGTAACGGGTAAATTTAGCTTGAGCATATCAAACCGGTAACGCGCCTTGGGGCTGGACTGAATAACGGTTGCAAAACCGATCACAACTAAAATAGGTACGCCTATGACCAACCACCAATAGTTCACAAACATATTTGATATAGCAATCAAAATTTTGGTATTGAGCGGTAACTCCTGCCCCATATTACGTAAAAACGATACCATTTGCGGCACAAGATAAGTCATTAAAAAAGCCACAGCACCCAGCACCACGACCGCCACAAAAGCCGGATAAGCCAATAGCTTTTTAGTTTGCGACATTAGTTCATCTTGCCAACGGATAGTGTTGAATAAGTTATTTAACACTACTGGCAATTGCCCTGTTTGCTCACCCGCATCAATTAGGCTTACAAACACATCGCTAAACACGCCAGGATGCTCGGCCATTGCTTGCGACAGCATTTTTCCGCCTTCAATCTCAGCACTGACTGCGCCCAACACTTTTTGAAAATACAAGTTGTTGCTACTCTCGCGCAGGTCAGTTAAGCACTCCAGCAACGGCACACCTGCACTCATTAACTGCTCTAGCTGAAAGCAAAACATGACCAAATCTTGATTACTGACTTTATTGCGGTTAAACAAGCCGGTTGATTTTTTGGCCGCGCGAAAAGTGATTAAATCCAAGCCCATGCGCTCTAGGCGGATTTCTAAATCCACCTCATTAATTGCATCAATCTGCCCCATGGCGAGGCGACCCAATTTATCAACTGCGTTATAGTTAAATGAAGGCATATTGGTTAGGCGCGAATACGGCTCGTTAAATCAATTACGCGCATCACCTCAGCCACACTAGTGTAGCCTTCTAAAATACGGCGCACCCCATCTTCAGCCAATGTGACAAAGCCTTTATCAAGCGCCATTTTTTGCAGCTCGTCTAAATGCGCACGGCGTGAAATCAATGAATCCATGTCGCTATCGATTCGTAACAATTCAATGATCGCCATACGTCCACGATAGCCATTTTGATTACAGCGTTTGCAGCCTTTAGGCTTATAAATTTGCGGCTTGTCACTGGGCTTAAGTCGCAAAACTTTACGCTCTAGCGCATCTGGAGCATGCTTCACCTTGCAATGCGGGCAGAGTACACGTACCAAACGTTGCGCCACTACACCAATAATATTGCCCGCCATAATGTCTGGCAAAATACCGATGTCGGTTAAGCGCGGAAAAGCCCCTAAAGCCGAGTTGGTATGCAGAGTACTAAACACCTGATGCCCTGTCATTGCGGCACGAAACGCCATGGTAGCAGTATCCGCATCGCGAATCTCACCTACCAGAATAATGTCTGGGTCTTGCCGCATGATTGAACGGATGCCGTTGGCAAAATCCACTTTATTAACCTCTGCCACTGAGGTTTGACGCATCATGGTCACCGGATACTCGACCGGGTCCTCTAACGTCATAATGTTGACGGCCTCAGTATTTTGGTGCGACAACAATGAGTACAGCGTCGTTGTTTTGCCGCTACCGGTAGGCCCCGTAACAATCAAAATACCTTCAGGGCGCGTCATCATTAAACGCAACTCATCCAGTGTAGATGGACGCAAACCCATACGCTCCATTGGAATAATAGATTTTTCACGATCCAGCACCCGCAATACGATGTTTTCACCATGAATAGTCGGATGCGTGGACACCCGAAAATCAATCGGGCGGCCGCATAAGTTCATGTTCAAACGACCATCCTGTGGCGCGCGGGTTTCTGCAATATCTAGCCCGCTCACTACTTTAAGCCTCACCGCAACGCCGCCCCAGTAGCTTTTATGTAAGCTACGGATTTGCTGCAATACACCGTCGATTCTGTAACGTATGCGTAAAAACGCAAACTCCGGCTCAAAGTGAATATCCGATGCGCCTCGCTTAACGGCGTCCATCAGCAACGCACCCACCAAACGCACTACGGGCTGCGTATATTCGTTACCGTCTGCGGCTAAACTTTGGTAATCAATTTCGCCAGTTTCAATTTCACGCAAAATGCCGTCAACCGACAACTCGTAGCCATAAAACTGGTCAATAACTTCCTCAAGCTGCGCTTCAGCCGCCAACACCGGCTTAAGCTGAATCTGTCCACCCAGCATGGCGCGCAATTGATCCAGCGCCACCACATTGAACATATCAGCCATGGCCACCACCATGGATTTAGTGGCTTCTTCATAGGCAACTGGCAATAAATGATAACGGCGCGAAAAATCTTGCGGCACCATCTGTAACGCTTCAATATCAGCCACCACCGTAGACAAATCAATACTTTCTGTACCAATAGTATGCGCAACGGTGTCGCGCACCATGGCCTCTGTCACAAAACCCAAACGTACCAGCTGACGACCTAAAGGCAAATCATTCTGCTCTTGCTCAATAAGCGCAATACGTAGCTGATCCTGACTGACCAGCCCCTGTTGCACCATCAACTCTCCAAGTCGGAGTTTACGTCGTTGTTCAATCATTATGTGTTGCCTGATTTACCATTATTCCTGATTTACCATTATTTAAGTGCCGTCATTTAATTTTTTCTATTTTTGCCTTCAAGCTCCCTCCCCCTAAAAGGGGAAAGGAATGTTTGAAATTACCTAAGTGCATTAATCCGTGCCTCCAACTGCGCCCTATCAGGACTTGACCCGCCTGAACGATTCAACAACTCCAGAGCACGCTGGTATTGCACCAAAGCAAGGTTAGACTTACCTAGCTGATCTAAACTAATCGCTAAGTTAAACGCATAATCTGCGCTGTTTGGTGCAAAACGGCTGGCATTAAAATAAGCTGCTTGTGCAGATGCCCATTGGTTTTGCTCGGCGTACAAGTTACCTAATGCCGCATGTAAATTTGCAGACTCCGGCTGCTGTGCTAACAGATTTTTAATGCGGCTTTCCGATCCAACCACATCTGCATTGACCTGCAAACGAACCATCGCAGATTGCGCAATGGTATTTCTCGGCTCAACACCCAATACTTCTTGATACCACCCGGCTGCATCGGCATCGCGGCCTTGCCGTTGCGCAATGGCCGCCATCCCCAACAAAGCATCCACATTGCGCACATCTCGCTGTAATACTTGTCGATATTGCTGTTGCGCGTTTGTATCTTCACCCCGACTAAACGCCTGATAAGCCGCGAGCAAAGTTGGGTCAACCCCAGCCGCAGGCGTTTTACTCACCAGCTTGATTGGTGCACGTTTTGCGTTGTCCGATGATGAGCCTTGCGATTGCACCTCATCATCCACATTTTCCGCATGACTACCGTTAGATTGCTGAGCGTTTTTTGATGGCTGATTTAGCGTTTTTTTAGTCAATGCACGCTCAGCGACAACCGTGCTATCACTCTCTGAAAACACCGCTTCGGTTTCTACTGCACGCGTTGCCTTAACAGCATCCGTCTGGCGCGTATTTTGACTTTGTATTGGCGCCACTTCAGCCGTAACATTCACGACGCTCTCATCCACCACCGCCGAAGCATCAGAAGCATCAGTCATTTGCACATCCGCAATTTGAGGTGTCAGCGGTGCAGGTTTCACAATCACCACCTCTGGCGCAGTTAACGCACTAATATATTGATACCCCTGCAAGCCAAGCCAAATCATCAATGCCCCGGCGACGCCTAAAATCACCAACGCTGATTTTGAACTTGGCGTCTTAGCCGCTTGGTTTGCTACAAACACACTGGCGGCGGCTTTTTGGTGATTAATATTTGCCGATACAGTAGCCGCAGTTGCTGCTAACACAGCGCCTGACGCTGCCTCTACATTTTGCGGCTGACCTTTAGAACCGCTGCCTTTGACTTTAGCCTTATTAACACGGACTTCTGGTTTAACGTGCAGATTGTTAGCAGCATTTTGGGCACTCAACCCCGCCTCTTCCTCTAGCGACACACGTCCATCACCAAAACTATCTGGCGCTAGACTTAATGCTGAAGATTCAACAGTTTTTGCTTGAGGCGCTTCAGTAACGCTAAGCTGTAGGGGTGGTGCAGTTTCTACTTGAGCATTCGCCTCGATTGATGCCAACTCTAGCGCTGGACTAAGCTCAACTGAACGCTCATTGCCTACCTTTTTATTAAGCTCTGCCTGCTTGTCTTTTTCAGCACTCGCCAAGGCTTTAATCAGTAAACTCATGCTGAGTCTTACCTTTCACCGTCAGCATCAAGTGTTTTTTCTAACTGCTGTGAGGGTAGGTATTGCTTGTAAGACGCCAACTCATCGCTTTCTAGGCTGGCATTAGTAATTACTGTTGGGCGTAAGAAAATAACAAGTTCGGTTTTTCTAGTAGCATCATTCTTGCTGGTAAATGCCTTACCAATTGCAGGCACTTTAGATAAGCCTGGCACTCTATCAGAGTTGTTTGAAATTTCATCTTGCATTAAACCACCCAACACAGCAATCTTGCCACTATTTATCTGCAACATCGACTCCATTTCACGCACCTGAATTTCAGGCACCAAACTTTCAATATTAATCAAATTCGGATTAGGGTCTCTTTTGTAACCCAATACCCTTGAAACCGTAGGCCTCACATTAATATTTACGTTACTTAAGTCATTAATTTGCGGGGTTACGCTCATAACTACACCAACAGGCACTATGTTTGGTGTGGTTGTGACGGTAGACAATATACCGCCGCCAACTGAACCTTGAGACTGTTGGGATTGCACCGTGAAGTAAACCAGATTATCAACCACCTTCAAAACTGCTGTTTGATTATTCAACACCATTAATTTCGGACTGGATAGTACTTTTGTATCGCCAAACTGCTCGAGCAGGTTAATGGATGCAGCAATGCTGCCTATTCTACTTAAGGGGTTTACATACCCAGCAATAAACCCACCATTAGCCGCTACACTACCCAAGGCATTTGCAGTTGTAGTTAAAGCACCAGTCGGCCCCACATTGACTTGCGGCCCTAATTGTTGCCTAAAAACAAACCCACTATTTGAGGCTGAGTTATTTAAACGACTCCAATCAATACCCGATTGAAAGTTATCACTTAGCCTCACCTCCACAATCGTGGCCTCTATTAACACCTGTCGTTTAGCACTTGTGAGCACTTTATCCAAAAACTCTTGCACTCTTTCATGCTGCTTATTCGTACCTCTTACACTGATGATGCCAGCCTCTGGGTTTGAAATTACATTAGCAGCAAATAGGGTCTTGTATTCAGTCAATGCCTTTTGTGAATCAACTTGCCCATTAGTATTGGCGCTGTTGTTTTGCGCATTAGCTGAAGCAGATTTACCTTGAGCACCTGTATTGGCAGAAGTTTTATCCGCATCCATCCGACTGATAATGACTTCCTTATCAGTCTCTGCAAGCAAATCACTGATATTTTTTTCTAGGGTTTTCCAAAAATGGTTTTCAGATTTACTCGAGACCGTGGTACGTGAACTATTGTTAGCACCTGTGCCTGAAGTACTACTTGTCGTACCGCCCGAGCCGGAACTCTGGCCTGTACTTGAAATTTGACCATCAGCGCCTATAAAACCGCTTGCATCACGTGACATATTCACATAATCAACTTTATAGGTTCTTAATACAGGCTGATCTGGCGTAAGGGTCAGCACATTACCCTGCACTTTATAAGTTAAATCCACCTGCCTTGATAAGCGCTCCAAAATAGCCGGCAAGGTTTGATCCACTGCATTCAAGGTTACACGCCCTTGAATAGAGGGGTGAATATCGACATTCAGTTTACTATCACGCGCGATGGCAAACAGCACTTCTTTTACTGGCGTGTCGTACACCACGATGCTATAAATAGGCTCTTTTGCTTTGGGTTTTGGCGGTGGCAGGTAGGTACTGCTACTAACTGGCTTGGGGATTACATTTGCCGTAGTGGCGTCTGAAGCGGATGTGCTTGCTACTGGATTGTTCGGTGTGCTTTGCCCATCAATATGCCCTTTTGACGGCTGAACTTTTGACTCATGTGCACATGATGATACGCCCAACCCCAAGGCGATACACAGTAGTGATAATATTTTTTTGTTGGTTGCCACGGCGAATTACCCCTAATTTATTGCTTTTTTACTTCAGGACACTTCTATTAATTCAATTTCCGTTGCGATACTGCGTTGCTCATAAAAAATTATTCCTTACATATTACCCATATGCTACGTCACAATTTTTTACTCGCGCCTTGTCTGGCTTATCGCACCAATCTTGTCGCTTTAGCGACTTAGATTGGTGGTGATGACCTTTACGGTTACAACTTGAATTAATAGAGGTGTCCTTCATATTACGTATTTTCCATAATACCGCAAAATTTGCAAGAAATTACAAATAGTAACAATAAGTTACAAGGCTTTTCTGCTATTCCTGCTCAATATCTTTTTTAACCCCGGCAAAGGTGCGTAAATACGGATGATTGTTTCTAATCGAGGCTGGCAAGCCTTTAAGTGCAGCCAAAGCCTCTGCGCGTTGTGCAAATGCGCCATACAAAATTACCGTATAAATTTCACCACTTTTACGCGTGTGGTACAGATAAATATTATCCGCCTCAATCTGCTGGCTAAGCTTTTCAAGTTCAGCATTTAATGGCTCATCTGTTAACGACAGACTGCCCACTTCTGGTGTGCCAATGGCCGACTTACTCGCTAACGACTTGATTTGCAAAGTGACGGTTTCAGGCGGGGCTGTTAACAGCAGGTTGTTAGTCGCATTAAAACGCTGGTTAGCTAGTTGCTGCTTTGCATCCACAGCTTTTTCAACCTCAATTGCAGCCGTTTGGGTCGCTAAAACAACCGGGGCTTTAGCTACATCCGCGTTAATCGGACTTACGTCCACCTTGTTTGCATCAACTTTTGTTGCGTTGATGTTTGGCGTAGCCGCTTTTTTTACAAGCTCGCTTTCAGCCTTTTTTTGCGAGTCATTCACCGATGGGGGTTTATACTTATTATTGATAAAAGTGGCTGCCAACCCCACAGCACCCAGCATAATGAGCATCAATGCGCCCAACAAAAGTAACTTTTTAACGGGTTTGGCCTTAGCACCAAATTCACTATCTTGAATAGCTGCGCTTACATGTCTGGACGTCACTTGAAACACATTATCCGCAAAAGCGGCTAGTAAGGCCTTGTCTGCAAGGATGTTCACACGTCGCACCAAACCTTGCGCAGCTTTCGATAATTTTTTAATCGCAGCTTCAGAAAATAAATGCGGCCCGTGATAGCCTGCCGCACGTAAGCGAAAGATTAAATACTCGCCTATGTCTTTGGTTTGCAAAGGGCCTAAATTAAAACTATGCGTGATGCGTTCACGCAATTGCCGAATATGCGTTTGGTTCAAATTGTCATCCAGCTCTGGTTGGCCAAACAGTACAATTTGCAGCAATTTATCCTGCTTGGTTTCCAAGTTTGAAAGCAGCCTGATTTCTTCTAACGTCGCCAACGGCATGCCTTGCGCTTCTTCTACAAATATCACAACCTGACGACCCTGCGCGTGACGACTTAACAAGTGCGCCTGCAACGCTTGCATTACTTTTAAGCGATCTGCATTTTTGGGTAATTTTAGTTGCAACTCAAAAGCGATGGCGTGCAATACATCCTCTGGCGCCACACTTGGATTCGCTAAGTAAATGCTTTCGATTTGTTCGGGAAGGATAGTTTGTAGCATGCGGCACAGCATAGTTTTGCCGCTACCTACTTCACCCACCACTTTAATAATACCTTCACCATTGGTGATGGCATACACCAGCGCATCTAATACTGCGCCACGATTGCCGCCCGAGAAGAAAAAATCCGTGTTCGGAGTGATTTTGAATGGTGGCTGTTTTAAGCCGAAATGTGGGTAATACAAAGGAGCCGCCTAATTAACTATCTTCAGACGTGTTCATGCGGCTGTACAATGTAGTACGGTTCACATTGAGCAACTTAGCCGCTTGGCTTAAATTGCCATGAGTTATTTTCATCGCAGCTTCAATATATGCGCGCTCCCATGTTTTAAGCACAGCGTCTAAACTTACATTCGCTTGACGTTGCAAATGGCGCTGCGCTTGCGTGGTCATGCCAGCTTCATCATTAAAGTTGAACTGGTCACCAGATGCCTCCGGTTGCGTTAAATCAAACTCTGCAACCAGTTCTTTTTCTTTAATAGTTTTGCCAGCATATTTAGCAATCAAGCGAATCACTATGTTTCTAAGCTCACGCACATTACCCGGAAAATCATATTCCAGCCAGCGCGCCTGTGCATCAGCATCCAATGCGAAAGGTGTCTTGCTAATCTGTTTAGCGTAAAAATCGACAAAGTGCTCACGCAACAAATGTTTATCGTCACCCAACTCGCGCAACGATGGCACATGCACAGTAAATACGCTTAATCGATGGTACAAGTCTGACCTGAACTTACCCGCGCGCACCTCAGCCCTTAAATCACGATTAGTGGCGGCCACAATACGTGCGCGACTTTTGCGTGTTTGCGTTTCACCTATGCGTTGGTATTCGCCGTTCTCTAATACGCGTAGTAGCTTAGCTTGAAGCTCCAAAGGCAACTCGCCAATTTCATCCAGAAATAAAGTGCCTTCACCTGCGTCTTCAAAATAACCCGCATGAGCTGCAACCGCACCGGTAAACGCACCTTTTGCATGTCCAAAAAGAATAGATTCCGCCAATAAAGGCGAAACCGCCGCACAGTTAATTGACAAATAAGGCTGTAATAAGCGTTGGCTTGCATAATGAAAACTACTGGCAACCAACTCTTTACCACTGCCTGATTCACCTTCAATCAATACCGGGAAGGGCGAATCTGCAAACTGCTGAATCTGCATGCGCAATGCTTGAATAGGTAAACTTTCACCCAATAAGCCGCCATGCACCTGCTCTGATTTGACTTCATTAAGCTCTACATTTTGCACTTTCAGTGCATTTAACAGCATGTCTTTTAACTTATCGACATCGCAAGGCTTGGCAATAAAATCAACCGCACCCAATGAAAGCGCGCGCTTTACATTGGCATCATCGCTTTGGCCAGAAAGCACGTGTATTTTAATAGTGGGAGAGTGCGTGAGTAAGGCGCTAATAACCTTAAAACCCTCTTCAGGCGTATGCGGGTTTGGCGGCAGACCTAAATCCACCAAAGCCAAAGCTGGCGGGCTATCTAACTGTTGCAACAAGCTTTTTAATTGCGCATGCGACTCGGCCACACACACCTCAAAATGCTTACTCAACACAAAATGTAGGGTATCGGTGATTAAAGGGTCATCATCAATAATCATCAATACAGGACGCAACGCTGCCATTCACAAACCCTTTTTTATTAGATTATTACGATTATGGCTTCTACTATAACGGCAAAGAGTATTTGTATCAATATGTTTGACCAACGCAGGCTTTATTCACGTCTAAACATAAACACTAGCATAATCGTATTTATGAGACAGATTTCAAAGAGCTTATGCTTTTGTGTTAAAAAGATACGCGGGAAAGGCTTAACCTATGCAGGAGTGAGCATAGTGACAACTTCGGGGTTCTATCTTAAGAGTTTATAAATATCAATAAGTTAACATTAATTCAGCGTTAATGTTTTCATACTTAATGTAGCGAATTTGGCTGATATCTGCCAAATTATGACAACCAAATTGATATGCTATCTGGCTGAATTCAAGACCCTTAAGCGACATTCAAAAGTTGGGTCAATCACAATTGCCTGACCCATTACTGCTTAGATTGGTTACATCATAAAACCTCATAGATACCACATAATTATTTAAAGATATTTTGCATAAAAATACAAAGAAATAACGAACTTCCCACATTATTTTTTGACTAATCGTGATGAGTAACTATTGTGCAGTGCATACACAAGTCTTGCTCATTTAGTTAGTATGCACTGCCGCTGTTTTTATGCAAGGAGGTTTGTCATGAGCACAATCTCAGCTGAAAATGCGTCTGCATATTTAGAGTTAAATAAATCTGTACCCGACTTCGAGGCGCAGACCACTGCTGGATTCATCCGTCTTTCTGATTGGGAACGAAATAAGTGGGTTATTCTATTCTCCCATCCTGCTGACTTCACGCCAGTTTGTACTACTGAACTTATTGAGTTTACTAAGCGACAGAACCAGTTTATGCAAAAAAATGTTGCTTTACTCGGTTGTTCAGTAGATAGCATTTATAGCCATATTGCTTGGTCACGCAACATTCAAGATAAATTTAACATCAAAATAGACTTTCCAATCATTGCTGATTTAGATCAGAAAGTTTCTCGTTTATACGGCATGATTCACGAATCCAGCAGTAACACATCAACGGTGAGATGCGTTTTTTTCATAGATCCTAAACGTATCCTTCGAGCAATGATTTATTACCCGATGAATGTGGGGCGTAATTTCGATGAAATCATGCGCGTAGTCGATGCACTACAAATAGCAGATGCAAATAAAGTGGCATGCCCAGCCAACTGGACGCTTGGTAAAGATGTAATCATTCCTTCACCAGTAACTATGAGCGACGCCGAGCAACGGGCAGAAAGCAAGGAATATCAAGTGACAGACTGGTACTTTGCCATGAAAAAACTAACCGATACACAATTAAGCAAAGGAGTCTAAAATGTCAAAAGTACTCTGCGTACTCTACGATGATCCTGTCACTGGCTACCCAAAATCTTATGCGCGTGACAATATTCCTGCGATTAAGTCCTACCCCGGTGGCCAGACGCTCCCCACCCCGAAATCTATCGACTTCAAACCAGGGCAGTTATTAGGTAGCGTATCTGGCGAACTGGGGTTGCGGAAATTTCTAGAATCATTAGGTCACGAATTAGTCGTGACGTCAGATAAAGATGGCCCTAACTCTACATTTGAAAAAGAATTACCTGACGCTAATATTGTTATTTCACAGCCTTTCTGGCCTGCTTATCTTACGGAAGAACGTTTCAGAAAGGCTAAAAAACTTGAACTTGCAATAACTGCAGGTATCGGCTCTGATCATATTGATTTAGAAGCTGCGATGAGGCATGGCGTGACTGTGGCTGAGGTTAGCTATAGCAATAGTATCAGCGTCTCAGAACACGTTGTAATGATGATGTTAAGTCTGGTTCGTAACTACATTCCTTCATATCAATGGGTGGTTAAGGGTGGCTGGAACATTGCTGACTGTGTAGAACGTTCCTACGATTTGGAAGGCATGAATGTTGGTACCGTTGCTGCTGGACGCATTGGCTTGGCAGTTCTTAGAAGACTAAAAGCATTTGATGTGAAGCTGCATTACACCGATCGTCATCGCCTTTCTCCTGACATTGAAACAGAGCTCAATCTCACCTTTCACACCAATGTTGAATCTATGATCAAGGTTTGTGATGTGGTGACAATAAACTGCCCCCTACATCCAGAAACTGAACATATGTTCGATGACAAGTTAATTGCCCAGATGAAACGTGGCGCTTATCTCATTAACACTGCACGTGGAAAGATTTGCGATAAAGATGCGATTGCACGAGCGCTGAGAAATGGCCATCTGGCAGGTTACGCAGGCGACGTCTGGTTCCCACAACCAGCACCTCAAGACCACCCTTGGCGGACTATGCCACACCATGGCATGACACCTCATATTTCTGGCACTAGTCTAAGTGCGCAAGCACGTTATGCTGCTGGTACCCGAGAAATTCTAGAATGCTGGTTTGCAATGCGTCCAATTCGCGAGGAGTACTTGATTGTCGATGGTGGTCATCTAGCTGGTGCCGGCGCACATTCTTATAGTGCAGGAAACGCAACCAGTGGATGGGAAGAGGCAGCAAAGTTCCGAACTGGTACTAGGTAACATATTTGATAATTTATAGAAGGTAAAAAAACTACATTAGGAGCTAAAAATGAAACGTCGATTATATTTTCTGCTACCAGGAGTAAATAGCGCACGTAAAATGATGGATGACCTGCTACTTGCACGTGTCAATGCTGATAGCATTCACTTTCTAGGGAATCCAGATACACCATTAGGCGACCTGCCTGAAGCGACAATATCCGAACGTACCGATTTGATTGAGGGCTGGGAAATTGGCATGGGGCTGGGGGCAATACTCGGATTTACTTTAGGACTAATAGCGTTATTAGTACCTACATGGTGGTACACCACACCGCTACCTACTACCACTACTCTACTTATATGTACTTTTGTAGGGATTCTGATAGGAGGTCTAATGACAGCGATTATTGCGACTACCATTCCCAATACTCAACTCAGGCGGTTTGAAGGACAGATTGCCCGAGGACAGGTTTTGATGATTGTACTTGCGCCACTTCACCGAGTTCATGAAATTCGGCAAAAGGTTGTAAATACGCATCCAGAGGTGGCGTATTGGGGGACTTGGCCTACTGACCATGTTATATTTCCTTGAAACGTAACAACACCAAAGCTATTAACTAATAGGATCTTAATTTATTAATTTGTGGTTGATATGGGGTGAGTGCATGCGCCCAATGCGTGAATATTTCAGTACATGGCTCTTACTTGAGTTGTTGCGTGGCATGGCTATTACTGGGAGAAGCATGTTCCAGCGTAAGGTCACGGTGCAATATCCAGAGGAAAAAACACCATTGTCACCTCGTTTCCGTGGCTTACATGCTTTGCGCCGTTATCCAAATGGTGAAGAACGGTGCATCGCGTGTAAGCTCTGCGAAGCGGTGTGTCCTGCAATGTGTATCACTATTGATTCTGAAGAAAAGTCTGATGGTACACGACGCACCACCCGCTATGACATTGACCTATTCAAATGTATTTATTGCGGTTTTTGTGAAGAGGCTTGTCCAACCGATGCGATTGTAATGACGCGTCATTTCGAATTCCATATGGAAAAACGCGATGAAGCTGTCATCAACAAGCAGCGCTTGCTGGCACTAGGCGACAAATTCGAACAGCAAATCGCTGTTGATAGAGCACAAGATGCAAACTATCGGTGAGGCTGGCGATGATTGTTCTGGTGATTCAGCCTTAAATTTAATCACCTATAGCAAAAGTAAATTCTCGTGTTATGCAATATCCCATTCAGCTTCAGCATCAACCTCAACCCAGCCATTGGTGACTCTAACAGGAAAAGTACACAGACTCTCGTAGGCAGGAGGGCTAAGAACGGCTCCAGTTATTACCGAAAAACGTGCCCCATGAAGTGGACAGATGATTTCGTCACCCTCAAGCACTCCATCAAATAGCTCAGCATTTTCATGGGTACATCGATTTTCCACCGCGTAATAGCGGCCATCTAGATTAAATACAAGGATAGAAGATTCATCTGTAGATACCATACGACAGGTTCCTGGCAAGAAATCTGCTACTGCTGCAACATCAATCCACTCGCTCATGATTCATCTCCTAAGAAATCTCATTTACAACATTCCAAGTGCTAGTTTTGCCGCCTCGGTCATATGATCGCTACTCCAAAGTGGCTCCCATACTAACTCTACCTTTACATCGCTGACCCCTGGCACACACATCAATACCTCCTGCACATGCTGGGGAAAACTCTGCGCCACTGGGCAGTTAGGGGCAGTCAGGGTCATGCGGACATTTACCAACCCTGATGATTCAATGTCCAAACCATACACTAGACCGAGATCGTAAATATTCACAGGCATCTCAGGGTCGTAGATAGTACGTAGCATCTCGACAATGCGTGATTGTAGCTCCTCTTTACTAGGGGGTTGCGTTTCTTGTTGTTGCTCACTAATTTTTTTCCAGTCGATCATACATCGTCTTTTGAATGCGCTTTACTCAGTAGTCACTGGCTCATCAATATTTTGCAGAGCAGCCTTCATTGTGTGCCAGGCAAGGGTGGCACATTTTACTCGTTGAGGAAATTCAGTGACCCCTGCCAACACTGCAAGTTTTCCCAAATCACTAGTCATGGTGCTACCAGTGACCATACCATGAAATTTATCGAGCAATTGCAGCGCTTCTTCTTCTCGCTTGCCCTTTAGGTTCTCGGTCATTAGTGAAGCTGATGCAGTTGAAATTGCACAACCGGAACCTTCAAAGCGAGCATCGCGAATCACGCCGCCCTCTACCCGCAGGTACAACGTCACTTTGTCGCCGCACAACGGGTTGTAGCCTTCAGCTCTGCGGTTAGCACCTTGCAATCGGCCAAAGTTGCGTGGCTGATGGTAATGGTCAAAGATGGTTTCCTGATAGAGTTCGCGCAAGTCATTCATCGCCCAAATAACTCCTTCACGTGGTAGATGGCCTCTACCAGTTTATCTACCTCAGCTCTAGTATTGTACAAGGCGAATGAGGCGCGCGCCGTGGCCGCTATGCCAAAGTGTTCCATTAGTGGCATTGTGCAATGATGTCCAGTGCGGATTGCCACGCCATGATGGTCTAATACTGTACCGATATCATGGGGATGTATACCCTCCAAGACAAATGACAGGATAGCCGTTTTTTCCAACGCATTACCGATGATGCGCAATCCTGGAATATCGCTTACAGACTGCGTTGCATAGGACAATAGTGCTAGTTCATGCTCGATAAGTGCATCAAAACCGATACCGGCCAAGTAATCCACCGCGGCTCCCAGTCCGATGACACCAGCGATATTAGGGGTACCAGCTTCAAATTTGTATGGCAACGTGTTGTAGGTAGTGCCGTCAAAGCTGACCGAGCGTATCATATCGCCACCACCCTGATACGGCGGCATGGCCTCGAGCAAAGCAGCTTTGCCGTAGAGCACACCAATACCAGTGGGACCATACAGCTTGTGCCCAGAAAATGCATAAAAATCACAATCCAGTGCCTGCACATCCACAGGCAAGTGGGCAACGGCCTGCGCACCGTCAAGTAGTACTGGTACACCGTGGACATGAGCCAGATCTATCATCGCTCTGACTGGATTGATCGTACCCAGCGCATTGGAAACATGCGCCACCGCTACCAGCTTGGTCCGCGAGTTAAGTAGCTGATTATAGGCCTCCAGTTCAAGTTCCCCGCTATTATTGATTGGAATGATGCGCAAATTAGCACCGGTCTGTTCGCACAATATCTGCCAGGGCACGATGTTGGAGTGGTGTTCCATCCTGCTCAGAATTATTTCGTCCCCAGCCTTAAAACGGCTACGCCCATAACTTTGGGCAACTAGATTAATAGCTTCGGTGGTACCACGAACGAAGATAATCTCATCCGAACTAACAGCGTTGATTAGACGCCGCACTTTACCCCGTGCGGCTTCAAAAGCATCGGTGGCGTGCTGACTCAATGCATGTACGCCGCGATGCACGTTTGCGTTGTCATGACGGTAATACAGGCTCTCAGCCTCGATTACCATCTGTGGTTTCTGCGTCGTGGCCGCGTTATCTAAATAAACCAGCGGCTTGCCATGGACGCTTGTTTCCAGAATAGGAAAATCCGCACGCCAAGAAAGCACTCCATAATTCCCTGAGTTTTCGTCGTAGTAAGAGAGTGGTTGAAATAGATTGTCTAGAATCATAGCAACTCCTTAATCTGATCGCCTTGCGGCAACCGCTCCAGCACCAGATGCGCGATGCGTGTGCGCAATTCCGGCATGTCAACGCGTCCGATAATGTTATTGGCAAAACCGTAGATCAGTACTGATCGCGCCAGTTCGGCATCTATTCCGCGCGAACTTAAGTAAAACAGACTATCATCATCCAGCTGACCGACAGTGGCACCATGTGTGCACTTTACGTCGTCCGCAAAAATTTCCAGCTGTGGCTTGGTATCCACCTCGGCTTGCCGCGACAGTAACAGGTTATAATTGGCCTGGTGAGCATCCGTTTTGTTGGCACTAGGGTGAACCACGACTTTGCCATTAAATACACCACGCGACTCTCCATCGAGAATGCCTCGATAATATTCCCGGCTAGTGCATTCAGGTGCAAGATGATCAATACGGGTGTGGTGATCCAGATGCTGCCGATCATTAAGTAGATACAGGCCATTCATCGTGCAATGACAACCCTTACCAAATAGTTGCGCTGTAATGTCATTGCGTGCGAGACGACCTCCCAGAGCAAAGGAATGCGAAATAAAATGACTATCTGACGCCTGCTCAGCGTGGATACCGGCAATGTGGGTAGCGGCAGGACCTTCCTGTAGTAACTTGCAATGTTCAATTTCAGCACGGGCACTAAGACTGATCTGTGTCACCGCATTAGTGAAATTGTGTGCATCCAGCGTACCCATATAATGCTCTATTACCGTGGCCTGAGAACCTTCTCCAGCGACCAGGATATTTCGCGGATAAATCGCCACCCCATGTCCGCTGGCAATAAACAGCAGGTAAATCGGTGCTTTCAACACTGTGCCTGGCGACAGATCCAGCACCATGCCATCGGTAGCAAAAGCGTTATTAAGTGCAGTGAAAATAGTATGTTCATGCTGCTGATTGAATAGAGATTCTGGCAAGTCCGCACCATTTTCGAGAATATTGGCTAGGCTTGCCATTCGCACGCCAACAGGCAAATCGTTAATCATGGACAACGCTGGAGCATAATGGCCATTAACAAACACCATAAGATGTATATCTTCGCTTGCCAATGTCCATGCAAGCAACTTGGCACCAGACGATGGGTCGGGTGGAATGTGGTCAGGCTCCAGAGAAGTATGCCTACCGACTATCGATACATCAGTATATTTCCATTCCTCATCACGCCTAGTGGGAAAACCATGCTCTGCAAATCGTGAAAGCGCTGACTGCCGCGCCGCCAACACCCACGGCACATCGTGACCAGCCAGTGTGTAAGGCACATGCTTCAGTTCCATGTTGTGCCAAGATTTCGGTTGAGTGTCCATCTCACGCTCCTATACCATCTGTCCTGCTGCAACCTCATCCTCAATCCAGTCATAGCCGCGCTGTTCCAGATTTAACGCCAACTCAGGGCCACCTGATTTTATAATGCGCCCTTGTGATAACACATGTACAACATCCGGAACAATATAATCCAACAGGCGCTGGTAATGGGTAATCAGCACAATGGCACGCTCTGGGTTACGCATACCATTTACGCCGCCTGCTACCAATTTGAGTGCATCTATGTCCAAGCCAGAATCGGTTTCATCAAGAATGGCCAGCTTCGGTTCCAGTACGCTTAATTGCAAAATCTCGTTGCGTTTCTTCTCACCGCCCGAAAATCCTTCATTCACTGCACGCGACAAAAGTGCCTTCTCCATTCCTACCCGCTTCATTCGCTCGCGCACTAAGCTCAGAAAATCTATGGCGTCTAGTTCCGACTGCCCATGGTATTTACGCACTGCGTTGAGTGCGGTCTTCAGGAATAGCGCGTTGCTCACCCCCGAAATCTCTACCGGATACTGAAACGCGAGAAATACACCCTCACACGCCCTTTCCTCAGGGGTCATCATTAACAGATCTCGCTCAAGATAGCGCACGCTACCTTCAGTCACCAGATAGCCTCCTCTCCCTGCCAGCACTTGTGCCAGCGTACTCTTGCCTGAGGCGTTTGGTCCCATGATGGCGTGCACTTCCCCAGCCTTTACATTAAGGTCGATACCGCGCAGGATTTCCTTCCTGCTACCGTTGTCATCTATAGCCACATGTAAATTTTTTATTATGAGCATAACTAGCCCCCTTAACCTGTGCCACCTTCGAGACTGACGCCAAGCAATTTTTGTGCTTCCACCGCAAACTCCATCGGAAGTTCTTGAAATACAGCCTTGCAAAAGCCGCTAACTATCATCGACACACTATCCTCTGGCGAGATGCCACGCTGCGTGCAATAAAACAACTGTTCTTCGCCAATACGGGAGGTAGAGGCTTCATGTTCCACTTTGGCGCTGGGATTTTTTACCTCAATGTAAGGAAAAGTGTGTGCGCCACACTTGCCCCCTAACAGCAGTGAGTCGCACTGTGTATAGTTGCGCGCATTTTCAGCCGAAGGCAGCACTTTGATTAGACCACGATATGAGTTTTGACCATGTCCGGCAGAAATACCTTTGGATAACACGGTGCTCTTGGTGTTGTGGCCGATATGAATCATCTTGGTACCTGTGTCGGCTTGCTGGAAATGGTTTGTAAGAGCAACTGAGTAAAACTCGCCAACTGAATTGGCGCCGCGCAGAATTACACTAGGATACTTCCAGGTAATGGCTGAACCAGTTTCTACTTGCGTCCATGAAATATGTGAGTTGTCGCCGCGACACTCTCCGCGCTTAGTGACGAAGTTGTAAATGCCGCCTTTGCCATTCTTGTCGCCAGGGTACCAGTTCTGTACCGTCGCATACTTGATGCGAGCACCTTTCAGGGCAATCAGCTCTACCACGGCAGCGTGTAGTTGATTCTCGTCCCGCATCGGCGCAGTACAGCCTTCCAGATAGCTAACGTAGGCGTTCTCATCTGCAATGATGAGCGTGCGCTCGAACTGCCCCGTATTCTTCGCATTAATGCGGAAATAGGTGGAAAGCTCCATTGGGCAGCGCACGCCTGGAGGGATATAGCAAAATGAACCATCACTGAACACTGCTGAATTTAGGCTGGCAAAGAAGTTGTCGGTATAGGGCACTACCGTTCCAAGGTATTGCTGTACTAGATCGGGGTGCTTTTGTACCGCTTCTGAAAACGGGCAAAAGATTATGCCAAGCGTAGCTAGCTTTTCCTTGAAAGTAGTCGCCACGGACACACTATCGAATACAGCGTCCACAGCCACACCCGCCAATACCTGTTGTTCCTTAAGAGGAATGCCCAGCTTCTCATAAGTGCGCAACAATTCAGGATCTATCTCCGATAGACTGTGAGGGCCATCCTTTTCCGATTTCGGTGCGGAGTAGTAGAATATATTCTGGTAATCAATCGGCGGATAATGCACTTTAGCCCATGTTGGCTCAATCATGGTTAGCCAGTGTCGATAGGCTTTCAACCGCCATTCAAGCATAAAATCTGGCTCATTTTTCTTAGCAGAAATAAGGCTGACAGTTTGTTCATTGAGACCTCGAGGTACACTGTCGGTTTGTAATGGTGTATAAAAACCATGTCGATATTCACGGCCAATTAGTTCATCCAATTGCTTAGCTACAGTAGTCATATCTCCTCCAAACCCGCCTTACCGTAGGCTCCGATAATCATCTTACCAAACTAAAATTGAGCGTTTGGCAGAAACTACGGCTTATTTCAATACATACAAGCACCTTCATCTACTGCTTCCACAGACATGACACTTAACATATCCGCTCTATAAAGTTGACTAATTTAGTATGTTATTGGTTCCACTAAAATATCTTGTTTCTATCGAATATTTTCGGACAAACCTTTTATATTTTTTATGGTCAAACCGACGTTGCGGGCGCAAAAGTGATGATTTATTTTCTAAGATTAATTAAGGAGACAATATCATGGACATGATCAACCTGACTGCTAAAAAGTGCACACCTTGTCAAGGCGGTGTTCCACCGATGTCTTGTGACGTCGCAGAAAAGCATTTAAACGAAGTACCGGGATGGGAGTTACTTGACAATGCATCCAAGCTGAAACGTACTTTCAAATTTGATAACTTTGTAGATGCAATGCGATTGGCGCAACGTGTTGGTGAGCTATGCGAAACAGAAGGCCATCATCCCGACCTCACGATTGGCTGGGGTTACTGTAGAGTCGAGTTCCAGACGCACAAAATTAGCGGGCTACACGAAAATGATTTTATCATGGCAGCTAAGGTCAATCAGTTGGCGAAGCCCATGAACAAAAGCAGGCCAAATGATGGTTTCAGAGCCACACATTAATATAGGTGCTTGCATGGCTAGAATGTAGCCTTTTCACTAGATTTTGGAGTAATTGTGTTACATCTATTCCAGTTCAATCATCCCATCAAAATTGATGTTGAGATTTGCTGAGCCTATTGTTAGTGTCATTTTTACGGGCAACTTCTCATTACCTTTGAGATGACCGCTTGTAATTGCTTGTGCCACAGCGTGTTCAATTTCGTGCTGAGAACTGACACCAACCATTTTTAAGAACTTACGGATACTCATATTGAAAGTGTCGTCGTGCATAGCAAACTCCTTTATTAACATTCGTAGAGTATGGACTGCTGGCGTTATATACCCAGCATTCCAGGTAGATCTACAATCGAATCCATCGTGAAATCTGGTTTAACAGCCGAGGTTTCCACGTAGCTCTGTCGATACTTGCCGGTTTTAACCAAAATCCCCTTTAAACCAGCCAACTGAGCACCACCCACATCGGCGTCAATATCGTCACCTATCATGACAACTTCGGTTGGATTAAGCCCCATATCATTTAAAGCAATTTGAAAAAAATCGAAAGATGGCTTGCCAATAATCATTGCTTGGACACCGCTCGCGTATTCCAAGGCATCAATAAACCCACCAATATCCATTTGCAAACCATGTTCTGTTTGCCAGAAGCGGTTCTTATGGATGGCAATGAGCTTTGCTCCCTGCATCAGACTGTTGAACACTTCATTTAATAACTGATAAGACCAGGCATCGCCTATGTCACCGATGACGATATAGTCTGCTGCTGTAGTAGATTGACGAAATTCCTTAAAGTCATTTTTTACATCATCTGCCAATATAAACCGACAAACTGGATTGCGCTGATGTTTCAGATAAAGAAGGGTCGCCTGAGGAGCGCTGATAATTTCATTAGCAGAGATTGAAAAACCTAAGGCATTGATTTTTTTCTGCAACGATATTAATGATAAGGTGCTGGTATTGGTGACGAAACGGCATAATGTGCCGTTGGCTCGAATCTTTTCGACGGCTTCAACCGCCCCTTGAATAGCATTTGACCCAACATAGAGCACGCCATCCAAATCGAACAAAATACCTTTAATAGAAGATAGTGAGCTCATATTTAGCTTCATTCCAGATATAATTTAGCAAATGATACATAAACTTCCAACCTCATTTTGACCGTCGCGAAATTACAGTAATAAATTTTACTATTTTGAGTACGGATTTATATGCGGGAAGGTGGCTCCTCCAGCCCTAACACTTCAAATTCCTCCAGAAAATGAACGAAACCACGGCGCAGGTATTCTGACCATTCCCCGCCCAGCTTGAGCCCACTCTCGACTAGTTGCGCCTCTATTTGCTCAGCAGTCACTATCATCAGGTCATAGGTTATTTCAATTCCGGTCAACATATCATCAACATGAACTTCATGTATGCCCATCATGCTACGCAAGCCATTAGTGAGCAAATCACTTTCCTGTGAAGTCAGAGCCTGCTCAAGTTTGATGAGACGACGTTTTACTACTTGCACACCCTTCTGTTTTGGCGCCATGTGCCCAGGATATCCAATATAGAGATGTGGATTCGCCAAGAAACGTTCACGGCACTGAATTGAACAAAAAGCCAATGAAATACCAGAATACACTATTTCAATTGTATCTGCCTCAACGACCCTGCCACATACCGGGTCTTTAAATACATCGCTCCTCATATCGTGATATCGTCAAACTTCAACGCCCATTGACAAAGCTCATCAACATTCTGCCAGAGAGCAACTAGCCGTTCTCTGACAGAATTCCTAGAACCCGCCTTTTTTATAGTCATGTGCGGCAAGCGGATGATGTACCACCTGTTCTTGGGCAATTACCTCTGCAGGCAAAGGTAACCCTTCCACCGCACGCTTAATAGCCAGTTTGGCAGCTTCATAATTCCAGTCCTGTATTTTGGTATCGTCCTCGGCATCCCAGTGAATAAATACACCCACGCAAATAAACAAATCATTGGCCTCTGCAATGGGAATGACACCTTCCTTAACGCTGTCAGCAACTGCGGCAGCAACACCACATTGTGCAGGTCCAAACATCTGCACAGCCTGTTTCGCGTTCTTTATATCCACTTTATTGAACATAACTGTAGGTGGCTTCGTCATGAGGTTGGGTGCAACAACTGAAAGCAGCGAGTTGTCCCCACGTTTCTGGTTAGTCAGGGCAATGCAAAAGGCCGTTTCAGCACCACTGCCGCGAGGCCCAATAATGAGGTCAACATGGGCAACCTCGTTGCCTTCACCCACTAAAGCTTCACCTACAAACACCTTGTTGATTTTTAGTGTTTTCATGGCTTTTACTCCTTTCAAATTTTCGCTTATTGCGAGCGATTATTAATGAAGTGTAACTGCGCAATTCATCAAGTGTAATACTATGCCTGTTTAATTTAATGTGTAATACGTGTAAACACTAAGTCCAATCTAGAGTACTTATTTGATTTAAATGTATCTAACAGACCTTGACTTGGTTTCATTGCCATCATTTCTTCAATTCCTGTTGATTTCAAATAGGTTTACTATTCAACTCGAGGAGCGGATGCCTCAGCAGTATTTAACCGATGTTTGATAATAAAAAAGCCAGCTTACGCTGGCTTTTATGTTTTCGTCATTCCGTGCTAGACACGGAATCCAGTTTGTAGGGAGGGCTACTTGTTGTCCACGAAATGTTTAGGACTGCGTGGACAGAGCCTGCCCACCCTACTTGGCTAAAATTTAGTTATCCACGTTACCAAACCATACGCTTTTCAATTTGGCTAACTTATACAGCAAGCCCTTATTTTCATTGGAAAGCGCATCTAAAAAGAGAGATAGCCTGCGTGATTTAACAACAGTGTAAAACGTGAGTGCGCTTACGGGTATAAATATGCAGATAAAGTAGCTGAATTTTTGTATAGTGGTTGCTTGGGTAAAGTCAAAGATATTCATGCCTAGTAAGCCGCTGGTCATGGTGCCGATTAAACCTAAAATGGTGACTACGGTTAATCGCACGACTGTGTCGGCTTGGCGTTTAATTTCTTCGCCTTCTAAATATTCTGCCATATCCATAATGCGGCTACGTGTTTTTCTAAACAGATCTACGGTATCTAATTGCTTATGCATCAGGGTAAATACATCTTTTGCCACGGCTTGGTCTGATACGCTTTCGAACCAATAGCGATGGGTAAAGCGCAGAAATATCCCCATTACATTGCGTATGCTTTGTCTAAATGCTTTGATGGAGTTTTCATCTTCAATGTTTAAGCGGCTAATGGCTTGCACCATGCGGTCTGATAGCATTAAGAGTGCCGCTTTTTGAAAATGGGCGATTAAGAATAGTAAGAAATACTGGCTTTGATAATTGCGTTTAATGCCAGTTTTGTCGTTGGTGTATACGTGGTGGTGTTGGCTACCAACAACAATAAAATTTTGCCCTGTACACATAATGCGGGTGGTGCTCCACGGGTCGCGTTTGTTGGTATCCCAGTAGCGGTCGTAGCAGTGTTTTTGTTCAAAATCAGCCAAAAACTCTTCGGTAAACGGTAGCGTATCAGAATCCCACGGCTGGGTGACTAGGCCTAAGCGGATTAAATCCCCACGGGTGAGTTTGCTTACGTCTTCAAATGCTAGGTAGGCCATTAACGGCATGCGCTGATATTCAATTTCACGGTAGCGAATATTGCCTGCTTGGCTGGAATAATGCTGCACCAACGGGTGCATTAAAAATTCCCAATGCAATGAAACACAGGGTACGTGGTTATCTTTCACAAAAGCTAAATATCGGGTTTTGTCTTGGTAATCTGAGCTTGAAAGCACATTGCCTTGTTTATCTAACCATTCAATACTTTTTGCGCAGTGGCCAGCATCGCCATTTCCCTCCCAATAATTGGGGTAGGTGCGGCCTAGGCGGTACAGAATTTCCATGGCATGCTTGAGTGGTAAGTTTTGCCCAGTGACTTCAAGCGCTAAAAAGGCGACATCAATATCATAGAAAAAATACAGCTCAATATGTGCCACCTTTAATACGATAGGCGCTTCTTCATTGTCGAGCGTAATGCGGACTTGACCCACATCGGAACGTGAGAATATATGAATCGGTGATTCACCATAGCCGCCAGATTCACGTCCATGCTTACCTTCGCCGTATAAAAAGCGCTGAGCAAACGGCATAAAAGTGACAAATTCTTGGTAACGCACTTCACTTAAAGATTGTTTAGCTAACGAAAATTCGTCTTGAATTTCTTGCCAAGGGCAGTTTTCAGCTTTAAGAATATCCCACGGGCGCTGGATTTTTGGGCTGTTCGACTCTGAAATCAGTTGGACTGGCCAAAGTAGCGTTTGTCTAAAGTCTGCAACGATACTAGATTCAATATTGTTCACAACATTAACCTGCGATGAAAAGTGGATTTAAAAGTCTAGCATAATGTGATGTGAATAGAGTCTTTTGCCTCCCTGTGAAACCAGTTTGTAGGGTTGGCAACTTGCTTGCCCACGAAATGTTTAGACTGCGTGGGCAGAGCCTGCCCACCATACTTGGCTTACCAATCATGCAAATATTGTGGCTTAATTGATACAGCTAAGGTCTAGGTATATATCTAAGCAGGCGTAAGTGGGGAGTAGGTCACTAATACAAAAAGCCAGCTTTTGCTGGCTTTTTTAATATAGCTTCCCGATTTCTCGGGGAGTGGTTATGGTGCTAAACCTTTTGATAAACCTCTGAGCCTTTTTTCACAAACTCAATGGCTTTTTCTTGCATGCCTTTGGTGAGTAGGTCGGGTGGAGGTTTAACCCCATGTGGTGTAATGTTTCAAGGTCAGTTACGGGTGGGTTCAATAGCCCCTCTAATTGGCTAAATCTAACCTACTGCCAACTTAGCCGCTTGTTGCCACATAAAATGTGGCATTGGTGTTTTAAGCTTCCAATTAATACTCATTGGTCTTGATCCTGTGTGAGATACATACTCCACTTCGCCATAATTGACAAAACCCATTGTTCGTCCGTATTCATCATTAGTTTTTTCTCGTACAAGTAAAAACAGTCGCTTACCAATTTTTTGATGCTGGATGTAATCCAAACCACGTCCTTTGTCGGGTCTTGCACTATTTTGAGACTGCCAATGAAAGAGGTGTTCGTTTATTGCGTAATCGTGATACATGGTGGTTGGTGAAAACTGTTGCTCGTTCTTGTCTAGTGTGACAAACATCAGTTCAATGTTTTGCTCATTGATAACAAACACACCTTCACGCGCTGGCGGTTGGTGGTCAAAAGTTGTGGCTCCAAATGCCACTAATATTTGTTCTCGGGCATAACGCGCATGTAATCTTAATGGAACCTCAGGTAAAGCTTCCATCTTCGGCTGCTCATGCTTGGTCTGCGAAAGTTGCCAATTCAGTACATCCAACAGTTCGGCGTGTAATCCGAGAGAGTTTAGTTTGTTGAGACTTTGTGCAATAGAATTGAACCCACACTCTGCCCCTGTTTTCTGCCAAAAATCATAATGGCACATTAGCGCTAGACGATGAGTAATGTCTTCAATTTCAAAGTTTTTTAGACAAAGCTGCTTTAAGAAACTTAAATATGCGTGGTCATCACAGGTCAAAATACGATTATGGATTGCCTTTTTGAGCACTTTTAAAACATTTTCATCTACCATAATTTCGTTGGTTTGATCTTGAGCTTGCCGAACCAGTCCTATCCAACACCCTCGCTTATATAACTCATTCAAGTCAATGTTAGGGTGTTGGATTAAGAAATTAGCTAGCGTTAACGGTAGTGTTGAATGTTGAGGATACTGCTTGATCATCGCCACTAATCGACTCAATGTCATTGAAGCTTGACGAATGTTGCTTAGTACCATTTCTTGAGTGCGCTTAGTCAACTCTATGCGACAGCCAAGTGGCGCGTGGGGAAATCCTTGCTTGATCTCATCACTAATTGCTCGATGGCTCTTACCTACCAAGGCTCTAAATTTGTTAGCAAAATCATATTCAGGGCGTGAGTTGCCGACAAAATCCAGCACAGTACAGCACTCTTTACGCTCAGCTAAACGCAAACCGCGGCCAAGTTGTTGCAAGAAAATAGTTAAACTTTCTGTTGGTCTTAAAAACAACAAAGTATCCACTTCGGGTATATCAACACCTTCGTTGAAAATATCGACCACACAGAGCACGTTAATTACTCCTGAGCGAATAGCTTGCTGCTTTTGCTGTCTCTCATGACTGTTATCACTGGTTAACACATCCGCTTTAATGCCTTTCATTAAGAGTTGCTGTGTCATGTATTGAGCATGTTCTTTACTCACGCAGAAAGCTAATGCTTTCATTTTGCTTATGTCAGTGATGATCTCCTGAATACTCAGTAATATCTTGTCAAAACGCGCTTGATTGTAGGTGTAGAGATTGGTTAGTTGAGCAATGTCGTAACGCCCCTGACGCCAAGGAATGTTGCGTAAATCAGTGTCATCATCAATACCAAAATACTGAAATGGACATAGGTGGCGACGATTAATCGCTTCGGGTAGGCGGATCTCAGCCGCAATCACACCCCCAAAATCCGCCAAAATATCACCACCGTCATGTCGCTCTGGTGTTGCAGTGAGTCCAAGCAATATAGAAGGTGAAAAATACTCAAGCACCGTACGATAACTTGAAGCTGCAATGTGATGCACCTCATCAATCACGATGAAATCATAAAAGTTGGATGTCAGGTTTAGCTGACCAAGCTGATTGTTTAAAGTTTGAATAGAAACAAACAGTTGACGATAATGCTCTGGCGTATTGCCGCCAACCCACAACTCACCAAAAGAGCCATTCCTTAATACCCCACGATAAGCTGCTCTCGCTTGTTTTAATATTTCTTCACGGTGTGCAACAAATAAGAAATTTGCACTCGGTTTTTCTTTAATAAAACGTGCAAAATCAAAGGCTGAAATAAGAGTTTTTCCGGTGCCTGTTGCCGCCACCACTAAATTGCGATAGCGTTGGTGAACGTTTCGCTCAACGGCAAGTCGTTCTAAGATGTCACTTTGATGCGGAAAAGGCGAGATATCAAAGAAATGCGTTGGGCTTGACTCGTAGTCACCCCGCTGCTCGCTCAAGGCTTTTTTTAGTTTTTCTTTACTTATGTCGTCACCATTGAACGGCTCAAAATCTTGAGATGCCCAGTAGGTTTCAAATGTGCTCAAAGACTTTTTAATAATATGTGGTATTTCTTGAGAGGTGATTTTCAAATTCCATTCTAAGCCGTTAGTTAAAGCGGAATGTGATAGGTTGGAAGAGCCAATATAACCAGTGTGATAGCCAGTGTTACGGAGAAACAGATAACTCTTGGCATGTAAACGTTCACGCTCGGTGTTATAACTCAATTTAACTTGGGTATTGGGTAAGCTGACCAAGTACTCCACAGCCTTAGCATCAGTCGCTCCCATGTATGATGTAGTAATGATTTTTAGCTCACGACCACTTGAGGTAAATTCCTCTAACTCTTTACGAAAAATTCTAATGCCTGCCCACTTAATAAAAGACACTAACCAGTAGATTTTGTCCGCAGACAAGATTTCTCGCTTTAATTCAGATTCAAGTGATAATCCAGCATTACTGCCGCAAAACAGCTCGCTTTGGGTTAAGCCAGTTAAAGGAAAAATATCATTAATGTAGTTTTTTAAATTAGCAGAGACAGGGTTTTCTAATTCGTATAATGCGGTCAGAATTTTGCCTTGGCTGGCAAGCAAATTGTCTTGGATAAAATCGTTATCTTGGATTTTTTCTTTTAACCATAGTAACAATTGATTGGATAAAGCAATTTGTTGTTGCAGACGATCATCACCCAGAGGCACAGACTCAATGGCATATTCAAGAATGTGTGATAGGAAACGAGATAACCAAGTTGACGCTTCACTGCTAGTGAGCTGACGTTCGGCCACATAGAAACGATCTCGGTCAATGCGACTAGCGACAAGCCGCGTTATTAACTGTTCATAAATTCCAACTTGTTGCATGCTTGACCTTTATTTATGCAGCAGAATCAGTTTGGGCAACTTGTTGCCCACGAAATGTTTAAGACTAATACAAAAAGCCAGCTTTCGCTGGCTTTTTTAATATAGCTTCCCGATTTCTCGGGGAGTGGTTGTGGCGCTAAACCTTTTGGTAGACCTCAGAGCCTTTTTTCACAAACTCAATGGCTTTTTCCTGCATGCCTTTTGTCAGTGCTTCCTGTTCAGAAACACCTTGCTCAGCTGCGTAATCACGTACATCTTGAGAAATTTTCATTGAGCAGAAATGTGGGCCGCACATTGAGCAAAAGTGTGCTTGTTTTGCGCCATCTTGCGGTAGGGTTTCATCGTGAAACTCCTTGGCTTTTTCTGGGTCTAGGCCAAGGTTAAATTGGTCTTCCCATCTAAATTCAAAGCGCGCTTTAGATAAGGCGTTGTCACGAATTTGCGCCCCAGGGTGGCCTTTGGCTAGGTCAGCCGCGTGTGCCGCGATTTTGTAAGTAATAATGCCGACGCGTACGTCTTCTTTGTCTGGCAGACCTAAATGCTCTTTTGGTGTTACATAGCACAGCATTGCACAGCCGTACCAGCCTATCATGGCGGCACCGATGCCTGATGTGATATGGTCATAACCCGGTGCGATGTCGGTAGTTAATGGGCCTAATGTATAGAATGGGGCTTCACCGCAATGCTCCAGCTGCAGCTCCATGTTTTCTTTAATTAAATGCATAGGCACATGACCCGGGCCTTCGATCATACATTGCACGTCGTGTTTCCAGGCAATTTGTGTGAGTTCACCTAGTGTGATGAGTTCGGCAAACTGCGCTTCATCGTTGGCGTCATAAATTGAGCCTGGGCGTAAGCCGTCACCTAAACTAAAGCTTACGTCATAGGCTTTCATGATGTCGCAGATGTCTTCAAAATGCTCATACAGGAATGATTCTTTATGATGCGCTAAACACCATTTAGCCATAATTGAGCCGCCGCGCGACACAATGCCGGTCATGCGTTTTGCGGTCATCGGGATGTAAGCCAAGCGCACGCCGGCATGAATAGTGAAGTAATCCACGCCTTGTTCAGCTTGCTCGATTAACGTATCGCGGAAAATTTCCCAAGTTAAGTCTTCAGCTTTGCCATCGACTTTTTCCAAGGCTTGGTAGATTGGCACAGTGCCGATTGGCACGGGAGAGTTACGGATAATCCACTCGCGGGTTTCGTGAATGTTTTTACCTGTCGATAAATCCATCACGGTATCGCCGCCCCAGCGCGTACCCCACACCATTTTTTCAACTTCTTCACTAATGCTGGAACCAAGTGCCGAATTGCCAATGTTGGCGTTAATTTTTACCAAGAAATTACGGCCAATAATCATCGGCTCGATTTCCGGGTGGTTGATGTTCATTGGAATAATGGCGCGGCCACGTGCGACTTCATCGCGCACAAATTCAGGGGTAATCACTTTGGGGATACTCGCGCCAAAGTTTTGGCCTGCATGTTGCGTTTGTAGCAACTCGCTCATGTTTTCGCGGCGTTGATTTTCGCGGATGGCGATGTATTCCATTTCGGGGGTAATAATGCCTTTGCGTGCATAGTGCATTTGGCTTACATTCATGCCCGCTTTAGCACGTAATGGCTGACGTGTTAAGTTAAAACGCATTTCTGTCAGTGCAGGGTCATTTTTACGTGCAACACCAAAATCTGAACTGGGGCCATCCAATTGCTCGGTGTCATTGCGCTCGGCGATCCAGGCTGCGCGCAAAGCTGGCAAGCCGTTGCGGATGTCAATGCTTACATCTGGGTCAGTGTAAGGGCCAGAGGTGTCATAGACCATGACCGGTGGGTTTTTTTCTGCGCCGAACATAGATGGCGTATCGCTTAATGAAATTTCACGAAATGGTACGCGAATATCTGGCCGACTGCCTTCAATATAGACTTTGCGTGATTTAGCAAAAGCTTGAGTGGTGGCAGGGTCAACTTCGGCGGTGGCAGTTAAAAATTTTGCGAGGTTTTTGCTTAATTCTTTATCAGTTGCGTTCACTGTATAGCTCCAAAATAAGATAGGGAGCAGTGAAGCCGCTTCCCTATTGGTTTAATTTGTGGGTAAGCGTTAGTCGCTTCGCCCACATCAAATCATCAGGGAAGCATGTTAAGTGCTTCCCTACGGCGGTATGATCCGCATCAGGTTCAAAGGGTGTGTCTCACTGTATTTTGGTTAAAATACAGACCCCTAGCAATGGGAGAAATATACGCTAGAACGGCAATAAAACCAAGTGCTTAAGTCAAGTTATTCGTTTGAAATTTGTGGTTTAAAACAGGGTTTTTAACTGAAAAGACAAGAGCGCCTATCAGGTTGCCTATGTAATAAGGGCTTTAATGCGCGATTAAAATTAAGCGTTATTAAATAATCTTTGCTAAACTAGCGATGGGTAAAAACTTACACAACTGTATTGGTGGGTATATGGCACTGACTATTTATTTAGCATATTACGTCGTTGCAATCGCAACGCTTTTTTTGCATTTCACAGGGCATCTTGAGCGCTGGGGCATGGATTGGCTCATATTGGTACTGGCAGTCACTGTATTTCCAGTGGTGTTGTACTTTTAGCCTGAATAATTCATCAGCTGGCACAAGCCTGATTTAGCTACGCTACTTTAGGTTTCTGGTGACATAGTCTTTGGCCAGCCTAGCTTGTTTTTTTAAGCCTATATTTACGGCTTGCGGCAGTACACCGTTGAGCCAAGCAAAAAATGACTCGGGTTGGCCAATAAACACTTCTTGTTTTTCATTTTCTAACGCATTGACTACAATAGTCGCTACTTTTTCAGGCTCATCTAAATTGCCGCCGGTTTTGGCGAGCATGGCGAGTGTGGCGGCATCATTCATTTGTGTATTTACGCCGCGTGGTGCAATATAGGTAACGCCGATATTGGTATCCACTAACTCGCGGCGCAAGGCTTGCGAAAAACCATGTACGGCAAATTTAGTTGCGCAATAAGTTGCATAATGTGGAAACCCGATCGAGCCTAAAATAGAGCCTATCATCACGTAATGGCCTTGGTTGCTGGCTTTAAAATGTGGCAATAACGCGTGCGCCAGTTGAATGGGGGCGGTGACATTGATATGTATCATCTGTGCAATGCGTTCAGGGGTTTGATCTTCAAATTGAATAAAATCAAGAATGGCCGCGTTGTTGATTAAAATATCCACGGTACCTAGTTTTTCTAACGCCTCAGCTGCCACCCTTTCGGCAGATCCATTCACCTCAAAATCAGCAATAATTTGCTCTGTGGCCATGCCTTTTTGAGCGATTTGATTGGCTAGCGCTTCTAGCTTGTCCGTATCACGGCCAACGATTGCAAGCTTGGCACCTTTTCTGGCCAAAAACAGTGCCAAATGCTTGCCAATGCCACCAGTGGCACCTGTGAGTAAAATTCGCTTGTTTTTGAGTTGCACAGCCATGCTCCCGATAAGTTCTACCCGTTAGTTTTGCATAAATTCAGACGCTATTGTACGGAAAATATCACCATAGAGTTTATAAAAAACTTTTGCACTATGAATCAGCATGGCTTGGTCGTTTGCATCCGTGACTTGATTCACTAAACTTTCGTAGAATGACACATGGCTGATATCAAGTGAGCCATGTGAAAGCAAATAGCTAAAAGCTGTTTTAGGTAAGTTTAAACCTTGCTGCAAGGTTTCACCTGCCTGCGTGGCAACTGCGGTACTGGTGCCTTCCAGCACTAGTACCATGCCAAAAAAACCGATGGGATTGACGCGATGAATCATATCGTAAGCATAGGCCACCATGACTTCAGTCGCAATGCTGGCGCTAGTTGCCGCTGTTTTGCTTGCACGTACCGCTTCCTTATCGCCACCACATTCTGCAATGTCGTTAAGTATCCATTCCTGATGCCCCATTTCTTCTTCAATGTATTCACCAATGGCAGTGCGCAACCACTCATAATGTGCGGGTAAGCGTCCGCCGCACGCCATGAGTAGCGGCGTGGTGTGCTTTACGTGGTGATAAGCTTGTGTAAGAAACCCCACGTAAGTGGCTAGCGAGATTTGCCCTTTTGCGCCTTGTGCAATCATCGGTAAGCTGAGCAATTGGGCACGTTCTTTTTCAGTGGCTTGGAGTAAGGTTTGGTAAATAGTCATGAGATTCTTCCTTTAGGGTGTCTTCATATAGTGCGTTAATGTTGTCTTGATAGTATTGCCAAATAATATCGCGCCGATTTCTGCCGTTAGAAGTCAGTTGCTGGTTGTTTAAAGTAAATGGCTCGTTGGCAACAATCCAGCGCGTAACTCTGGCGTAATCTGGCAGGCTGTTATTCACGGTTTGCACGGCATGTTCAATTTGAGCAGTAGTGGCATTTGCTCTGGGAACAATCACCGCAACGTTCCACGGTCTGGCTTCGCCATATAAAGCGACTTGTGCAATATAAGGCGATATTTTTAGCTCGCGTTCTACCCATTCTGGCGATACATTGCGACCAAACGAGGTAATAAAAATATTTTTTTTGCGCCCGGAAATGATTAAGTAATCATCTTCATCCAGATAGCCGATGTCGCCAGTGGCAATGCTATTTTGTGGTGGATGCTGCTGACCAACATAGCCGAGGTAAGCATTGCCAGTGACAATAATTTCATGATCATTGGTAAATTCAACGTTAACGTGTGGCAACACTTTGCCAACGCTACCGATTTTATTGATAAACGGTACGTTGAGTGCTACGACAGAAGCGCATTCAGAAAGTCCGTAACCTTCATACACCGGGATCGATAATTGTTGTGCGCGTTTAAGTAAAGCCGGCGAGACTGATGCGCCACCCACGGCTAAAAAGCGTAAATCGCTGGGCGGGGTAGCGCCAGCTTCTACACATAATACAAGCGCGTGCAGTAATTCAGGGGTAAAAATCGCGGTGCTGGCTTGGGCTTGTATAAGTGTCGCCAGTAATTTTTTAATATCTAAACCCGTGGCGCCGCTTAAACCTATTGTGCTGGCTGGTAGCAATACGCAGGTTGCCCCTGCGAGTAGTGAGGCATAAACGCCCGCGACATTTTCTAACAAAGTGGCGAGTGGTAGCACGCTTAAATGTACGTCTTTGGCTGATAATTTAGTTGCCTGTGCAATCGCACCTGCCACATTGAGCATGTTATCGACACTTAAACAAACGCCTTTGGGGTTGCCCGTGGTGCCGGAAGTGTAGGTGATTTTTGCGGTACCAACAGGTAAATTGACGGCGCTCTTTTCATTAAATTCAAACTGGGTGAGCGTTTTCTCAGCCAGTGTAAATTGCGATACATTTGTAATGTTGCCCGCCAATAAAGGCTCAAATAACTCAGGATGATCTGTAACCAGTACGTTTGTTCCCGCATCTTGCATGGCATGTAGCCATTGGGCAGATGAAAAGAAAAATGGTAACGGCACGAGCGGTACTTGGCATTCCAGCGCGGCTAAATCTAAAATGACCCAGGCTGGATGGTTTTCTACAGCCACCGCCATGACGGTGCGTTTGTTAGCGCAAAGTGTTTTCCAGGCTTGAACTTGCTGATTGATTGCTGTTTGAAGTTCGGCATAAGTCAGACTTTGTGTTTGATTGCCGGTGTTAGCCCCTTGCAATGCGACTTGGTTTGGCTGTTGGCGTGCGTTATATGCAATCGCTTGATGGATTAAGTGCTTTTTTTTCACGCTTATAGTTCCGCCACACCCCTCACCGCAACCACTTGCGTGGCACTGTCGTAATAACGCCCCCAAGTCGTTTGTTCATCCAGGCTGAGTCGATTTTTATCTGCAGCTTGCAGTGCAAACACATCGCGCCCGCCTTTGATTAAGCCATTTTGCAAGCTGTGATGCGCGGTTGCCACACACCACTCGACGCCAATATCCAAGCTATGTTGGATGATATGTGCAATTAACACGCCAGCGTTACGCGGGTTGGAAACCGCTAAGTTGCCAATTTCAGTAATTTGGTTGCGGCTAATGGTTTTGTTAAAACGATTTGACAGCAAGTTCTCAATGGGCGTATCTAAATACTGCTCTAAAAATAACGGCTCACATTCCGCCTTGCGTAAACCAAATGCGGCCACCAGCTCGCCATTTTCATCACGCAAGCTTACTAGATGCGGCATAAAATGTTGCACATTTGCATCATAGGTTTTGGCAAAAACATCGTGAATAAATTGTTCAACCTCTGCACGATCATGAGCGAAGATGTCAGATGTTGTTACCGTGACGTCTTCAGCACGATGCCTTTTAGACGCAACTAACGGGCGACTTTTATAAGCAGCTTCGGCATGAAAAAATGTAGGACTTGTACTGAAACTTAGACTAAGCATTTTGTATATTACCATCTTAATTTAACATGGTTTAAGTACAGCAAATTGTGTGCCTACTATTTAAATAGTAAAAATAGCTGGTTTAAAAATACCGGACTTTAATTTGATTGAGACATCATGATGATAAATAATTTGTTTATTATCATGATGTTAATTGATTGATGTGCTATTTAAAGATGTGGCTTGGATTACAAAAATAGCGCATTTTACATATATGCCAATTGGCTAATTAAGTGCAAAGACCACGCAAAATCTGCACAATCCACTCAACGTATCTCGTGTAATCCTGCATTTATTGTATGGTTTATTTTTTGCATTTTTTTTAAATTGGCATTAAAACAGACACTTAACCATTTGGCACGGCATTTGCAATCTCATTGCGATGACTCTCATTGCAAGCGGCTATGCCTTTTAAATTACGACTTTCACTAAATCTCAGAAAAACAGTTTGGTTTAAGCACCTGTTCCCCACCTTGGTATTCGCTATTTTTATGGTGGCGATATATTCAAAATCACAATGGGATATAACGCTCACTAATTTATTTTTTGATGCACAGCAACACCTATTCCCACTCAAGCGCCATTACTTTTTATCACAGTGGATGCATATCGGCCTTAAGTGGCTCATGGTTACAATCGCTTTGGCTAGCTTGGTTTTGTCGGCTGCCAGCTACAAGTTTTCCAAATTAAAAGCGCACAGAAAATCGTTGTTATGGGTGTTTGTGGGAATGGTCGTAGCGACTGCTACAGTTTCTATTCTTAAGCACTATAACCAGCATGGTTGCCCTTGGGATCTTGCTATGTATGGTGGGGACTTACCTTTGTTTGGGCTGTTTGCAACTCAACCCGCAGGCGTAGAGGCTGGACGTTGCCTCCCTGCCGGGCACCCTTCTGGCGGCTTTGCGTTGATGGCATTTTATTTTGCTTTTATGCACAGTAAACCGCGTTTTGCTAACAACATGCTGTGGCTTGGGCTTGTCATGGGGTTGCTGATGGGCATGGCTCAAGTCATGCGTGGCGCGCATTTTTTATCACATGTGCTATGGAGTGGCTGGGTAGTTTGGGTGGTTTTGTTGATTTTGTATTGGATATGGCCACCTCATAAAGCATACGATTTTTTGAAACAACAACATTAAAAATAGAAACTAAAGACTAAAGACACAAAAAAACATGACGACATTATTTAGAAAAAAAACTTATACCGCCTCATTCCCGCTGGTTATTTCTGGCATAGCGCTGTTTATTTGGCTGCTATTGCGTTTAGTGTTAAGCCTACAAGTTGGCTTTTCACAAATGACACTGATTGAAGTGCTGGGTGCTTTTTTTAACGGACTTTGGTTTGATATTGCCGCTTTGGCGTACTTGATTGTACCGTGGTTGCTGGTTTCTGCGCTAATGCCGAATACGGTGAGCGACAAAGCGTGGATGCGTAAAGCAAGATGGATCATGGCATTTTTGGTGACATTTGGCTTGCTGTTTGGTGCAGTGTCAGAGTTTATTTTCTGGCAAGAGTTTACTACCCGCTTTAATTTTATTGCGGTGGATTACTTAATTTATACCAATGAGGTGATTGGTAATATTCGTGAGTCTTACCCAGTGCCATTGATCTTGCTCGGCATTGCTTTAATCGTCATTACCGCGTTGTTTGTACTGAGTCGATTTGTACATTTTGAAACGGCACAACAGACAGGTAAGCGAAAATTGAGCTTAGCTGCGCTTGCATTTGCTATGCCGGTAATGAGTTACCAGCTAGCAAACGTAGATCAAATGGATTTTAGTAAAAATGCTTATGCCAATGAGTTATCCGGCAATGGCATTTTTAGTTTTTCGGCCGCCGCACGTCGCAATGAGTTGGATTACGATAAGTTCTATAAAACCATCCCGCACGCGCAAGCTTTAAAGCTGTTAAAAGCCGAGGGTGTGGATAGAAAAACCACTAGCGCGGTGATTGCCTCGCCAAGCAACGAGAGTGCACAAAGTGTACAAGCATTAGGGTCATTTGCACGCCGCCCCAAAAATGTAGTGCTGATTTCAGTAGAAAGTTTATCGGCTTCGTATTTAGGGACATATGGCAATCAAGAGAATTTAACGCCTTACCTAGATAAACTGGCGAGCGAGAGTTTGGTGTTTGATAAGCTGTTTGCAACCGGTACGCGCACTGTACGTGGCTTGGATGCGCTTTCCATTGCAATTCCACCGATTCCGGGGCAGGCGATTGTGCATCGTCCAAACTCTGAGCATTTGGCGACCATTGGCGAGCTGTTAGAAGCTAAAAACTATTCCACATTCTTTATTTATGGCGGTTATGGTGTGTTTGATAGCATGAACACTTATTTTAGAGGTAATGATTACAAAGTAGTGGATCGTACAGATTTCGACAAAAGCACCATTCAAAGTGAAAACGTCTGGGGGGTAGATGATGAGAGTTTATTTAACAACTCCCTGAAAATATTGGATGAGAACGTTAAAACAAACAAGCCGTTTTTTGCCCACATTATGACGACGAGCAATCATCGGCCTTATACCTTCCCGGCAGGAAAAATTGACTTACCGCAAGGGAGTCGAAGAGGTGCAGTGAAATATACCGACTATGCCATTGGGCAATTTATTGAAAATGCGAAAACCAAGCCATGGTTCAAAGATACCTTGTTTGTCATCGTCGCCGATCATTGTGCATCGGTTGCAGGAAAAACAAAATTGCCAGTAGGGAAATATCATATCCCGTTATTTTTCTACGCACCTGATTTATTGCCCGCCGGGCATTATTCACGCATTGCCAGCCAGATTGATATTGTGCCGACGTTGCTCGATGTATTGGATACTTCAGGTGCGGAGCATTTTTATGGGCAATCGATGTTTGAGGCAGCCGCAAAAAAATTGCCCGAGCGTGCCTTTATCAGTAACTATCAAGCGCTGGGTTATTATAAAAACGGCACCTTGGTTGTGCTGTCCCCAAAGCAATCTGTGGAGACTTATCAGGTTAATCCAAAAACGCTGGAGGCTAATTTAGCGGATGCAAAGGCGCAGGCACGTTTGGTGGATGAAGCAGTGGCTTATTATCAAACCGCAGCGCGTGCCTATAAACATGGCGACTTGAAAGAGTTTGTCAGCACCGACTAGCTAGCAGCCTGTCGGACTTAAAGGAAATCGGCTACAAATTTGTCTGAACGGTTCATATTTCACCGCTTTTTTAGTCAATAGAATAACTATTGACCTGCAAAATCGGAAAAATCTGCCCTCGTACAGTCAAATTCTCGCTTCGATTCTTTAAGTCCGACAGGCTGCTAGTTTGCTAGTCGCAGCTGAAATTAGGCAAATCACTGCTGGCATCACCATTGGGCATGATCCAAAAAACCGGCTTTGCACGTGCCTCTAGTTTGCAGGCATCGACATAGCCGATGCTGCCTGTGGTTTCTTGAACGTATCGAATAACGGCTTCATCAGAGTACACCACATGCGGTGGTGAGGTGCCATGGAAATACAGGCCGTTCCAGTAATCATTTTGTGCGCTGGGCAGGCTGCCTAATATGCTGTTTGAAAATTGCAGGCGCAGAGGATTATCTGTCGGCAAGTTCACCGGATGCATGCGTTGCCCGTTAGCCCAATAGGTTTTTTTGCGCCAATAAATTAGCTTGAGTTCGGCCAGTGAAAGACTTTTGATGGGGTGATCGTTAGCTACAATGACAGCTATGACTGGTTTATCTGCGGCAAAAACAGCGGTTTGTGCTGTTAGGCAAGTAAGCGCAACGATGGCTATAGTTAAGCGCATAGCACTTGATGTTTTAATTAGACTTGGTCTTGGCATTAAAACAGCACCGCAAAAGAAGCCAAGAAGCCGCGAGGTGATTCCGGCTCATTGCCGCTACCGCCTGTAAATTCAAGCTTTAATAATTGAGTTGGTTTTATGCGCCAGGTTGTGCCAATAAGCCAACGTTGATGATGGCCTTCATTTGGCCGATGAAAAGTTTCCACGCGTGCGATACCCGTCCAGTTTTGCACAAAAGGCAATGGCACAGCGGTTTGCAGGTAAGCACCGCTACCACCGTCTTTATTATGATTATCCCAGCGCTGAAATGCCTCACCTAAAAACTCAACGCCTTTGTAGTGGGTAATGAAGTCTAATCCAAGCATGCGGTAGCTGGGGTTAGCTATTGTTTTTTCATTAAACGACATCAAACTTAAGCCAAAGTTAGCTTCTTGGCCAAATGCAAGGCGCGCCCCTTTTACGTTGTCAAATTCAATTTCGTTAGTATCGTGTATTTGATCCTTGAGGGTTTCAACAAAGACCGTATATTCAAGCGCGCTGTTGTTAACGGGCACAGCACCAAAGGCCATGAGACCATTAGTCGAAATTGGAAAAAGCTGTCTGGTGGCAAACGGTCGCGTACTCGTCCATACCAATGGCGCGGCGTGTAGTTGGTTCCAGCGACCTGCAGGGGTTAAAAAACGACCGGCGCGTAAGTTTATTTTTTCAGAAAAGTTGTAGTCCAGGTATAGTCGCTCTAAGTCAACATAGCTTTGTTTGGTATTAAATTTATTATCATCATCCCAAACCAGCGGCTTTTCAAATTCCAATTCACCAAAAAACTTAAAGCGGCTTTCGTTCTCCCAAGTTAAAATCAGGCTGATTTCATTGAGACTTATTTGGCTTTCTGCATCTCTTGGCACTGTAATGCCGGCGCTAGCGTAGCCACCCAACCTGAATCCATCAATAAATTCATTATTGAGGCGAGCAGGCTCATCTGCACTCGCAGCCTTGCACAGCATGAGTAGCAAGACTACACTGCCATTAAAAATTAGTTTATTAAAATGCATGGTTGCTCCAAACTAACATTTGCTTTGTTAGATTAAAAGACCTTTGCTAAAGTACTTATTGCGGATGAAGTGCAAGGCGTTTGGTCCGCAGAAGCCGAGATAGTACGCGGTGTACAGCGAGGTTGCGAGTACCGCGCAACGCAGCAATTCGCCGCAAGAAGTACTTTTGCAAAGGTCTTATTAAGTAACAGCTTTATTTGATAGCGATAAAATCAAGTTGATGCCGCACCCTGAATTATATTCTATTCTTTCATTAGGAAATTTATTGTGAATAAACACATGGTCATTCATGCAGATTAAGCATTTATTTATCAAACCGCAGTCGGTTAAAAAGTTGTTGTTAGCGAGTTTTTTACTCACAGCACTGCTGCCTATGCTGATTGTGACTGTACTCGCGTTTTATCAGGCGCGTATGGTGTTGCGTGAGGAAATTACGCGGGACATGCAAACGCGCGCTACGGCAGCATTAAGTGAAGTTGATAACATGATGTTTGAGCGGTTGCAAAATGTGGTGTCTTGGAGCCGTCTGGAAATCATGCATGAGGTAGCGATAGGCGATATTGACAAGCGTTTGTCTAACTTTTTAAGTGAACTGCAAGTGAGTTACCGTGGTGTTTATCAAGCGCTTTATGTGGTAAATAATGACAATATTGTGATTGCTTCGAGTAAGCCGTCTGAGATAGGCCAGCCAGCCGCGACTCATGCAGCGTGGATGCAAATCCAGTTTGCAAATCACCCCGTGCTACTTGCTAAGCTTGCGCAACAGCGGCTACCAATCGCCAGTGATATAAGGGACGTGAACCAGCAAAAAATCGGTACGTTGTGTGTGCTGTTTGATTGGAAGTATATTGAAAGTATTTTGAATAACACGAGAAACCAGGGCAGTGCGGCGGCATTGCTGGATGAAAATGCTGCTGAGTTTCATGAACTTGCCCAAACGCCGGACTGGAAAAAAATCACAGCCGCACATGACATCTCAGTACGCTCTATCGCTAATAATTTAGCCACCCCACCCATATTTAACTGGCATGTCGCTATTACTCAATATCGATCAGTGGTGATGGCACCGGTGCATCGAATGGGGTACATTTTTATCTTTTTGCTGATAGTGACTGCATTTTTAGCCACAGTTCTGGCGGCACCATTAGCGCGTAGCATTACCAAGCCGCTGGCGCGCCTGACAGACTACGCCAACCGATTCATGCGTTCATCGCAAGGCGCATTGCCCCCGATTGATGGGCCTGTTGAGGTGCGTGCTTTGTCGAATGCCTTTGGCAAAATGATGGAAGACCTCGCACTCTCAAAAGAAAATCTGACGCGTGCGGCAAAGCTGGCGGTAGCAGGTGAAATGGCTGCTGCCATGAGCCATGAAATCAGAACGCCTTTAGGCATATTGCGCTCATCAGCACAGGTGCTTGAACGTGAAAAAAATCTAAGCGCAGAGGGCTTGGAAGTTGTTGCTTTCATTGCGACAGAAACCGAAAGGCTGAATAAATTGGTTTCGACATTGGTTGACTCCGCGCGCCCGCGCCAGCCGGAGTTTGCTATGCATGATATGGTAGGTTTGCTGGAGCATACTGTTGCTATGCTGCGTATGCAGGCCAATAAAAAAGACATTAGTTTAGCGCTGCTAATTAAAGACCTGACTACGGCTAACGCGTTGTTGGTAGAGTGCGACGGTGAGCAAATCACGCAGGTGATACTCAATTTATTACTGAATGCCATTCAGGTATTGCCTACGGGTGGTAAAGTTGTGGTGACCTTATCTGAAACAGCAGACCACGTGACTATCAGTGTTGCGGATAATGGCGGCGGTGTTAGTGAAGCACAAAAAGAGCAGATTTTTGACCCGTTCTTTACACAGCGCCCAGGAGGAATCGGCTTGGGTTTGGCGGTATCAAAACAGATAGTAACTGCTCACTTTGGTTCACTGGCGGTAGAAAAAAGCACCTTGGCTGACACCGGTGCTGATTTTATAGTACGGTTGCCAAAGAGGCAGTTGCATGAGTAAACTAAAAACCACATTTCGTGGACAATAGGGTTTAGTGTGAACCGCTAACTTTTCAATAAAGCAGTGCTAACAAAATTAAAGTGAATTTATGTCAGAAAGCATTAAAACCATATTGGCTGTAGATGATGAACCCAGCATGTTGCGCTTACTTGAGATTAGTTTGCGCCAAGCTGGCTATCAGCCGCTGACCGCAAAAGATGGACGCGAGGCGCTAGAGGTTATCCGCACCCAGGATGTTGATTGCGTAGTAACTGATTTACACATGCCGCGCATGGATGGCTTGCAATTGCTCAAAGAGATTCGTCAAGAACACGCGGAATTGCCAGTGATTATTGTGACCGCACAAGGTGAGGTTAAATCTGCAATTGAGGCGATCAAAAACGGTGCGTCAGATTATATTTTGCGCCCGTTTGATTTAGAAGCACTAGAAGTTGCCATTAAGCGCGCATTGTCATTTGCGCGTTTGGTGGTTGAAAATCAATTTTTGCGTGAGGAAAAATCACCACATACCGGTTTGGTCGGAAGTAGCCCTGCCATGCAGCAATTGCAGCAATCGATAAGTCAAGTGGCGCCTGAAAAAGCCACAGTGTTAGTCGCGGGCGAAACGGGTACAGGTAAAGAGCTGGTCGCGCGTGCGGTGCATGCGGGTTCGCCGCGACACGACGCATTATTTGTTGCTGTTAATTGTGCCGCGATTCCGCACGAGATGCTGGAGTCCGAGTTATTTGGACATGAAAAAGGCGCCTTTACCGGCGCAATTAAAGAGCGCATCGGCAAGTTTGAGTTGGCGGATGGCGGTACGCTATTTTTGGATGAAATTACCGAGATGCCCATGCAGTTGCAGGCAAAGTTATTGCGCGCCCTGCAAGAAAATGTCATAGAGCGCGTAGGTGGCAACCGGCCTATGTCAGTGGATATTCGCGTGATTGCCGCCACTAACCGCGACCCGCGTGATGCGATTAAAGAAGGCAAGTTGCGTGAAGACTTATATTACAGGTTGAATGTGTTTCGCATCGATTTACCCGCGCTAAAAGATCGAAAATCAGACATTGAAGCATTAGCACACCACTTTCTAGCCGACCGCCATGTGGAAATTTCAGCGACGGCCGTTAATGCTTTAATGCAGTATGATTGGCCAGGCAATGTGCGCGAGTTAGAAAACGTACTGGAGCGCGCGGCAATTATTAGTGGCAATCAAACTATTATGCCGCAACATTTACCTGCTGAAATGACGAGTGAGCACGTAATATCAGCAGTAATATCAGAGGTCGCAACCAATGCAACTAATGCCTTTGCGCTGCCCAATGCGGTAGAAGTTTTAGAGCGGCGTTTAATTGCAGAGGCTTTGCTGGCTACCAACGGCAACAAAAGCCGTGCCGCCAAGCTATTGGAAATTAGCGAGCGTTCACTTTGGTATAAGCTGAGTCAATACCAAATGAGCTGACTTGGCCTAATCCTAAAAACGGCTTTTAGTGGATACATGCTTGTTATAGGTTAATGTTGGCGTTTGTCTGTCTTGAGTAAATCATCTAAGCATAATACTATGTGGGTGTAATACCATAGCATTACACCATAGCAAAATCCTGACAGCTGAGTTTAGGGGTAGCAATATTGCGGTTTAACCGTTTCATCTATTGTTGTTTAGTCATGCTAACTGCTACCACCCAAGTGTTGGCTGAGGATGCCGATGTTCGCAATCAAGGTGATCTCACGCAAATTCCAATCGAGCAATTAGTGACTATGAACGTGCAAAGCGCGTCTAAAATTGCCAATCAAATCAGTATCGCGCCTTCAGCTGTTAGCATCGTAACGGCTGAAGATATTAAAGCCTACGGCTACCATACCCTCGCTGAAATACTGGAGAGCATGCGCGGACTTTATATTACCAACGACCGCGCTTACTCATTTTTAGGCGGCCGTGGGTTTGGGCGCCCAGGTGACTTTACCGGGCGTATTATGCTGTTGCTTGATGGTAGCCAGATCAATAATAATATCTACAATAGTGCCGGCTTGGTTTATACCGGCATCATTGATCCATCAATGATTGAGCGGGTGGAATATGTGTCAGGTCCCGGCTCGGCCGTTTATGGAAACAATGCATTTTTTGGTATTATCAATATCATCACCAAGCAAGGGCATGACATCAACGGTTTGCAGGTTGTGGGCGAAGTGTCGAGTTATGGCGGGCGAGATGCCAAAATCAATTACGGTAAGCGGTTGGATAATGGTGCTGAAGTGCTTTTTTCAGCTTCTGGTTTTAATAGCGATGGGCAAGATCATTATTTTCCCGCACATAGTACATTTAGTGGTGGAACCTCGCGTAACTTAGATGACCAGCAAAGCCGACATTTTTTTGGCAAGCTGGAATTGGATAGCTGGTTTGCAGAAGTGGCTTATTCAACACGTAAAAAAGACATTCCGACTGCGCCTTATGGCGCAGATTTTAATGCACCGTACAATTATGAAGACACGTCACTACAAGCTAGCGTGAGGCATGAAAGGCGGTTAACAAACGCCCTGCAAATGTCCTTGCGTACTTATTATGGCGACTATGAATATCGCGGCCTCGCCACCTATGGCACGCCTTGGAACGAGAAGTCTGTTGGGCAGTGGTGGGGACTGAATGCGCAGTTTGTCGGCACTTGGTTTCAAAATCAGCGTATTTTATTGGGCGCTGAATTTAGAAATGATTTTAAGCAACAAATATCAACCCCAGTGAGCTTTTTAGATACGGATGAAAAAACATTCAGTGTGTACGTGCAGGATGAAATCACGATTAACTCACGTTGGATGGCTAACCTAGGCGCACGTTTTGATACAAGCGAAGACAAGTCTAACCACACCACAGAAAAATCAAGCCCACGTGTGGCCTTGATTTACAAACCATTGGATACCACAACCTTAAAGTTATCCTGGAGTACGGCCTTTCGGCGACCTAACCCTTTTGAGGAGTATTACACCGATGGCACTTTGTTGCCGAATACCGCACTCAAACCTGAGCGAATTGAGGCCACGGAGTTGGTGGTAGAACATCATTTAGACAAAGATACCCGATTGCTAGGGTCACTTTATCATTACCGCACACATGATTACATTAAAAGCGTGAAGATCGGCTTAAACAGCCAATTTCAGAATACTGATGGTGGCAGTACCAACGGCGCCGAGCTGGAATTTGAAAAACATTGGGATAACAATATACGCCTGCGTACCAGCGCCGCAATCCAAAGTGCTGAGGATAGCAATGGGCATTGGCAGGTAAACTCACCGCGTCAGATTGGTAAAATAAATCTCTCGGTACCATTTTTGCATCAAGCTTGGCGTGCTGCTTTTGAAATGCAGGCCTATAGTGACCGTAAAACTGAGCGTAATACAAGCGCAGGCGGTTACAGTTTAGCTAACCTGACAATCTCAACCGACAAATTACTGCCTAACCTTGGTATGTCGCTCGGCATTCGTAATTTATTTGACCGTGATTATGACCACGTTGCCCCCAGTAGCAATGACAAGCAGGTGGTTATTCCCCAAGATGGCCGTAGTTATTGGCTACGGATGACATACGACTTCAAATGAAACATTCACTTTTATTTTTAAGTAGCGTGACGATGGCAATATTTTTGTTGTTGTCGCCGTCGGCAAATGCAGAGCTGGTGCCTGAGTACCAAATGAAGGCGGCATATTTGTATAACTTTGCTACCTTGACTACTTGGCCCGTTGGGTCGAACCACTCAAGTGATAAAAAGTTACAGACTCAAAATTCAGTTAAAATTTGCGTATTAGGCAATGATAGCTTTGGTGGTGCATTGCAGCAGCTAACCAAAAACTCTAGCGGTAGCGTTCAGATTACCTTGTCTTATTTAGCCGACATGAATAACGCACAAGATTGCCAAATACTTTTCATCGAGGTTTCCGCACTTGACAATCCTGCCGAGATGCTTAGAAAATTGGAGAAAATGCCAGTGTTGACGGTGACTGACAATCTCGATTTGTTCAATGCAGGCGCTATGATCGGGCTATTTTTAGATAACAAACGGCTAGCTTTTGATGTGAATTATGCACAAGCAAAAAATGCACAGCTATCCATAAGCTCTAAGTTACTGCGCGTTGCACGTAAGGTGACGCAATAACGTGATGACACAGCAAAAAACCATCCGCGGTGAAATCAGGTATTTAGCCATGGCGGCAGTTGTGGTGGCGCTCGTTGTCGCATTTATGTTTAGCGCGGTTTACAAAATTGCCACCGAGCGCGTTGAGGCGACGGCTGAGTTAAAAGTGCTTGCAGAAATCACGGCATTAAATAGCCAAACCGCATTATTGTTTAATGATAAAAGCGTGTTAGAAGAAACGCTGAATGCGCTGGCTCCCAATGCGGATATTGTTTACGCTGAGATTACGACCTCGCAAGGTGAGGTGCTGGCACGCAGAACGTTTGGACAAGAGAGTGTTGAACATAATCGCGACGCAGTAACGCGAGGGGTTAGAAACCTGTTGGCGACAACACTGGGAAAGCATGCCTTGGTAACGATTGAACATGTGGTTACCTTGGATCAAAAAGTATTAGGCAAGGTAAGAATCCAATCAGATATGGTTGCCGTTTGGATAGAGGTGATTGCTTCCATCGCCGCCGCTATTACAGCTATGATTTTGGCATTAATTTTTAGTTTGCTGCTGATACGCGGCATGCTTAAAGATATTATGCAGCCGATTGAACGTTTAATCAGCAGTGCGGCAAATATTGCTAAAACACGCCAGTATTCACAACGGGTTGAGCGGTTGGCGGATGACGAGTTAGGCGACTTAACCGACCAGTTTAATCTCATGCTGGGTGAGGTTGAAAAGCGTGAGCAAGAGCTCTCAGCGCAGAACAACCGTTTAGAGCATGAAGTAGCCAGCAGAACACAGCTCATTAAAAGTGCAATGGAAGAAATGCAGTCGTTACTAAATTCCATGGCTGAAGGGGCTTATGGCGTAGATACACAAGGGAACTGCACCTTTGCAAATAAATCATTCTTACGCATTCTAGGGTTTGAGCACGAGGGTGAGATTATTGGTCGACATATTCATGAAATCATTCACCATTCGCATGCGGATGGCAGCCATTACCCAGAGACTGAATGTCAAATGTATGCGGCCTATAAGCGCAATCGGAAAGTGCATAATGCGGACGAGGTCTTTTGGCGTAAAGATGGCAGTTCAATATCCGTAGAATACTGGGCGCAGCCTATTGTTACTGATGGCGTCATCATTGGCGCTATTGCTACGTTTATTGACATCACTGAACGTAAAAAATCTGAAACAGAACTTAAAATTGCCGCGACTGCTTTTGAAGCGCAAGAAAGCATGATGGTGATGGATGCTGATCACTTGATTTTAAGAGTCAATCAATCTTTTACAAAGATGACTGGATACAGCGCGACTGAGGTTATCGGCCGGCACGCCAGTATGTTTAGGGCAGGTAACGTGGATGAAAGTTTTTATGTAGCCATTTGGGATCGTGTCAAAAAAGAAGGCTCCTGGCAAGGTGAGGTTCAAAACAGGCGCAAGAATGGCGAGGTTTATCCGGGACATGTTTCAATCAGTGCCGTTAAAAATCAAGTTGGCATCATTACAAACTATGTGAGTACGCTTACCGACATCACCATGAGCAAAGCGGCAGAAGAAGAAATTAAACATCTCGCTTTTTATGATTCGCTCACGGGCTTGCCTAACCGACGGTTGTTGCTGGATAGGTTGACGCAAGCACTCACCTTTAGCGCGCGCAGTGGCAAAGAAGGCGCATTGCTGTTTATTGACCTTGACCATTTTAAAACACTCAATGACACAGAAGGTCACGCAGTTGGTGATTTGTTATTACAGCAAGTGGCAGCGCGCTTAACTGCCGCGGTGCGCGAAGGCGACACCGTTGCACGTTTAGGCGGCGACGAATTTGTGGTGATGCTGGAAGATTTAAGTGACATTGCGTTAGAGGCCGCTGCGCAAACGGAGGCTATCGGCGAAAAAATCCTTGAAGCAATATCGCAACCCTATCAGCTTGACAAGCATGAACATCACAGCACGTCCAGTATAGGCGCTACTGTATTCAACAACCATCAATCTGGTATCGATGAACTATTGAAGCAGGCCGACATTGCCATGTACCAAGCCAAAAAAGCCGGTCGCAACACCCTACGTTTTTTTGATCCGCAAATGCAAGAAACCATCAACAGCCGCGCCAACCTGGAAAGCGAACTACGCAAAGCCCTC